>Ga0310120_10000935_pt1 | contig 22321 bp, 21 predicted proteins | sample CB27_AW_983_MG_FD_203506 | JGI IMG/M metagenome (GOLD analysis project Ga0310120, IMG submission 203506) | Marine microbial communities from Western Arctic Ocean, Canada - CB27_AW_983 | ecosystem: Environmental > Aquatic > Marine > Oceanic | place: Canada: Western Arctic Ocean | collected...
CGAAGCGAGCCTCGTCCTGGCGTCGATGAAACTCGCCGAGGCGTTCTCGATTTTTCTCTGCGAATCGCCGATAGCTTTCGCTCTGCACGTCCACCCGGCTCTCGATTCGACGCATCATTGGGGTTCTCCTTCTTCCGTGTCCAGCCCCTCCAGTCGCACCAGAACCGCGCCCTGTTCAAAGCTCGATCCCGCAGACAGGCCGAGTTCCACGACACGACCGGCCGTTGGCGCCACGATTGCGGTCTGGAGTTTCATGCTCTCGATCGTCAACAGAAGCGCACCGGCTTCGACCTCGGCACCCACGGTGACCGCGACATCGACGACGACCCCGGGCATCGGGGCGCGAAGAGCGTCGTCTCCGCCACTCGGTGCAGCGTCCTTCTGTGCTTTCACGAGGGCGTTGATCGCCTCGATGCGATGGGTACAACCGCGTAGATGAACGAAGACGAGATCACCATCGCAGGCGACGAAGACTCGTTCACGTCGATCCAATTCGCCTCGTGCATCGATTCCGCCGATTCCATCGAGGTCGGGGTGGACGTCGAGAAAATACTCACAACTCTGGCTGCCCGGGATGAGCGCGGCCTCTACGCGACGGCCGTCGATCGACAGCGCGATCGTTCCCAGCCCGCGCGTTGATTCGAGATCAAAGGTGGGGTGAACGAGCGATGCCAGGCCGTCGAGTTCGAAATCGTATCCCATCGCTTCGCCCTCAGTTCTGCCACGCGCCCATGGACGCGTAGGGCTCGGGAACGGCGCGGACGCGTTCCAAGAAATCTCGATTCGACAGTGCGGCGATTGCGAGGATCGCCGTTCGGCGATCCGGGGATAGTTCGAAAGTGCCGAGTTCGGACGCGTGAGCTGGAATGAAGCCTGTTTCGACTTTGCCGGCTGCGAAGTCCGGATGGGCGAGGATCCGTTCGAGAAAGGCAGCATTCGTGGTGCAGCCGAGAATCACGCTCTCGCGAAGAGCCCGGCGCGCGCGCCGGATGGCTTCTTCCCGGTCGCGGCCATGCGCGATGACCTTGGCGAGCATCGGGTCGAAGGCCGTCGAGACTTCCTGGCCACTCGCGATGCCGCCATCGAAACGGAGTCCCTCACCTTCCGCCGGCCGTACGAGGAGAAGTCGGCCGACGGCAGGACGGAAATCCTGATCGGGATCCTCGGCGCACACGCGGCATTCGATCGCGACGCCATCGAAGCGAACTTCGTTCTGGGAGAAGGAGAGCGTCTGGCCCGCGGCGATCCGAAGCTGTTCTTCGACGAGATCGATTCCCGTCACCATCTCCGTGACGGGATGCTCGACCTGCAAACGCGTGTTCATTTCGAGGAAGTAGAATTCGCCGTTGGGTGCGAGGACGAATTCAACGGTTCCCGCGTTCTGATATTGAGCCGCTCGGGCGACCTCGACCGCTTGAGAACAGATTCGGCTTCGAAGATCGTCGTCCATCATGGGGGCTGGGGTCTCCTCGATGAGCTTCTGAAAGCGCCGTTGAATGGAGCAGTCGCGTTCGCCGAGATGGACGACGTTGCCATGGCCGTCGGCCAGGATCTGGACTTCGACGTGTCGAGGTTGGTCGACATAGCGCTCTGCGAAGATGCGACCGTCGGCGAAATAGCGCTCGGCCTCGGACCGTGCGAGCTCGATGGCAGGTCCGAGCTCCCTTTCGCTGCGCACGATCTGCATACCCTTTCCGCCACCGCCGGCGGAAGCCTTGATCAATAGGGGCAAGCCAATCTCGATTGCGCGTTTGGCGAAGGTCTTCGGGTCGTCTTCTTCGTTGACAGAGGGTGTGAGCGGAATGCCTCTTTCGGCCGTGAAGCGACGTGATTCGATCTTGTCGCCCATCAGTCGGATGGCGGCTGGAGGCGGGCCGATCCAACAGATGCCTGCTTCCATGACCGCCTCGGCGAAGTCCGCATTCTCCGCCAGGAAGCCATATCCGGGGTGGAGAGAGTCGGCGCCGATGCGGCGGGCGATCGCGATGATCTGATTTCCATCGAGATAGGCGGAAACCGGTGTATCGCCTTCGATCGTGCAGGGTTCGTCGACCGCGCGGGCTGCAGGGCTATCCGCGTCCTGGGGATGAACGACGGAAGCGCTCGCGATTCCAAGTTTGCGCAGAGTCTTCGCGACGCGCACTGCGATCTCTCCGCGATTCGCGATCAGGGTCTTCTGGATTCCGGGAATCGATGTCATGGAGTGACTCTCCTTGCAGTGCTCGGTCTGGCTTCGGGCTAGGACATGGACCGTTCGAGGCTCGATTCGAGCCGTTCTGCGACACGCTCGAGTCGGATCGCCGCTTCCAGGGTGGACGAGACCTCGGACGAGCGGTCTCGCACGATGCCGCCGAGGATCGAATCCGCCAGCTGGTCCGCGAGCGCGGCGACTTCGATCTCGCGTTCGCTGAACACGAACCGCCAGACGGCATGTTCGATTCCGCCGTAGATCAAATCGCGGATCACACTCGGGACGATATTCTCACGAAGCACGCCGGTCGCCACGCCCTCCTCGAGGACACGGAGGGCCAACCCCGTATAGCGGCGATTGAGTTCGAGAATCGCCTCGTCATAGAGGGCGAGGTCGGGTCGCGCTTCGCGAATGATCACGCGACATAGCCCGAAATCCGAAGCAAAGGTTTCGAGTTGCTGCCGAATCACGAAGCGCAGCTGATTTTCGACTCCGCGGACCGCGCCGAGACCCGCCTCGGTTTCCGCGATCAGCGTTTCGAAGAAGCCTCTCATGACCGCGATCAGCAGCGCGCGCTTGCTCTCGAAATAGCTGTAGACCGTGCCTTCGACCACACCGGCATCCGCGGCGATATCGGCCACGGTTGCTTCACCGTAGCCCTTCTCCGAAAAGACCCGACGTGCGGAATCCAGGATCTGCGCCTCCCGTTCTGCGCGCGGGCGCCGCGTTCGTCGTCTGGGCTGTGTGGTGGTGGCCATCGAGGGTCGATCCAATTTTGCAGATTTATTGAGGTAGACTCAATAAAAAAGGCCTCCATGTCAAGCTATTTACGGCCGAATATGAATAAATCAGTATCATTATTGAGATTGCCTGCAAATGTTTTCCAGGCAGAGGGGAGGGCGTTTTGTCGTCGGAATTCAGCTTGGGCGAAGACCGACTCGCCATTCTCGAGGCCGCGGATCGATACGCTCGCGAGCAGCTCGCTCCACTCGCGAAACGCATGGACGACGAGGAGTGGTGGCCCGACGAGGCCTTTCGCGCGCTCGGGGCCCAGGGCTATCTCGGCATAACAGTACCCGGGAAGCTTGGCGGCGCGGATCTCGACCTCTTTGCCGCTGGTCTCGTATTGCAGGGATTCTCGCGTTGGAACTACTCGCTCGGATTGTCGTGGGTCGCACACGAAAATCTATGCCTGAATAACATCTACAGAAACGGAAGTCCTGAGCTTTGCGAACGCTTCGTCCCCGGTCTCGCGAACGGAACGCTGATCGGTTGTCTCGGCTTGACAGAACCGGGAGCGGGCTCGGACGCTCTCGGATCCATGGCGACCACCGCCGTTCGCGATGGCGACGACTATATCGTGAATGGTCGCAAGCTCTTCATTACCAACGGACCGGTCGCCGACATCTGCCTTCTCTATGTCAAGACGGATATGGAGCAGGGCTCGCAGGGGATTACCGCGTTGGTCGTCGACATGCACAGTCCAGGCGCGAGGGTTGCCCAGAAGCTCGTCAAAATGGGTTTTCGCGGTTCGCCAACGGCGGAACTCGCCTTTGATGATTGTCGTGTTCCTGTTGCGAATGTGATCGGAAAAGAGAACGAAGGCGTGAAATGTGTGATGAGTGGTCTCGATCTCGAACGCGCGGCGATTGCTCCGATCTGTGTGGGGATGGCTGAACGAGCGCTCGAACTCTCGATCGCCCATGCGAAAGAGCGAGTACAATTTGGCGAACCGATCGCCAACTTTCAGATGATTCAGGCACGGCTCGCCGAGATGTCTGCGCTCGTCGACACGATGCGGGTCTACAACTACTACGCGTTGGCGGCCTTGAATGATCTGCCACCCGGGGAGGGCGGTCGCGGCGAAGTCCACCGGATCTCGGCGACTTCGGTGATGTACGCCTCCGAATCGCTCAATCGCGTTCTGGACCATGCGGCACAGATTCACGGTGGCATGGCCTATATCTGGGAAACCGAGATCAACCGCCTCTACCGGGGAATCAAGATGCTCGAAATTGGCGCGGGGACGACCGAGATCCGAAAGTTGATCATCGCCGGGGAGCTGTTGAAGTGAATCGCGTGATCGTGGATCCGAATGGTTCGCTTGCGCTTGGGAGCCTGGCCCGCCGGTGATCGACTCGCATGACCTCGAGCGCATCTTCGAGCTGTGCTTCGAGTCCGAGTTCCAGACCATTCTCGTTGGTGGCGCCAGCGAGCCGCTCTATCGGCCCTCCGAGAGCGAGAAAGTGTCGCCTTATCGAGTCATCTATCGCGAGGATTTCTTCGCGCGCGCACTATCGAGCTCGAAATTCGAAGAGGCGGTCGCCAGCGGGAAAAGGCATTTTCTGGCGGGTGCGCTGCCGGCTCGCGCCGGCGCCTTCTGTTCTGCTCTTTCTCGGACCAGATCGGCCCTTCCTTTGGTGGGGCCGGCCTGTTCGCGCAGCTGAGGCTCCTAGTTGGACTCGGCGGCTGGATCGGAAAGCGTCGACTCCGGAAGTGTTTCGTCCGGCTCGGCCGCTCCGTTCGGCTTGAACAGCAATCGTATGAGTTGTCGATCGTTCGGATCGGAATTGGACGCGCGCTGGTATTTCCAGCGACGGATTGCGCGAATCGACGCACCATCGAAGAGCAGCGGCGGGCTCGAGTCGACAACGACGGGGTTCTCGGTCTCGCCGCGCCGGGTCACGCCGAATTCGACGATCGTAAAGCCCTCTACCCCGATCACGCGCGCGAGTGGCGGAAATTGGACTGCCGTGCGATTGATCGGCGTTCGTCGGGGCCTCGAGCGATTGATTCGATGGCTCGCAGCAGCCATCCAGAGTACGTAGTCGGGGTCTGCTTCGGAGATCCGGAGAACCCGAATTCGCTCCGCGGCGTCGTCCGCGGCAAAGGAATTCGGGGCCTCGACGACGAGTCTTCGGTAGACGTTGCGTGCCTCCCCGATGTCTCCTTCGATTTCGTGGCAAAAGCCGCGAAGCAGCTGCATCGAGTGGCGAACTTCGTTGAATTCCCACACGTCGAGTGCATCTTCCTCGGTGAGTCTCCCTACAGTCGCGCAGTCTCTTCCCGCATAGGCGCGATAGGCGTTCGTCGCAGTCTCGACCGCTTCGATTTCGCTCGGGGTGAGAAACTTTGGCGTGCATGCAGCGATCGAAATCCACCCCGCCACGATCACGAAGACTGCATACGATCGATTCAATGATTTCATGACCTGAGAGTTCCTTTTTATCGCCTATGCAATTCTAGATTATACCGGAGATAGTCCCGTCTCGTGATTCGAAGTTCACGTCGCGCGGCTGAACGTCGCATGCCGGCGTTGTGGTATCGTCGGCTCAACTGCAATCGCCAGGCGGGGGTTCGGCATACCGTGGTGGGGATGGGTCACGGTGGGTGCGCTCTTGCTCGCCGCAGAGATGACCATCGTTGATCTCGAATTCTATCTGGTCTTCCTGGGGGCGAGCGCGTTCCTCGTCGGGATGCTCGGGCTCGCCGGTCTTCCGCTGCCCTATTGGTTGCAGTGGATCGTATTCGCCTTCCTGAGCATCGCCTCCCTGGTCTTTTTTCGTCGACGCTTCTACTCACACCTGCACCCACCGGCGGATGCGGTGATCGCTGAAGGCGTCGATGGCGCGGAGGCGACCGCAACCGTCGAAATCGCGCCCGGAAGCAGTGGCGCCGCGACCCTGCGCGGGGCGACCTGGACTGCACGGAATGTGGGCTCCGTTCCGATTCCGGCAGGCGCTTCGTGTCGCGTCGAGCGCGCGAATGGGTTGGTTCTCGAACTTCGTCTCGATCAGAATGGAGGTGTCTAGCTCATGGAGGTCTTTACCATTGCCGTGATCGGTGTGGTCGTGCTGGTGATCGTCACGATCGCAAAGACGGCGACGATCGTTCCCCAGCAGCGCGCGTTCGTGATCGAGAATCTCGGGAAATACAGTCGTACGCTTCGTGCGGGCTTTCATATCCTGATCCCCTTCGTCGAGAGAATTGCCTACAAGCATTCTCTCAAGGAGATGGCGATCGATATCCCCGAGCAGGTCTGTATCACGAAAGACAATGTTCAGGTCGGCTTCGATGGCGTCTTGTATCTCCAGATCCTGGACGCACAACGTGTCTCTTGCGGAATCCAGGATTACATCTTTGCGATCTCGCAGCTGGCGCAGACCACCCTGCGTAGCGAGATGGGGAAGATCGACCTCGATCGAACCTTCGAGGAACGCGCGATGATCAATTCGAATGTCGTGCGGGAGGTGGATCTTGCGAGCGATCCGTGGGGCGTCAAGGTCCTCCGCTACGAAATTCGAAACATCAACCCGCCGCACGATGTGATTGCGGCGATGGAAAAACAGATGCGTGCGGAGCGGGAAAAGCGCGCTGTCATTCTCGAGTCCGAGGGGGTTCGCGACGCCGAGATCAACCCCGCCGAAGGGCAGAAGCAGAAGATCATCAAGCAATCGGAGGCGACTCGGCAGCAGCAGATCAATGAAGCCGAGGGTGAGGCGGCTGCGACCGAAGCCGTCGCGGTTGCGACCACGGAAGGTCTCCGGAAGGTTGCGGAAGCGCCGAGTGTGCAAGGCGGCGTCGACGCAATGCAGTTGCGGGTCGCCGAACCATACGTGACACAATTCGGCGCGATCGCCAAAGAGGGCAATACCCTCGTCATCCCGGCAAATCTCTCGGACATCGCCTCGCTGCTGGCATTGGCGACGAATATCGTGAAGGATACGGACGACGGCTCCGCTCCGACCCGCCCGCGGTCTCCGACCGGTCCGAGGCCACTACCCTGAGCCGAAGCGGAGACCCATTCGTTCGACGATCCTTCTCGAACGATTCGGGTATGCGCCTGGTGTCAGATCGAGAAGGCCCGATCGACTGCGTCGGCGACGGCGCCGTGGGCGCTATCTCGAAGTAGGCTTCCGTGGGCGCTCAGGAAATGGTTGAAATCCAGCTCGAGCAATCGCCGAAATTCGCTTTCGAGCGATCCTCCTTCAGGCGTCATCATCTTGAGCCAGATCGGTCCGACGACCATCTTTCTCGGAAATCCAGTGAATGGCATCAATATGCGTGCGAAGAAGTTGTTATGCCGGTAGTCGCCGTAGTGCTGTAGCGAGTCGGTGGTCAGAAGCAATCCACCTTCGCGTTCGATCAGCAGCGCGGACTCCTTGCGCAGTATTCCCTCGAAGGTGAACAATTTTGCGTTGGGGAAGGGAAGAACGGAAGAGGCGTCGATCAGGCGGTCGGGTTTGAGCTCGGGGTAGGTGCTGGAAGTTTCCTGTGCCCAGAGTTCGCAGCCGTAGCGATCGATGTAAAAGGGGTCGTCGACCCCATGCATGGGTCCGATTCGGAATATGCGAGTGACGTCTCCCAGCGTCGTCAGCTGTTCCAGGCCGGCTTCGTCGAGACGGATTGGATTGATGAGAGTGACTTGGCCTTCGTGGCGGAGGATTGCCATGTTCCGAGTGATTCGCATCAACGCATTCATCCGAATGGTTCCGCGGACCATGAAGACATCGGAAATGATCTCTTCGATCGAATCGTGCGGGTAGAACGGGGGAAAGGTCGAATCGTTTGGCATGCCGCAGTCCTTCCGAGCGCAGATTGATGAGGGCGAATGAAAGAGGCGCCGCATTCGCGTTTTCTTCACGTTAGTCGATGGTTGCCTGTACAAGGTTGACATCATCGGAGATCGGACCGAGCGGAGTGCCCGCAGCTTTGGCGGTCTCTCGAAGAGATTGCTCGAATCGACGGATGAAGAGATCGAGATCGGGGATGATATCCGGGTCGGCGTTGAACCCAATTCCCATCGTTCCCGCATAGCTCGTGAGTGCGATGCCCAGGCCCATTCCCTCCATCAAGGGAACCGCCGGGTATATGGCGCGCAGTCGGGCACCATGGAAGTAGAGCGGGATCTGTGGTCCTGGCACGTTTGTCACGATCGTGTTGATCGGACCGGACATCGATTGCGCACCCAGGGAGAGAAGTGTGGAAGGCGTCCACTCCTGGATCTGGGTCATCATCTGTACGCCAATGGCCTGATTCGACTCCTTCAATTCTTCAGTGATCGTGCGAATGACTTCGAGCTGCTGCTGCGGATCCGAAAGAGAAATTGGCAGAGCGATGATCCATGAGGAGACGTCGTTGCCGAGTTCGCCGAAGGCCTTTTCTTTACGCACGGAGACCGGCGTCGAGACTTTGAAATCGATGATGTTGACGTCGACGCCCTTCGCGAGGAGGTATTCACGGACCGCTCCGGTCACGACGGTGAGCACGATGTCGTTGATCGAGCAACCGAGCCCCTTGCGGATCGATCGAAGATCGTCGAGTCGGCAGGAGAGCCATTCGAATCGGCGATGAGGCCCGACGCGACCGTTCAAGGGCGTGTCATCCGCTCGCAGTCCCATTCCGAAGAGTCGAGAAAGGGCGTTGGCTCGCATACTGAGATCTTCTCGGAGATCTTCCGTTTCAGTTGCGAAGCGTCGAAAATTTTTCACGATTTCAACGGGAACTTCGGCCTGGCGTCGTGTTTCGTTCAGGAAGAGTTCGAGTCTTCGTGGCGACGGACGTGGGCGGAAGGGCTTGGGCGGACCGAGTGGCGTGGGTTCTGGCGAGGTCGAGAACTGGATATTGGCGAGATCGACGCCCGATGCACCGTCGATCATGCAGTGATGAATCTTTGTGATCATCGCGAATTGCTCGCCGCCCTCGAGTCCTTCGATGATCCAGGTTTCCCAGAGTGGTCGCTTGCGATCGAGCGGCTGTGCCATCACACGGGCGACGAGAGCCTTCAGCTGCAGGAGTGACCCCGGCTTGGGCAGTGCTGTATGTCGAACGTGATAGTCGAGATCGAAATGGGGATCGTCGACCCACACGGCGTGATTGAAGACCGGAATCTTATGGAGTCGCTGACGGTATCGCGGGACGAGATGAAGAATGCTCTCCGTCGCGCGCTTGACTAGATCGATGTCGATTCCGCCGCTCGGTGATGCGAGCGGGCCGACATCGAAAATATTGGTCGAAGCGACGTGCATTCGCACGTTGCCCTGTTCGAAGAGCAGAAAAGAATTGTCCTGCGCGCTGAGACGGTCGTAGTGCCATTGGGCCATGGGGGGCTTCCGGGGGGTAGGAGATGAATACGCGTCGTGAGGGGAAGTTTGACTGTCCCACAGCCGCGGAGCAAGCGGGCTACTTCTGGCGCGACTCGTGCGGCGCGATCTCGCCGGAGGCCAAACGAGCCCAGTAGTCGTCCAGCTCCGCGCGGACCACCGGCGCCAACAGGTAGAGGGCCAGCATGTTCGCGAGTGCCATCGCGAAGATCATCGCGTCGGAAAAATCGAGAATTGCGTCCAGCTGTGTCGTACAGCCGAGAACGACCGATGAGCAGAAGATCAGGTTGTAAACGGCCTTCACCCCTTTCGTTGAGCCGAAGAGGTAGATCCAACCTTCGAGTCCATAGTAGGACCAGGCGATCATGGTCGAGTAGGCAAAGAGCATGACGACGACGGCGAGCGGAATCGGAAACCAGGGAATGACACTGGCGAACGCGGAGGAGGTCAGCGTGACTCCACTGATGCCTTCGAACGGGACCGTTGGATCATAGACCGTGACCGTGATGACGAGAGCGGTGATCGAACAGACGACGATGGTGTCGATGAAGGGCTCGAGCAGAGCGACGAATCCCTCGGTTACGGGCTCATTCGTTCGAACGGCCGAATGGGCGACCGAGGACGAGCCGATGCCGGCCTCGTTCGAGAAGGCCGCGCGTCGGAAGCCGAGGATCAGCACGCCGAGCATCCCGCCTGTCGCTCCTTCCGGGCTGAACGCGCCGGTGATGATCTGTGAGATGGCGGTGGGAATCTTTTCTGCGTTGACCGCAATGACGAAAAGTCCCGTCGAGATATAGAGCAGCGCCATGAAAGGGACGATGGTGCTCGCGACCCGCGCGATGCTTCGGATTCCGCCGACGATCACGACGCCGACGACGACGGCGATCACGAGTCCGAAGAGCCATCCGCGTTCGGCAAAGAAGCTCGCGTCCCCACCCGTGACCGTCACGAATTGAACGTAGGCTTGATTGGATTGGAACATGCTGCCTACGCCGAGCGTGCCGACGATGATGCAGATGGCGTAGTAGACGGCCATGACCTTGCCGAGTCGCGGAAGATTGCGTTCACGCAAGCCCTGGTCCATGTAGAACATCGGTCCACCCGAGATGCTGCCGTCCGGATTTTCCTGTCGGTATTTCACGCCAAGAGTGCACTCGGCAAATTTGGAGGCCATGCCCAAGGCGCCGGCGACTAGCATCCAAAAAGCCGCGCCCGGTCCGCCGACGGAAATCGCGACGGCCACATGGGCGATGTTTCCGACGCCGACGGTTCCGGAGATTGCCGTCGCGAGAGCTTGAAAATGTGAGACTTCGCCGGGATCGTCTGGATCGGTGAAGTCTCCTCGAACCAGTCGGAGCGCATGGAGGAATCCGCGAATGCTGATGAATCGCAGATAGAAAGTGAAAAAGGCGGCACCTGCGACGAGCCATAGAACGATCAATTGGAGGTCGGTCCCGCCGACGCGAACCGAGAAGAAGATCAGATCCGCGAAGGCCTTGGCGATCGGCGCGAAGGCCTGGTTGATCGACTCGTCGATGCCCATCAGAGATCTCGACGGGTCGTCGCGATCGCCCGCGGAAGGGAGGCATGGTCTTGGCGCGACAAATCAGAGTCCTCGTCGCGGTTGGCCATTCGTCTCCTCAGCGTGATCGACGGGTGTCGTGCGACCGGCGACGACGGAGAGGATGATCCTTCGACGGGTGCCGGCGCCCTGATGATATAGTCTACTCTCTCCGCGAAATTGAGGTCAACGATGAATCGCAGCGAAGATCTGACACAGCTCGATCTAGAGAGCCTTTGGCATCCGCTCCGGCAACATCGAGGCATCGCCGCGGACATGCCTCGCCAGATCATATCGGGCGATGGCGTCTTCTTGACGGATTCCGATGGTCACCGCTTGTTGGATGGTGTCGCTGGAATCTGGTGTGTGAACGTGGGGTACGGTCGAGAGGAGCTGGCCGATGTCGCGCGCGAGCAGATGGCTCGCTTGCCCTACTTACCCGGAACGTTTACCCACGCGAGCGGCGCCGAACTCGCCGGAAAATTGACCGACATGCTCGGTTACGCGAGCAAGGTCTTCTTCACGAATAGTGGCTCTGAAGCCAACGAAGCCGCTTTCAAGGTCGCGCGCCAATACCACGCCCAGACGGGGTCTCCCGGCCGCTACAAGATCATCGCTCGATACCGCGGGTACCACGGCAACACGCTCGGTGCCCTCTCGGCCACGGGTCAGGCCGAGCGAAAGTTGGATTATGGGCCCTTCGTACCGGGTTTCATTCACATTGACGCGCCCGATTCCTATCGCGTGAGTCACGATTGTGCCGATCAACTCGAGCGAGCGATCGAGCGCGAGGGGCCGAGCACGGTTGCGGCCTTCATCATGGAGCCGATCATTGCCGGCGGTGGCGTCCTGATTCCACCCGATGACTATCTGACCCGAGTGCGCGAGATCTGTGATCGCCATGGCGTGTTGTTGATCGTCGACGAAGTCGTGACGGGCTTCGGTCGCACGGGAATTTCTTTCGCGCACAAGCGCGCCGCGATTCGCCCGGACCTGCTGACCCTTGGTAAAGGCATTGCGAGCGGTTATCAGCCGCTTGCCGCGTTGGTGGCCACGCAGGAAATCTTCGAAGCCTTCGAAGGAGAGCCGGGTGATCTCCGACATTTTCGCCACATCAATACCTATGGAGCTCATCCCGTCGCAACCGCGGTGGGTCTTCGCAATATCGAGATCTTGCAGCGCGAGGAACTCTTCGATCAGACGGCAAAGGTCGGCGACGCGCTGCTCTCTCGCTTGCGCGGATTGGAAGACCATCCCAAGGTGGGCCAGGTACGCGGTCGGGGGTTGCTGATCGGGATCGAACTCGTTGACGATAAAGAATCGAAGGAACCCATGGCGTCCGCCGAGGCTGGGAAGGTGGTCACGCGATGCGCGAGCGATGGAGTCCTGATTGGCCGCACGGCGAACACGACACCGGGCTTCGACAACGTACTCATGTTGGCGCCCCCCTATGTGATCGCCGAGGAAGAGACGGACCAGCTCGCCTCGACCGTCGAAAACGCCATCCGAGAGGAATTGTAGGTCCTGCGTGAAGGTCCTCTCTCTGAACTGCGGCAGTTCTTCACTCAGGTGGGGACTCTTCGACAGCAAGACGAAGAGCGAGCTCGATTCGGGGCGCCTCGAAGAGGCCGATGATTCGAATGAGAGTTGGCAAGAGATCATGTCCGTTCTCGCTGGGCTCGGTCCGCAGGCGATCGGGCATCGCGTCGTTCATGGCGGTGAGCGCTTTTCCGAATCCGTACTGATTGATGAGGATGTCATCGCGGCGATCGAAGCGTCGGTTCCCCTAGCACCGTCGCATAACCCGCGATGTCTGCGAGGCATTCGGGAGGCGCAGAAGATCTTCCCCGATCTTCCGCATGTCGCCGTCTTCGATACGGCCTTCCACCAGTCGATGCCCGCGCACGCCTATCTCTATCCGATTCCCCTCGAGTTCTATGAACGCGATCGCATTCGACGCTACGGCTTCCACGGCACCTCCCATCGTTTCGTGTCCGAACGCGCCGCGGAGCTACTCGACATGTCGAGCGATCAGTGGACGGGCGTGACCTGTCATCTCGGCAACGGATGTTCGATTGCGGCGGTGCGAAATGGTCGAGCCGCAGATACATCGATGGGCTGGACACCGCTCGAAGGGCTCATGATGGGGACGCGTTCGGGGGATCTCGACCCCGCGATCGTCCTCGAGCTGGCTTCTCGAAGCGAACTCGGAGTCGACGGCGTCCTTCATCTACTGAATAACGAGTCCGGTCTGCTCGGAATCTCGGGAGTCTCGAGTGATCTGCGCGCGGTCGAGAACGCAGCGGAATCGGGCTCCACGCGCGCGCGACTCGCCCTCGAGATCTTCGCCCATCGAGTTCGACGAGGGATCGGCGCGGCCCTCGGAGTTCTGGGCGGCGCAGATGCAATCGTATTCACTGGAGGAATTGGCGAGCATTCTGCCGCGATGCGCGAACGAATCGCCGGTTCGCTCGGTGGCCTCGGCGTGTCTCTCGACTCGGAAGCCAATGCCGATTGCACGGGGCGTGAGAGTCGGATTTCTCTCGCCGATTCGAAGATCGCTGTCTTCGTCATCCCATCGCAAGAGGAGTGGTTGATCGCACGCGAGACCGAAGCGATCGCGACTCTCGCTAGATCCGTGGATTCCTCGCAAGCTCCATGACGCGACGTCCCTGTTTCGTGTTTCGCAGATCTTCCTGAAGCGTTCGAAAGGTAATGCTGGTTCGCTGGCCGACGATGTCGTAGGCGAGAATGGCGTGTTCCCAATCGAAACGGGCAGATCCGTAGATTGCGACGAGCGATCGTGCGGGGAGGGGAACTCGAACACATTCCTCGACCTGCCGCCCGCTTTCGCTCGGGCTCACCCTGAAGAAGGTGAGCATCGAGTCCGATTCCAGCGAAAGGTCGAGGATCAGCTCGCCGTAGGCAAAGATATCGTCGCGGTGGAAGTCGAGATTGGAGGCGTCACGATCGCGATATCGCAGCACGAAGACATCGGTTGTCACGAAGGAATCGATCGCCCGCGCGAGGCGCTCATCGTCCGCGCAAGAGCGCGGCATCGTGGAATCCTCCATCGCGAGTCGGCGCAGTTCTGCCTCGATCGGCGCCGCAAACCCTGGCAGTCCGAGAAAGCCGTCTGCGTTCATCTTCTTCTTGTTGAAGTTGATTTTCGGCCCGTAGTGTTGTTTCAGCTTCCCGCTCTGTGCCTTGTCGAATCGCTTCTGTTCGATTGCTCGAATCAGGTCGTCGGCCGCAGACGTGGAGAGAAAGTCCCGAAAAACACGGACGCCTCGAAAATGCGGACGTCCAGGTACCGACTGCGAGTCGAGGTCGAAACTGAAGATTCCCCCCTGGTCTTCAGAGACGAGCGTTGCCGCCAGTTTTGGCGCGTTCGGGACGGGGCGTTTCGTCAGCCGGTCTGGTACCCGGACAGGGTCGTCCATGCCATGCGCTCGCCGGACTCGTGGATCCCGACAATGGGCACACCAACGTACGCCTGTACACGCGCAACTCTTGGACGACTTTTCAGTGACGATGGGAATGCTCATCGAGATCGGGAATCGGCTCCGGTGCGATACAGGCTCAGCCGCCGGCGTCGGCGAGTGTGTGGAAGAGTCGATCTTCGAGATCTGCGACGCGCCTGGCGTGACCGGCGGCATCGTTCCAATGCTTCTCATTCGATTCGTCTCTCGATGCCGCAAAGAGCGCGTTGCTGACTTCTGTCCAGGCGTCCGCGGCCTCGAGCGCTCGGGTGGGCGCCGATTCGGGGACGAGCCGAGGATCGAGCTCGCGGGCCCAGGAAAGAAAACCAGAGTAGAGGCGGCGAAAATTCCCACCACCGTTGCCAAACTTTTCGATGCAGCTCGCGTTGTAGCCGGCGATCCAAGCGGCGTCTTTCCGATTGGACCACTCCGAAACGTCTTCCGCGAATATGCGAATCGCTTGAATGCCAGTTCGCATGACAACTCCGCCGTCACCGTCGGTTTCCTCCGCGGGCGGCGACTCGTCGAGCATCGATTCCGCGCAGAGTGCGATCGCCCGCTTCGTCGCATCGACCAATGGTCGGCCGACCGTTTTGTCCTGAAAGCGACCCCAGAGATTCTTGGTCGACATTCCAACCGGCGGGTTCCGGCTCTTGAAGAGCGCACCGTAGGAACAGATTTCGGGTTCGGGCCGGATTCGATCGGCGATGGAGACCTTCTGGGTATCGTCGTCGAAGCCGAGTAGAACGAAGCGATGGCCGGGAAAGTTGACTTTGAATTCGCGGTAGTCGAGGTACAAGATGTCGCCGGAGAGCATCGTCGGGTTTCCAGCCAGGACCTCCTCGCGAACGACTTGCCAGGCCACGTCGTCATCGGGTTCCGGACGCTCGCTGTAGTCGATCTGCAAATTCGCGGCGAGATCCTGCTCCATGCTCAACCTTCTGCCGACGAGCATCGCGGCAGGATTCATCGCCGGTCCGGCGATGTAGACGCTCGCAGCGCCCGAGCCGAGACCAAAGACGGCGGCTTCGGGGAGAGCGAGACCGCAATAGTGGTTCAGGAGGCCTCGCATCGCGACGCTGCCACAATGAGCGCCGGGGAAGCTCTCGTAATTCTCGATCAGGGTCTTCATTTCCGTCTCCTCGATCGCGATAGTAGTGAACGCTTCGGCTATCTCCACGGTCTTGGCAGGGCAACATGAAGGTGGTCACCGGTCCCGCCGTGTCGCAGTGCTCGAAGGCCCATCGCGCGAAAGTAGAGTTGCAAAAGTCGATTTCGAACCTCGCTCCGGCCCCGAGTTCGAAGGTCGACGGCATGGACCCATCCGTCCGTCTGTTCGAAATGAAGCGAGTTCGAGATCGGTGTTAGGCCCATCCGCGTGTAGTCCGCTCGATTTCTCGAGATCTCGGTCACGACGACATGGGGATCGGTCAGCGTCGCCGTGCCGATAGCGAGCCGAAGGGTCGGATGGAGATCATGATAGAGATCGCGAATCTCCGGGGACTTGGCCTCTGGGCTGGTGACCCATCCGAGCGAGTAGATGACGAAAAGCAGGACCACTGGGAGCGCGACGTTTCGGGATATTTCTCGAAGTCGATCTCTGCCCGTCCACCGACGCCAGAGTCTCGCACCCAGTAGCGCGACACAGATCGTTGCGATCACGCAGCCAATCTGCGTCGAAACCCAGCCCGGAGTCGCGAGGACCCGATGAGAGAGAACCGATCCAGTCACGAGTAGAAAGAAGGGCAGCGCCATCGTGAGTACGGTTCTCAGGATCGCCCACCCGGCTCGCTGGAGGCGCAACCGTACGCGCAGCAACTGGTGTCTGCGTCGCGAGCGCCCTGCAGCCATCCGGCGGGACAACCATGAACGCGTGGATCGACTCATGTCGGCGAACCATAGCCGTTGTGCCGATGAAGGGAAGTCACCGATCGATCTCGTGCGCGATGGAGGCTCGCCTAACGTGTGGGGCGGATGTCGAAATCCGCGCGCACGGCTTCGACGGCACGACCGAGTTCGGCGAGTGAATCGCCCATCGAATCGGCGAATCGACTGTAACTGTAGTAGGCGCGGAGTCTGTCCAATCGAGATCGGGTGCCACCGACGACCTGTGTAGGCAGGCTTCGAGGCTGGATGAACTGGACCAGCACTTCGCCGGTGGCCGAGTCGTAGAGTTCCATCACGAGCGTCGTCTTGTCGTGGGTCCGCTTGCGGGAAGAGGGTGAGGCGCTGAAGTGCGGTAGCCCGTCGGCGACATTCAGCTCGCGAGCACTGACTCGCATTCCGAGGACGCCAGGCCCTTCTTCTTCAGTCATGTGCCAGGTGGATTGCGGTTCGAGATTGGCGTTCAGGGTTCGCAGGAAACTCTTGCGCAAGCGGCTGATCGTCGAGGCGTTCCAGGGCAGATCGCCCTCGTCCGGTTCGATCTTCACGGATATCACGGATAAACGGTCATATTGCTCTAGATGCGGTCTCGGGGCCTTTACATAGAGAATTCCCTGGCCATATTCGTTCTTCTCCGCCAGGGTTCCCTGCTGGATCTGGGAACGTGCCTGCTGGCCAGCGGATGGCTCTGGAGGCGTCTGGCAGGCGAGGGAGGTCTGGGCGGGAGCAGAGGGCGAACGCTCCGCATTCGCCCGGTGTGGCTTCCTCGAGGCCTTCCTCAGATCAGGTCGAGCGCGGCCTGGAAGTCGTTCAGGAGATCGCACCAATCCTCGATCCCGACCGAGATTCGGACCAGTCCATCCGTCACCCCAGCGTTCGCCAGTTCGACTTCACTCATTTCCGAATGGGTGGTCGTCGCCGGGTGACAGGCAAGGGACTCCATGCCGCCCAGGCTGACTGCGTTCCTGGCGATCTGGAGATGGCGCAGGAAATCGAACGCGGCCTTCTTTCCGCCGACGATTTCGAGCGAGAAAACGGCACCCGGGTGATCGCATTGGCTTTCGAAGATTCGCTGCTGGTCGGATTCATCGATGAACATCGGGTAGTGGAGGTTTTCGATGGCGGGATGCTCCACGAGTGCCTCCACGATCTGGGCCGCATTCTGACTCTGGTGTCGCATCCGCAGGGAGAGGGTGGGCAGTCGACTATCCAGAAGCCAGGACTCGTCCGGCTGGAGGATATTTCCCAGCAGCGCGCGCGTGCCCTTGAATTGCGCGATCAATGCGGGGTCTCTGGCGGTCGCGACCCCGCCTAACATATCCGAGAATCCCGCCAGGTACTTCGTCGCGGAGTAGACGCAGACGTCAGCACCCAATTCGAGTGGATGTTGGAAGACCGGCCCGAGAAAGGTGTTGTCGATCACGATTCGTGGCGGATCCTTTCGTTCGCGGCCGGCCGAAACAGCCGCGGCGATGTCCGTCATGCGCAGCGTGGGGTTCGCGGGGGTTTCGATCAGCACGACTCGAAGATCCGGAGTTTCTCGAATCGCGCGAGCGAGCGCGGGACCATCGCCGGCGGGAACCGGCACCGCCTTGATGCCCCAGGGCACGAGCAATTCGTAGAGCAAGTGGTGGGTGCCGCCATAGACGGGGACGGTGTGAACGACGCCGCTGCCGGGGCGGCAAAGCGTCTGGAGTACGGTCGTGATCGCGGCCATGCCGCTGTTGAAGACCACGGCGCCCTGCGCTCCGGCATCGAGGGGAACGATCTGATCTTCGAGGATTTCAGCGTTCGGATGGGAGAGTCGGGAGTAGATCAGCTCGACGTCTTCATCACCCGTGGCCTGGTCCTTGCCCAACGCCACGCGGAAGGCGCGCTCCGCCGATTCCGGGCTCGAGAAGACATAGGTCGAGCTTCGGAAGACAGCGGGCCGCACCGAGCCGACCGATAGCCGCGGATCGTATCCACGGGTCAGCACTTCGGTTTCAGGATGGTGCCTGGTGGGTCGGATGGAGCGGTCCGTAGACATGCTGCGCCTCCCCCCTATGAATCGGTGCTCGGCAATGAGCCTTGAGTCGACGGCATCGACGGGCCGGTCGCGATTCACGGATCGGGGTCGAAGGTAGCCGCCACCCTACGCAGTGCGGAATGTCCGAATATTCTTCAAGTGGCTGAATATAAACGACAATTTTGATGTTTCGAGAGACCTCTAGCCGCCCATCCTCGACCCTTGGACTCCGGGCAGCCGATTTGCGAGATCTGGAAAAACCCTCGAAACCTTTCCGATCAGATATTCGCCATAGGTCCCGTGGAGGGTCTGCAGATCCGCGGCGTCCCAGCGCGGCTTCTCGTCGCGCAGCGCACCTCGGCGGGCGACCGCCGGAAGCGCTCTCAACTCCGCATCGAAGTTCGGATCGAAGAAGAGCGGGAACGACAACCGTCCATGGCCACTCGAATTCCGCACCCGATGTGCGGTCGAGCGGTACCAGCCCCCGGTCAAGCGATCGAGCATATCTCCGATGTTGCAGACGAGCGCCCCCTCGATGGGCGGCGCATCGACCCAGTCTCCGCCCGACTCAACCTGTAGCCCCGCGTGGCGATCCTGAGCGAGCAGGGTGAGCAGCCCATAGTCCGTGTGTTCGCCCACGCCCCAGCCGTGTCCGGGGCTTTCGGGATAGTGGAAGATGCGGAACAACACCGTCGGTTCTCCCGTGTAGGTCTTCACGAAATAGTCGGCCTCGAGGTCGAGACTGAGCGCGATTCCCCGAAGCAGGGCCTGAGCCGCACGCGTCGCCTCACGCATATAGTCGAGAACGAGCCCCCGCAGCTCGGGAACGGCCTCGGGCCAGAGATTGGGACCATGGAGCGGAGTCTCGGCAATGACTCGCGGATCATCGATCGGCAATTCGGTTCCGAAGTAGATCCCTTCCTTTTGATCGGGCTCCCCGGACGTGAGTTCACCACCGACCGGGAAGTAGCCTCGCCAGGCGCGACCGCCATGGCGCATGGCGATGTGATTCTTCTCCTCTTCGGACAAGGCGAAGAAGCGCCGGCTCGCGGCGTCGAGCCCCTCGAGTGTCGAGGCCGGCATGCCATGACCCACGACGTAGAAGAAGCCCCGCGATCGGCAAGCGCTCCCAATCTCGTCGGCCACCCGCTGATGACTCGCCCTGTCGCTCGAATCGAAGAGCGGGGTCATGTCGATGACCGGGAGCGGGTCGACGGCCGTGGTCACTCGAGTTCTTCCACCAACTCGTTCAATCGATTCCAGATCGGCGCGATCGCGTCGACGTTGGTTCGGCCACATCGCACGACCATCGTGTCCTTGTCCGGAGCGATGAGAATTCGTTGGCCGTCGTATCCACTGGCCATGAACCAGTTGGAATTGGGCCGTAGCCACCAATGTGCGCCGTAGGCTTGTTCTTCGTCCTCGTAGGTCAGCGTTCTCGCGTAGTCGACCCAACCTTCCGGGAGAATTCGCTGACCGTCCCAGACGCCGTCTCGCAGATAGAGATATCCAAAACGAGCGAAGTCCTGGGGGATGGCGAAGAGAAACGAGGAGCCGACAAAAGTTCCCGAAGTGTCGTAGCGTGGCGTCGGCGTGCGCATACCGATCGGGCGAAACAGGTACTCCTCCATGAAGGCGTTCATGCCGGTCGGCCCGTTCCCGACGAGATCGCGGAGAATCCGGCAGATGATATTCGTCGTGCCGCTCGAATAGGACCACTGATCGTCGGGTGCGTGAAGGGCAGACTTGTTCGCGGCATAGGCGCCTGTGTCGTCTCGCCCGTCGAACATGAGCATGGCGATCACGTCGGACGCTTCGCCGTCGACATAGTCTTCAGTGAACGACAGACCGCTGGACATACGCAGAAGCTGATCCAGTGTGATCTGCCGGCGGGGATCGTCCGGTGCCTGCCATTCTGGAACCGCGACCGGTTCGTAGAGATCGATTTTGCCCTGTCCGACGAGAATGCCGACGAGCGCATGCACGACGCTCTTGGCCATCGACCACGAATATTGCATGTAGATCGGATTGGCACCGGCGTCATAGCGCTCATAGATCAGCTTGCCCTGTCGGATGACGAGCAGCGCGTAGGTCACGCCCTGATCGGGCTCGAGTGCGAAGAGTGAATCTGCCCGGGCGATCGTGTCGGGAGTGGCCTCCGCGCGCGGCCATTGTTCGGTCGGCCATTCGAGGCCGGCAGGATGCGCCGGAAGCGGATGCAGGTCCTTGGCAAGCGAACTCGGCGCGAACAGGTCGGAGCGATCGATCATGGGGCTTCCTCGGGCACAAGGCCTCGTCATGTGAATCGAGATGCTATCAGAATCGGAAGTGCGAAATTCGTGGCGCAGACCGGTCGCATGGAGTTAGCTTTTCTCTCTGGAGGATTCGATATGGCACGTGTAGTCAAGCTCGGGATTCGGCGGCCGGCGACGAAACCGCTGCTCGCGGATCCGGAACCGCGCGAAGTGAAGTACACCTTTATTTCGGTCGACGATCATCTCGTCGAGCCGCCCGATACTTTCGTTGGACGCCTGCCGCGAAAATTCGAAGATCGCGCGCCGGCGGTCATCGAGACCGAAGAGGGCTTCGAAGTCTGGTCCTTCGAAGACACGCCCTACTACCAGGTCGGTTTCATGTGTGTCGCGGGGCGACCCAAGGAGGATCATCGTCTCGAGCCGGCGCGCTTCTCTGAAATTCGCCCGGGATGTTGGAAGATCGAAGACCGCATCAAGGACATGGACATCGGCGGGATCTGGGGCTCGGTCAATTTCCCTTCCGGGGTCACCGGATTCGGCGGGACACTCTTCTCCGAAGCCAAGGATCCCGAATTGGGTCTCGCCTGCGTGCGGGCGTGGAATGACTGGCTCTTCGAGGAATGGCATTCGCCCTATCCGGATCGAATCGTTCCATTGGGCATCACGTTCCTGACCGACGCGGAAAAGGGCGCGACGGAAATCCGCCGCAATGCGAAGCGCGGATTCACCGCGGTCACGCTTCCCGAACAGCCGCACAAGCAGGGGTTGCCGTCGGTTTTCGACCCGCATTGGGACCCGATCATTCGCGCATGTGCCGAGACCGGAACCGTTCTCAATCTCCACGTCGGATCGTCCGGGTTCGCTTCGATGCCGCCGGGTGCCCCGATGCTCGAGCTTGGTTCGACACTCTTTCAGTCGATGGCCTTCGATTCATGCGCGGAATGGCTGTGGAGCGGCTGGCCGGTCCGCTATCCGGAGCTCAAGATTGCGATGTCCGAGGGGGGAATCGCTTGGGTCGCCGGCCTGATCGACCGTGTCGACAACCTCATGGCACGCTCGGGTTATGGATCGGGATGGCCCGACGAGAAGAACTCACCCTCCGACGTGCTGAGGCGAAATTTCTGGTTCTGCATGATCGATGATCCTTCGACGATTTCGACTCGCTACGCAATCGGCGTCGAGAATATTCTCTTCGAGTCGGACTATCCCCATGGCGACGGTACCTGGCCCGATACACAGCAAGTGATCGAAGACGTGATTGGCGACCTGCCGGTCGAAGAGATTCGGATGATCACCCATGAGAACGCGGCCGCTCTCTATCGTCTGCCGCTGCCCAAGGTCTGCCTTCCCTAGGGATGTCTGGTATGGAATCGACCGACTCTCTTCTCGGGACCTATCACCGCCAGGGTTATGTCATCATCCGCGACGTGCTCGACGCGGCGGAGATCGATGCGAAACGTGCTGCGCTGCAGCCCTATCTCGCGACCTGGGAATGTCAGGGCGCAACGACTTTGAAGGGCAGAGTACGCAGCGCGTCTATTCACTGGTCGGGCGCGCGCGCTCCGCGATCAGCGTTTCGACGATCTGGTCGCTCGATGATTTTGCGGCGATTGGCGGTGGGACCGAAGTGCTGGCGGAGAGTCATCTCTGGGGCGACGACGAACTCGCGCATTTCCAAAATGCCGGTGCCGCAGGGCTGGCCGCCATCGCTTCGGCCGAGGAAGTGTTCGAGCCCTTTCGTCGGCTGCATTCCTCTTCGAAATTCGAGGGCTGCGGAATCGGTCTGTCGATCTGCCGAAAGGTCATCGATCGTCACGCCGGAAGGATCTGGTTCGAC
>Ga0310120_10000936_pt1 | contig 22305 bp, 18 predicted proteins | sample CB27_AW_983_MG_FD_203506 | JGI IMG/M metagenome (GOLD analysis project Ga0310120, IMG submission 203506) | Marine microbial communities from Western Arctic Ocean, Canada - CB27_AW_983 | ecosystem: Environmental > Aquatic > Marine > Oceanic | place: Canada: Western Arctic Ocean | collected...
CCAGGCCGATGTATCCGCCGCCAATTACCAGCAGCGACTCGGGAAGATCTTCCAGGGCCAAAGCACCTGTGGAATCGAACACTCGTGGGGAGTCGATGGCGAACATTTTGGGCATGGCTGGCACGGAGCCGGTTGCCAGGATGCAATGGTCGAACGTGATCCGCTCGGCGTCGTAACTGTCCGGATCGCCACCTTCGAGCTGCAGGGTTTGCGAATCGACGAAGACTCCTCGGGCGTGGATACGGCGGACTTTACGGCGTTTGGCCAATTGGGCCAGTCCCTCGGAGAGGGTCTCGATCACGGTTTCTTTTTGGGCACGGGTCTTATCGATATTAATCTTGGGTTTGGGGAAGTCGACGCCCCAGTTGGCCATTTCCCCTGCCTCGCTTACCACCTTGGCCACATGCAACAGTGCCTTGGACGGGATGCAGCCACGCAGCAAGCAGGTTCCACCAAGTCGCGAATCGGCTTCGACCAGTGTAACTTCCATTCCCAAATCCGCGGCGAGGAAGGCGGCGGCATACCCTCCCGGGCCACCCCCCAAAACAACAATCTGTGAGTGCAGCGACATAAGTTGCCCAGTGAGTTCAAATCGTACGGTGCGTGCGAAACCTATTGCCTGTCAAGTAGTTACCGCAACAAACCCACCAGTCTAGCGGACATTTTGGCGGTCGAAAATGGGGGTCCCGGCTCCAAATTTCAACTTCCACGTTATTACCGATCGCCAGCGGACCAGTCCTGCAGCCCCGAAACCAGGGTGGAGCAAAGCATTTTGAGTTGGTTTTCAGAGATCACCAGGGGCGGCGTAAGGTAGACCACGTCCTTGGTGGGTCGAATGAGGACACCCAACCGCCGATACTTTTCCATCAATTTTTCCCGGTGCTCAAGCCGTTGGAGTTGAACGACGCCCACAGCCCCTTTGACCCGCACATCGACAATCCCTGGCAGGTCGCGGCACGGGGCGAGCCCTTGGCGAAGAATCATCTCGATTTTCTTGACCTGAGCCAGCCGTGGCTCTGTTTCAAAAAGGTCGAGCGACGCCCCGGCGGCTGCACAGGCCAGCGGATTGGCCATGAACGTGGGCCCGTGCATCAGCGCGCTAGACGCATCATCTGCCAGAAAGGCCTCGAACACACGAGTTGTAGCAACGGCTGCCGCCATACCAATGGCACCGCCTGTAAGCGCTTTCCCGATGCACATGATATCGGGGACCACGTTTGCCTGTTCGCACGCGAACATAGTGCCAGTCCGACCAAACCCGGTCGCGATTTCATCGGCAATCAACAAGAGCCCATGCTGGTCACAGACCTGCCGAATCATGCTGAGCGATTCAGGGTCGTGAAATCGCATCCCGCCGGCGCCCTGGATAAGCGGTTCGATAATCGCGCCGGCCAGCCTGTCGACCCGCTCGGCGACGAATTTCTGAAAAGCTTTGCGATCAGTTTCGCTGCGGGGAATCTTGTGCGGATACTGCTCCAGCAAAAACCCCTTGAAATGAGCGTGCATACTGTTATCCGGATCACAGACCGACATCGCACCGCTGGTATCGCCGTGGTAGGCATTTTCGAAAGAGATGAACCGGCTGCGACCAACCTGGCCCTGGTTCAACCAATACTGCACCGCCATCTTCAGGGCAACTTCGACCGAGACGGAACCCGAGTCGGCAAAGAAGACATGGTTCAAGTCACCGGGCAACAGCTGGCTCAGCCGTTTGGCCAGCCGCAAGGCTGGTTCATGGTGGATGCCGCCAAACATGATATGCGGCATAATTTTGAGTTGCCGCTCGATGGCGGCGATAATGTGCGGGTGGTTGTAGCCGTGGCAGGTGGTCCACCACGAGGCCACTCCATCGATGAGCCGCTCACCCGAAGCGAGGGTCACATAAACCCCGTCGGTAGCCACGACGGGCCAAGGGACGCCAGCCGTTTTCATCTGGGTGTAAGGCATCCACACGTGGCGGGCACCGTCGCGTTGCCAGTCAGGTTGGTTTTGCATCAAGGATTGCCGTGCGGAGGAAGGGTTATTGCCACAAGTTTACTGGTCCAATTGATCTCCGCAAAGCGCATCAGCGGTGTTCGTGTCGTCTGGGGAGTTCGTTCACGAGCCTGGCAATCAGGATTACCAGGTAGAACTGGCCGGTCACTGCTTGCATCCAGGTGACGGTTTGAGCGAGGGGGGTGCGGGGTGTGATATCTCCATAGCCGAGGGTCGACATGGTTACGAAGCTGAAGTAAATCATCTGCGACTTTTCTGTCAGCGGTTGCCCACCGGCGGTGGTGGTATCGAGCAACCGCTCAGTAAAGCGAAATGATTCCGGCTCAACGCACTCAACGAGTCGATACCCGTATGCCCAGGTTAATCCGAGTAGCAGGTAGACGCAGATGGCCCCCAACACGGCGTGAATACCAGGCATCCGGTCTTTGACGACCGCAATAAAGATCATGATGGCCGTGAATCCCAGGAAGACCAGGTCGACCACGAGGTGGATTTTAAAGAAGTCCAGTGAGTCGGGGGGACAAATCCACCCCAGGAGAATTGCTGCCGAAGCCAGCACCAATGCGACTGCGCATACCGCTTTGCGGCGGCGATTGGCAAACACCCCCGTCAGAAATACGAGTGTCAGGCAAACCGAGGAAAAAACCCGACTGGTTTGCTCGTGGGCAAAAAGTGGCTGCAGGAAAAGTGTGGCTACCAGCGAAATGAGCAGCAACGCATAACGATCGCCTCGTATCCAGGCAGGAAGAGAATCGAAGAGCACGGGAGTTACCTCGCAGCGTTTGCAATTCAGAAAAATGTGTTGATCGCTGATAAGGATTTCGAAGTGGTCCGAAGGGAATAATTGTAATCGCTAACTGCAGCTTGGGGTAGGATCATGACGCCCCGAGCGGCGCTGGGACTGACGGTAGGGTGCTGGGCGGGCTACAATGTGGTGATGTCGGAATCGCGCCGTGAACGTTGGATGTTGATTACCGCCTCGCTGATCATCCTGGCGACAGTTGCGTTGGGGTTCGTGTTGTGGTTCACCCGAGCCGTGATGATTCCGTTCGTATTGGCTATTTTTGTGGTTGCGGTTGTAGCTCCACTGGCCGACTGGTTGGAGGTGAAGGGGAAGTTTCGCCGCTGGTTGTCGGTGCCGCTTGTCATGGTGTTGGTGCTTATTGCGACCGTGAGTGTCTTGCTGCTGTTGACTTATACAGCCGGTGAGGTGGTCAAAGTGATTCCCCAGTATGGCAATAACGTGTTTGCGATTGCCGAACAGTGGGTTGCCGCCGTGGAATTGGAAGAACAGGATCGGGCAGTGCATCCCGGAGATCGTCTGGGGAAAACCAGTGGTAACGAACTCCCGGCAGACATCCCGGAAACATCGACAACCACCCCAGAAGAGTCGACCCTTTCATCGGCGGGCGCTGAGCCGGGGCGGGCAACCGGCCCCGCATTGCACACCGTGGAGCAAGGGACAGAAAACGGCGGCAGGCGGGAGCCAAATGCGATCGAGCCCAACAAGGCTGATCTTGGTAACGGCGCCGATCTTGACGGCGACTCTTCGCTTTTTGACCTCGATTGGCTCCAGAGGTTTGTGGCGAACGCTTTGAAGCAGGCAAAACGGGACTGGCAAGGCTACGTCCCGCAGGCAATCGCCTGGGTCTTTGGCCAAGTCCAAACGATCGTTGCGACCGTGTCGACCTTTTTCCTGATGACGATTTTTGTCTTTTTCCTGCTTGTTGCTCGCGATCCGAGTCGTTTACAGCTCAGCGGATACGCTGTCATCGAACGTCAAATGCGTCGTTACTTGATGATCAAGACGAGCATTTCGGCAATGACCGGTATTTTCGTCGGTGTCGTTCTCGGCGTGCTGGGGATGCCACTTGCGGTGGTGTTCGGTGTACTGACGTTCCTGCTGAATTTCATCCCGTCAATCGGGTCGATTATTGCCACATTGCTGCCCTTGCCGATTGCTTATGCCGAATTTGTCTTGCACCAGGATCCCCCCAGCCACGTGGCGGCCGTGGCGGCTGTTGCGGCGGAGGATAACATGCCTGATCACGTTCCATCCCCTCGAGGGGAGTCACCGTCGACCGCGCAACGCGGTTGGTGGCAATTCCTGACCGAATCGGGGTGGTTGCGTTTTTTGGCAATTTTGCTCATTCCCGGCGGCGTACAGATTTTCATTGGCAATGTGATTGAACCTAGAGTGATGGGCGAGGGATTGGAACTCCATCCCGTTGTGATCTTGATTGCCTTGGTGTTCTGGGGACTGCTGTGGGGTCCCATGGGAGCGATCCTGGCAGTTCCGATCACCGCGGTGATCCGGATTGTCACCTCTCGTTTCATTTCGCTGAAGATGGTCAGCGATGTGATGGCGGGGCGGTTACCAGCCTGAGCCGCCCCTTGGCTAATTTGCCAGCAGATGTCGCAGAGCTGGCTCAAGTTCCGGATAGGCGAACGGATAGCCCGCTTGTTGCAACCGATGAGGGACCACACGGGTGCTGGCGAGCAGCAAAGCGTCGGCCATTTCACCAAAAGCGAGCCGGGCTGCGAAGGCGGGTATGGGAAACAGGGTTGGCCGACCGAGTACCCGGCCGAGCGTTTTGGTGAATTCGCGATTGGTGACCGGATGCGGGGCAACCGCGTTCACGGCGCCGTGCAACTGGTCATTCTCGATCGCGGTCTCGATGGCACCGACCACATCGTCCAGCGCGATCCAACTCATGTACTGATGGCCGTTGCCAATCACACCGCCAGCTCCGAACTTGAACGGCCGCAACATCTTTTTTAGTGCTCCGCCTCGATCACTGAGCACAACTCCAATGCGTGGTTCAACAACGCGGATTCCTGCTTTCCAGGCAGGTTTGTTGGCAACCTCCCACTGCTGGCAAACCCGGGCCAGGAAGTCGGTGCCAGTTGGCCCCTCCTCACAAACCTCGTCGGTTCCGGTGTCTCCGTAGTAGCCAATGGCCGATGCTGTCACCAGCACCGCTGGTTTGTGTGTCAGGCCCGAGAGCGTTTCTGCCAGCAGGCGGGTGCTTTCCACGCGGCTGTCGCGAATTTGCTTTTTGACCTCGTCCGTCCAGCGGCAAGCCACATTCTTTCCACCCAGATGTACGACCGCATCGATGCCATCGAGCTTGGAAGCTTCGATGGCACGGCTGATGGGATGCCAGTGAATCTCTCGATCATGATCGTGGACGGTACCGCGAACCATCGGCCGAACCTGGTGACCTTTCGCCTCCAGAGATTTAACCAGAGCCGTACCGATCAAACCGGTCGATCCCGTGACGGCAATTTGCATGGGTTTTACCTCACGATGCTTTTATCAGGTTTCATGGTTTCATCACTTGCCCGTTTTGTTTCGTGGAGATCCTCAGCAGTATAGGGACCAATGCAGCCCCGGAAAGGGTCCAAAGGGGAATAGCCACGAGCGGGCTGACGAGGGGGCGGATTGCGCCCAGCCAGGCGGCGAGCGGGTAGCCGATTGCCGCCCCACCGGCACCGAGCAAGGCGGCTACGAGGAGCCGATTTGGGGTCCAGCGGGCAAGCATCGAAGCCGAAAGTCCTGCTTGGACCCAAATTGCCGTAATCCACAAGGGGCAGAGGAGCTGGCTCCGAAACGATTCGGCAGGAACATAAATCCCTGCACGAATCATCACACTTTCAACCAGTGTACCGACGACACCGAAGGTACAGACCACGCGAAGTTGCGGCAGCGGATTGGTCCAGGTGAACGTGTTGACAATTAAGAGTACGGCGACAACGCCCGGTCCCAGGAATGGCAGGTCTTGGGCCGCGCCGTAAACCGAGGCTTGCCAGCCAAGCAGGAAGGCGAGAATGGTTGTGGCGAGATGCATGGCCAAGGAGTGAGCGAGTGACCTGGGGCTTCATGAATCGCGGCTGACTTTGCGAAAAACGAACTCGCGGCTGCTCATGTCCGTTTCTGCTGATATTCGCGACTAGCTCGCTGGAGGATCTGGCGTTCACGATTCGTCAAGCTGCTTTGGCCATGTTGTTGGATCTTGCGGAGAATGTCATCCACCTCTGTTTTGGAGTCACCCGTGGCAGAACCGCTTGGATCGTGCACGCGCAACTTGGGTCGCCGCCGCATTTTGGAAAGTGAAAAATTGCCGGACAAAAAATTCGAGAAGCGCCAGTGGAGCCAAAAATAAAGAAACCCAAAGAGTGCTCCCCCGAGGTGGGCCGTGTAGGCAACATTGCTTTCACCTGCGCGACCTGTTGCTCCCAACAGGTCCAGGGCGACCATAATGACCGCAAAGACCCAGGCAGGCATGGGAATGGCGAACATGAACAACAGTTTTTGGTGGGGAAATGAGAAGGCGAACAAAATCAAAACTGCGCTAATTCCCCCTGAGGCGCCGAGCATCGGCAGCGACGAGTTTCCATCGGCAAACAAAGCCGTGCTGTTCCAACAGATTCCCGCAAAAATGATGGCGGCAAGATAAAACAACAAATACTCGCGTTGCCCATAGCGTTGTTCCACGGCGCGGCCGAACATCCACAGGGCGAACATGTTGAACAAGATGTGCTTGATATTGTCAGGACTGTGCAGAAATCCGTAAGTCAACAATTCGAAGACCTTCCACGGCTGGTGAAACCAATTCGCATGCAGCATGAACACGTTGGTGAACCGACCGCCGAGGAATAATTGAACCGCGTAAATACAGAATGTGAAGATTACGATCTTGGTCGTGAGGGACCATGTTCCGCCCAGGTGAACCCCAGGAGGCCGATTGTGGGTCTCGCGTCCGTAATCTCGATCGTAGATACCCATGGGGATCGTTAAAGGGTGGTGCAGTTGTGACGGGTTTTCGTTGCGAATTTTGCGTTTTTCAGGGAATGGAAATCGGCGTGGCCAGAGACACTGCGGCGCGCGGTACGAACTTGCCGGGCGGTGACAGGCGACCTGACTGCCCCTAACCATAGTGTATGCGGTCGCTGTAAAAAAGTGCAGCAAAAAGAATCGGTCTTCCAGAGACCGCAATACGCCACCAGGCTTAGAAAGAAATTCCCTCGTCAAAACCGGTCAAAGGGTCGCGCCAAGGGTATTGGCAGCCGGTTCCGCTGTTGTTTGCTGATCAATCCATTCGCGGAGTGCCTGCTGCTGGCGGGCGAGTTCGTCGGCCCGTTGACGATTGTTGTGAAGCGTATCTTCGAACAGCTTGCGTCCTGCCTGGACCTTGTTCTGAAGGGCGGCGAGCAGTTTTTCGATCACATTATGGTCTTTATTCGTGCCGGCCAGGTCGAAGGTCAGCTTTTCATTGACTTCTTCACGAGAGGTTTCCAGTTGCTTGGCGCCAGTGAGCGCCGTGGCGAGTTTTTCATTGTCTTTTTCAACCGCTGACGTTTCGGCAAGCAAACTCACACGATCACGGGCCATCTCCTGAAAGAGATAGCTGTAGTCACGCAGGGCCCGCTGGTAACGTTGGTCGGAGATGACCCCCTCGGCGGATTCGGGACCGAGCATTTGTCCCGTGTCGTCAAAATTTGCAAGATGCCACTCGTCATCGTCAGCGGTTGGCTCACCGCCATGCCGGATGTACTCGGCAACGGATTCGGCGGGTAATAATTTCACAAGTTGTTCGTCCGCAAACGGTTCAAACGGTTGGTGTTCGTCGACCGGCATACTTTCATAGATGACCCAGGGCCCTTGACTTGCGTTGATGCGGTTGAGCTGGGTGTTGTCCAATTGCGAGACGGACTTCAGGGAAATGACATCAGGTCCGGCTTCTGCCACACGAAACTCTCCCAAGTACAGGGGGCCGCTCGAGGGATTCCCTTGTTCGAACAGGTAGACGATCGTATGGGGATCGATTCCGTGCGGTTTGGGAGACTCGACCTGGACTGCCTGAGTTCCGTTTTCGGCATCGTACGGTCCCGCTGGAGCGGTGTTGCGCCAAACACGGCCGCGCAGTCGGGTCCGCAAGTGGAGGTTGTGGTCGAGAAATCGGATGCTTTTAAATTCGCTGGGATCATCGGGTACGCGAACCTCGCCTGCTTTCAAGCGGCTGAGCACCAGGGAATCCTGCGTGCCGTTTTCCAAAGCCCGGTTGCGTTCGGTGTAATCAGTCAATTCTTTGTCCAATTTGACAATTTGCCTGCCATATACCGCGCGAATTCGCACGACTTCGGCCTCCAGGACGACATAGAGAATCGTCGACAGAAACACCAGCACCATGAGCGTGACGTTTGTCCAGTGCCACGTGCGCGATGCAAAATAGGCAGCGACAAACGTTCCGATCGCCAGCAACAGAATAACTATCCAGGCCCAGAAATCCATCGAATGCTTCTCTTCTCAAAAACATGGATCGTAGTGGCAGCAAAGGAACTACTATTATCGATCATAAATGGGCCTTTCCCGAAGGTCAACCAAACTGGCAATGACTCGCATGATCCCTACAAGCATCACAACCACTCGCTACTAGCAACTAGGGTCGTAGTTTAGCCAGTGTTTCCAGGAACCGGTCGATCATTTCGGGTGTGTGAGTCGTCGAAAGACTGACCCTCAGGAGCGACTCTCCCGGGGGTACGGTTGGTGGGCGAATGGCTGGAACAAGGAAGCCAGCGTTTCGCAGGGCTGTGGAAAGTTCAACGGCAGATTTCGCCGAACCGACCATGAGCGGCACAATTTGGCTCGTCGATTTCCCGGTATTCCAACCAAGTTTGCCCACCTCCTCACGAAAGTGGGCTGCCCTGATGAGCAACGCTTCGCGCAACTTGGGTGCTGTTTCTACGATGCGAATCGCCGCCTGAGAGGCAGCACTGGCGGCTTCAGGTTGGGACGTAGAAAACACGTAAGAGCGGGCCCGATTGAGTAACCAATCAATGAGTTTCTGCGGGCCGCAGACGAATCCACCTGCCGAACCGAGGGCTTTGCTCAGGGTACCAACACGAATATGCACTTTCTGCTCAAGATCGCCGCGGCCGGTCTGCTGGGCGACGTGTTCGGCAACGCCGCGCCCACGCCGACCAAAGACTCCCGTCGCATGGGCTTCGTCGATCATGAGCATCGCCTGGTATTGCGCTGCCAGGTCGACCAGTTTTTCAATCGGGGCCAGGTCTCCATCCATACTGAAGAGGCTGTCCGTGACAATGAGTCGGCGACCTTTCGCGTTGCATTTCGAGAGGAGTTGGCCCAACGCATCACAATCGCTGTGCGGGTAAATGAAACAGGTCGCGGCCGACAGCCGACAGCCATCGATAATGCTGGCATGATTCTTCGCATCACTAAAGATCGCGTCGTTTTTGCCGACCAAGGCGGCGATGGTTCCACTGTTCGCCGCGAATCCAGAGGGGAACAAAAGTGCGGCTTCGGTCCCTTCAAAACGTGCAAGTTCGGTTTCCAATTCGGCCTGTGCGGTCGCTCGACCGGTGATCAGCGGGCTGGCCCCACTGCCCCACCCGGCAGCGTCAATGGTTTCCCTGGCTGCCGTGGCGAGACGCGGGTCGCTGGCCAACCCGAGGTAGTCATTCGAACTGAAATCGATGAGCGAGTTTCCACAGATCGTTACCCGGGCAGCCCGGGGACCTTCCCGCACGGCCAGACGACGCCGCAGCCCGTCCCGTTCGAGCCGGGCAAGTTCTGTGTCGATCCACATCAACGGGTCTTGTTGCCAGGCTGGCATGCTCAAGCTTGAGAGGTTCTGATTTGAACGTGTGCCACGGCCGATATCGCGACCGATCGGTTTTGCCAGGCGACTTCCGAGAAAAAAACAAGCCGGGTCGGTTAGCACCTCGCTGAGATTCTACCCGAGCGCCGCGAGTAGCTCACGCCCCAATTTGACATTCATGGCCCCCAGCGGAACAATGTGAAGGAACTTTTCGCTCCCGGATCGCGTCTCAAGTGACAATAGTAGCGTGAAAGATGACTTCCAGTTCGTAGCGGCAGCGCTTGCTGGGCAAAAAGAAGCCTTTGGCCAGCTGGTGGAGCGGTATCAGGACCGCCTGATCCATGCGATCAGCCGATATCTTGGTTCGGTCGAAGATGCCCACGACGTGGCGCAAGACGCGTTTGTCCAGGCCTACACCCGGTTGGCATCGTTTCGCGGCGAGGCGGCATTTTATACCTGGCTTTACCGGATTGCATTCAATTTAGCGATGACCCGCGTCCGCCGCCGCCGTCCGATGCAGTCCCTTGATCAAGCAAAAGACAGCTTGGGAAATGAGCCAATCGATTTGGGAGCAACTGTCGAAACGGGTATTCTGCGAGAGGAACAAGCCCGTGTGGTGCATACGGCATTGGGTCAACTTGATGAGGAGTTTCGACAAGTGATAGTGTTACGTGAGTTGGAAGGGTGTGCGTACGAGCAAATTGCCCAGATTCTCGAGATTCCGGTGGGGACGGTCCGCAGCCGTTTGTACCGGGCACGGATTCAACTCCGCGATCTGCTGGCTCCTTGGCTAACTGTGGAGCTGGGCGAAACCGACCAACAACAAGCAACTTCAAGAAAAGCGGCACGATAGCAACACCACATGAATGGGTCGCCGCCGCTGCCGGCGATAGTAAAGATGGCTGATCCGAATTCACTTGACGAACTTCCCGATGAACTGCTGAGTGCGTACTTGGATGATGCACTCTCGAGCGAAGAGCGGGTACAAGTCGAGCGGCATCTGCTTGCTCACCCAGAGGCACAGAAGCAGGTTGAGCAATTGCGAGCCGTCTCATCGTTAGTGCGCCGACTTCCACCGCAACCGGCCCGGGCAGATTTGCGCGACGCGGTTCTGAAGAGAATCGAGAAGCAGCAAGGTGGCACCGAACGCATCGCAAACCCAAAGCTGACGATTGGTCGCTCGTCCCGCGGATGGATTTGGGCAGGTCTAGCCGTTGCCGCGTCGATCGCGCTGATGATCTACCAGGAGCGATCGAACCTCAACCAGCCGAATCCGGACATAGCGCGCCGTTCCATGCAGGGGCTACAAAATCGAAGTCACGATTCGGAGTGGACAAACCCTCAAGCGGGAGAAAATCCCGGGAACGAAGCCTTCGACGAAATCGCCGCCGATTTGAGTTCGTCACACAAAACACCAACCGGGAATGCGAAACTGCTGGCAGATGAGCAGGAAGAGGAACGCTTCAAGACATATTCCCATTCCCAATTTGCCGAGTCAGATGAGCAGGAGGAGGAACTCTTCAAGACACCTTCCCAATTCGCCCAGTCGGCCGACACCCCGATCTTGGTCGTGCATGTCGTTATGCCTGCTAGTGCACGTCGGAACCGTGCTTTCGAAAACCTACTGGAGAGCGAAGGGTTGATCGATCGTCCTGATTTGGATGGTGTCCGGGAGTTGAGGGCGGCAAATCGTGTCTTGACCGACCAAGGGGCTCGACGTCGATTCGGCGTGGGTGCTGACGATGTTGACGAAAAAAGTGTTGAAAATCAAAAGCGTAGCCTCGATCGTGTTTCAGGCAAGAGTGCCGATTCTGCCGCGGGGCTTGCTGGGACACTGGTCGATCCGCGTGCTGAGGGTGAATCGCGCGCCGACGGCGGAGAATCGGTGGAGGTGATCATGATCGAAGCACCCGAGGCCAATGTTTTGTCCTGTCTGGAAAAACTCCAAAGCGATGAACACAACTTCCTGGCGATTGAGGTGGATGTGGCGGAAGGACAACTCAATTCCCGCCACGCAGTCGCCCGCAGGGACAAAACGGTCGATAGCCAGTTGGCAGAAGACTCGTCCTGGATTGGGCTGCAGCAGTTCAATCGCGGGCAAATTTCCCCCGCGCAACGGGCTCGTCAGCCAGTAAAACCGGCGGTTCGTTCACCCTCTCTGGCCAAGGCTGCCAAAGCTGGGCTGCAGGGGGCGAGCAAGCTGTCCGCTGCCCAGTCGAGCGCCGCGAAAGCCGAGCGGAAGGCCATTGCCCGATCGCGGTTGGTCGGCGACAATCTGATCCAAGTGGTCTTTGTGCTCGGCACGACTGCCCTACCAGAATCGGTTTCAACGCAACCGGATTTGCGGGAAGAATCTCCCGGTGAAGCGGCTCAGCAAGAGTGAAGTTGCGGGTAGCGGTCTTGATTTGGGTGGGAAGCCGGGAAAATCCAGCGGAAGAACAGGAGTGATTCATGGCCGACGTAAAAATTCGGATGCGACCCAATGGCCCGTTGCTTGTGGAGGGAGCGGTCGAGCTGTCCGATTCGGCAGGTAACGCTTATCCCTTGAGCCCCGACAAGCCGACCATTGCCCTGTGCCGTTGCGGGCACTCGAAGGATCGACCTTTCTGTGACGGTTCGCACCGCACGAGCGGATTCGAGTCGGATGAGCGGGCTCCAGACGGTTGAAACGTGACCCGGCACAACCTTTTTGATTTTGCGGATTGCGGATCGCTGCGTTGTTGCGAAAGCAAAAAAAGGTGCCGTGGAGATCGGTCTGCCGTTTTCTGTTGGCCACGGGTCGAGTGCATTCGACAACTTTTCCCCAGGGTTCCTCGTGGTGTGATCGGCAGGGTTGCGCCGTAAGCAGGGCTGTTTTCCCGTGGTAATCGTCGATCTGGCTCGCTGGCTACGACAACATTCCAACGGGTCAGCGGGCACCGGTTGACGGTTCCGCACCCAGTTGTGCACCATTCGTTGACTCGGCGTTTGTTGATTGAAGGGATAGCTTTGCTGCCGGGCCAGGTCGTTTCGGTTTTGCCTTGGCGTATTGCTCTTCATCCTTAAGAAAACATCTCTGGAGGTGCTGCACGGATGCCCCAACTAGAAAAATATTCTGCAGATCAAAGCAGCGCACCTGCGGACGCGACAACTCTCGAATCGCTTGCGAACGCATCGGGCCAATACGTCAACCAGTGGAACCGGCTGGTGAGCACGACCAACTGGGAAAAAGGCCAGATTATTGGTCAGTGGCGGGAAACGCTTGAAAAAGGGGGTCATCCCGCAACCGATTATGCGGATGAAAAGTGGGGCAGCTTGGTGGGCGGCGTCACAGGCCAGCACGTTGGCAGATTGCGGCGGGTTCATCAAGAGTTTGGCAAAGTGTGGGAAGAATACCCCGGCTTGTTTTGGAGTCATTTTCAGGTAGCGACAGAATGGGATGACTCGGAGATGTGGCTCGAAGGGGCGGTTCAGCACGGCTGGTCGGTTTCACAAATGCGTGCGAGCCGTTGGGAAGCTCACGGCGCGCCCGAGGAACTCAAGCCTCGAGAAGGGGAGATCATTTTCACCGAGATGGAGGAAGGTGCGGAAGTATCTGGCGATTGGTTGACTCCCGCCACTGCAACGACGGCAAGCGTTCGGGATCCTGACGATACGAGTGCAACCCCCAAGGACAACCCACAGTCCAAGGGCGAAGACGCGGGTTCTTCAGCCAAACGGACCAAAGCCCAGAGCCCAACGGGAGACACTCACGAACGTGCAAAGCCGGCGCGAAAGCGTCCGTTTGCGAATCTCCCTGATTTACCGGACGATATCGCCGAGGCTTTTGAGCAATTCAAGTTGGTGATCTTGGCCCATAAGATGACGGACTGGAGCGATATTTCACGTGACGACCTGCTGGCGAGCCTTGATGCGCTAAAAGAACTGGCTCTGATTCCCGGAGACAGTTCGTGAGCCCCGAAGCACCGGCAGGGCCGTTTGCCAGTGCCCGGGTGACTACCCGGCTGCGGCAAACATTTCGGCATAGTCGAGTACCCACAATTCGATCAGTTTGTGGAAGCTCTCTTCGTCGACTTCGTTGAGCCGCTGGAAGTTTTTGCGGCTAAACGATTCGCGGTTGCGAATCGTCCCTTTGGCGATCAATTCCAGAACATGGTATTTGTTGGAGGGGCTGATGACGAGCTTAAGTCGGCTGAAATAATTCTCGCGATGCCTTTTGGCGAGCTTGATATCGTCTCGACTGACGGCAGTTCCCCAACCGGTTTCGTCGACGATTGTTTCGAAGCGAAATCCGGGGATATTGTCAGCGAGTTGCTTGAGACAAACTTCGATATGTTCGGTCAGGGCGAGTCGATGGTTGGAGTGGAGCCGCTTCCACTCTTCTTCACTGAGTGCTTTGGCTTGTTCCTGGCGGAGCTTTTCATCCCGTGTCCGCTGGCCCCGCTCTGCCGCTTTTTGAAGTCGTGATCGAAAATCCATAGAACCATGGATAACCGATCCTGCGGGTAGGGGGAAGCCCTAGCCGAGCGTCCCCTTGTGAAGACAGACCTAACCTTGGTGCGGGTTTGGAAGAGGGGTCGATGCAATGCGGCAAGATTCAACCGTAACGAGGCTGGAAAGTCACCCTGGTCTCGCCACGAGTATCGATGGGTGAAATCGACTGCTCGTCGGGCGATGCTGGCGGAAATGGTCACTTGGTCCTGCTGGGCCTTGACTCGACTGGTCGACCAGAGCTTTGCAATTTCTTACCAACTCTTTCTGGTAGCACCTCTTTCTGGTAGCGCTGCATGCTTGAGAAAACAGCACCGTCAAGCCGCGGATCCGGGGCGATTTCACCCATGAATTCTGGCGCAGAGGTCTATTTTTTAGACGGGTCGGGCGGATCCTGATCGGTTTTCTTCTGGCGATACTGCAACAGGTCGCCAAAGGATCGCATCGATTCCTTGCCTTCTTCCATATCTTTGGAGATGGGTACGAGGTTCTTGGTGGCCCGTTTTTCGTAAGAGCGTGGCCCGGTCGGGCGGGATGGTTGGCGCTGGCCTTTTTTGCCATAGGGCCGCTTTGAACCATTGTTGGTGGAGCGTTTCTTGCCGCGCTGGACAGGACGTTCTGGTTTTTGGTTTTCAGTTGAACTTTGACGGGTTTGTTTGCGTTTTGGGTATCGCTGTTCGGGTGGTTTTTCTGTACCGGGTTCGATCATGGTCAGGGCTACGCGATGGCGCTCCTGATCAATCGAGGCGACCCAAATTCTCACCTGGTCTCCTACTGCGATTGTTGAATGGGGGTCGCGAACAAAACCATTGCTAAGTTGGCTGATATGCACCAAACCACTGTCGGGGAGTCCGACATCAACGAACGCTCCGAAATCGACCACATTCAGTACGGTGCCGCGCAACTCCATACCAGGCTGGAGTTGTTCAAACTTGACAATATCACGGCGGAAGATTGGCGGGGGCAAATCATCGCGCGGATCACGGCCTGGTTTGGACAGCGAATCGAGGATGCTTTCCAGGGTAAATTTTCCGATCTCTAATTCCGAGGCGAGTTCTTCCCGGTTGAGTTCGGACCTTTTTTGCAACTGCTCTATAAAGGTTTTGCCAGTGAGTTCTGTATGGTCGATCGACAGTTTATCCAGGAATTTTGTGGTAGCCGCGTAGTTTTCGGGGTGGATCCAGGTTCCATCGAACGGATTATCTCCCCCTTCGATCTTCAGGAAGCCCGCAGCCTGAACAAACGTTGCATCACCCAGACTGCTGACTTCAAGTAGCTGGGCTCGATTACGGAAAGGGCCATGCTGCCGGCGATGTTCGCAAACTTTTCTGGCCGTCAATTGATTCATGCCGGAAACATACCGCAACAGTGCTGCGCTAGCCGTGTTCAAGTCGACACCCACATAACTCACACACGATTGGACCACTTCATCGAGCATGTCGCTCAAATGCTTTGCTTTGGCATCGTGCTGGTAGAGCCCGACCCCAATACTGGCAGGATCGATTTTTACAAATTCGCTCAGGGGATCCTGCAGGCGGCGGCCTATCGAAACGGCACTCCGCTGCATTGGATCGCAATCGGGTAATTCTTCGCGGCCAATTTCGCTTGTCGAATAGACACTTGCACCTGCCTCGTTGACAATGATGTATTCCACTTCCTGGCCTTGTAGTTCGTCGCTCAAAGTCGTGGCGATGAGTTCCTCGATTTGTCGACAAGCAGTGCCGTTGCCGATGGCGACGACCTGAAGTTGGTGTTGCCGGATGAGCTCGACGATTTTTTCGCGTGCCGTTTTCGTTTTTTCTTCACTGCCAACGATGTAAACCAGACCATGGTCGAGGAGTTCGCCCGTTTCGTTGATCGCCGCCAGTTTACATCCTGCCTTGAACCCCGGATCAATAGCCAACACGCGACGACCCGGCAGGGGTGGTTGCAACAACAGATTTCGAAGGTTCTTGGCAAACACCGAAATGGCATGCGTCTCGGCTTTTTCCGACATCTCGCGGCGAATTTCCCGCTCAAGACTTGGCAGTAACAGGCGGTTGACCATGTCCTTGGTACAGCCGGTCAGGAAATCTTTGTGTTCATGATCCGCTTTGACGAGCAGGTCCGTCGCGAGTTGGGAGATCGCACCTTCGTCGACTTCGATCTTGACACGGAGGACTTTCGATTTTTCACCGCGGTTGATTGCCAGGACTCGGTGTGGAGGAATGCGATGAATGTGTTCCCGGTAGTCCAGATAGTCCTTGTATTGCCTGTTTTTCTTTTCGTTACTTTCGAGTTTGGTGCTGCGGAGTTGCCCACTCCCGCGGTAGAGTTTGCGGATCCGCCCTCGTACGTCAGCTCGTTCGCTGAACTGCTCGGTGAGGACATGTCCCGCACCAAGCAGTGCGCTGGCAATATCGTTGACTCCCTTATCCTCATTCACGAAGTCGGCAGCACGTTTATCGAGATCGACACAGTTGGGTGCTTCGGCGAGAATTTCTCCAGCCAGGGGACCCAACCCTGCATCGCGGGCTTTGCTTGCCAGCGACTCTTTTTTCGGTTTGAAGGGAAGATAGAGGTCTTCAAGCCGCTTGAGATCAGCCGCTTTTTCGATTTGTGAGCGGAGATCCTCCGTCAATTTGTTTTGTGCCTTGACCGACCGCAGGATCGTTTGTTTGCGATCGGAGAGCTGTCGATGCTGTCTCAAGACAGTTTGCACCCGATCGATTTGTTGCTCGTCGAGTCCCCCCGTTTGATCCCGGCGGTAACGTGTGATAAACGGCACCGTATTGCCTTCGTCAAGCAGACGCACCGTTTCTGCGACCGACTGTTCAGGTAGGTCCAATTTACGCGTGAGCTGAGAGATATCCAACGCAGCGGAGTCTGACATGGGAGTGGGCAAGAGTTCGGTTCGAACCGACAGTTACTTTTGTTGAAAAAGAGAGATACTTCGTCAAACAGGGTTTTTTTGATGTCCGCCGCTGAAAAAACGCCGTTTCTCTAACAAGGAGGGAATAACACAATCGAAATCAGCAAAGTTTGAACGTTTTCGTGCAGACCGCGCCCCAGGGGGACCGTAGTAGCCCCTTGCCAGTGGGTCCGATATTTCAAACCTGACCACCAACAATGTGTGTGGTGGTCTTTCCAATGCTATCATTGTCGCCCAGGCTGCGGCTTTATGGAAATATATCGCCAACTGCCTTACATTTCATAACAACCGGTTCTTCGTTTCTATTGGCTGGTTCAGCAAGCTGGCATTTTTCTGCAACCAAAACAGGCTGTTCTGTAACCAAAACAGGCTGTCAAGTTTTGGTGATTCCCCCCGAACAACAGGAGCAATGCAAGCAAACCGTGCAGACATGATAGCACGGGTACTCAGCAAATACTGAAATTCTCCGCAAATTGGTCAAACCCGCAAGATGCAAAATGCCGATACAGCCCGATAGGAGGGGGGAGCTTACGTATTTGAAGATGCAGTACGACGCTGCAGTCATTGCCTTTGCCCCCCTTGGCATGTAAGGAAGCAGCTATGGTTCCCACCCAGCTACGGATTTTTAACGGACCAGAAGAACAAGAGCCACGGCACTCCGTCAATGCATCCGCTACCGCTCGGCCGTGTGTTACCCTGGCTTTGAGCGAAGTGCTTCCAGCACTTGCCGATGCCGTCGAGAGCGGCCGTGGGTGGGTCGAAGACTTTTCCGGCGATGAAATCACGATTTCGGCCGACCTGTACGAAGTGCTGATGTCTTATCGCTACTTCCGCCCTGTCGCTTAGCAGATCCAGGTTGGGCTCATTCTCAGTCGGTCTCATTCTGGAAAGAGGCCGTGTCATTCTGATGACACAGGCGGTCCAGCCAGATACCAAGTGGTGCTGTAGCTGGTCTCTCGCAAAAAGCACAAGTGATCTTTAATGGGTGACTTGTGGCATATCAAGGGGTCTCTGGTCCGGTGCAACTGGCACAGCGATTGCAACTGGCACAGCGATTGCAATTGGCACAGTGATTGCAATTGGCGTGGTGGTTGCAAAATGTAGACAGCGTTCCCATGCGATGGAACCCTCTCTCCGAACAACCGTCCAGGAGACCCAGCCATGTTCATTTCCATCCGTTCCCTTATGCCCCTGCTCGTTGCCGGCACTTTCATGGGGGGTATGCGAAACAGTCCCCTCGCCGATGCTGCCAAGCTGGCGTCTGCGGTCGAGACACCTTGTCATTCGGGAGGTCAGCACCATTTACCCAAATTTGGTTTTTCGAGTCGCACGGTCTACGGGGTTGGCGAACAGGTCGTGAGAGTTCGTTGCCGAGGATTGGCGGCGACTATGGGTCTGGAGCGGGGGGACATCATTCTTGCGCTCAATGGCATGCCGCTCACTTTCAGGGGTGCGTGGAACTACGCGCTGCGAGATGCAGTCGACGAGAATGGCTGGGTCCAACTGGAGATCCAGGATGTCGACACGGGTGGGATTGCGTACCGACAGACCTGGGTTGCAGGTTACGGGCCGGTAACCTCCAGGCAGGGCATGGCCCGTCGCCAGCCTCCGGTGGTGTTGTCGGCCGTTGGCCCGACAACGGGAAAGTCGCAGAAAGAGAAGCCCTCACCGCATCACTCACAACGAAATGCCAAATCTCACAAAGGTTCGAATTCATCGAAGCGGATCACCGTGCTGGGGGAGAAAAAGCAATAATTCTCACTTCGACTGCAACCGGTTCTGCGAGTGGCTGCTGACAGCAGGAAGCCGTGGCTGGCAGGCCGCGGCTTGCTTCGTTTCGCCCAGTCTTCCACGACGAATTCCTTCACCCTGGCTGAGCAATCTGGCAATGCGGTGCCAGATGCAGGCGTTCGCCTGACCGTCATTGCTGACACGTTGCTTACGGTTTAGGCTGGAGGAGAGTGAGGGGTCGTCCTGCGGTGCGGGGGGCTGGAACAAGACGATGATGTGTGACGACTGGAAATGGCGAATTCTCGTGTCAAGCGTTCTGTTGTTAAGCGTGGCCTCCGCCAATTCGGTGGCTGCCGATCGGTCTGGCCAGGTTCAGACGCATACTGCCCGTGACACGCTTGGTCCGCTGGAGGATCGCTTGGAGGATGCCAGCGATTGCCTGAGCGGATTTCAATGGGAGCCGGCTCCTTTCCAGGTTGAGAGTCGATTGGCCGCGGGTGAAGATTTTGACCGGTTGGTGCGGTTTCCCTCGCCGGTAACGAGTGGCCAGCGAGAGAACGACCAGGTGGCAATCGAGTGGTACTCTGCCAAGACACCTGAGGGTTCCATCAAAACGGCGCCAGCAGTTGTGGTGGTTCATGAGTCAGGTAGCGACATGGCCGCCGGTCGGCTGATTGCCAGAAGCATTCGCCTGAAGGGTTTCCACGCGTTCATGGTGCAATTACCTTTTTATGGCTTGCGGCGTGGGGAAGGGGCTCCGGCACGGCCTGACATTGTGACTCTTTTTCGGCAAGGTGTGTCGGACATTCGCCGCGCGCGGGATGCCGTTGCGGTGCTGCCACACGTCGAGTCGCATCATATCAGTTTGCAGGGGACGAGCCTGGGTGGGTTCGCGGCGGCACTGGCAGCCAGCCTGGACGGTGCCTTCGAGAACGTGTTTCTGGTACTTGCCGGTGGCAATCTCGACGAGTTGGTCCGTACTGGTCAGCGCGACACGGCCAGGTTCCGCGAAGGTCTATTGGAGACAGGTGCGACGGAAGAGCAGCTCAAGGAATTGCTCTGGCAAATCGAGCCAACCCGAATTGCCCATCGTCTTGATAAGGAAACAACGTGGCTCTACTCTGCCCGGGACGATCGGGTTGTACCCATCCGTTTTGCCGAGGCTTTGGCGTCGGCCGCCGGTTTAGAGCGTGAGCACCACATCCGCTACCCGGGCAATCACTACACGGTATTGCTTTATTTTCCCAGCGTGCTTGATCACATCTGTAAACAAGTCGAGAAGCGGTAGGGCTTGCCGGTTTTGCCAGGTGGAACTGACAATTTCACTCGTTGAGAATTGCCGAACCACGTATCCCCAGAGCGATCCATGACAAACATTCCAATCATCGACACGCATATGCATCTTTGGGACCCGGCGCATCTTTCTTATGCCTGGATCAAAGATGTGGAAGTGCTCAACCGACCATTTTTACTGGCCGACTACCAGCGGGCGATTGGGTCGCAACAGGTAGCCAAAATGGTTTTTGTGCAGTGCGAAGCCGATCAGGATCAATATGTCCAGGAGGCGGAGTGGGTCACGGCGCTGGCCAAAGAAGATCCCCGCATTGCGGGCATTGTGCCTTGGGCTCCCTTGGAGCAAGGGGATGCGGCCCGCGACGCGCTGGCGGAGTTCGCTGACAATCGATTCATCAAGGGTATTCGTCGCATCATCCAGTATGAAGACGATCTGGAATTCTGTCTGCGGGCAGGTTTTGTTCGCGGCGTGCAGCTGTTGGAACTTTTCGATTTCCACTTTGAGATTTGCATCAAGGGGGAAGAACAGTTTGCGGGTGCCCTGGAACTTGTACGCCGATGTCCGGATGTACGATTCATCCTCGATCACATTGGCAAACCGAATATTGGTCAAGGAGAGCTTGATCCCTGGCGCAAACAGATCGGCGAGTTGGCACGGATGGAAAACACGTGGTGCAAGATGTCGGGGCTGGTCGTCGAAGCGGATATGAAACATTGGACCCTGGCCGACCTGCAGCCTTACATCGATGTCACGTGGGAGAACTTTGGCCCGGATCGCGTCATGTTTGGGGGTGACTGGCCGGTGGTCACCCAGGCAGCCGAGTTGCAGGAATGGATTTCAACGCTTTTGACTGCGGTGAGCGGTTACTCTGAGGAGGAACGTCGTAAGCTGTTTCACGACAATGCGACATCCTTTTATCGACTCGACTAGTCGGCTTGCTGGCTGGATTTTGCCGAACCGGCTGGTGACGATCTACAGTGCAAAAAAGCATCCAAGCTGGGGAAAACGGCGCTCGATTGAGGATTCGGCCGAGTGGGGCGTTTTGTATACTGCGTCGCTCAGGGAGTGGCGTCTTGAATTTCCTCCGGCCAGAGTCAGCAAGGGCAGTTTTCTCGCACGAGCGATAATAATCCCGATGAGGTTCGGTCAATGGCTGACGATCACGAAGTTACTAATGCTGGTGAGCAAGATGAGCGACTTTACACACCATTTCCCGGCGAAGCACAGCTTACCACACGGGCGATCATTGCCGGTTGCCTGATAGGTAGCGTGGTTTCATGTACCAATATTTACATTGGTTTGAAAATTGGCTGGTCGTTTGGTGCTTCAATCATCACAGCCGTGTTGGGTTTTGCAGTGTTTGCCGTGGTCGGCAAACGACTTAGCGTACTCGAAACCAATACGGCACAAACCGCGGGATCTGCAGCTGGGTCGATGTCATCGGCGGCCGGTTTGCTGGCGGCGATTCCCGCGATGAATTTGTTGGGTCATGAGATTCCGTGGACGGCGTTAATGCTGTGGTCCGTGGCGGTGGCATTTCTGGGGGTGTTTTATGCCGTGCCATTGCGGCGGCAGGTTGTGGAGGTCGACAAGCTACGATTTCCCACCGGGCTGGCGACGGCCGAAACGATTCTGGCCATGTTCAGTGAAGCGGCCGAAGCGATGGCCAAGGCCCGGGTTTTGATTTTCTGCGGATTAGCTGCCGGTCTGTTTACGCTTGCCAGTCATTTTTTGCCGGAGTTGGAAAAGCCTCCCCTGCACCAGTGGTTGCCCGTGTTGTGGTTGGAACTGGCGGCCGGCTGGACTTTCAGCATTTACCTGGGTCCCTCCTTGTTTGGTGCTGGATTTTTGATCGGCCCGAGAGTGGTACTTTCACTGGTGGTGGGTGCCTTCATCGCCTGGGGTGTGTTGGGACCGCTGGCACAACAGTATGGTTGGGCACCAGGCGACGTGATGGATTACAAGCAAGGCCCGCGTGGCTGGATTCTCTGGCCTGGAGTGGCCTTGATGGTCAGCGAAGCGTTGACCTCGGTGGCCATGTCGTGGCGAACTTTTTACCGGGCGTTGAAATTTCCCGCGGCAATCGACCAGGCTGCACAAGCAGACGATCAGTATATTCCCAATCATTGGTGGATCGGAGGCCTGGCCGCCGGGTCCGTCGTGACGCTTGTCATCGCGCAAACGGTTTTTGGTATTCCCTGGTACCTTTCCCTGATCGCGATTGTCCTTTCAGCAGTCCTTTCGACGGTAGCGACGCGTTCGGTCGGCGAGACCGACAT
>Ga0310120_10000937_pt1 | contig 22296 bp, 21 predicted proteins | sample CB27_AW_983_MG_FD_203506 | JGI IMG/M metagenome (GOLD analysis project Ga0310120, IMG submission 203506) | Marine microbial communities from Western Arctic Ocean, Canada - CB27_AW_983 | ecosystem: Environmental > Aquatic > Marine > Oceanic | place: Canada: Western Arctic Ocean | collected...
CGTGAAGAAGACGGCCGTGAAGAAGACGGCCGTGAAGAAGACGGCCGTGAAGAAGACGGCCGTGAAGAAGACGGCCGTGAAGAAGACGGCCGTGAAGAAGACGGCCGTGAAGAAGACGGCCGTGAAGAAGACGGCTGTGAAGAAAAAGGCTGTGAAGAAGACGGCTGTGAAGAAAAAGGCTGTGAAGAAAAAGGCTGTGAAGAAGGCCGCTAAGAAACCCGCCAGGAGGCGATAAGCGGCTCTGCGGACCGCTTCTTGGGATGTCCACAGCCTGCTGTCGGCATCTCCGGTAATTGAAGTCGTCGACGCGAAAGACCAATGACAGTGAACTCTACTGTTGCAACGGTAATCGCCTGACGATCACAGAGCCCACGTGAAGGGGGGGATAAACCGACATGGCAAAAAAGAAGGCCGTGAAAAAGGCCGTCAAGAAGGCCGTCAAGAAGGCCGTCAAGAAGGCCGTCAAGAAGGCCGTCAAGAAAAAGGCTGTGAAGAAGGCCGTCGTCAAAAAAGGTGCTAAGAAACGCTAGCGCGAAAAGAGTAAAGAAGGGGTCCAGTAGGGCCCCTTCTTCTTTTTCTGAACAAGCTATTGTGAGGGAAGTTCTATTCCATCCCAGACCGTCACGCGTTCAATCAGGTCGTCCGGTAGCAGCGCATCAACAACGTCCATTCCCGACACTACCCTCCCAATCACCGTAAAATGAGCGTCTAACTCCGGCTGCGGAAGTTTGGTTATAAAGAACTGCCCTCTACCAGAATCGCAGCCATACTTCGATATTCCAACCGTTCCACGCTGGAACGGCAGTTGACTTAATTCGTCAAGAACTGACTGACGGAGCAACTTATCGCTGGCATCGGGTAGTTGTACGCCCTGCACATAACAATTGGGTGTCAATCGAAGAAAAACTAGCCCATCGTAAAAACCCTGACGTATCAATCTCATGAAGTAGTCCGTTGTAAGGGGAGCTTCAAGAACTGACAACTCAATTTCTACCGTGCCCCGCTCCGTCTCTATGTATACGTGCGGCGAAAACACCGGGCTCACTAGGTGCGGAGAAGAATAATCAATGCCGCGCTCTGGGGCCGGGCGAATATTTAGCTCGGGGTTTAAGCGTGGGTCCAGCACTCCGAGGAGTTCCGAAGCACGCACACGCACGACCCAATCTGGGTCTTTAAGGCCAGCACGCAATATTTCCTCTACGAGCGGCGTCCTGTCAAACGAAGCTATGGCCTCAAGAGCCGAAATACGGGCCAGATGAGACGTATCTGAGAGTCCGCGTCGATATGCTTCCGCGAGCAGAGACTCGCCTCCCTCAACTTGAAGTTGTCCAATCAACCTCGCGGCAGTTCGACGCGCAACGACAGCCGGAGACTTTAGATTAGTTGTCAAAATGTGCGCTACATTTGGAGCCTCCACGTCTACAAGCGCCTCCAAGACGCTCGTCAATACGCGTTTATTCTCATCATCCAACATCAAGCTCAAGCGCTGTCGAGCAATTCCCGGGTCAACGTGTCGTAGGCCATCGGCAATAGCCTGACGTACTATCCAATTCTCATCCGAACCAACACCTGAAAGAACTCGCAAAAAAGTGTCTGGGTCGGTCCTTGCTAATGCCCGAAACGAAGCGGCGCGAAGTGAAGGCCACGAATGAGACACCAATTCAGTAAATACTTCAACGGACGCCGTATTTCCGTGAAACTCCAATCCTTCCACAGCTTTCAGCCGCAGCAATGGTGGAAGTTCTCGTCTCCGGACGAAACGGTCGAGGGCATCAGCCGCTCTACGATCTTCTATCATTCCAAGAGCACTAAGAGCGCTAGAAATTACTCTCGTGTCACGACGTTCTAGATCGAGAAGTTCTATGAGTGCCCCTACGGCTCTCGGATCTCCAAGCATACCCAAGCCCGTTGCAGCGATAGCCACCCCGACACTTCCCTGCACTTCCACCAATGCCAAAAGGGCATTAAGCGCACGCACATCCTCAAAACTTTGCAACGCATGAGCCACCGGCCACCACCAAACGATCGGTTGCTCACCGTCAAGAATCGCACTAGCAAGCGGGTCAAACGCACGCAGGTCAGCCAACGCATAAATACCAAGTCTGAAAGCTTCAACCTCGTCGCGTTGAGGATAAGACAAGTCATCAGGCTCAATGTCATATGCACTAGGTGCGTATCTCTGAACCAAGGCCCCGATTGCTTCGGCAGATGTTGTATCACCAAGTCGTCCAAGGGCTTGAGCCGCTCGTCCTCGGACCTTGACGGAGGAATCCTTCAGCGATCTTCTTAATGATTGCGACGCAACCGTATCGCCAATCAATCCAAGAGCAAACGCGGCCATCTGTCGAACTTCCGGCTCCGAATCACCGAGGCGATCCTCTAATGGCGCCACCGCATCACTAAGACCAATTCGCCCAAGAGCAAGGGCAGCACGACGGCGGATATTCGCTATCGGATCGTTAAGTAACTCGATAAGCTCTGGATTCTGAAGGGACTCCGATTGCCTCCCTCCATTCGGCGAAACTAAATCCGTATCAGTTAAGTTTATTTCTGATTTCTGGACAGATTCACCCAAGATACGCAAGTCCTCAAGCTGCAAAATCCTGGCAAACTTCTCCTCTAACGTTGGTAGACGCAGCGAGGACACGGTCGTTGGCATGGAAGCGCAAGAAGCCATACCCAACGAGACGGCCACTAGGCACGCTAACGAAAATGCATAAAACAAACAGACCTTCTCGGCGCTCAGCATCGCCATCGACATCATAGCACGCTGTTTTTTGGCTATACTCGGCGAATCTTGGACTTTCGCTACATCGCGATCGAGGGCCCGATCGCAGTCGGAAAGTGTGAGCTCACGGAGCGCCTCGCGACCCTCCTTAATGCAAATACAGTTTTAGATAACTCTGAAAACCCCTTCCTGGACGACTTTTATGAAGGCCGCGCAGGAGCTGCTTTTCAAACACAGCTGTTCTCACTTTTGGCTCGCCACCGTCAACAAGTCGCTTTGCGGCAGACTGACCTTTTCAGTCGCTTGACGCTCTCAGATTATTTATTCGACAAAGATAAGATTTACGCCTACTTAAACCTCGACGACAATGAACTCTTTATCTACCAGCGGCTCTATGACGTATTAGCCCAGGACGTGGTCAACCCCGACCTCGTCATCTATCTGCAAACCCCAACCGAAGTATTAAGAGACCGTATTCGCCACCGCAGTCGTCCTGACGAACCAACCCCAGATTTCGATTATCTTGTAGAGCTAAACGAAGCCTATAATCATTTTTTCTTCCACTACACGACAACGCCTCTACTAGTCGTCGACACTACAGAGCTCGGCCTGCATTGGAAAGACCACACGCTTGAAGATCTTGTAAAACAACTAAAAACCATAGAAGGAGGAACGCAATACTACGTTCCTCGAACCGGCGGGGCATAACCGATCAAACGAACCATGAAAGATCACCGACCGCTTCCGGAAGAACTGATCGGCTACCTATTTAGCTTGGAAACATATGGAATAAAACTCGGCTTAAAAAAAATCCATATATTGAATGCGGCGATGGATTATCCAGACCGATCATTTTCTTCCGTCATCGTCGCCGGCACCAACGGTAAAGGTTCTGTAGCGGCAATGCTGGAACGAGGATTGCGCGCAGCAGGTTACCGAACCGGACTTTTCACCTCACCCCACCTTGTCGATCTCTCTGAACGAATTGCCATCAACGGCCGCCCCGTCAATATGACAATTCTCACCCAAACAATAGGCGTTCTTCGCAACAAAATCGATGCCCTTTCAAGGACAGGTCAGCTCGATAGCCCACCAACATTTTTCGAAATGCTGACGGCAATGGCTCTTTCAATATTCAGACTCGAACGAGTTCAAGTCGCCATTCTTGAAGTAGGAATGGGCGGACGTTTTGACGCCACAAATGTTGTTAGTCCCATCGCTGTAGCTATTCCATCGATCGATATCGACCACCAACAGTTTCTTGGCAACACCATCGGAGAGATAGCCTTTGAAAAGGCTGGCGTAATCGGTTCCCACTCGGTTGTTGTTACCGCTGAAACAAAGCCAGATGCTCGTAACGTCCTTCAACGAGTAAGCCAACAATGCAATGCGAAACTAATCGACGTAGATAGCGGAACCCTACTTCGTGTAAAAGTCCGCGCGGGTCTAACCGATGTCGAAACTCTGGAGACGCCGCGCCGACATTACGAACCTCTTACCCTGTCTTTACGGGGACGACATCAAATCCGAAATGTCTTGGTCACTGTTCGGCTACTGGAAGAAATTCAAATCGCTGGTATTTCTATTCCCACATTAGCAATCCGACAAGCAATAACTGATGTCCATTGGCGAGGCCGTCTCGAATTGTTCGAGCGAAAGCCGACCGAACGGATTTTGCTGGACACCGCTCACAATGTTGCCGCCATGGGCGCATTATCTGACTACATCCTTAAATTCTCACCAGCGGGGTTGCCGTTCATTTTCGGTGCACTCCGCGACAAAGACGTCATTGGAATGGTGAAAGCTCTTGGTACCGCGGCTAATCACCTAATCTGCGCACCCATTGAAAATCGCCGGGGATGGTCCTCAACAGAACTCGCCAGCCTAATTCGAACCGTTCGGACTGATCTGACTATTCAGGCCGCAAGTGACACGATGGCGGCACTATCTGAAGGGTGGAAACGTAGTCCGCTCGTCTGCGCAACGGGGTCGGTGTATCTAATAGGTTCCCTGATCCAAGCCTTTGAATCAGACACCAAGGTCTAGTCCGCAAGCGACGCTAGTTCCCTGGGACTGCTAGAATCTTCATCAATGGCGCGCTTGCTTCTAATCGCGGCCGCGCTCACACTCGTGCCGAGTATCGTCGGAGCGCAGGCTATTCCTGACCTGCCGTTTGATTCTAGACAGTTTAGATTCGAACGCGTAAGCGAGACTCACTTACGCCTCATCGATGAAGTCGAACTCCACGCAAAAGACCAAACATGGGATTTTTTCGCTGATGAAATCGACATCTATATGGACTCATCGACTCTCAACGCTGTCGGAAATGTCGTCTTCACTACAGCAGAAAGCCGAATAGCGGCTGACCATGTTGAATTCAACATGGACGACCAAACAGCGGTTTTCTATGCTGCGACCGGTTCAATAAATCTTGGAGAAGACGTTGATAGAAGCCTGTTCGGGACCCAGGAACCTGACATGTACTTCTACGGTGAGAAAATCGAACGCGTAGGCCCTCGAACTTATCGACTCACGAAAGGCGCATTCACAAGCTGCATTCAGCCAACTCCTCGATGGCAAGTCGTGGCAAGTTCTCTCACTCTCAATCTCGATGACTATGCGCTACTCAGAAACGCTGTGATCGAAGTGAAAGGGGTTCCAATTTTTTATCTTCCTGTGATGTATTACCCAATCCAACAGGATGGTCGAGCCACGGGATTTCTGATGCCGACTTACGGGGCCTCGACGTACCGAGGCACGAGTCTTAGTAACGCGTTTTTCTGGGCAATAACACGCAGTCAAGATGCAACCGTTTTTCACGACCTTTTTGCACAAACCGGTCAAGGTGTAGGAGGGGAGTACCGGTATACTCGAGGCGCTGGTTCAGAAGGCTACGCAAGAACGTACTTTCTCGAAGAGCGTGAGTCTGAAATTTCCTTCGGAGGTGGAAAACGACGCCTTCCGGCTAGACGAAGCTACGACCTCAGAGGTCGGGCAACTCAGCGCATAACGGACGGATGGAACGCACGTGGACAGGTCAATTATTTCTCTGATATCACCGTGCAACAGACGTACCACAACAACGTCTACGACGCCTCAAGTCGGGAACGAAACATCTCAGGTAATGTCGCCGGTAGAGTTGGCGCATACGAAATAAGCGGGACGTACGATTTGAACGAGACATTTTTCGGAGATTCCGACTCTGCACTTTGGGGCGCTGGGCCTCGAGTCAGCTTTGGCCAAGGTAAAACAGAGGTTCTTGGTTTTCCGTTCTATTTTTCCTTTGATTCCGAATACACACAACTACTCAGTGTGCGCAAGTTTCGAGAAGACGGCCAGCGCCTCTCAATCGACTCGGGATTACAGCGAATGGACGTCAACCCGGTACTTCAGATTCCATTTACCAGATGGCCATTTTTGACTATCGATTCAACCATCCAATGGCGTGGAACCTACTGGACAGAAAGCTTAGAACTAGAATCTCAAGATCAGATACAAACGGGTATTGGACGTACTTTTATCGAACTACAATCACGAGCTACCGGCCCGTCGTTCGTCAAAATCTGGGACACACCGGACAGTAGCTACTCGGAACGAATGAAGCACGTTATTGAGCCATGGTCCTCGATCAGACGTGTGAGCGCCATTAACAACTTTGACCGGATAGTACCACTGGAAGGAATTGATTCAATCGTAGGAAACGTAACGCAAATCAGCTATGGACTCGACACCAGACTTTACGCGAAGCGTCTATTCGGGAACCGTCAGTCAGTATCTTCAGAAATCCTCAGCGCTTCAGTCATGCAAAGCTATTACACCGATGCGCGTGCGGCTGCCTTCGACCGTAGTTTTCGTACTAGCTTCAACAACACACCTCCAACTAACTACTCACCGGTATCTCTGATCGTACGAGCAGAACCTACTGATGGCATCGGCGGAACGCTGCGAGCCGAATACGACGCTCAGTTCATGGCCATTCGAACCATCGGAGCAGAAGGAACATATGAGTACGGTGGGTGGCTCGAAACAAGAGGAGGCTGGAGCCAACGGCGCTTCATCGAGGAGCTCCCAGGATTCGACGATCCAAGTCGACTCGACCACTACATTAACGGATTCACCGCCGTTCGATCACCAGGCAATACTATCGGTGGTGTTTACTTATTCAACTATGACATTCTTCTTAATAGATACCTTCAGCAACGAATCATGGTCTATTACAATGCGCAATGTTGCGGCGTCAGTGTTGAATACCAAACATACAACTTTGAGGGGCTCGGCCTGAGGGCTCCCATCCCTCAAGATCGACGCTTTAATCTTTCGTTCACTTTGGCGGGGCTTGGCACCTTTGCGAACATGTTTGGAGCATTCGGAGGCGGCACACCGGGAGGACCGGGAGGAGTATATCGGTGAAAGGTCTGATACTAAGCGGTGGAAAGGGTACCCGACTCAGACCGCTAACATATACGAGTGCGAAACAATTGGTACCGGTCGCCAACAAACCGATTCTCTTTTACGGCATTGAAGCACTCGTCGACGCTGGAATCGAACAAATTGGCATTGTTGTTGGAGATACAAAAACAGACATCAAGAACGCTGTAGGTGACGGTTCGGCATTTGGGGCAAAAATAACATACATCGAACAGGAAGCTCCTCTCGGTATCGCCCATGCTGTTCTTATAAGCGAAAACTACCTTGGCACCGAGCCATTCGTAATGTATTTGGGTGACAACCTTCTGGCGCGCGGTGTCCTTCCCTTCGTAAAAGAGTTTGAAACACATAAACCTGCAGCGCAAATTCTTTTAAGTCGAGTCCCAGACCCCCAGAGATTCGGAGTGGCCGAACTCTCCGGCACTACTGTCACAAGACTGGAAGAAAAACCCAAAAACCCAAAAAGCGATCTTGCATTGGTTGGCGTCTATCTATTTGGCCCAGAGGTATTCGATTCTGTCAAGAGCATAAAACCGAGCGCCCGCAACGAGCTAGAGATCACTGACGCTATTCAGGATCTCATTGATCGCAATCTGGCTGTTCGTCCGCACATTGTGAAGGGATGGTGGAAGGACACTGGAAAACTCAAAGATCTCCTCGACGCAAACCGCTTGATTCTTGACACAATAGACCGACGCATAGATGGTCAGGTCGATCCTTCCTCCCGTATCGACGGACGTGTTGTGATTGAGGCCGGAGCCATTGTCAAGAGTTCTGTCGTGCGTGGACCAGCCATCGTTGGTTCGCATGCGAAACTAGACAACGCATACGTTGGGCCTTTTACGTCGATCATGAACCATGTTTCCATCAGATGTTCGGAAATCGAACACTGCATAGTTCTCGAAAACAGCGAAATTTTCGATCTTTCCAATCGTGTCACCGAAAGTCTGATTGGCAAGAACGTCAAAATCTACCGCCAAAAGATGACGCCATCCGCGTACCGATTCATGCTCGGTGATAACTCCGAGGTAAGCATCCCGTGGTAGATAAGATGAAAAAAGTGCTCGTTACCGGTGGAGCAGGCTTTATCGGAAGCAACTTCGTCAAATACGCACTAAACGCTCACCCGGATTGGCACGTGACCACACTAGACAAACTTACGTATGCCGGTCGACTTGAGAACCTTCAGGATGCGATGAAAGACGAACGGCATCGATTTGTGCAAGGAGATATCACAGACCCAGAAGTGTCTGGTCCACTAGTAATAGATTCAGACTTCGTGCTGCACTTTGCTGCAGAGACTCACGTCGATCGCTCGATTAGAAACGCTTCCGATTTCATCAAGACGGACGTCTTAGGGACATTCGTTCTTTTAGATGCGGCTCGTTCGGCAAAACGATTACAACGGTTTGTACAGATTTCGACTGACGAAGTTTATGGGAGTGTGGCCGAGGGGGAGTCGGTAGAAACAGACGAACTTCGACCACGGAACCCTTATTCCGCGAGCAAAGCAGGTGCTGATCGACTTGCGTTTAGCTACTGGGCCACCTACAACGTTCCGGTCATCATTACTCGGGCCTCAAACAACTACGGTCCTCATCAGTTTCCGGAAAAAATTATTCCGCTGTTTGTCACAAATGCGCTCGACCACCAATCGGTGCCACTTTATGGAGACGGATTGAACGTGCGCGATTGGCTTCACGTGCGTGACCATTGTCGAGCCCTCGACACGCTAATCGAACATGGTCAACCAGGTCACACGTATAACGTCGGGGGAGGAAGCGAGGTCACAAATATTGATCTCGCCCAGCGCATTCTAAGAATTCTTGACCGTCCAAATAGTCTTATTAAGTCCGTTACAGATCGCCCAGGTCATGATAAGAGATATTCTCTAAACACTGACAAACTCCGAGCGTTGGGTTGGGCTCCACTTGAAGAATTTGAGAACGGCCTTCGCAGGACCGTTAGGTGGTATCAAGAGAATGAGTGGTGGTGGCGTCCTATAAAAGGGCAAGACAAGTCTTTCAGAGAGTTCTATGACATTCAATACGGTGACTCACTCTCATAACTCGATGCTTTTCGATGAATGATGATGTTATTCTCGTTACTGGGGCAGCTGGATTTGTAGGTGGCCACCTCCTCTCCAGCTTAATTTCGAACAAGCCTTCTGTTCAGATTGTTGCTTGGCGACGACCGCGCACGAGCTTCTCGAAGAAAGAAACTAGACACAACTCTCAACTCAAGCAAATTTTCTGGCAGGACGTTGATCTTCTAGACCGCAGTAATGTCACGCGGTCTATGAACGACTTCTCTCCATCGCACGTTTACCACTTAGCTGGAGTAGCAAACGTCGGTGGCTCTTGGAATAATGCACTAAAGACACTCGAAGTTAACGTTGTCGGAACCGATAATTTATTACGAATTATCAGAAAAAAAAGCCCTGATGCGAGAATCCTAATTCCTGGTTCGGCGCTCATCTATCAACCTTCAAACGACGCAATAACTGAAAATCATCCAATCGGACCAGTTAATCCGTATGGAATCAGCAAACTAGCACAGGAAATACTCGCCAGACGTTTCTCTGACGATGGTCTCCCTGTGCTTCTTACTCGCTCATTCACTCACCTTGGTCCGAGACAAGATCTCTCGTACGCTGCTTCGAGCTTTGCCTATCAAATCGCTGAGATCGAGGCGGGCAGGGCCGCGCCTGTGATTCAAGTGGGAAATCTCGACGCACGACGAGATCTATTAGATGTTAGAGATACTGTCCGCGCGTATCAAGACTTGATGATTTCTGGCATTCCTGGAAAACCATATAACGTCTGTTCTGGTCGGGCGCACGAGATAAAAACCATAGTCAGAACCTTATTGAAACTATCGCGAATCCCTATCTCTGTTCAGCAGGACGCTACACGGCTTCGCCCCAGTGACCATTCTTGCCTACTCGGCGATCGCGAACGAATTAGCTCTGAGCTGGGCTGGAACCCACAAATCCCTCTAAAGAAAACGCTTTTAGATATTCTCGAATATTGGCGACAGGAAATTAAGACAGTAGAGAACCCTATCTAGGTCCATCTGGTCGAAAGTAGAGGATTCACAGCGCACCAGTGCTTTTGTCGTATCTATCAGCCAATCATGCTCTCGCTGGCAGAGTTCAAAAAGAGCCTTCATAAGGCATAATAGAGCGATGGGAGAACGTTATGTCGCGTCTGCATGCGTAGTTGTCGTACTGCTTTTAGAGGCACTAGGCATCTCGGCCCAGCAACCACGTTCAACCTCTAGTCCGCCACTGAATACCGAGATGCCTACTGAAGTAATACTCGGTGTACCCATTTACCCAACTGCGCAGTTCTTAGGTTCCTACGACGTCGGCCGCGAACAAAAAATTTATCTTTTCGGGACTGATGCATCCTTCGGTCAAATGGTGGGCTACTACCATCAACGGCTTGACGAACGCGGTGATCGCGTGTTTGACACACCGGCTACACATCAGTTTGACACAGAACGCTTTAATGACGACCGGATGAATTATCGCCCAAGTGTCACGATCAAAGACTATTCTTCAAGTGGCTCACTTGGCTACCTCCATCCATCACTATCTGGTAACGCCACACGATTCGTCACGCTTATCCAAATAGTCACCGCACCACCAGAGGAACCACGAAGGTAAATCTCTCACTTTTTCTGGACGTAGATCTCTCGATCCTTGAGGAACTCCGATGATTTTTCCTTAAACCCGGCTACTACAGCTTTCTCTTCATTAACACCACGGGCATTTGCGTAGTCTCGAAGCTGTTGCGTAATTTCCATGCTGCAAAATTTTGGCCCACACATCGAACAGAAGTGGGAGACCTTAGCGCCATCGGCTGGTAACGTTTCATCATGATATGCGCGTGCTGTACCTGGGTCTAATGAAAGATTGAACTGGTCTTCCCAACGGAACTCAAAGCGGGCCTTTGATAGAGCGTTGTCCCAATCCTGCGCACGAGGATGGCCTTTTGCAAGGTCTGCTGCATGCGCTGCAATTTTGTACGCGAGCACTCCTGTTTTTACATCATTGCGATTCGGCAAACCGAGATGCTCCTTCGGTGTCACATAGCAAAGCATCGCAGTGCCGTACCAACCGATCATCGCTGCACCGATGGCAGATGTCAGATGATCGTAGCCTGGCGCTATATCTGTTGTCAGAGGTCCGAGAGTATAGAACGGAGCTTCACCACACCACTCGAGCTGCTTATCCATATTTTCTTTGATACGATGCATCGGGACGTGTCCTGGGCCTTCATTCATCACTTGCACGTCATGGTCCCACGCTATTCGTGTCAATTCACCCTGCGTGCGTAACTCTTCAAACTGTGCGGCGTCGTTCGCATCCGCAATCGAGCCAGGCCTTAATCCATCACCCAAGGAAAACGAAACGTCGTAGGCTTGCATAATTTCGCAGATTTCTCGAAAGTGGGTGTACGCGAAGTTCTCCTGATGATGCGCCAGACACCATTTGGCATGAATGGAACCACCTCGGGACACGATCCCCGTAACCCTGTTGGCAGTAAGCGGCACAAATCTGAGTAACACACCGGCGTGAACAGTAAAGTAGTCAACGCCCTGCTCAGCCTGCTCAATTAAGGTCTCGCGGTAAATTTCCCATGTCAGCTCTTCTGGGCGGCCTCCGACTTTCTCCAGAGCCTGATAGATCGGCACCGTCCCGATGGGAACCGGGGAATTACGGATAATCCATTCGCGGGTATGGTGTATGTCAGGCCCAGTCGAAAGGTCCATTACCGTGTCAGAGCCCCACAACGTGGCCCAACGTAATTTTTCGACCTCTGTCTCAATAGAAGCACTAACCGCAGAGTTACCAATATTGGCGTTAATCTTCACTAGAAAATTTCGGCCGATCGCCATAGGCTCGATTTCCGGATGATTAATATTCCCAGGTATGATTGCGCGGCCACGGGCCACTTCGCTTCGGACAAAATCTGGATCGAATCCTTCACGAATCGCAACAAATTCCATCTCGGGTGTAACAATTCCCTTACGCGCGTAATGCATTTGCGTCACAGAAGTCGTTCCTCGGATTACGGGTCGGTTCAGAGAAGAGGGAATCGGACTCTGAGTAGTCTTGTGAGTCATCGGTCTGGTCTCAACGACATCTCCACGCGCAGCTATCCAGTCCTTTCGGACCGTGGGCAATCCCTCACGAACATCAATGCCTTGTGGTCCGCTCGTGTCATACACGAGATGAGGCGTCTCCCCACCAGACAAACTAATCTCCCTCATGGGCACACGGACACGGTCACCATCAATAAAAATTTTCCGAGAACCCGGAAATGCTGCTGAAAACTCGTTAGTTTCGGGTGGTGAAAATGCGGTCAGATTTACCATAATGCCAACTCCTTCGGACATCAACGACGGAACTCCAAGAATATAGCCTAATGACCATGGAAGTTAAATTACACGACACAAACAGTTCTATCCAAACCGTTCTTGCCACGCCATCGACAACGACTCACTGGCCACTTTGGTTCCTATAGTACAATCTCTTGCATGCGCATCGCGCTCGGCGCCGATCACGCCGGCGTCGCGATCAAGGATCTCATCAAACTTGCCCTCGGCAAGCGTCACCTCAATTATGAGGACTTGGGCACTGACTCGGAAGCGTCTGTTGACTATCCTGATTTCGCCAGGAGCGTCGCAGAAGGCGTGGCTTCTGGCAAGTATGATCGCGGTATTCTTGTTTGCGGCAGTGGCGTTGGAATGGCCATAGCCGCTAACAAAATTCTCGGAATTCGCGCAGCAACAATATTCGACGTAGAAGGTGCTCGATTGAGCCGAGAACACAATGATGCGAACGTCCTAGCGCTTCCAGGTCGAAACGTTCAACCAGATATTGCTATAGCAATTGTCGATATGTTCCTTAAGACGAAATTTGCTGGCGGCAGACATAAACGCCGGGTCGATAAAATCATTTCTATGGAACATCAGAAAGTCCGGTCTCAATGACGAACATCTCAACTAATCAACTAACACCATGACCGACTTCACTAACAAACGAACCTTAGCTGAAACTGATCCGGAGATCGCAACCGCAATTCACAACGAGGTTCGGCGTCAAAACGATGGATTGGAGTTGATTGCCTCAGAAAACTTTGTTAGTTCTGCGGTGCTCGAAGCGATGAGCTCGGTTCTGACTAACAAATATGCGGAAGGCTATCCAGGTCGTAGGTATTACGGGGGATGCGACCATGTCGACGTCGCCGAATCTCTCGCCATCGATCGCGCCAAGCGTCTATTCGGCGCCGACCACGCCAATGTGCAGCCACACTCTGGTGCGCAGGCAAATATGACGGCCTATTTCTCCCTAGTCAAACCGGGCGAAACCGTCCTTGGGATGAACCTTGCTCATGGTGGCCACCTCACTCATGGCCATCAACTCAATTTTTCTGGGCAGCTTTACGACATAGTGCAATATGGTGTCAGACGAGAGGACGAAAGGATCGACTACGATGAGCTTGAACGAATCGCTCACGAGCGGTCCCCGAAGATGATCATGGTCGGCGCAAGCGCCTATCCACGAGTCATTGATTTCGAGCGAATTGCTGGCATCGCCTCAGCTGTTGGAGCGCTGATAGTCACCGACATGGCTCATATTGCTGGTTTGGTCGCTGCTGGCCTGCATCCGAGCCCAATTCCGCACTCAGACATAGTTACAACAACGACTCACAAAACATTGAGAGGTCCGCGCGGCGGACTAATACTCTGCCGAGACACACACCGAAAGCAAGTAAACAGAACTTTATTCCCTGGTGTGCAGGGGGGTCCCTTAATGCACATAATTGCGGCCAAAGCAGTATGTTTCAAGGAAGCTGCGGAAAAGAATTTTTCGCGCTATCAGTACCAAGTTGTATCAAACGCGTCTCGCCTTGCAACAGCACTTTCCGATCAAGGATTTCGCATCGTTAGCGGCGGCACCGACACTCACCTACTTTTAGTTGACGTTGTTTCACGCGGCCTAACGGGGGCCGTTTCCGAGGAAGCCCTCGGAAGGGCTTCTATAACAGTCAACAAGAACGCGATCCCTTTTGACGAAAAACCACCACTCGTGGCAAGTGGCATACGACTTGGAACACCAGCCGTAACCACGCGCGGAATGGGTGAGCCTGAAATGGACCTTATTGCTGAGTTAATAGGTCGAGTACTCGAAGCACCCGACGATGATAACGTGACTAGAACTGTTGGAGCTAAAGTTAAAGAACTGTGTCAGAAGTTCCCTCTGTACCAAAGCCTACTGAGTTAACGAAACGAGTCGCGCAAGCGTTTGCGGACCATGGCGACCTTTCGGAAGCAATGCCGGAATTTGAACCTAGGTCCAGTCAGCGCAGAATGGCGATTGCCGCTGCCGAACTCTTCGAAAAAGGAGGAATTCTGCTAGCCGAGGCTGGGACTGGAATAGGAAAAACACTTGCCTATCTAGTTCCGGCGATTCTCAGCGGCCAACGTGTCCTCGTATCAACCGGAACGAAAAATCTTCAAGACCAGATTTTCTACAAAGATCTCCCTGCACTGCGTGAAGCATTTGAAACACCCATCACCGCGACATATATGAAGGGACGGAACAACTATCTCTGTCTCCACCGGTTCGAAGCACTGCGACAAGGGGAACTGGAGCAAACCCACGTTGATAACGACACGCTCGAAGAACTTTCGGAATGGGCAGCGCAGACAGACACCGGCGACCGTGCGGAGGTCGAAAACCTCTCGGATAATATTGGGTTCTGGAATTCCGTAGCTGCCACATCTGAAAATTGTATCGGAACAAACTGTCCAGACTATCAACAGTGTTTTGTCACTAAAATGCGCGAACGCGCGTCTGAATGTGACCTCGTAATTGTGAACCACCATCTCCTCTGCGCCGATGCAGCTGTGCGTCAGAACGCATACGGTGAAGTGATACCACTGCGAACTTATGCCGTCATAGACGAAGCTCATCAACTGGAAGATGTCGCGACTCAGTATTTTGGTGTCTCGGTTAGTACACATCGCCTGCAGCAACTCGAACTACAGGGTCAACAGTTATTGAACGACTGCGTTGACTTGACGATCAAGGATGAGTACCTGGTCGAGTTGAAGTCTCTTCTACTTAATGTCAGCGAGTCTGCCTCGTCCTTCTTCAATGCCTTAAGATTATTGGATCAAATCTCCGATCGGGTTGGTCTCACAGCAGACATTCTTCAGCCGGCTTCTCCATCTGGCCAGCGCCTAATTCAAGACCTCCATAAGTTCTCCCAAGCCTTGAAAAATATCAACTCCTCATCTGAAGACATCAACGCAATTGAACGATCTACCCGAGAACTTCAAGAGCAATTATCGTTCCTGCTCGAAACAAAGGACCAAAACTTTGTCTATGTTCTAGAGAAAAGTCAGAGAGGTATCGTTCTTCGTGCGTCTCCAATAGACGTGTCTGGCGTCGTCCGTGAATTTCTGTTCAATCGGATGAACGGCACTATTCTAACTTCTGCCACCCTCACCATTGATTCGTCGTTTCAGTATTTACGAAATCGTCTAGGGATCTCTGATGCTGTCGAACTGAAGTTAGCCTCTGAATTTGACTATCAGGCAAGATCAATAATGTACCTTCCACAGGACATCCCGGAACCGAGCAACCCAGAATTTGCCGAAGCTGTCTCGTGCCAAGTTTCGGAGCTCTTGCAGATTAGTCGTGGACGAGCTTTCGTACTCTTCACTAGCTACAGCAACCTTCGGGACGTCCAGGCGAGACTGGAACCAACCCTGCCCTTTCCGATCCTAGTTCAGGGAAATGCCCCTCGAACGGTGTTGCTTAGAGAATTCCGAAATACTCCAAACGCTGTACTTTTAGCCACATCGAGTTTTTGGCAAGGCGTCGATGTGGCCGGCGAAGCATTAAGCTGCGTCATAATCGACAAATTACCTTTCGCTTCACCGAACGATCCCCTAACCGCAGCACGTATGCAGAAAATTTCCGACGAAGGGGGAAATCCTTTTACGGATTACCAGATTCCTCTAGTAGTTCTTTCCTTGTTGCAAGGTCTGGGCAGGCTTCTACGACACCGAACCGACTACGGAGTAATGGCGTTACTAGATTCGAGGATCCGAACAAAAGGTTACGGAAGAAGAGTAATGGCATCGCTCCCGCCCGCGCCGATTACTCATGATCTCTCTGACATCAAAAGGTTTTTCGAGCAAAACGATCGTCCCTTATGACCCTCATGGCTTGTCGGATTTGCCGTCAATCCTCTAATGAACCATGGTCGCCAAAAAAGTTTTTGGCGACTTTTCTCGAACCGCTGTATTACCAGGGGAAGACGAAGCTCAATTAACTCACAGTAAACATTTACCTTAGCAACCTGTGCAATTTTATTGCCCTGACTGAAACGGAGTCGACAGACACTAAGAGAGCAAACAGCTGCCGTTCTAAAGATGGCCCAACTAAATCATCTTTTAGGAGCACAACATTGACCCAGTCTTCTCTTATCAATTCATTACCTTCAAGAATCTCGGCAGTGCAGAAACGTATCAACATAGCATCTCAATCAGCGGGGCGAACTCCTAACTCCGTCCAACTCATTGCCGTGTCGAAGAAGTTCTCCGGCTCCCACGTTACCTCAGCTATAGCTGCTGGATTACGAGACTTTGGTGAGAACCGAGTACAAGAAGCTTTGACAAAAATTCAACGTGAAACTCAGCAGAAGACGTGCTGGCATTTAATCGGCCATCTGCAGCAAAACAAAACAAGGACAGCAGTTTCGGTTTTCGATTGGATTCACTCTGTCGACAGTCCGAAATTATTACAAAAGATCGATCAAATGGCACAAGAACAGGCAACCTCACCGCAAGTGCTATTTCAAGTGGATCTCGCCGGAGAATCGACCAAACATGGAGCGTCACTTGACGACGTTCGACGAATGTTCGACCTTGCAGGCAAATGTCAAGCAGTGGATGTGCGAGGCCTAATGCTACTACCACCATGGCATAAAGACCCCGAGCGAGTCAGACCGTATTTTCGACGATTGCGAGAACTTCGTGACTCACTGATCAACGATGGAGTCGACAGTACCTTTGTCAGTGAATTGTCAATGGGAATGAGTCATGACTTCGAAGTTGCGATTCAGGAAGGCTCTACGATGGTTCGCATCGGAACAGCCATTTTTGGCCCAAGAACCAATAAACCATGATGAACAATTAAGGACTAAGACATACCAGATGCTTTGGGAAAGGAATATAAATCCGCGCAATTCGCATAGCTACAAACGACTGGAACACAAAAGCTAAGCTAACGAACTTGCTGAAACATTCGGTCCCATCTCGTGCGTGTGAAAAAATGGGTAACAACAGAGGCAAACCTACGTATGGTTCCGCCTACACCAGTATTCAAAACAATTTCCTGACCTTCGATTTGATAAGACCAGTAAATAACAACGGCCTTTCCCTTTAGATGGTCATGCGGCAAAGTTCCCCAAAAACGGCTGTCTTCAGAATTATCACGATTATCACCCATCACGAAATACTGTCCTGTCGGAATCGCTAGAGGTCCAAAATTATCTCTGCCATCAATGGCAAAAGCACCTTCGGCCAAATTTGTCATCCATTCCGGGAGATAGGGTTCGTCAAGTACTGTTCCATCGATCATCACCGTTTTTCCACGCACTTCAAGCGTTTCACCGGGCAAGCCTATAACTCGTTTAATGAAATCCCGGTCAGGGGCTCTTGGAAACTTAAAGACGACAATATCACCACGCGAAACGTTATCCACAGGCAACAAAAACCGCTCGACCTCGGAAGCAGCTGGACCAAAAAGATACTTATTGACCAGCAAATGATCACCTACCAAAAGATTGTTTTCCATCGAGCCAGTCGGGATCTTAAAAGCCTGAACGACCCATGTACGTACGAAGAGTGCCAAAATAACCGCAATGAGCAGCGATTCAAAATATTCTCGGAACGTCGACTTCTTGAAAGAACCCTTGGAGACAGAATTTGTACTCATAATGAAGGCCTTCTGGACTGACTTGTCTTATTCATCGCCGACCTTAAGAACTGCAAGAAAAGCTTCCTGAGGAATATCGACGCTCCCCACCCGTTTCATCCGGCGTTTCCCTTTCTTCTGTTTCTCAAGTAGCTTGCGTTTTCTTGAAATATCTCCACCGTAGCACTTGGCCAAAACATTCTTTCGAAGTGCCTTAACACTTTCCCTGGCAATAATGCGAGTACCAATCGCTGCCTGAATCGAAACCTCGAACATCTGGCGAGGAATCAACTGTCGCATTTTCGTCGCGAGTGCACGACCTCGAACAACAGCCATCTCCTTATGAACAATAATTGATAACGCATCAACCGGTTCGCCATTGACAAGTAAATCCAACTTGACGAGGGGAGATTCCCAGTAACCTGTTACCTGATAATCGAGTGACGCATATCCACGAGAAATTGTTTTAAGGCGGTCATAGAAATCAAGAACGATCTCATTAAACGGCAGTTCATACGTAATGGACACACGGTTTGCTGCGTGATATTCGAGATTCCTCTGTACACCGCGTTTCTCCTGACAAAGCTTTAAGACACCTCCAACTTGTTCAGCCGGCGTCAAAATAGTCGCCGTTATGATCGGCTCCTCCAGTGAGGCTATTCGACTGGCTTCAGGAAGCTTTCCTGGACTGTCTATCTCTTTGACATCTCCATCAGTGGTAGTCACGCGGTACAGAACACCGGGGGCCGTGGTAACTAGATCAACATCGAACTCTCGTTCAATCCGCTCCTGCACCACCTCCATATGGAGTAACCCCAAGAAGCCACAGCGAAAACCAAACCCTAGTGCTACGGACGTTTCAGGCTCAAAAAACAGTGACGAATCATTCAGGCGCAATTTTTCCAGCGCCTCACGCAGTTCTGTATATCGATGACCGTCGACAGGGTACAAGCCGGCGAACACCATCGGCTTCATTTCTTTGAAGCCAGGAAAAGCCTCCAACGTTGGCCGCGCCATCTCTGTTACGGTGTCGCCAATCCATGCATCACCAACGTGTTTTATATTCGCAACAACAAACCCAACTTCACCACTCGAAAGCTCTTGCACTTCCTCAGGCTTTGGTGAAAAAATTCCAACCTGCTCGACTTCATAGTCGTGCTTAGTTGCCATTAATCGGATCTTTGTTCTTGGTCTCACGACTCCATCAAGAACGCGAATCAACATAATGACTCCCCGGTAAGCATCGTACCAAGAGTCAAAGATCAACGCCTTCAATGGCGCGCCCGGATCTCCAACCGGTGGCGGCAGTCGCGTCACAATTGCATCAAGAATTTCTGCGGTTCCAGTTCCCACCTTCGCGCTTGCAAGCAAAGCATTAGCTGGATCTAGACCGACTAAATCCTCTATTTGGAGCGCCACGTCGTCAGGCCTAGCACCCGGCAGATCGATCTTATTGATGACCGGAATAATCTCTAGGTCGTTATCCACCGCCAGATAGGCATTTGCTACAGTCTGAGCCTCTACTCCTTGGGAAGCATCCACAAGTAGAAGCGCACCCTCACATGCTGCGAGAGAGCGAGCAACCTCGTACGAAAAATCGACATGTCCAGGAGTGTCAATGAGATTAAGTATGTAAGACTGCCCATCGTTGGCCTTGTATTTCAAACGGACAGCTCGCGCCTTGATAGTGATGCCTCGCTCACGTTCAAGGTCCATACTATCGAGAAACTGCGCCTCCATCTCGCGCGGCCGCAACGCTCCAGTGTGCTCAAGAAATCGATCCGCTAGTGTCGATTTTCCGTGATCGATGTGTGCAATTATCGAAAAATTTCGGATGCGATGAAGGTCCATCGAAGATTGTTCTGAAAAATGTCTACAAGTTACAACCAGTGGAACTCCGCAACCAAACGCCCGGAGCGACGACGCGCACAATCACCGATTAACAACCGTCGATGCCGGTGATGAACACCAACTTCGATGCGCAGCAGTAGGATCCCTAGTTTTCTCTTACCCGACGCCATTAAGCCTTGGCGAAAGACCGCGACACCAAAAACTAAGGACCGTGGGTAGCGAATACTTCGAAATTTCCATCCTCATCGAATGCATAGACGTGATACTCCACGGGATTCGGACCTTCCATCCCTGGAGACCCCTGAGGCATTCCCGGCACTGCCAATCCGACAATTGATGGTCTTTCCTTCAGCAGACGCATAACGTCCATCGCAGGAACGTGGCCTTCAACGACGTAACCGTCAATAATCGCTGTGTGGCATGAACTCAATTGAGGAGGCACTCCAGAACGCCTCTTGAGAACGCCGACATTAGGAACATCCGTAGTCTTTACTTTCAATCCATGCTCTTGCAGGTGAACCACCCACCCCATGCAACAGCCTCAGGTCGGCGATTTATAAACGTCAACTACTGATTCCTGGGCGCTAGTGCCAGCAACAAAGAGACCGAGCACAAACATTCCAAGATGAGCAACCAGAATTAATTGGCGCATAGAGTACTCCTCTGGTGGAACAATCCAACGTATTGATTATACGAGAAACACCAATTCGGCGTCCGCTGTTCATTGATGTTCATCATGGTGTTCTTTTCTTTTTTCTATCAAACTATCCCCAGACTTAGCCGAAATCAGCGTCTCTCCAGAGGGATATACGTTTGCGGATATTCTGGCCCTATGTACTCTGCTCGGGGACGAATAAGTCGATTGTTCTCGTACTGTTCAAGGATGTGGGCAGTCCAGCCTGCGATTCTACTCATGGCAAAAACTGGCGTAAATAATTCTGTTGGAATTCCCAATTGGTAATAAGTTGACGCTGAGTAGAAATCAACATTCGCGTCAATCTTCCTCTCTTCTTTCATTACCGTCTCAATCCTCTGTGATATCTCAAACCACCGTTTTTGATTAATCCGCTCGCCAATTTCTTTAGACATCTGCCTGAGATGTGCCGCACGGGGATCCTCGGTACGATAGACGCGATGTCCAAAACCTGGCACCTTTTCGTTGCGCCGTAACATTTCACGAATTACAGTGTCAACTCGTTCGTCCTCAATGTCCTGGCCAAGTGAAAGCAATAGCTTCATCACTTCAGCATTTGCTCCTCCGTGAAGCCGTCCCTTAAGGGCGCCAATACCCGAAACTACGGCGGAATGAATATCGCTCAATGTAGCCGCTGTAACTCGTGCCGCGAAGGTTGACGCGTTCAACTCATGATCGGCATGGAGAATCAACGCTACATCAAACGCTCGAGCAGCCAGCGGTGACGGTCTTTCTCCCGTTAACATCAGGAGAAAATTTGCGGAATGTGAAAGGGCTGGGTCCGCTTCAATCAGACCACCGCCAGCTGACATTCGACCACAAGCGGCCACAATTGTCGCTACCTGAGCCGTCAAACGAACCGCCTTTCGATAAGACGCTTCCTTCGAATAATCGTCTACTTCTGGATCGTAGTGGGCCAACATCGAAACTAGGGTTCGTAGGCCATGCATGCTTTGCGCAGAAGGCAGGTTTCGAATGTGTCTGAGGAAAGATTCCGGAAGGCTACGCGCTGCAACTAGTTGAGAGCAAACATCACCCAATTCTGCACGCGTAGGTAGACGTTTGTGCCAAAGCAAGAATGCTACTTCTTCAAATGTGGCGTCTTGAGCCAAGACATGAATGTCATAGCCACAGTATGCGAGCACACCCTGTTTGCCATCGATATGACAGATAGATGAGGACGTAGCGACAACGCCCTCTAGGCCAGATCCACTTTTCTTTTCGGCACTCTGACTGGAAACGTGATTATTCATAGATTATCCATTTCACCTAACGCAATGAAACATCTACCTGCAAGACTAGAACGTGCCAACACCTTTTTTCTGACCACAGAAGGGTCAACAAGTGTTTGGTGGCATTAGTCATTATTCACATACCGAACCGGTTCGGTTTCCTTTGAGGTAGCAACGTGCCATAAAACAAGGTTTGCTGCTGAATCAGCGAGAGCCAACCAAGATAAAAGAATCCCCAATTAAACAGCAGCATGATTGGAACCACTGAAAAGACGTGAAGAGAAAATGCATAAGCGGCTCCACAAGCAAAACAAAATCCGAGAATCAATTCAATTAGCGGCTGCGTGAATCGTTTACG
>Ga0310120_10000939_pt1 | contig 22274 bp, 14 predicted proteins | sample CB27_AW_983_MG_FD_203506 | JGI IMG/M metagenome (GOLD analysis project Ga0310120, IMG submission 203506) | Marine microbial communities from Western Arctic Ocean, Canada - CB27_AW_983 | ecosystem: Environmental > Aquatic > Marine > Oceanic | place: Canada: Western Arctic Ocean | collected...
TGAGCGTGGTGGGCTAGGCCGGTCGACTGATGCCCTTGGGGGTTCGAGGTGTCCGAACAGAACGAGCAGTTGATCGAACAGCTTCAGCGGCCGTTTCCGACCCCGACCCGGTTTGGGTGGTTGCGGTTGTGGCGTCGAGAGTCGGCCACCGCGGTTGGCTTGTCGGTGATCGTGGTGATCATCGGGCTGGGACTGCTGATGGCCGGTCGTTTTCAGTGGCCGGCCTCCGATCCGGGAATCCCCAGTGTGGAGGTCTCAGCGGTGTCGTTGTCGGAGGCGGAGCGGCAGGAACTGTCGTTGCCCAAGACCTCGATGGCCACCACCGCCCAGGCCCGGTCGGCCGATGTCCAGGCGAAGACCACTTCGGTCGAACGCAGGAAGGCCACGCGGGTGGCGGAAAGCGAGACGAAGGTGTCGGACCAGGCGACTGGTGCTGCGGCAGCCGCGCTTGCCGACAACGTCGCGGTGAGCGACGAGGCCCGCCAGGCGATCAGGCAGGCACAGGGGAAACTCAAGGCGCTGGCCGAGGCCATCACCCTTGGCGACGGAAAGACCAAGCTGAAGGTCAAGCCGGGAGACGGAAAGTCGGCCGAGTTCTTTGGGATCAAGAGCTCCGGCCGCCGCTTCGTGTACGTCATCGACCGTTCCGGGAGCATGGCGGCTGGGGATGGCAGGTTCCTCAAAGCGAACAAGGAATTGCTGATGTCTGCTTTGCGGTTGACGTCACGGCAACAATTTTTTGTCTGCTATTTCAATGTTGGCCAACCCCTGACGATGGGGGGCGGTTTTGTCAAAGCCAGCCGCAACGGCAAGCAGAAGCTGGCCAACTGGATGGTGAGCGTGTCTCCCTCGGGCGGTACCGAACCATCGGTGTCGCTGGAAAATGCCGTCAGGATGAAGCCGGACGCCGTGTTTCTGCTGACCGATGGCGGATTCGACGGGGCGGCCCTGCAACGGCTCAGGCAGATCAATCCCCCGGGGAAAAAGCAGGTGTCGGTCAACACCGTCGCTTTTGTCAGCCGGGCTGGAGAACAGCAACTCAAACAGATCGCGTCTGAGAATCGCGGCGACTACAGGTTCGTACCGTAAGGGTCTTCCCAGGGGCTTCAGGTGGAAAACGAAAACAGGGTTGACGAGGCCGAAGCGCTGAGCCAGCCGTTCCCCCCGCCGCGGCGATTCGGGTTCCTCCGGCTGTGGCGACAGGACTCTGCCATCTCGCTGGCCCTCTCGCTGGCATTGGCCCTGGCGATGCTGATCGTCCTGGTCGCATTCAACCTGGAATGGTCGGAAGAGAAGTCGGCCGTTCCGACGATTCAGGTGACAGCGGTCTCGCTGTCACCGTCGGAGCGGGCGGATATCGAACTGTCCGATCCCGGGGCTGGTGGAACGGAAGTCCGTGAGGATGACGTCAAGAGTTCCTCCTCGCCCGCAGCGGAAAATCCGGGTCTCGTCGATGCGGAGCCCGGTTCGTCGTCGTTGGAGAGCCCGGTGCCCGGGGGCGACGATGCGGGTGACGAGGCGGTCGTGGACGCGGCGGTGGCCGATGTCGATAAGGCCGCGGCGGGGATCGTTAAAGCCCGGGAGAAGTCCGTTGCCAGGAAAAAGGCCGCTGCCGAGGCGAACGGCGGCGATGTTCCGATCTCCGATCAATCGATTCGCAAGCTCTTCGATGGCCGCAAGAGTCCGGGGGAGCGCAAGAAACTTGCCATGCGGGATGGTGGCAGCCGGGAGACCGAGGCGGCGGTGCAGTTGGGGCTGGTGTGGCTGGCGAACCACCAGTCGGCCGAGGGACGGTGGGGCCTACACGACTTCCATGGTCGTCACAATTGTGGTGCACAGTGCACGAAGCCCGGGGTCAACAGCAATACGGGCGCAACCGGTCTGGCGCTGCTTCCGTTCCTGGGGAGTGGCCAGACTCACAAGAGCGGCAACTTCAAGAAAGTGGTCCTTGGCGGGTTGACCTGGCTGGTGAACGACCAGGATCCCAAGACGGGGGCATTTGCCAGCATTGGTGCCGGAAACATGTACGCGCATGGCCTGGCGACTATTGCCCTGTGCGAGGCCTGGGCATTGACCGAGGACAGTTGGCTGCGTGGTCCGGCCCAACGGGCGATCGGATACGTAATCCGGGCTCAATCTCCCTCGGGAGGGTGGCGATATTCCCCCGGGAGAGATCATGACACCAGTATGATTGGCTGGCAGATGATTGCGCTGATGAGTGGGCGAGCCGGTGGTCTGTTGCCGAAAAACTACGCCCAGGTGATGTTCGGTGCGTCGCGGTATCTCGATGCAGCCCAGGTCGGAGGCAAGCTTGGCTACCAGTATGGCTACCAGCCTGGCGGTGGCGCGAAATTGGCAATGACCGCCGAGGGGCTGCTGTGTCGGCAGTTTCTTGGTCGGAAACGCTCTCACCCCGGATTAGTCAACGGGGTCAAGCACCTGGAGAGGAATCTGCCAGGGCAGCAAAATTTAGACCTCTACTACTGGTACTACGGTACGCAGGTGATGCACCATTACGGTGGAAAACCCTGGAAGGCCTGGAACCAGAGCCTGGTGGGGACGTTGCTGCCATTGCAGGCCATGAACGGACATGCCCGCGGCAGTTGGCCGCCTTTAGGGAACCACGATGGAAGTGGCGGTCGCGTCTACGCGACCGCACTGGCCCTCTGTATACTGGAGGTCTACTACCGTCACGGCAAGGTGTTCGTCGAATGAACCGTACAGGGCGAGGCGAGGACCTCTCTGGGATGCGGAGACCGTGCGAGAGTGCCGTGATGGCCGATCGGGGGGCGATCGGTAGGGAGTCCCGGGACCGAGGAGGGGACAGGTGAGTGACGAGCGAACACAGGACCTGATGGAGACCCTGCAGGACCCGTTTCCACGTCCCACTGGTTTCTCGCGGCTGTTGATCCTGCGGTCCGAGTCCGGGCCGTCCATGGCCATTACGACCATCCTGCTGCTACTGGTGGCGATCGTGCTGTTTGCTCTGCGGACCGCGTTGTTCACCGAGGAGGCACAGGTTCCGTCGGTGGCGGTTCAGGCCGTCTCGCTGAGCGAGGGAGACCGGGAGGCACTGGACCTGGAAGAGTCGACCTCGGAGACGGTAGTCGAGGAAGCGGAGGTTGACTCGCCGTCTGCGTCCGCTGCTCCGCCGACGAAGGAGGTTGCCCCGAACAGACGAAAGCCGGGTTCGTTGGATGCACCGGAATTGCCCGGTCCGGAATCCCCAGAGACCGCTGATGCCGAGAAACAACTCGCCGACGCCCTGGGGAAACTCCGACGCCGGAAACAGAAGAAGGAGGCGGACAGTCGGGCAAAGGCCGCCCGCGGCAAGGCAAAAGGCGGAGTTCCCTCGGGAAAAGAACTTTCCGAACGTCTCGCGTCCAACGGTGCGGGCACCGGTGATGTGCAGGTATCCATGGCCTGGAATAACGGCAACGACATCGACGTGGCCGTGGCCTGTCCCTCCGGAGAGTTGATCTATTTCGGCCACAAGCGGTCGGCCTGCCGAGGGCAACTGGATATTGACCGTAACGCCGGCGGTCCGACCGACCTGTCTCCGGTGGAAAACATTTTCTGGGCGACAGGTGACGCCCCCAAGGGACGGTTTGCTGTGCTCGTCAAGCACTACGCCAACCACGGATTTCCGGATCCGACGGGGTTCATCGTGCGGGTTTCCGTTGACGGTCAGACCAGGGAATTCCGCGGGATGGTGACGGCCAACCAGCCGCCGGTTACAGTGCACCAGTTCACCCGGCGGTGAACCGGACGGAACGAGATCCTGGATCAATCAAACTGGGGTAAAGTGATTCCATGCTTGACATGCTGCTGAAGACCGGGTGGATGGGGATTCCCCTGTTCCTGTTGTTTTTTTTCGCGGTGGCGTTGTTCATTGAACGCTGGTTGGCATTCAGCCGCGAGGCGACGGAGATGGAGAATTTCAGTGCCCCGTTCGAACAGGCCGTGCAGGCTTTGCGGTTTGACGAGGCGGCGCAGATCTGTGACATGAACACCGGAAATATTGCCGAGGTCTATCGGATTGCCGTGCAGCACTACGGCCAGGGGGCGGCGACCCTCCGCAACGTGCTGAGCAGTCACATTGAACTTCAGATCGTGCCGAGGTTACGGGCACGGATGAAATTCCTGGGAGCTATCGGCAAAGGCGCCCCGATGATCGGGTTGCTGGGGACCGTGTACGGCATGATGAATGCCTTCGTGAAGATCGCCTCGGCAACCGGCCAGGGGGCCGATGCGAAGAACCTCGCCGGGGACATTGGCATGGCCCTGGGCACCACGTTTCTCGGGTTGGTCGTGGCCGTGCCGGTCGTGTTTGGCATGGCCTATCTCCGCGGGCGGATTGACCAGTTCGAGATCGACCTGGAACGCTACAGCAACACCGTCGTGGATCTGCTCTATTCTACGGCTCCCACCAACGAGATCGAGGCGGGTGGAGTCGCGTTCGAAGCGCAGCCCCCGATGGATCCCCCGCCGCCGGAACCGTCACAGCCGGTGCGGCGCTAAACCTGGACCGACCGACAGCCTGCAGAGGTGTGAGTGATGATCAGGATCCGTCGCCAATCGGATGAAGTCGACGAGGAAGATCTCGACATCACGCCGATGATCGATATGACCTTCCTGTTGTTGATCTTTTTCATGGTCACCAGCGTGATTTCCAAGAAGGCCAATCCCGACTTGCCCAAGTCGGTCGCCGGTGACACCGAGGAAGTGGACAGGCAGGTGATGCTGGTTCTGGATTTCCCCGAGGGCATCGACGAATCCCACCTCGAATCGTTGAGCGGATCGCAGGACATCACGCTGCAGCAGGCCCGGATTTACTTCCAGGACAACCGGGACGAGTCGATCCCTGCCAGCGAGTTGCCCGCCAGGTTGGAAGCGAAACTCCAGGAGCCGGGGCGTTCGAAACGGCTGATTCTCCAGGCGAGCCGGAAAATGCCGGTCGGAGTGGTTCGCGAGGTGTTGAAACTGGCCACCAGGGCGAATGTGGAGAACGTGTCGGTGGCCGTCTGGATCGCCAAGTAAACCGGACAGATTCAGGAGACCCGGATCATGTCGACATGGGATGTTCGTCGGGAACGGGAAGGCGAGTCGCTGTTCGCGGACCTTTCGACCGAAGAACTGCGAGAGTTGTATTCCACCCAGCAGGTCGGCCCGATGGACTGGGCCCGGCCGGATCCCGCGTACCCGTGGAGACAACTGACGACATGGGATGAGTTGGCTGACATCACCCACGTGCAGCGGCGGCGGCGAAATCGCCAGGGCGTCGGCGAGGAAGAGATGGACATGACGCCGATGATCGACATCACGTTTCTGTTGCTGATTTTCTTCATGATCACGGCCACATTTGACCTGCAGAAAGGCCTGGCCTTTCCACCGGAGAAACCTGGCCCGACGCCGGAGAACGAGTCGGCGCCCGGGTTGGCGGCCGTCCAGCAGCAGCAACTGGTGCTGAAGATCGGGGCCAATGACACTTTTCAGCTGCTCGGTGACAATCAGCAGCCTGGCCCCGAGATTTCCGCGGAGGACCTTGTCGACACGTTGCGCGAGAAGAGCCAGGCGGAGACCAAGAACAAGCTGTTGATTCTGCCACACGACGCGGCCAGTCACGAAGCGGTCGTGCTGGCCATAGATTCGTCGGCCCAGGCCGGGATCACCGAGATCGCTATCGCAGACATCCAGACCGCACCGGATCCATGAACCGTGTGGCGGCCCGGCCAGGCCGGCCCGCACAGAATCGTTGTACGTGCCATGTCGCAGCCCACAGAATACCTGGACTTCCAGTGTCCGACGTGCCGCCACGAGTTTCATCTCGAGGTGACCGCCGACGTGGAGGAGGTGGTGTGTCCGGATTGCGCCGCGTCGGTAAAGGTGCCCCGCTTTGAGACATTGAAGTTGTCGCCGGCAGATCGGCCGAGTCGCGACACCATGGTCGACACGTCACCGGTTCCGGAGACAGCAACGGCGGACGGTCCGGTGGAGCCGCCGCCCTCGGCGGCCGTTGCCGCGGGCGGAACACACCCGGTCCAGGAATCCGTTCGCCGTGATTGGTCCGGAGCACGTTCGGCGGGGCCGATTTACGGTCCCGAAACGTCGCTGTCCGGGTGGAAGCGGTTCCGCCGCTGGTTTTTCCAGGCGTTTATCGAGAGCCGGGCCGGAATGACGGTTTTGCTGGGCACGATCCTGATCGGGACCGTGACGACCTGGTGGATCTGGCAGCGGAGCGAAACCCAGCGGCACGAGGACCTGGTTGCCAAGGCGTGGGACAAGGCGGACGTGGCATTTCGCCAGGCGCAGTTTGACGATGCGAGTGTGAACTACCAGAAGGTGGTGTCTCGGGCACAACAATGGGGGCCGCGGGGAGGGCCGCATGGGGAGCTGGCACAGCAGATGAAAGGCCTGGCTGATCGGGCCGAAGCGGTCAGTGCCGCATTGGCTGTGGAGACTGCCCCCTTGCCGGAGGCCTCGTTTGCCGATCTGAAACAATCCGTTGCGGAATTGCTCGAGGGGCAGGACATGCCGCCGGCTGGCACCGACGTGGTTGCCGGAGACGATCCGCCCGTCGGGTTGGAATTCACCACCTCGGCCCGGGTCAGCAAGTTGGTCGATGGCTGGCTGGTGAGCCGGGCTGAGAGGATGGCGGCGCCCCTGGCTGATGCGGCCCGGCCCCAGGCGGTGGCCGTCGATCGGCTCGAGCAGTTGGCCGGGTGGTTGGATCAGTGGGGCCGCGACACCACCGGGTTGCGGGCCACCTGCGAGAAGGCACGCGAACGCATCCAGCGGTCCGGGTTGCAGGAACGCTTCACCGAGGCGGGCCAGTCCGCGATGGACGGTTATTCGGCCGACACGGTTCTTGCGGCGCTCGCGGTTCTCGGGTCCTGGCAGAAAGCCGGGGGCGGCGAACGGGTGGACATGGAACGGGCCGAGTTCCTGGAGCGGCTCGCTGCGAAACTCAAGGAAGGCCGGCCGCTGGAAGAGGAGCCCGACGGGAACAGGCCGCTGGTGGTCGGGCCGCCGGTCGTCGCGTTGCCGGCTGGGTCGGCGAAGCCGATCGGGGAGGGGCGGCAGGTGGTTTTTGTCAACGATGAAGATCAGTTGCTGGCACTGGATGCTGGGACGGGAGTGGCCGGGTGGGCGGTTCGGCGCGGGTTCACCAATGGCTGGTTGCCGGCCAGTGGCCGTGCCGGGGACAAGGCCGTTTGCGTGGTCTCCTGGCGACGGGAGCGACGGATGTACCTCTCGTGTCTCGAGTGCCTTTCGGGCATTCCGGTCTGGACACGCCGGATGCCGGTGTCCGATGGGAAGTTGTCACAGCCTCCGATTGTCCACAAGTCGAGTGTGCTGGTGCCGACCGAGGCGGGCCTGGTGGTGCAACTGGACCTCCGCAGCGGCAAGACCCGGTCTCGGGTGTGGTTGCCCGAGTCGTTGGCGGCCCGGTGCGTGCTGAACGTCGAAAAGGAACGTCTGGCTTGCCTGGGACGCGAGCTGGGCACCTACACGCTGGGCCTGTCTCCGGCGCTGACGATCGAAGAGGTTCACGTGCGAGATGGGGCAGTCGGCGAGGGACAGGCGCACGTTGCATGGGCCGGCTCGCTGTTGTTGGCTGCAATCAACCTCGATGAGTCCCGCTGCCGCCTGGTCACCTATCGGCTGGCCAATGGTCAGCTCCGGGAGGCGGGTGAAGCACTGGAGTTTGACGGGAACTTCTGGCAGCCACCGTCGGTGCTCGGTGACTCCGCGTTTCTCGCCACCGATTCGGGGCAGTTGGCCAGGCTGGTGTTGTCACCGGCCAGTCCGGCGCAGCCAGTGAGGAAGGTGTGGTCGAGTGGCGAAGCTGCCTCGCAGCTGGGGTCACGACCGTACGTGCTGTCCCATGCCGAGGCTCCGTTGCTGATGGGATTTGGCGGTGCAGTGACCGCCTCGTTCCTGGAAATGGGTGAAGAAAAGAAAGACCAGGGGATCCGGGCGGCGTGGACATGGTCGGTTCCCGATGAGGGGCAGGTGGTGTTCCAGCCTCTGCAGGTGTGCCCTCGCGGGGTGGTCGTTGCGGTGCGTCGGCCGGGCAAAGCCGGGGTGGTTGTCAATTGCCTGGATCTCACCAGCGGACGTCAGCAATGGACGTGGTCCAACGGCGGCACGGCGCCCGTCGAGAAGCCGCCCGAAGGCGCGACTGTCGAACGCCCGTCCTGGTCGCTTGTCGTCGCACACTTTCAACCCGTGAGGTCACTTGATCCCTGGAATGCCGACCTGCCGCTGGAGCGAGAACTGGTTCCGTTGCTGTTTGACCGGTTGCTGCAACCTGGCGGCGACGGTGCGCGGTACATCAAGGGGTCGCTCGTCGACGGTTACGAATTGCTTCCCGAGACGCGGCAGTCCGGTGCGGGAGCGGCGTGTCGCGTGTTTCGGTTTCGACTCAAGTCGAGTCGGGCTTTCCATGACGGGCAGCGGATGGATAGCGAGGACGTGGTCGAGTCGATTCGGCGGCTTGGCGACGCCCGGGTACGGTGGGGGCAACGTGAGCAGTTCCGGATGCTGCGGGCGCCACGGAGCCTTGCCGACGGCCGGGTTGAGGTCCTGGTGCGACCCTATCTCGCCACGGGTCGCCTGTTGAGTGTCTATGTCGCGCCGCGGCGTCACTACGCCAGCATTCCTCCATCCGGGTCTGCCCTGTCCTCGGTGCCAGTTGGCAGCGGGCGGTTTGAGGTGGCCGATCGGCTGCGGGCCGACGAAATCGTGCTCCGCCGCAGTCGTCACCATCCGGAATCGCGGCGAGGCGAAGCCGGCGTCCAGGAGGTGGTGCTCAAGCGGTTCAAGGCCTCGGCGATTGACGACATCGTCGACCGTTGGCGGGACAGGCGGGTCGACATGATCGCCGGCCTGGGGGCTGCGGAACTGGCCGTGCTGAAGGCCAAGGGCGTGGACGGGAATCTCAGGCTGGTCCGGAGCCACCGGGTTGCCGTGTTGATGTTCAACCATCGGTCGACGCCGTTCACTGGCCCGGTAATGAGACACAAGGTCATGAGGCTGGTGGGGCCGGAGTTCCGTCGTGAGGTGCTCAAGCGGTCCGGTGGTGACCAGGCAGGTGCCGTCGTGGTCGACAGCGTGATTCCCTCGATCAACCGGGCCGCCGAGGCACCGCTCCCCGATGGACTCGTTGAACACTACCTGGGCCAACTCAAGGAGGTTGCCGGTGGTCGGAGCCTGTCACTGAAGGTTGTTGTGGGCAACCAGTTGTCGGAACGGGCTGCCGCGGCGATTGCGGATCGATTGACGTCCAAGTCAGGGATGAGGGTGAATCTCGTCCGGCTCTCCGCTGACCGGTTCCACGTCGAAGTCCACGAACGACACTCGTTTGATCTGGCTGTCTGCGTGCTGGATTACTCGGACCCGTTATTGAGCCTCGGCGGATTGATGGACACTCGGGCGTCGAGCGGAGACTCGTCTTCACTGAATGTCCTGGGATTTGGTGGGCAACAGTTGATGCAATCGCTCGTCGATTTTCGCATGGCCCAAGACTGGGCGGGTGTGCTGCAGGCCCGGCGGCGGCTCGACGACGTGATCCGCAATCAGGCCGTCGTGGTTCCGCTGTGGTCTGATCCCCAGTACGCGTTGATCCAAAAGTCAATCCGCAGCCCGGTTCCCCCGGCGAACCGCTGTTCCGGGCCGTGGCTGTTTCACCGGTTGGCGGAATGGAGCCGAGGAACATGAGTGGACACGGTTGCCTGTTGACCCTGGTGCGATGTCGGTCGTTGCTGATGACGCTGTCGGTGATGATTCTCGGAAACGGGTGGGCCGTGGCCCAGGAGTCCCGCCAGGTTTCGGCCGTTGCCGGGTTCGCCGAGCATGAGGCGCTGGGGGGAGTGCTGAAGCAGCAGGTCCGTGATGCTGTGAGCCGGCGGCTCGAGCAGCGGACAGGTCACGAAGTCTTGTGGTCCGTCATGCCCGATACATGGAGGAGCACGGTTCCGGGGGGCGGGGGGCAGAGCCTGACACCGGCGATGTGTCGCCAGGGGAAGCTGGATCTTGGCATCCAGGGGCTCTCGCTGTGGATCGACTACGCCAAGGGCACGTACCTCATCCGGTGTGCCGTGTTTCACCGGGAATTCAACGACGTGATCATGTCGCGGGTGGTGTCGGTGGTCGATCGCCGTCTTGTGGTCAACACCGTCGACCGTCTCGTGCAACGCGTGTGGCGGCCCGTCGGCGAGATCACCGGCGGCGAGGGGGGCAGCCTGTTGGTGTTGCTGGCCGGGTCGGGAGTTCGGCTGCCGGTGCCCGGGAGTCCTCTGGAGGTCGTCGCGGTGCTCGAGCGACGCGACGGCCGACACGTACAGCCCTGGAAGGGGAAGTTTCTCGTTGTTCGCGAGCATCGTGACGCGTCGACCATGACGACCAGTGTGGTTGATGCAGGACAACAGGTGCCGGCCTTTTTCCGCCACGTGGGCACGCCCCGGGCTCGTTATTTTGTTCGCGGCGTAAAGCCTCGCCGCGGCCCGACACGGATCCGCGTGATCTCGGACATGGATGGCCGGCCCCGCGAAGCGTGTGCCGTTTTCGTCAGTGATCGGAAACCGGGCGGCGGGTATCCGGGCGGGCCGCCCAGCGGCTTGACCGACGAGGGGGGCTATTTTTCTGTTCCGTTTCCGGGGATCGGGTTCCGGTATGTGACGGTGGCTTGCGGCTTCTTTTCTGCGACGAAAGCAGTGGCCAGCGGCCAGGGGGCCTTCCCGATTGTTTTCAAGATGCCACGGGTCTCAGCCATCAAGGAGAAGGAGGCGAGTTTTCAGGAGATCCGTCGTCGGGTGAAAGAGACCGAGGACTGGATCAACGTGACCACCGAGGGTGTGAATCGTCAGGTGGTGTCGGCAGACGAGGCCGGGATCGAGAAGGCGATCGTGACACTTCAGCGGAGTCCGGATTGGCAGAAGTTTCGCCACGATCTGAAGGAACTTCAGAAGGATCTCGAAAAAGACGCGGCCAGTGAGGGGGGGCGTGCGGGGACCGACAAACTCGTGGCCGTGGTGCAGGAAGAGTTGAACCGCGTCTCGCGGGACAAGCGGAACTGGCAGGCGAATATTGACCGCACGGAGGCGAACCTCAGGACCATCAAGGCGACGCGTCTGGTCGCCGAGTTCAAGGCGGCCCGGGAAGCCTTCAAATGGACCGCGGCTGCATCCGCGCTGGAGGAGTATTGCCGGATCACTCCGGATGACGAGGACGCCAAGAAATTGTTGTCCCGGTTGCAGCGAGCGTTGCCGGAACATTCGCCGCGACACGCCATGGCTCGACGCCAGGCCAGGGATGGCGTGCGGGCCGAATCGGCAGCTGACGTGTTGTCGAGTTGGCGGGCGACCGTCAAGGAGATTCGCGTGTTGATTCGGGAAGACGACGGTCCCGTTCTGTGGGAACTGCTGGAGGAGCTCGCGACATCGATCAAGCTCGTGGCGGACGAAAGCGGGGTGGTGGCCCGTCGCGTCGACTCGGCAGGAGATGATCTGAGCGACGAGGAACAACAGCGGCTGGAGAATCGCCTGAAGGCGATCAAGGATGCGTTGTCCGGATTGGCGGCCGTACAGAAGGACACGAAAACCCTGGTGAAAGATTTCTTCAACCAGTGAGCGAGCATGAGGGCGCGGTCGATTGTGGGGGGGCCGCAAGTCGGCCGGCTCGCTGAGTTGATTGACCGTTCAAGGCGCGGCACAATGCGAGCCGCTTGGTGGAAACGACGTCTGCGGTCCATTGTGGGTGGGAGCTGGTTGTTGTGGCTTGCCGATCACGACTCTCGGAAGTCGGTGCTCCCGGTGGCTTGGTGTACCCCGTGTCGGTTCTGGCCGTCCGTTCGGCCTGGCTGTGCCTGGTGTTTTGTTGTCTATGGGCCGCCGGATGTAGCCCGCAGGACGGGGAGGCTGGAGACAGCGAACCGGCCTGGGTGAGCGAATTTGCGGAAACCCATCGCCAGTCGGAAGAAGCGACCGAACGCGCTATCGGATTTCACAAGGCCATCGGCCGGCTTGAGCATGAGGGGATTCTCAGCAGGCTGGCCGAGAGCCAGCCTGCCGAACCCGGCAAGGCCGTGCCGGATGATGACAGTGTTCCCAAAAGCGGCGCCGTCCGTGAGATGGTGTTGGCCAATATCACAGATTTCGTTGACAGCGTGGAGAGCGATGCCGGGGAGGTGGAAAAGGCCGTCTCGGAGGATATCCGTGGGTGGAAGTCGGTGGCCCATGACCGGTTTCGACTGGAACGCGAGTTGATACGTGCCAGCGACGATGCGGTGCGTGTGGCGCAGTATACGTCGTTGCTCAGTGCCCGCAGCAAGCACTTCTGGCTCTGGTCGACGGTGGGAATCGCCAGCCTGCTTGTCATCGTTTTTCGTGATCGCCGCCAGGAATTTCGCCGGGTGTTCAATGGTGGACGGGCCAAGACCTGGGCAGTGCGAACCTGGAAGTACTTTCTGGCCCTCGGGATTCTGCTGGGGATCGTGTCGCTTCTGCTGTTCGTCATGGGAGAGCAGGTTGAGGACTGGATCTGGAAAGCGGCCACCGGGGTTTCTCCCCGGGAGACAGTTCACGAGTTGGTTGACGACGCGAAGACGCGACAGGAAGAGGCCCTGCTCAAACAGAAGACGGCCAGTGACGGATGGGATCAGGGGCTCGACGGCGTTCGTGATCGGCTGAGCAAGAAGTGGCTGGAGGCGGTTGAGAAATGGCAGCGGCTCGTCGTGGCCATCACGGTTCGTGAGCAACTGGCCAGCCGGCTGGCCAAAGAACGGTCAACCCTGGCGTCTCTTCACCAGGACGTGAAATCGAAACTCTCGAACATGGAGGCGATCCAGGTGAAACGGCGGAAGAGCCGCCTGATCCTTGGTGGAGCCTTGCTGGCAGTTGTGTTCATCGGGCACCTGTTGTTCTGGGTCGGCGTGTGGCGGCGGCGGCGGCGGACGGGTGCCACGTGCCCCCAGTGCATGTCCGTCGGTCGATTCGTCAAGGTGCCGGCCGCGTCTCCGGTGGGTCACCCGTCTTGGGAATGCCAGGAGGTCGCCGTGCGAGATGCGTCCGGAATCAACCAGGCCTGTGGGTTTCGCGTGCAGGATTCGCATCGAGAGATGGCCAAGTTGTCGTTCCCCACGCTGGGGATTCCCCAGGCCGGGAAGACTCACTGGCTGGCGATGGCGTACCAGAAGATCGCGCTGGGGGATTTTCCCATCAATGTCAGGTTGGACTCGATTGACTCCCCGTCGGCCGACCAGTTCGACCGAATGGTCTCGGACATCCTGCGGAGCCGGATCAAAACGCAGGCCACGCAGACGGATCGAATTCCTGATCCACTGGTGTTCGAGTTCCAGGACGATGATCCGTGGGGGCAGTCGGACGTGTTGTTGAACATGTTTGACTACTCCGGGGAGGTCATCCTGCGTGGTCTCGACAATGTCCACCTGGTCCGGGCTCTGCGGGCCGACGGTTACTTGTTTTTCCTCGATCCCATGTTTCCCCCGGACGAGCAGGTCCGGGCACTCCGGCGATTTCGCGATCACGTGTCGACGGTTGTTGGTCGCAGCTTGCGGACTCCGGTAGCTTTGTGCGTCAGCAAGATTGACCTGCTGGAGACGGCCCCCTACGGGAACAGTGACAACATTCGGAGATTCTACTCGGCGCTTCAAGAGATCGGGGAGGACATCACCCTGGACGCCATGAGCCGGCGGTCGGCGATCACTCGCGAACTTCGCGACACGATCTGGCCCGGCTGGAACATCGAGCGAGAGGTGGACGAGATCTTCGGCGGCCGGTTTCAGTTCTTCCCGATGACCCCGGTTGGCCTGGAGAGCAAGGGTGAGAAAGATCTCTCGAAAGTCACCATCAGGCCGTTTGCCGTTCTCGAGCCACTGCTGTGGCTGCTGCACATGACCGGCCACCCGATATTCACTAAGTGAACACCGTGGTCGAGACCAACCGACGACTGGGCCCGCAGCGATGATCAATTGGAAGGACTTCCAGGCACAATACGAGTTGAGAGATTACCGGGCGGCCCTGTCGGTCGTGACCGGAAGCATTGACGGCGTGGCCGTCGATGGGCCTCCCCGCGTGCTCCGGTGCCGGTTCTGCGAATCCGGTGTCGAAGATCGCGAGGCCGTCGCAGGCAAAAAGTGTGGCAGTTGCACGGCGGATGATGCGCTGAGATGGTTTTGTCGCAATCACCCGGAACCAGGCGGCTTCAATGACGCCAACGGATGTCTGTGTTGTCGGCGAGGACTGATGCCGCTCAACCAGGCCGACCCGGACCTGGTGGCAATGGTTGTTTCGGTGTGCCTTGAAGTCGAGATGCTCGACAGCAAGGGGACGCTGTTCGAGGAACTCAAGGCCGCGTTTCGGACCGGAGACGAGGAGCAAGCAGCGGAGATCTACGAGTCAGGCGACCTGTCTGGCTGGTCGGGAGCGGGGCAACTTGTTGACTTGGCGAAAGGCAGTCGCAAGGTGCTCGGTGTGCTCGAAGACCTGGAGTCCGCTCGGAAAGCCGGTGATTTCTCCTTGCTGGTCAAGATCTGGGATCGTCATCGCAAGCACCTGGTCGTGCGAACCAGTGGCGAGCGGTACCGAGATCTCGTCGAAGAATGGCGGCCCAAGAACGAAGGCGCGAGTCAGGTCCTGGACGCGTGGCGTTGCCAGCCGGTTGACGAAGACTTGCTGGTGAAGTTGTGGGGTGAATGGCGCGACCGGGTTGCGGATCATCCCGAGATCCTGCCGGTGAGACAGCAGGTCCAGCGCCGCGTTGACCAGCAGGTGTACTGGTCACGGTTTGTTGATGTGGAGCAGGTCGCGAGCCAGGAGACGGACGAACAGAGGGTCTCGCTGTGGAATGACGAACTGTTCGAGGACTGGGGGCCGGCCCGAGCGGTAGAGTCGGATGTCGCGGCTGCCCGGCAGCGATTGGGGGTCGTCGAGTCCATTCGGTCCGTGCTGGAAGTGGAGTTCGACGAGCCTGGGCCTGCGACGGACCGTCTGCAGCAGGTGGTGCAGCTGGGGGGTCAACTGCCCGGCGATTATGGTTACCGCGATGTGGGGGCGGTGGAGTCGGCAGTCCGACAACTTGAACTGCTCGACCAGTTAGGCCGGGTGGTTCGGGAAGGACACTCTGACCTGGCCGTGGTGGCCGCCTGGAGGTCCCTGGAGGGATCGGGATGTGGAAACCTGGTTGAGGGGGCCAGTGAGGAGGCTGTGCAACGGGCCTTGGCTCGCGAGGAGTTGATCGGCCTGTTGCTGTCGGTGCCCGTTGACGATCTTGACGTGCAGGAGTGCGATCAACGGCTGCTGGAGATCTGGGATCCCGTGCTGGAGGGGTGTCCGGATCTGGAGGTGTTGCAGGGGCGCTGCGAATTGGCCGGGCAACGACGCCAGTTGCTGGAAACTCTGGATGCGGCCGGTCGGGACAGCGACGTGTCGCTGGTCACGGCCGTGGCCGAGAATCAACTCCTTGACCACTGGCCGTTCACGGCTGTACAGGAGGCGGCAATCAGCGCCGCACGGATGGAAGTCGGGTGCCTCGAGGAACTCGAACTCGTGGTCGACCGAGGTGACGTGGAGCGGTTCGCCGAGATCTTCAATGCGGGCCGGTTGCGACGTCACATGGGGCGAGACTCGCTTGAGGCTCGCCGGGACCAGATTGTCGAGTTGGTCGCAGCGGCGGTCGTGCCCAATCATCGCAATGGCCTGGACCGGCCTTTTATGGGAGGGGTCAAGTCAAGCGAAGGCGGGGCGGTTCGCGTGAATTGGGCGTGGCCGGATCCGCGGGTCTCCGACACGTGTCGACTTCGCGTGTGTCGCCAACCGGAAGCGACGAGCAAAACGCTGTCGACGGAGCCATACGTGTTTGAGGCCATTGTTCACCGCAGTGTCTTGGAGCTTGGTGATGGTGCCCAGCCGTTGCCTGTTCAAGCGGACTGGAAAGGGTGCCAGGTGATCGTGCAGTGCCTGGTGGACATCGGATTCGCGACGCTGGACGGTGAACCGCTTGTGCTCGGAATCCTGGGGGAGTGAGTTGGTGTCCGTGACGTGAAGACCGGGCCCGTAATGTCCAGGTTTGTTGGATGGGCTGCTGAACCATGCCTGTGGATCAATTCATTTTCACCCATTGCACGTACGCGTCGTCCTTCCTGGAACGGCGCGACGGTGACGATGCCGGCCTGCCGATGGGCTATGGTCCCAGGAGCAGTTCGCTGCCGGTGGATCGGTTACGTGAGGTGCTCCAGGGCGTGGAACGGTACCTCTACTACAACCTTCCACTGGGGACGCCTCCGGAAGAGAGGCTGGTCCTGGATGCGGAGACGGCGCCGTGCCGTCTTGTCTACATTCCCGATCTCGGTGGGCTCGAGGTTGCGGTCCGCGTCTGCTACCGCCAAACCGATACCAGTGGCCGTCCCGGCTCCTTTTTCTCGCATGCCTTGGTTCGCGATCCGGGTGGAGGTCGGTCGGCCTGGGAGCCGTGCGACGTGGTCCGCTTGTGGGACGCCACCACCCTCGGGAATGGCGACGTGGACATGCCGTTCTGGGTCTCAGGGGACGCGGCAAGCATCCCGTTTGACCTGCCCGGGCTCGGCAGCCTCGAGACGCTGGGGGCCACGCTCCGGTCACGACCGATCGGCGATGACCTGCTGGGCTGTTTCCTGCAGGCCACCGACGAAACCGACTTCGAGGATCCGTTGGGTGTGATACCGGATCGCTGGAAACGGAGACCGGTCGAACAGCGTCGGCAATTTCTGGATCAACTCGTGTCGGGATTTGTTGCGTCCCTGGATCGGGACGTCTCGCTGTTGCTGGTCGCAGCCCCCCCCTTTGCGGCGTTGTTGTTCTACGCGGTGATGAGAATCCTCGCGATTCCCTCGGTCATTGCCCGCACGGCGTTCAGCTTTTCGACGTACGAGCACGATCCGAACCGGTTGTTGACGCGGCTGGCCGCACTGCCGCTTCCGGCGGGAGACGTCCTTTCGGACGGTGGGCTTCGGGTGGATCACGTGATCCTCGACACCCACGTCGAGCCGCCCACCGGGGTGGGAGAGTGTGTCGCTGAGAAGGCCCTGGTGGCCCTGGTCTTGCACGAATTTGACGAGGGGGGGTGGCCGCGCGTGGATCGTGCCATCGACACGATTTCGGTGCTGGCCCCGGAGTCGTTGCAGGAGGTGGAGCGATTGGTGGCAGCCTACCGCGGGGCCGAGCGGCTGGTGGAGGGAGAACTGGAGGTGAGCGAGGATCGGGGTTGGGAGGGAGAGGCGAAGGCGGTGGCGTTGTTTGAACGAGAGGTGCACGTTCGCTTGGTGGAGAATCCGGAGCGTCCCGAGGCGTGGTACGGCTCGCCGTCTCACGTGGAGTGCCTTGAGATTCTCGGGACGCGGGAGTTCGGGGCACTTGACGATGACGTTCAGCAGGTGATCCAGTCGTTGATGGCCAAGCTGGTCGACAATGATGCGGTTGGGGTGGTGTTGTCCCTCCTGCAGTCAACTCGACTGCTGAGCGAGTACCGGGCGTGGTTGGTCTGCCGGGTCATGCAGCAGAGCCCGGGGGAACCCCTGTCCGACGTGTTTGGATTCTTGTGGGAGGCATCGCCGGAGGACGCAGGTGCCGACCATGTTCTTGCCGGTGTTGTTGATCGATGGATGAGCAGAGGGAATGATCGTTACTTGAAAGCGGTGTGCGAAAGCGTTCCTGACGGTCGGCTGCCGGTTCTTCTCTCGGTGGCCGCACATGGTGTCCGTGGCCGCGAGTACAAGTCGGAACTCAAGGGGGATCTGGACGCGTGGGCGGAAAAAGGACAGCAGGCGATGAAAGTTGTCCTGCAGCAGGTGTCCGACGTCGCGCTGTGCGAGTTCTTGAACGGTCCGTATGCCATGAGAGCTCTGCAGGCGTGGCCAAGGTGCGACGGAGAACTGGAGGAGCGATTGAGGGCACTGGCGGGGGGATTGGCCTCACACCCGGATGAATTCAACGCGAGGGTCAGCGCGCTGGAGAGGGCTTCGGCATGGGGGCGTGAGAATCACGAGCGGGTTGCTGACTGGAAGATCCTGGCCGAGGGGCTGAGCCGGATGGTGAGGACCGAGACGAAACGAATCGACCGCGAGGAATTTGTTGAGTTTCGTCGTGCGTCGAGACGGTTGAAGCTCTTTCGCTGGCAGGATTCGGGTCGGATGAAGAATCTGGTTCGGGGTCTCGACAAGATCGCGAGGGTGACCAGCGTTGCCGATGAGGAACCGTCGGATCTGGAGCCAATGGTCAAGTCGATCGAGCCGGGGTTGCTCCTCGTCGGGATGGACTGGGTCGACGGACAAGTGACCTGGGACGAATTTGCGTCCTACGACTACGGCGACCGGTTTGCCCGTCGTTTTCCGGTCGAATCGCAGCAGATCAAGAAAGGGCTGGAGACCGGGGACTTTCGGTATCGTGCGGCCTGGGATCCACGGGGATGGTCGAACCGAGTGAAACTCGCCAGCGTGTTTGGGGTATCGGTGCTGGTCCTGGCGGCCGTTGTCACGGGCTTGTTTCTGTGGAAATCCGACAAGGGTGACGACCCCGGTGCCGGTCGAGAATCCACCCTGCAGCAAGACGATGAAAAAGGCGAAGGGCACGAGGAACGATGAGGCGCCGCACGGGAAAGAGGCAATGGTCCAGTGGGTATTGCTGTATAATCCATCGCGAACAGCACGAGGTGACGGGAAAGATGACGAAGCGATGGGTTCGGAATTGAATCACGAAACGACTGGAGGCCCTCCGTGCAGTTGTTGAAGTTGCTCTGCCACGTTCCCTGGCTGATCACGCTGGGGGGGATTGCTCCGCTTTCGGTGGTGCTGGTCACCGGTGTCGAGGCCGACATGGTGAGCGGCACTGAAGTGGTCTTGCCGTCGGCCCCCGCTAAAAAAGATGCCGACGACCTGGAGCTGACAGCGAGTCAATCCGCAAAAGCGTGGGAAGCGCTTCGCGTCGTGGACCTGGTTCGCCAACCGGATCTGTATCCGCGCGCCGAGACACCGGCTCCCCCCGAAATCGACGAGAATCCTTCGGTTGACAAGACACTGGGAGCCTATAAGCGAGTGCGTCTGGCCGAACGATTCGCCGGGCGTTACGTCGAGTTGTGGAATCGTCGATGGCCGTGGGAGAAGGAGCGGAAGTCGTGGGAGGCACAGGTTGAAGAGCACAAGGCACAGCTTGAAGAGCAAGAGGACAAAAATGAACCGGGAGTCGCCAAGCTCACAGACTTGACCACCGTCGCCGAAAACCGGATCGCTGCGCTGAAGGGGTTGGAAGAGAATGATGTCAAGGTCCAGGAACTCGAATTGTTCTACGCCGACAAGGACTATCTCGGGGCACGAGAGATCGGTGATCAACTCAAGATCATTCTCAAGAAAATGCTCGCGAAGCATCAGGACGACCGGGATGTCCCGAAAGTGGTGACGCCGTGGCTGACGAAGGTGACTGGCGTGATTGACAGTGCCACGTTTCAGGCGGCGTTCAATCAATGGAAAAGCCGGTTCGACGTCCTCTGGCCGAGGCTGCAACAAGAGGATCGCGAATTTCGTCGCGAGTGGGAGAACGCATCCAAACCGCCCGGATTTGAATTGTCCCGTGACAAGATTGGCCAGGTTCTGGCAGACGAACTCGACGAGAAACTCGTCGAAGTCCGTAGGAAGATGGTGGTTGTGAACGAAAAGTTGCAGGAGGTGAGCACAAGGCTACAGAAGGCCATGGGAAGAGTGGAGGGGCTTTATGAGAGCGTGCCGGCCGAAAAGAGCGAGTCGCTCAAGAGGGATGCAAGTGGCAATTATTCGATGGTCAGAGAAACGTTGAAGATTGTCCGGCAGCGGTACGAGGCCGCAGCTCGTTTCGTGAATCGGGTGATGGAAACTATCGAATCTCACGACAAAGCCTTCAAAGCCTGGGACGGCTACAAGAAGGCGCCTCGCCAAAAGATTCCCGAGCGGTTTGAACAGGTGGTAGGCCTGTTGGCCGAGTTTCCAGAGGAGACATTTCCCACGGGGATGATTCGTGAGAGGCTGCAGTGCGACATGATGGACTGGTTGCGAGGGCTGTTTGAGGAGAAGACGGTGTACCCTGATGCCACCGTTCAGGAAGCCCAGAAGAAGGGGGGCGGTTGGTACATCGGGCGGTTCGAGAACCGGGAAGCCGAAAACGACTACTTCCGGTACGACTACACGGAAATGGGAAAGGACGGAAAACTTAAACCGAAATCTGTTGAGCTACCGTCTTTCCGTTTCCATGGCAAGAAGGGCGAGTTTCCCAGGCAGCCCAAGAGCAATGGACTGATTAAACAGTTCAATGAGTCAGTGAAGCGAGTTCATGATGGCTTCGACGATGGCGAACAGTGGATGGCGTTCGAAAAGATGTGCCGCGGTTTCCAGGCCGCGCTGGACAGTTATGTCAAACTTCGCGGTGGTCCCGGTGAACTCAGGATTAACAAAACACTGTCGTTTGATTCTCAGATCTCCAGAACCGAACTCCTGGTAGGCTCAGCCAGCCACCTTAAGGCTCTTTTTCCTCGCTGAGCGTGTGCGAGAATTGGTTTCTCGGATAATTCTAGGCTTGCGGTTGCCTGAGCCACAGTGGTAACATGGACAGTATAGGATGTGTGGGTAACCGACAGGATGTCGTGCTGCATCATGGCTTGGTGGAGGAACGAGAAGATGATTCGACCCGTGTTGTCCAGTTGCTCACTTCTGTCGTATGGCAGAGACGTGGTCCTGAGCGTTGCCGCGGTGATCTGTCTTGGTGGAATTGTGTCGGCTGAACAGCCGGCGGAAGCAAAGAAGTCAGCTCCGGCAAAGCCGGCTGTCACGGCTCCCGTCGACTCCGTGTTGAGGAGGGCGACGGAGATTGTCGTGAAACACGTTGCTGACGGTGACCTGCAGGGGGCATGGCTTCAGATAGACGGCCGAGGCGGCACATACGACGTTGTGCCACTTCTGGATAAGAGCCAGGTCGAGAAACAGGTTGCGGCTGTTGAACGGGTGTTCGCCGAGATCAAGGAGCAGAATTCTTCCGCCAAGTTCACGTTGCGTGAACCCGAGTTGCGTCCCGTGACCGAGTTGATCGCGAGCCTGCAGCACGAACTGGAAGCGTCGATGGACTTTCCCGGTGTGAACATCACCGCGGCGGTCTTCACCATTCAGGATCAGGCGTCCGAGAACCTCGATGTCGTCATGTCACTGCAGGGGCGGATCTCTACAGAAAAGCAGCGTGAGGAGATCCGAAAATTCGGTGTGGCGTTGATGGCCAAACACACATTTTGGGGACGGCGGCAACCGGGCCAGGCCAAGGCACGGGAATACGAACGAGCTTATGTCGACATCAGCCAATTGAAGAAACTGCGACAGTCCGCTTTGTTCAGCAGCCGGATGTTCAGTCGTGGAATGCAACTGTTTCGAAATGGTGATGTCGACGCCGCCCGGGAACATTTTCGGGCATCAATGGTTGAATCGTCCGATGCCGTGACGCGGCACTACTGGCTGATTCTCTGCGAATTGCAACTCGGCAAGACTGATCGCGCACGAAACTTGCTTCGAGTGCCTCTGAACCGAATTCGAGATGGCAAGTTGTCCTACGACGTGGTCCTGCGTTCCCTGGAGCGAGTGCAGGGGCCACTGCGTTGGAAATTGATTGCGATGGAAAACTCGATCTTGCTGAAGGCGAAGTAGTCGCCAGTCTGCGGCGGAACCGGTTCTCTTTTCGGTGGCGGCGTTCTACTCGTAGAACTCGGCGAACTGTTCCTGCACGGCGGCGATGCCGGTGTGCAGCAGCTTGACGTCGCTGGTGGGGCTGATCAGCCGGACACCCTTTTCGTGCATCATCCCGGCGTGTTCGGGACTGACCACCACCGCGCCGATGTGCTTGCCGTGCTTCTGGCACGCAGCCGAGACCCGGTCGATCGCCTCGATGCACTTCTCGTTGAAGAAGTCGCCCGTCACGCCCAGGCTCTGGCTCAGGTCGCTGGGACCGATGAACAACAGATCCACCCCCTCGATAGCCGCGATCTCATCGACCTCCTCGACCGACTGGGCCGTCTCGATCTGAATCGCCACGAACGTCTCACGGTTGGCCTTCTCGGTGAACTCGGCTGACCTTACCCCCTCCCGTTGTACCAGTGGAAATGAGAGAATCATCCGGATTGACCCTCACCCCAACCTTGATCCAGTTGGAATGTTAGGAATCCGGCATCAGGAGCCCTGGCATGCCAGGGCTCCTGATGCCGCGAATTCCCGTGGC
>Ga0310120_10000941_pt1 | contig 22200 bp, 15 predicted proteins | sample CB27_AW_983_MG_FD_203506 | JGI IMG/M metagenome (GOLD analysis project Ga0310120, IMG submission 203506) | Marine microbial communities from Western Arctic Ocean, Canada - CB27_AW_983 | ecosystem: Environmental > Aquatic > Marine > Oceanic | place: Canada: Western Arctic Ocean | collected...
AATCGAGGAGTGATCATGTCCTGGTTCAACTGCAGGAAATCTGGAGCGAACTCACGACTGCTGATGTCGTAGATCTCGGACACTTCCGTGGCCTGGGCGAACAGGGCATCGCCGGTTCCACCGCAGACGAAAACATTCCCGTTGGGTAACAGGGTGGAGGTATGGAAGACTCGGCCGCCCTGGGTGAGCAGCATCAGATTGCCCTCGACATCGGTATCGATGAAATCTCCGGAAATCGTGTCGGGAATCGGTTCGTTGAGACTGACACTCGCTCCTTGGTCGAAGATCTCCGAAGCATCGAGGGAGGTGAGGAATCTCTCATCGCTGCCACCGACCACCAGTACGGTGCCGTCTTCAAGAGTGGTCGCGGTATGCCCATAACGCGGAGAAACCATCGAAGGGCCGATGTAGGTCGCATTATCATCGAGAAACTCAGCAGCATTGTTGATGTTCGGGACCGAACCGATGTCGCCGTGACATCCAACCAATCCCATAAAAAATGGGAGGCCGATGATGAGAAGGCCCATACACCTGAAGAGCGAGGATGGGAGTTCTGTGAATCGGTGAAACTCTGGCTGAGATTTGCAGTGGGGGCTCATTCGTTTCTGCTCTTTCCAAGCGGCGACTGAAAGTGCAATGGACAGTCGCCAGGCTCTATTCGAAGTGGAGCTACTAGCGGGCACCATCGTATTCGATGCATACCAACCAGAGCGCAGTTTCTGATTCCGTCCCGTCCTGCTCATCGCCGCCAAAATTCCCTGGCAACGAGAGGGGCAGGAACCCCGCAGACGCAAATCAGACCAGTGATCCAGGAACTGCCGGGGTTGTGAGCGCAGGGGCCGGATGGGCCGAGGCGCACGGATTCCAGAAGTACCTTTTGCTCAAGTGGCGGATTGTAGATCGCCGACGGAACTCTGTCCACCAACGCCACCCGCTCCAGGAAAGTGGTCTGAAGTTGTTTCCAAACCGATCTCCCTCGATGTTTACTGCAGTATAGAGTGCATCATCAGTGCCAAAAGAGGGGTCCTGGAAAGCCCCGGAAAGGGGCGGAGAGGGGGCTTGTGTGCGGTTTTGGCACAGAGGCCAGATCCGCTGTCAAAGGTATCTTACCGCGATGGAGAGGGTCGGGGAGGGTCGGGGAGGGGGCCGGAGAGTGAAAAGTGGGGCCTCCGGGGCTCGAACCTGGGGATCACGCAATCCGAGTTCTCGCCATATCCTTCCGAAGGCCCCTCCATTGATGATTTCGTCACGGGGTCAGAAACTGCTGTTGCTCCCCTCGAGAAGCGCCGCTTCTGGATCCTCGACCAGGATCTGATCCGCTGCGAGCAAGGGGACGATGGTCGAGAAGACCTCCTCGAGAGGAGTTCCATCGTCGTTGAGGATCTGACCCTGTTCGTTGCTGTAGTGCAGGAAAAGAACGATTCGGACCGCCCTCGGTAGAGGTCGGGGGAGTGGTTCCTCGACAATCACCTCGCCTGTCGCGGGGTCGATGTCGCCCGGCTGAAGGACCGATCCTGCGGCGGTGCCGGTCGCTGCAGAGGAGTTCCCTTCCGCTCCAGAGGCTGCCGCAGCGGCTGTGGAGGAACTGGCTTCTTCCGCTTCCATCGCTGCGATGGCGGCTCTCTCATCGAGATAGGGAAAGTCGGTCAGGTTCTGTTCTGGCAGCAAGGTCGAGGCATCCCAGTCCTGGGTCCACTCTCCCTCTTCCCCGAGGTACTCGAAGTCGAGGGCCAGCACCCGATCATAGATGGGGCTTCGATCGCCGGAATCGAAAGGATCCTCGGTCAGATCCCACGAGACCCTGCGGAACAGCACGCTGTCGCCATCCTTCCCCGGCCGTAGCGCGTAGCCGATGGAACTGAGTTCTCCAGTCCAGTTGGGTGTGTCTTCCGAGGGCTCACCCACCGGTGAGGTGGTGATGAAATCGATGGAGTCCTCGGCGTTCTCTTCCTGGCCACTATCTTCACCACGGAATACGTCAGTACCGAGTCCGCGCCAGGCAACTCCCTGAAGATCGCGTCTCATCTGGGAGAGGATCGACTCTCCGACCTTGCCGGTGAGAGTGGCTCTCTTGATCCTTCGATCCGCCTCAAGGGTGGTGTCGAGGATCGTGTAGCACATCGACATCACGATGGTGAAGATTCCCAGTACCACGATCAGTTCGATGAGGGTGAATCCTTTTTGTGCCATCAGAATCCCGTTCCGCCGGGATCGGAGTTCTGAAACTGGGCATTGGCGGCGAGCGGATCATCGGCCTCGACCAGGACTCGAGTCGTCAAGACGTACTCTTCAGTGCTGATCAGATCTGGTCCCGGATACTCGAGGGTCAAAGTGATCTCGAGTAGTCGTGGGCCCGTCTCTTCAGTGGAGAGATCGGTCACCATGGCGGACCAGGGCCAGCCATCCGAGGAACTGTCGCTGCCAGGTAGTTGTGCCGTTCCGTCCAACCCCTCCGAGAGGCCAAAAGCCACCTCGTCGAGCGATTCTCTGGCAACCCGTTCGACCAGCCTCAGATGATTGTAGTTGAAGGCTCGATCCACGGCGTCGGTTCTCATGTAAAGCAAGGTCAGGAAGGATCCGCCGATGATGGCCAGCGCCATCACCAGTTCTATGAGGGTGAACCCATCCTGCATCTTGGGGTCTTGGATTACCATCGCGGAAACTCCGCTTCGTCCTCGGGCATGTACTGGATGCTGCCGATGATTGCCTCGAAGTAGATTGCGATCGAATTGTTTTCTTCATTGGTCAGTAACACGATGTGGGATCCCGTTGTGCCGTACTCATCCAGCAAGATATCGACGACCCCGGATTCCTCGGATCCACCATCGGGGTGCATGATCCGGCTGATCTCGATCCCATCAGGAACCGTTATGGTTCCCATCGTCTGACGCTCGTCGATTTCGAGATCAGGATCTTCATCTTCTTGCGGAGGCAAGACGATGGTGAAGGTGTTCTCGGAAAGATTGTACTGGATCACGTACTCTCCACCGACACCTCCGCCGAGACTTCGCGCCCAGCTGATATTCTGGCCGATAGTACGGGCTCCAGATCGGAGGCGGTACTTGGGCGAAAGTCCGTCAAGATTCGGGGCCACAACGGATGCCAGCAGGCCGAGGATCGTCACGACGACGATCAACTCGATCATGGTGAATCCTCCAGTGGTGGCCTGCCGAGGCATGAGCTCAGCGTCCGCTCTCGTCGGAGTAGATGTCGGCGTTGTAGTCACCGTCGGCATTATCGCCACCCTCGACTCCGTCGGCCCCGAAGGAGATGAGGAGCGGACCCCGATCACCCAGCTCGTAGTAGTAGTACTCGAGGGTCCATGGATCGAGAGGTTCTGACGACAGGTACTCGATATTGGTGCCGTTTTGAGTTGCTGGAGGAGAAATCAACTCCTCGATGTTGTCGGGCCAACGCTTGTGGTCTTCCCTGAAGAGTCGAGCAGCGGTCATGATGCTGCTGAAGTCTGCACGAACAGCGGCGACCCTCGCCTGGTCCGATCGGCCAAACACACTCACGACCACGGTGCTGGCAAGGATTCCAAGAATCGTGATGACCACGATCAACTCGATCAGCGAGAAACCCGTTTCCTGATTTTGCTTTCGACGGTTCATGGCCGCCTCCTTATCTTCAGTTTCATCCCGAGTTGATCGGGAAGAGTTTACAGATTATTGAACTGCAACAGTGGTAACAGTACGGCCATGACGATGAACCCCACGACCACAGCGAGTAGCACGATGATGACGGGCTCGATCATCGCGGTCAGCCTCTGGATGGAGAGGTCGATCTCTTCCTCGTAAGTCTGGGAGATTCGGTCGAGCACGCTTTCGAGTTCTCCGCTCTGTTCTCCAACGGCGATCATGTAGCCTACCATGGGAGGAAACATCTTGGACTTCTTGAGTGGAGTGGAGATGTCAGCACCCTCGACAATTCGATCTGCAACCTCGGAGATGGTCTTGGCCATCAATGAGTTGTTGACGACCTTCCCAACGATGTTCAGGGCGTCGAGCGCCGGGAGTCCGCTCTTGAGCAAGATGGACAGGGTAACCGTGAATCGGGAGATTGCGGATCGTTGCAAGAGCGAGCCGATGACTGGAATTTTCAGCAGTAAACCGTCGTACACCAATCGCCCCTTCTCGGTGGCGATCAGGCTCTTGAGGAAGAGCATTACGAGCAGGGCACCGATCATTCCGGGTAACCAGTATGACTTGAACATGTCACTGACGAAGATCAGGATCTCGGTCGGGCGGGGTAAGACATTGCCCTTCTTCACCAGCATCTCGGTGATCTTCGGCACAACGAAGGTCATCAAGAAGGACACGACCATGATTCCGACCATCACCATGATTGCAGGATAGGTCAGCGCTGCAGAGATCTTGCCGCGGAGGGACGCTTGTTTTTGCAGGTAGTCTGCAAGACTCATCAGCACCTCGTCGAGATTTCCACTCGCCTCACCTGCGCGCACCATGTTGATGTAGAGATCACTGAAGTAGGCAGGGTGCAGAGAGAATGCATCTGCCAGGCCGGCTCCGGAGACAATCTTCTCACGAATGTCGCGGAAAATCACTTCCATCCTGCGGTCTTCGATCTGTTCTACCAGCACGGCCAATGCTTCCGAGAGGTGGACTCCGGAAGCGAGAAGTGTCGAAAACTGTCGAGTCAGGATGGCCAGGTCACGGATGTTTGCTTTGCGCTGCAATTGGAAACGGCCTGCAGTTCCGCCACCACGTGCGATGGCATCGATCCGCTGCATCTGAGTGACGCGCAGTTTTTTATGGCGCAACTTGTCGCGCCCATCGCGTGCCGTATCGGCATCGATGGTGCCCTTCTTGTTGCGACCACGGCTGTCGATGGCCTGGTAGGAGTAGATCGGCATCTGGGCTCCCGGCTAACTTCTAGAAGACATCCATTTGGGTGACACGAAAGACTTCATCGGTAGTGGTGATTCCCTGTGCCACTTTCCTGGCTCCGTCCATGCGCAAGGTCCGCAGGTGACCGGATTCGACGGCGACCTGCTTGATCACCGAGGCACTGGTGCGTGCGATGATCTGGTCGCGGATCGTTTCATTGACGGTGAGGATCTCGTAAATCGCGGTCCGGTCGTAGTAACCCCTGCCGAGGCAATTCTCACAGCCACGACCGCGATAGAGTAGCCCCTCGAGCAGGTCGTCTCGGGTCAACCCAAGATTCACCAGTTCGCTGGACTCGGGCTCATAGGATTCCTTGCAGCGTTGACAGATCACTCTCACCAGACGCTGGGCGACCACGCCGATCAGCGAAGAGGAAACGAGGTAGGGTTCGACCCCGAGATCGATCATTCGAGTCACCGCACCTGCAGAATCGTTGGTGTGAAGAGTGGAGAAGACCAGGTGCCCGGTATTTGAGGCCTGTACGGCAATCCCGGCAGTTTCCTCGTCTCGAATCTCTCCCACCATCATCACATCAGGATCCTGGCGCATCAGTGACCGGAGGCCTGAGGCGAAGGTGAGACCTTTCTTCGTCGAAACCTGGATCTGGCTGATGGTATCGATGTTGTATTCGATGGGGTCCTCGATGGTGATGATGTTCAGCTCTTGTGAGTCCATCTCGGACAGGCCTGCATAGAGGGTCGTGGTCTTTCCAGAACCGGTCGGCCCTGTGACCAGCAAGATTCCATGGGAAGAGTTGATCAACTTGTCGAGAATCTGGTAATTGTCGCTGTCGAGACCGATCTCTTCCAGCTTGTAGAGGCGTGCGGTCTTGTCGAGAAGACGGAACACGATTCTTTCGCCATAACTGGTCGGGACCGAGGAGATCCTCACGTCCAGATCTCCGTCTCCCACCTTGAGCGAGGTTCGACCGTCCTGGGGGAGTCTGCGCTCGGCGATATCCATCTTTCCCATCACCTTGACCCTCGAAACGAGTGCGTCCTGGATCTTCTTGGGAATGACCTTGGTATCGTAAAGAATTCCATCGATCCGATACCTGACCTGCAGGCGATCGGCAAAAGGCTGCAGGTGAATGTCGGATGCTCGGTTCTTTTGCGCCTCGAACATGATCGTGTTCATCAACTTGATGATCGGAGCCTTGTTGGCGATGTCGAGGACGTCTTCGGTCTCGTCAATCTCTGCTGCAATTCCGATCAGGTCGTCCTCATCCAGTCCTTCGAGGAGCTCATCCACATCCGCACTCGATTTTTGAAACGCTCGGTTGATCAGGGCCGTGATCTCCGCACGGGGAGAGATCACTGGCTCGATGACTCGTTCGACCATCGCTGCGAGGTCATCCATCGGCTGTACGTCGAGAGGATCGCAAGTGGCGACATGAATCACACCTGGGGTCTCACTGATGGCCACCAGGTTGTAGGTGCGCGCGAATTGTGGGGGCACCATATGAGTGAATTCTTCAGGGACCTTGCAATCAGTGAGATCGGGGAAGTACGGAATGCGCAGCCTCTTCGACAGCGTTTCCAGTAGAGCCACTTCGGTGACATAACCTTTCTCACGAAGGATCTTGTCGAGAGGCTTGCCGGTGGAGTGTTCCTCCTGCTGGCACTCGTTCAACTGATCTTCGTTGAGGAGTCCTTCTTCGATCAGATCGCTGAAGAGGGAGAGTCTCATGGTGTTTTCTCCGCCTCCGTGGCTGCATTTCCTGGTCTGACCAGGGGAGCGAGCTCTTGATCTCGAACATTGTCTGGATCGGAGAATTGTTGAAGTTTCAGATCGTCCTGGAAGGACCGGACTCCGTGGATCGCATCCCTGGTGAAGTCACCGAGATTGTTGAAGCGATCGTCGTTGAGGATGTGTGCGCTCAGGAACACGTACAGGTTGTCGCGAGCAGTGTTGGAACCACTCGACTGGAACAGGTTCCCGATGATGGGAAGATCGCCCAGAAATGGAACCTTGCTCTCAATCTTGCCTTCCGCCAACTGGGCCAGCCCGCCGATGATGAACATGCCGCCGTCTGGAATCGTCACCTTTGAACTGATGACATTGGTCGACCGGTCGGGGAGGGCACCGGTCCCGTCGGATATTCCCGAGAAGGAAGACACTTCCAGTTCCAGTTCCAGCAGTACGACTTCGCTGGAAATGGTAGGAATCAATGACAGCGTGATTCCGGCACTTTCTGACTGCTGAGAAGTGGTGGTGTTGACATTGGTGGTATTGGAACTGGTGTAGAAGATCTCGTTCTGGACAGAAATCGAGTTCTCCTGATTGTCGTCCGCCAGGATGAAAGGTGTGGCGAGGATGTTGGAATCCTCATCTGATTTCAACGCACTCATGATCAACGGGAACTGGCCATCCCGCTGGATCACACCGCTGATTCCGGAGCCACCGATGCCCGGGATCCTGTTGACTCCCGTGATCACTCCATTGGGATCGATACTGGGAAGCACTTCACTGGCACCGAAGGAACTCAGAAGGATGCCGGTCAGCGCCTGGTCATCGAGATTTCCGGCGAGGAACTCGAGGGTGTAGTTGAGACTGGAACTATCTTTCACTTGAACCAGCGCCACCTCGAGGAACACCTGGCTACGACGCTTGTCGATCTGCTTCAGGATCGCCTCGACCTGCTCGTACTCTTCCGGTTCGGCCTGGATGATCAACGAGTTGGTCGGTTCGTGGGGCACGATCCGTGTCGGAGTGAACTGTTGCTGTTGCTGCACTCCTCCGGCTCCAGCGGTGGTTCCTCGACTGTTTCGGCTGGTGGTGCCACGGCTGGTGGAGCCACGGCGCAAGGATCCTTCAGATCCTTCGACCAGTTGCCGGATGTTATCTGCAAGTTCTTCTGCCTTGAGGTAGTTGACCTTGTAGATCCAGGTCGTGTTGCGGATGTTTCGCACCTTGGTGTCGAGTTCGTCGATCAACTGGTGAACCAGATCGAGTTCTGCCGGATCTGACGACTGGATGAGAATCTTCTGGGTGCGATTGTCCGCAATCAAGCGGGTCGATTCACCCGCTTGTGCGCTACCGCGACCAAGGGTGCCGCGGTTGGCGGTGCTGCCGGCACGTGAACCCTGGTTACTGGGGGTCGGGGTCCTGCGGCCGGTGGAGCCAAAGGCGGATGTGTCACTCAGGGCTTCCTGGACGATACTCACGATGTCCTGGGCGTCGGCGTAGAAAAGCTCGCGAATCACCAGTATCTCTTCAGGGCCACGGACCTCGACATCGATGTATTCGACCAGCCGTTGAATGTGGTCGAGGACTCGCATCTTGGCCTTGATGATGAGGGTCTCATTGTTGGTCACGGTGACGATTTTGAGGCTGCCACTCTGACTCCCGGCGCCCTGGATTCCGAGTAACTCCTGGAGGGCCTGGCGGACCACGGAGGTCTCGACATGTTTCAACTGCAAGACCAGCGTGGCCAGTTCATCCCCGGTACCGGAACCGGGTTCTGAACCCGCCTCGATGATGGGGCTGACCGGATCGGTGGGCGGCTGGGTTCGTGCGGTGGTCGCTCGGACGTTGATCACCACGGTGCCGTCGTCGAGGGTGCTCTCCCACAATTCGTAACCGTTGGTTTCGAGAATCGCCTGGACGATGGGATAGGTCAGGGGGTCGACATCGCCCACCACATCGACAAAAGTCTCCTCGGCAAATGCCGGGTCATTGCCAGTGGAAGGGTAATTGACGAACTTGCCAGAGGTGCGCTGGATGAAGCGCATCAGGCTCAGAACGGGAAACTTGCCCTCCTCCATCCGGTACATGTCCGGGTTCGAAACTGCGGAGTCGTCTGTTTCTGCAGCGCTGTTCGCATCTGCAGAGTTGTTGGCTTCTTCACGGGCCGATTCTTCAGCCGCCTCCTCGGCGGAGGCAGGATCGGGAGGATCCTGAGCCAGCAGGGCACCCGGAAGTGCAATGCTGAGGGAGATGAACAGGACCAGGAGGGCCACTGGGGCCATCGAGGAGGAAAAGATCAGGGTCTCTTGGATGGAGACTTTTGAATTGTGGGCCATTGTGACACACCCTTCCGTCGTCGGGTTCATGGCTGCTCCTTCTTCCTTTAGATCGGCTGGATCGAGGATTCTCTTTCGGGGAGATCCCGGATTCTCTTGGCGGGATGGTTCCAACAAGAGGCCTCGGCGTTGACCTCTCGGTTCCTCAATCCACGAGGAAACACGGGCCTGACCATCATTACGCAAATGAAATGCCCGTCCATGCCAACCGGGCAAGTTCCACAACTTTATTTTCTAAAGGGAGTTACGGATATTCCGGTAACCATCAAAGGGATGCGTTTGACTGATCCGGGGTAAAGAGTGTAGGGAAATCGAACAGAAAAATCGGTGGGAGGCGGTCTCTCAGGAAGGGCGATCCAGTTCATCGAGGAGTTTCTCGACCGCCGGCCAGAGGTGTTTGGGGACCTGTATCATCAGGCTATTGGAGGCCCGATGCGTGACCACGTGAATCGGCAGTCCGCCACGCTCTTTCCAGGCTCGATCCAACTCGAGGGCGAGCTCCCCGGCGCGGCCAAAGCGAGTGGCCCAATTGCGAAGCACCGGCCGGTGGGTTCCCGCCACCGGTGGGCAGTCCGCTGCCGAGAGCAACTTCAGGTACTGTTCGAGACGGCGCGGAGAGGTACAGGAGATGACGACCGAGCCGGTTCTTGGATCGGGCACAAAACGGCTGTAACGGTCGAGGGGACCGATCTCCTGCTCCCTCTTGTGTGCGTCTTCGCGTAGCAATTGGCAGATCGGTTCCGGATCCAGATGCTGCAGTGCGATCACCCGGATCTGGTAGCGCGCTAGCGGCGGCTCGCTGTCGGGATCGGTGGTGGCCCAGTGGGGACCTCGCACCAATCCCTTGCGAATCGGCTTCAACTCGATCCCTTTCGACTTCAACTGCGCTCTCAGAATCAAAGCGCTGGAAGAGGAGGAGAGGTTCAGCGGTCGCAGCAGTGGGATCGATCGGTGGCCGAGGATTGAACTCTCCATGATGACCGACTGATCGGTGGCCAGGCTCCAGCCCTGCAGAAGCAAGCCCGCTGGAATCTGACCGGCGGGAATTACCGATTGATTCGATTGTGGCAAGGGCACCAGCAATCCAATCCAGCAGGAGAGCAGCAGGGGAATCATGAGGTGCTCTCCCTCGGCTCCAGTTGCAGGTTGCGAATCCGGGAGTAGAGCGTGGAGCGCTCGATTCCAAGGATCTCGGCGGCGCGCTTCTTGTTCCAGTTCACGTGATCGAGCACCCGGGAGATGTGATCTTTCTCCAGTTCCTTCAAGGAGATCGGTTGCCACTGAGCGGTGGAGTCTGCTCCTGGTTTCCGCGAAGCGGTGTGATCTAGCCGAAGATCATCGACCTCCAGCAAGGTCGCTGGAGACAGAATCACGGCGCTTTCGATGACATTCCTCAGCTGGCGGACATTTCCAGGCCAAGAGTGCATTCGCAATGCAGTCATGGCATCTGGAGAGAGTTGCTTGCGCTGGGGACTTCTCCCGCAGCAGAGATCAAGAAAGTGTTCCGCGAGCAAGTCGATGTCACTGGGTCGATCTCGCAGCGGCGGTACCACCACCTCGAGCACCGCGAGCCGGTAGTAGAGGTCTTCTCTGAAGCGCCCCTGTGCCACCTCTTCTTGTAGATCTCGGTGGGTGGCGGCGACGATCCTCACATCGACTTCGATGGAGTTGTTGCCCCCGACCCTCTCCAGCCTCTTCTCCTCGAGTAACCTGAGCATCTTGGACTGGGCAGAGGTCGGCAACTCACCGATCTCATCGAGGAAGACCGTTCCTCCCGATCCCGCCTCGAACTTGCCGGGCTTCTGCCGGTCGGCACCGGTGAAGGCACCTTTCTCGTGGCCGAACAGTTCACTCTCGACCAGGTTCTCTGGAATGGCTGCACAGTTCATGGCTATGAAGGGAGCCGCCGCCCGACTTCCTTGGTAGTGAATCGCCCTGGCGACCAGTTCCTTCCCGGTGCCGGTTTCTCCCCGGATCAGCACGGTCCCCTCCGTAGGAGCTGTTTTCCGGATGAAGTTACGAACCTGATCGATCTGAGATGAACTACCGATGATGGGCATCGAGTCGATCACCGTTCGAACCAGTTCTTCACGATCGGTAGATAGTTCGATCAGATCTTTTCCGACCGAGAAGCTGGCCCCGATGATGCCTGCAGCGACTCCCGCGCCCCACAGTTCTTCATTCCCGAAGGGCCGTTGGTCTCCATCCAGGCGATCGAGGTAGAGGATCCCACCGATGCCATCGTGGACCAGGATCGGAGCAGCGATCACCGATCGAATCTCATCGCCGACGACGCTACGGCGGTCTGCGAAGCGCAGATCTTCGGTGGTATCCCGCGAAATCACGGCTCGCCGCGATTGCATCACTTCGCTATGAATCGTGTGACTCAGTACGAATCCATGCATGGGGGTTCCGCCGCGAGACCATGCAGAGCGGCAGAGCCAGCCATCTTCTTCACTGATCAAGATGGCACCCCGGTCCGCATCGATCCCTTCAACCAGCAACCGCAGACCTTTTTCAAGGCGCGCCGAGTTCTCCTCGGCTGAGCGGCCAAGCAGTGGAGCACAGGAGTGCAGCGCCCCGAGCACCTGGCCAGATCGCTTTCCGTCCAGATCTTCGGGAGCCACCTCGATTCGATGAACCACCTGGGTTCTGGAAACCGATTCCGATGCCGTCGAGATCGCTGCTTCAAGTCGAATCTCACAGTCTCCGATGGCGAGCAAGTCGCCCGGTGCCAGTTCCGATTCTCGAATCGGATCATTGTTGAGATAAGTGCCGTTGGATGACTCCAGGTCGACCACATACCAGCGCTGACCCCTGCAGCTCAAGCGGGCGTGAAATCGGCTCGCCGCCCCATCGTCGATGGTCACATCCGCTGCCGGATCACGGCCGATGATGAGTCCGCCTTCTTTGGCCTGTTCGGTCGAGATTTCAATCACCTGAAAGGCGCCGGCAGAGGTACAGATGTGGAGGCTAGTGCTCAAGGTCCCCCCCCCTGATTCCAACTTCTCAGGATGCGGTCGCGGTCGAGGAGGCCAAGGATTTCCACCTGGCCGATGCGAGTGTTCCAGCGCGCCAGGTCTCCTTCACAGCGAATCGCCGGAGCCCCTCGTGGAATTGCATCGACGGGCAGAGTGAAGGTCACAGTGGAGACGAGATTCGCGGGGTCCTCCTGGCGCGAAATCTGGAGGCGGAACCGGGCACGCTTCGGATCGTCGGAGGGTCTTCGTTCCAGGGTGATGGAATGGTCGATTCCTTCCTGGATGAATGCCAGTTGCGACTGTAGTTCCACCTCGATCGCCACCGGAACCCCGCCCCGAAGTGCCTCGATGCGTGGAGCGATTCTGCGACCTACCGCCAGGCCTATCCGTAGCCGATCCCCGGGTCGTTCCGGATCTTGACCGGTTCTCAACTCAAGATCGGGAGTCCCGAGACAACGCAATCCATCGATGCGCCATCTGCGTAATTCCTTGAGGTAGGGGAAGGAAATGGCGCGCGGATCGTTGGCCCACAGCAATGATCCGTCGCGGACCACCGGCGCAATCTGGACATGTCCTCCCGCGGGCTCGGGGAGGGCTGGGTATCTGAAAAATCGTTCGATCCGATCTCCGTTTTCTCCGAAATCGTAGGAGAGAAGTTCGTAGGGAGATGAACTGGAGAGAATCCCTCGCAGAGTGCCATCGACCTGGATGCCTGTTTCTACCGCTCTACCGGGCCAAAAAGTCCCCAGAAGGATGGCGCAGAGAATCAGCGTCACTGCCAGCGAGAGTTGTAGGACGGAGAGTCGAGTTTTGACGGGAGGATCAATCTTCAGCTGCAACTGTTCCAGTTCAGAAAGTAATGCCCCATGGTCGTGTGGTCGATCCTCCGGACGCTTCTCCAGCATCCGAAGGACCAGCAGTGCCAGTTCAGGATGGATGCCTGAGCGAAGAGCGGCTGGAAACCTGGCTGGCTCGTTGACCTGGGCGACCATCAAGTCAACCCGAGAGTCTCTTTCGAAGGGAGGCTTACCCGTGAGCAGGTGAAACAGCGTTGCGCCGAGACTATAGATATCGGAGCGTTCGTCGAGAGCCCAGCCCTGGATCTGTTCGGGGGATCCATACTGAGGAGTGCAAAGAAACTCTGGATCGTCCTGAGGATTCTCGCCGAGGTTTCCCGCCAGTCCGAAGTCCACCAGTTTGACGACTCCACGAGAGTCCTGCAGCAAGTTCGATGGCTTCACATCTCGATGGATGATGCCGCTTCTGACTGCAGCGCGAAGTGCTCGTGCGGCAGAGATGGCGACGCGAATCGTTTTTGCAGATGACATGGGACCGTGTTTCTCGACCTGGATCTCGAAACTGGGCCCCTCGAGAAACTCCATCACCAGGTAGGGAGGATCTTCATCCTCGTGGATGGCATGAATCTGACCGATGTTCGGGTGACTGACGGCAGCGATCGCGCGCGCCTCGGTGAGAAACCTCTCACGAATGTCGACGCTCTCCTGCAAGCGAGGGTGGATCCTCTTGATGGCAACGGTTCTCTGTAACCGTGGATCACGGGCACGGTAGACCACTCCCATTCCGCCTTCGCCGATTTTTTCTTCGATGGAGAAGGAGCCGATCTGGTCGAGGCGAGGAGTTTTCAATGGCCGTGTCTCATCGTGTGAACTTCCCGCGTCGGTGGTGTCGCCGGGGGAGAGCCTTCGACTGGGAAGCAAGTGAGACCCCTTTCCTGAGAGAAGCGGTCGGGACTTCTCGCCTGAGCACGTGGCCATGCTATCCTGCGGTCCCGACAGGGTGACGGGACTCTGGCCGGAAGCACAGGAAATAGTCTCTTCATGTCCGCTACTTTCGAAAAAAAACTGTCTGCTGCTGCGGGAGGGGACTTCCGCTCATTGCTGACTGCCGCATTTCATGCCGCAGGAAAGCACAGTGGCGAGGTCGAGGTGATTCGACTGACAGACGAGGATTTACAAATCTTCGTCACCTCTGCGGATGAAACTGCGGGACAACGGCTGCTCGGCGCTCTGATTGCACTTGGATTCGAGGATCCGCAGGAACTTCCGGTCCAGTGGCAGAAAGCCAGTGCCGCTGGAGTCGCCCCGGAAGGGTTCTACAGCACCACTCACCACCAGACCGAGGTTCTCGACCAAGAGGTCTGGCAAGTCCTCCCTCAGCAGCGAATGGATGGCTGCATCACTCGTCGGGATGGAGCCCTTGCCTGCACCAAGTTGCGAGATGTGCAGGTCGGAGATGAAGTGGTGATCGGGATGGACGGTGTGCGGTTGCTCGCCGAAAGCGCGACGGAGACTCGCCCTGCATTTGCCTTCATGTCCAACGATGTTTCCTCCGAGAGGCGCGCCGAGGTGCAGATCCGGGCGGTGGTAGATCTAGCCAGAGCCGCTCGGAAATCGGGTAAGAAGATCGTATGGGTGCCGGGACCCGTGGTCGTTCATACCGGCGCCGCCAACGATCTGGCTCAACTGACTACAGCGGGTTGGGTCGATGCAGTACTGAGTGGAAATGCACTGGCAGTTCACGATATCGAAACACAATTGTACGGCACCAGCCTCGGTGTATCAGTCTCCGATGGAAGCGTGGTCGAGCATGGCCATTCTCACCACATGAGAGCCATCAACCGGATCCGAGAGCAGGGTTCCATCGAGGCAGCCGTCGCATCCGGGATCCTCAAAGATGGTTTGATGCATGCCCTGGTCGAGCGGCAGGTTCCATTCGTACTGGCCGGGTCGATCCGAGATGACGGTCCCTTGCCGGAGACGGTGATGGATCTCATCGAAGCGCAGGATCGTTATGCGTCCCAGTTACAGGATGCGGGACTGGTCATCATCCTGGCCTCGATGCTCCATGGAATCGGAGTCGGCAACATGTTGCCGGGGAATGTGCCGTTGGTGTGTGTCGATATCCATCCGGCGGTGGCCACCAAGCTGGCCGATCGAGGATCGGCACAGGCGCTGGGGATCGTGACCGATGTGGGTCTCTTCGTCCGTACCCTGCGTGAGCAACTGGTCCGCTAGAGAGCCGTGCCGGAGCTGGGCTTCCGCTCCTCCGGGATCTCTTTCGAGGTCTGCTCCGGTTTCAGAATTTTTGGCTTCACCACCTTCGGTAGCGGACTCTCCGGTGCACGAAAGGCGAGAATCGTCATCGCGGTCCCGTAGGAAGAGCTGCGTGGGAAGACTCGATCATTCCACGAACCAGATTCACCCCTCACCTGCCACAATCGAGCGAGGATTCGCTGACGTAGTGGCTCTCGATCTTCTTCCGGCAGAGCCTGCAATGCCCTGGCAGCGTGGGTGTGGGCATAGAAGAAGTAGTAGGGAGCGATGTAGTACGGTGGATTGTGAGTGCCAGTTTGAGCGCGTCGCTTTTCTAGCCATTCCCAGTGTTCAAGGAATGCGTCGACTGCGGATCGGACTCTCTTTGCATCGGCACGGCCGGCCAACCACAGCGCAGTTTCACTCACTGCCATCCGCGCGCAGGCACCCTGAACCGCCTCGAAGCCCTCTCCTGTGACCCTGGCAGGATTGGTGGAGTACTGAAAGGCGCCACTCTCCAGCCGAGCGGCTTCGAGTGTATCGAGGGCACGATCGATCACAGTAAGGTCAAACTTGTATCCTCGATCTCTGGCTCTCATCAGTGCCATCACTGCTGGTGCTGTCATGAAGGGGGAAGCGGGACTCGATGCTCCCGCCCGGCGCCGACGGGAGTAATTCCAACCACCGCCGGGGATCTCATTCTCGATCAGCGTGGCGATCAGCTTCTCCACCAGCTCATGAGATGGTTTCTTCAGTTTTCCCGGGACTACCTCGAGTTCTTGCATCCGGAGAATCGTCTCCAGGCTTTCGATGTGCCCCCAGTCGCGAACATCGTAGCCACCGCTGAAGCCGCTACCCATCCGCGGTGCGCGCGTGGATTCCTGAAGCAGGAAAGAGAGTCCTCGCATCACGGAGTGGGCTCTTTGCGAATCCTTTTTCAGACCAGGAACTTCGATCAAGGAGCGCATCACGATGGCGGTTCCACCGACTCGATACCCGGGAGGAATCTGCCCTCCTTCGCGGTAAACACCTTCGTAGGGCCATTCTCGAAGCTCGACCTGCTTCTTCCCCTTGGATTTGGCCGGGTCCATCGATTCCTGATTCGATACCAGCGTCGAGAGGGAGGCCTCGATCGCCTGGCTCCAGTCGGGTTCACCCTCGGGTAAGGCCATCGGGCTCGGTGCTTCGAGGGTGGAAATCAGTATCAAAATCATCATCGAACTCGGCATGGGACTCCCCTTCATCTGTGCGGTGGCCGGAATCATCGCACGGGGAGGGGAACTGGGGAAAGCCTAAGAGACCTGCAGAAATCCACATCCAGGTGCTCAAAAATGCTACACTATTACCCGAAATGAGCACCCCATCTGGGGAATGGGCTCCAAAGCCTGCGCCGTGAGAAAATCAGAAGTCGAGGTAAGTCGTTGTATTAAAGTCACTTGTGTAGATTTTCCAGGATCGAACTCGCGGTGGCCCAGTGGGGTTCGAGTCGGGAACATGGTTTGCATGTCTCCGTGGGTAAGGGCCCTCTTCGATGGGCCATTTCGCCCGAAGAAAGGAACCGGCCGGTGGCACGATTGCGACTCCCCTCCCATCAATTCTGGAACCTCCGGGTCAAACTGGTGCTGCTGCTGGCGTTTCTGCTGGCGGGGACGCTGGCGGTTCAAGGATGGCTGGAGGAACGCAAGGTTCAGCGATTGCTCCAGGCAGTGGAGCAGATCGCCGCCAACATCGCCGCCGATGCGGTGAAGATGGGGATTCAAGCCACTGCGGCCAGCTCACTCTATCAAAAGGACATCCACGTCGGATTCGAAACCAACATGCTGATCCCTGGCATGCGAGAACTGCAACTCGACCGGAGGACGGACAAACTTCTGGCCCAACTCAAGAGCAGAGTGCTGGAGATGGAATCGGGGCCTGCAGACGAACTCGATGAAGACCTGTTACTGCGCTCCGGTGTCGAGGATTTGGTGCTGGCTCTGATGCAGAAAAACCATCCTGATCTTGCGATCGATGTGTCCTTGATCGGGCGCACTGATTTCAAGAGGAATGCTGCAGTGCTACTTGATTTTGGAGCGGAATCCAACGGTGATCGATCCGAGTGGCCCGCCCTCATCGTGAGTGGATCCACCGGGCATGCTGAAGACCGGGAATCGGCATGGCGGGAAAGGAGAGTCGCCAAAAGTAAGTTGAATGAGCCTGCCGAGCAGATGATTTCTGAGCAAGGTCGGGCGGGAGTGGGACAGCAATATTCTGAGATCGAAAAGTTCGCCACAAATGTGGAGAATACTGGAGGACTCCCCCCGATAGGGGCGAATCATCCGCCAAGGGAGATGCTGCTAGATGGTCGCCGCCAGCCCGCTGCAGAATCCTATGGGTACAGAAGATCCATCGATTCCGCTGGACCATTATTTTTTGCCAGTGACCCAGATGATTTCAGAGGGATGGGCATCCAGTTACAACCCCATCTCGATGAACTTCAACAGTTGGTGAATGAAGCCAGGTACTACGACCTTTCTGCGACCATCTCGATGTTCTTGATCGGCCTGGTGATCGCATGGGTGCTGGGCGCCCGGCTGATGAGGCCGGTGACCGAGGTGGTCGAGGGGATGCGCTCCGTGGCCAGTGGAGACCTCTCGATTCGGTTGACCGAGCGTAATGATCCAGAGTTCGGATTGGTCAGTAGACAATTCAATGACATGGTTCTTCAGATCAAAGATGCCCGGGGCGTCGAGAAGGGTTTGGAGCATCGTGAACGAGTCCAGTCGATGGGAGATCTTGCAGCAGGAGTGGCTCACGACATTCGAAATCCTCTCAGCGCCATCTCGCTGCACGTCGGTCGCATCCGGAGAGAGTTCGTGCCAACAGATCCAGAAGCTCGCGAGCAGTTTTTGGGCTTTACCGGGGATGTCAAGGAAGAGATCGAGCGGCTCAACTGCCTGGTTTCTAATTTCCTTCAACTGGCGCAGCCGGCGGCTCAAGAGTCGGAACGGATCAACCCTGGAGACCTGCTCAAGGACCTGGGTAGATTGCTGGAAGAAGAAGCAGAAGTGCACAAGATCAAACTCAGCCTCGATATTCAAGATGAACTGAGTGAGGCAATCTGGAATCGTATCGAGGCGAAGAGCGCATTCCTCAACATCGCGAAGAACGCTTTGCAAGCGATGGAAAAAGATGGAGGCACTCTCAAGATGACGGCTCGATCGGATGGCCAATGGATCGTCATTTCATTCGTTGATAATGGTCCTGGTATCGAGGAGCAAGATCTCGAACGGGTGATGCTTCCCTACGTTACCATGCGGCCAGGGGGTACTGGATTGGGACTCGCCATCTCCAGACGAGTGGCAGAGCGTCATGGTGGTCGCCTCGAAATCAGCTCTGAGATTGGGGTTGGAACAGAAGTGAGGTTCCTGATGCCAACTGAAGAAGTGGGAGGACCGAGTTAATGGAGCGTCCAGTCAAAATTTTGGTCGCAGATGACGAACGTAACCAGCGGGAGATTCTGGTCTCTTCCCTCTGTCGCGAGGGCTTTCGTGCGGAAGGAGCGACCGGTCTTCCTCAGGCACTCGCTCTACTGGAACAGGCGAGAGAGCTCAGCGACCCCTTCGGAGTCGTGGTGACCGATCTCCGGATGCCCTCCGGCAAGGAGGGGCTGGAATTGCTCCAGCAGGCACGTCACGACGACCCCCTCTGTGAGGTGATACTGGTGACCGCATATGCCACCGACGATGTGGCGTTTTCTTCCGGCAAGGCCCGGGCCTTCGGTTTCCTGTCCAAGCCCCTCGATTTAGAAAAGACCCTCATCACCATCACATCGGCTGCCGAAAAATCCAAGCTGGCCAGAGATCATGCAGACCTCAAGGAACTGCTTGTCTCGGGCAAGGATTCCTTTTGTGGAATCGTCGGCAAGAGTGCCGGAATGACAGATCTCTACCGACTGATCGAGCGGGTCGCCGGTGCAGACGCCACATGTCTGATCAGTGGTGAGAGCGGTACAGGAAAGGAACTGGTCGCTCGTGCAGTACACCAGATGAGTGCTCGTCAAAAGAATCCATTCCTGGCGATCAACTGCGCAGCGATTCCTGAAAACTTGATCGAGAGCGAACTGTTTGGTCATGAGAAAGGCGTTTTCACCGGAGCGACTTCACGTCGAGTGGGTCGGTTCGAAGATGTGGGAGCCGGGACCCTGTTCCTCGATGAGATCGGATCGATGGAGTTGAGCTTGCAGCCGAAGTTGCTTCGTGCAGTCCAGGAGATGGAGTTCTCTCGAGTCGGTTCAGCCGAGACGATTCCATTCCGGGGAAGGATCGTGGCGGCGACCGCACGTGATCTTGAAACTGCGGTAGCCGAAGGTGAATTCAGGGAAGACCTGTTCTTCCGTCTCAACGTCATCGTTTTGACGATTCCACCTTTGCGCCAGCGTAAAGAAGACCTGCCCCTTCTGATCGACCACTTCCTGGCCCGAGGAAGTCGGCGCCATGGGAAGGACTTTCAGGGTGTTTCCGCAGCGGTGATGACGGCTTTCGAGAGCCACTCATGGCCCGGTAATGTCAGAGAACTGGAGAATTCCCTGGAGCGGATGATGGTGCTCGGAGATGGGGAGGTGCTCGGCGTGGACCTGCTTCCACCGACAATTGCGAATCTCCAATCGCAGCTGCTCCCCGTAGGAGACGGTCCGTTCCAGTTGCCCAGAGAAGGGCTGATCCTGGAAGATCTGGAGCGAAGCCTGATCGAGCAAGCCCTGCAGAGAACTGGAGGAAGTCTTGATCCGGCCGCAAAAATGCTGGGAATTTCGTACAAGACCCTCCAGTACCGGATCAAGAAATACCGATTGAAGAAAGAGAACGGATTGTTGTCGGAGGAAATCATCCCCGGCGAAGGCCGTATCGCCTAGTCTGAGGGGCGATTGGTTCGCCCTGGAGGACTCCTTTGAGAGTACAGATCAGAAAGTGGATCCCAGGATACTTTTGACCTGGGAATAGAATGAGCAGTGAAGGCTAGTTTTTGAGCACCCATTGGTTCTCGAAGGACAGCACTGCAAAGGAGAAATAAGATGAGTTCTGCGAAGAAAGCGGCTGCACTGACACTCTTGATTGTGATCATCGGCTTCGGGCTGATGAGCTTCCTCGGCGATGGACCCGATGGTCCGGGTGATAGCGGATCGGAAGTCGGGAGTAACAACTCATCGACCACCAATTCGGTAACATCGGTGAAACGCCTCCCCGAGCGGCAGGTTTTGAAATCTAGTATTTCAGGACTGGTTCGCGATGAGGGAGGTACTCCCCTTCCCGGAACCACGGTCACGATGTTTCGCCTCGATGGCGGAAACGGAATCGCCTCTGCGGTATTGGTTTCGGAAAAGAAGGTCGCCGCAGATGGCACCTTCCGATTCGATGATCTGGCTGCTGGATTGTTCCGCTTCCAAGCGGCTCTCTCTGGCTACCAGAGCCACAAGTTGGACGTCTCGTTGATCGATGGAGAGAGCCCACCCGAAGTGGTCTTGATCCTGACCTCGGGGATGTCCATCAGCGGTACCGTCTATGATCCCTTGGGTCAGCCGGTCCCGAACGCACAGATCGCTGCATTCAAGGAGCGTGTAGCCCAGGAAGCTCCCCTTCAGAAGAGACTTCAAGTACTTCTGGAACTGCAAGAAATGCAGGAGGAAAACGGCATCGCGGCGCTCTCCGATGCATCGGGGAACTACGTGATCGCTGGCCTTGAAAACCTCTCCTACCGACTGCAATCGGTAGTGGGTGGTTTTTCACCGATGGAGAAGCGCTACATCTCCGCAGGCAGTACAGAGGTGGACTTTGTACTGGAACTGGGTGGACAACTCTCCGGTACGGTGCAGGACCCTGGTGGTCGAGCCATCGTCGATGCCGTGATCGAGGTGTACCGTCAGACCGGGACTCAGGACATCATCGAGATCATCCAGGAGCGGGCGATGCCTCCCCTGGCTTCGGAACAGACCGATGGCAGTGGTTTCTTCCTGTTTGATCAACTCGGTGGGGGAAGCAAGTACCGACTGGTGACGCGAGCCGCTGGTTTCCAGTCGCGTCAGTACCCAGACTTGACGATCGAGTCCGGTGCTTCGGAACAAGTAGATGTGACCTTGATTCCTGGAGCCGTGATTCATGGGACCGTTTACGACCCTCTGGGTTCACCGCTCGAGGGAGCCCGGTGCAAGGTGAATCCAATGGGGGCTCGTACTGAGGGCCCGCCGATCGACCTGACCGATGCTGGAATACTGACCGATTCCGATGGCACCTTCAACTTCGACACCCTCGAAGAAGCGGATTACCGCCTCATCGTCAGTGCGCCAGACTATGCGACCTATCAGGAGTTGAGGATCCGTCCGGGAACCGAAGCGATCAGCGTCCAGTTGAGTGATGGCGCGGCGATCAGCGGCAGTGTCCTTGATGCAGAAACCAGTGGGCCCATTTCTGGTGCCATGGTGACCGTCAACGATGTGGCGGATGTCAAGAAGACAGCGATCACCGATGGCAATGGTCGCTACTACGTCCGTGGTATCACCGAGCAGCGTCGTCCCATCGCCTACGTGAGCGTGACGGCGACCGGCTACATGCGCTCGGGAAATGTCCAGGTTGGGGTCACTGAGGGTGCAGAAAGCTCGGGACAGGATTTTTTCCTCGAGCGAAATGGCGTGGTCCGGGGAGTGGTTCTGGCGGCCAACGGAAGCCCACTTCAGGGTGTCGCTGTCAGTGCCAGGAAACAGCACTCCGAGCAGAATCCGGTGACGGTGAATGCGGCCCCTTCAGTGACCAGTAATGCCGATGGAACATTCGAGGTGATCGAAGTCTCTCCCGGAACCGATATGTTCCTCGAAGGATCTCATTCTCAGTACCTGACCAGTGAGTCCGATCGATTCGACCTGACTGCTGGAAGTGCCATCGATGAGGTGGTGCTGGTGATGAAGATTGGCGGGGAGGTGAGTGGTATCGTCATCGACGAAGTCGGCACTCCCATCGAGGGGGCGGTCGTCGCCGTGCGTGACAACTGGTTCGGTGAGGTGAACCCTGAATCTCTCCCCAACAAGGCCTACTCCGATGCGGCGGGCAACTGGTCGATCAAGAGCCTTCCAGACGGTGATCACACACTGCTTTGCTCGGTCTCAGGATACCTGTTGATCGAAAGAAGCGGAGTTGCGGTGACCGAGGGGCACAACCATGGCAATGTCGAATTGCAGATGGTCAGGGGTGCCGTGCTGGAAGGC
>Ga0310120_10000946_pt1 | contig 22137 bp, 19 predicted proteins | sample CB27_AW_983_MG_FD_203506 | JGI IMG/M metagenome (GOLD analysis project Ga0310120, IMG submission 203506) | Marine microbial communities from Western Arctic Ocean, Canada - CB27_AW_983 | ecosystem: Environmental > Aquatic > Marine > Oceanic | place: Canada: Western Arctic Ocean | collected...
CCACGCCGCCCTCCGCATGGGAGACTGGAAACTGGTTTCCAACAAATCCTTCGACAAGTTTCAACTCTTCCAGATCCAGAAGGACTGGAAAGAGGAACACGACCTGGCCGCTGAGAAGGTGGAAAAACTCGAAGAGATGAAAGAGGTCTTTTTCAAGGTGCTTGAGGGGATTGAAACGGAAGGTCCCAGCGAGTGGTGGAAGAATGAACCGCCCCGTAGGAAGAAGCCGCGCAAGAAGAAGACCGCCTCCGGCAACTGACCGACTCGCCTCCGTAACCCCCAGTGCCGGTCCACTCTACATGTGCGGGCAGAATCGCTTGCTCTGTCTCGACATGAAGAAATAATTCCCCAAGATCCAACATCCCATGAGAACCATCCTTGCCCTCTGGCTGGCCACCTGTGCCCCGCTCCTCACCGCTGCCCCGCAGCCCAACATCGTTTTCATTTTCAGCGACGATCACGCCCCCCACGCGATCGGCGCCTACGACGGCTGGCTCAAGAGCGTCAACCCCACACCACACATCGACCAGTTGGCTGCCCAGGGCATGCTCTTCCACAAGAGCTTCTGCACAAACTCGATCTGCGGGCCCAGCCGGGCCGTCATCATCACCGGCAAGCACAGCCACAAGAATGGCTTCATGAACAACGGGAACAACTTCGACGGTTCCCAGGAGACCTTCCCCAAACTCCTGCAGAAAGCCGGCTACCAGACAGCCATGTTCGGGAAGTGGCACCTCAAGTCCAAGCCACAGGGTTTTGACAAGTGGATGGTCCTGCCCGGTCAGGGACTCTACTACAATCCCGATCTTCTCACCCCGGAAGGGAAGATCACCATTGAAGGTCACTGCACTGATATCGTGACCAACCTTGCCGTCGACTGGCTCAAGAAAGGCCGCAACCAGGAAAGGCCTTTCCTGCTGATGTGTCAGCACAAGGCCCCCCACCGCAACTGGATGCCGGCCCTGCGCCACCTGCACCTCTGGGCTGATGAGGACCTCCCCGAACCGAAAACCCTCTTCGACGACTGGAAAGACAATGCCAGTCCAGCCCGTTGGCAGGAACTTGAGATCGACGGCCACATGGACCTGCAGTTCGACCTCTTCTACAACCTCACTCCCGCCTACAAGGGAGCGGACCGAAAGGGCATGTTCGACAAATCCGCCTGGCGCAACATGTCACGCATGACCCCCACCCAGCTCACAGCCTGGCGTAACCACTATGCCCCACGTGATGCCGCTCTGAAGAAGGCTGGCCTCAAGGGCAAGGATCTCGTGCGTTGGAAATACCAACGCTATGCCAAGAACTATCTTCGCTCGGTACGGGGCGTGGACGAGAGCGTGGGCACTCTCATGCGCACACTGGACGAGATGGGAATCGCAGACAATACCATCGTAGTCTATTCCTCCGACCAGGGATTCTATGTCGGCGATCACGGATGGTTCGACAAACGCTGGATGTATGAGGAGTCCCTGCTCATGCCTCTCATCATCAAGTGGCCTGGCGTGACCAGGCCGGGCTCAAGGGATGACAGGCACCTGGTGCAGAACCTTGACTACGCTGAAACCTTCCTTGAGGCGGCGGGAGTGGAAATTCCCGGGGACATGCAGGGACGCTCCCTCGCACCCCTTCTCAAGGGCAAGGAACCCAAGGACTGGCGGGACAGCATCTACTATCACTACTATGAGTATCCCAGCGTACACCAGGTCCCTCGGCACAACGGAATTCGCACCGAGCGCTACAAGCTCATCCAGTTCTACGAGTTTGGTGAGTGGGAATTCTACGATCTGAAGGAGGATCCTGATGAACTTCGCAACCTCTACAACGATGAGAAGTATGCTGCGCAGATCTCCGAGATGAAAAATCAACTGGAAGGATTGCGCAGAAAGTACGAGGACAACTCGGTAGGCACGCTCAAGCCGGAGGCCTGGCGCAAGAAGCACCGTAGCAAGCAGTTCCGGGTGGTGGATGAACTGTAAACAAGCCGCTCGGCAAGAACTTTCAATTTCTGGCGGGCAAACTCACCGGGAAACCGTCAAAATGGCGGAAAATGAGGGTCTGCTCCTGCTCGTCTCCTTGACCCTTCCCGCGCGAAAGAGTATATCATTGCCACCCCTCCCATGAATCTCCGTCGCTTTCTTGCCCCGGTCGTGGCAGCCACCGCCGCCGCCCTTGTTTCCTGCGGACCGATTCCGCTGGTGAACAATCGCGAAGGACCTCGTTCCCGCTACCTCGCTGGCGTCGGCGTGAACGCCCCCTTGCCCGCCGGTCCCGTCAACCCGGCTGAGGCCTCCAAGTTCTGGGACGGTGACTCGCTCATCGGTCCGACCGCGATCCACATCGTCCGGTCCGAACAGAAAGCCTACTTCTACAAGGGTGGACAGCTGGCAGGCGTGACCCCGGTCTCCACCGGTAACTCAAAGTACACCACCAATCCGGGAACATTCAAAGTCAGCCAGAAGGCCACCGACTACTCCTCGGGAACCTACGGAACAATCGTCGATATCGCTACCGGAACTGTCATCAATGACGACGCCGACTCACGCAAGGACAAGCCGGGTCCGGGGCAACAGTTTGTCGGTTCGTCCATGCCGCACTTCCTGCGATTCAACCATGGGGTCGGCATGCACGCCGGCCACCTTCCAGGCTACGCAGCTTCCCACGGCTGTGTGCGCCTTCCGGCTGACATAGCGAAAAAATTCTTCGAGAATGCCGAAATCGGCACGCCTGTCATCGTGGAGTGAGTTTCAAGCACGCAGCCTGCCTTTTCGGCAAGCCTGCATTGCCGACTTGAACCCTGTGAACTGAACCCTGAAACTCCTGCCATGCGCAACCTGGTCATGACCGTGATCGGCCCGGACCGCCCCGGGCTCGTGGAAGAACTGTCTGCCACCGTGACCGGGCATGGCGGAAACTGGCTGGAGTCGCGCATGTCCCATCTGTCCGGCCACTTTGCCGGTCTCCTCCGGGTCGAGTGCCCGGAAGAAAATTGCGCGGCCCTGCTCGCCGCCCTGCAGAACCTCGAGAACCTTACCGTGGCCGTCTCTGAAGAACTTGTCGTAGAGAGGGATCGGCAGAAGATTATCGCATTCGATGTGGTGGGAAACGACCGGCCCGGCATCGTTCAGGAACTCTCCTCCGCCATCGTGCGGGCGGGAGGCAATGTCGAGGAACTGGTGAGCAATCTCGAGTCCGCTCCCCACGCAGGCCATCTGGTCTTCAGGGCCACCGGATCGGTGGCAGTGGCGGCGGACTTCGACGAAGACGGGTTGGTCACTGCTCTGGAAGCGCTGGGTCCCGACCTCGCGGTAAGCCTGGAAACGTGAGAAGGGTCCAGTCGGGGATGGCGCAGCACCTTGCGCGCCTCCTGGCACAACACGGCAAACCTGCCCTCCGGCAGTCCGGCCACCAGGTGCCTCCCCCTCTCACTTTGAGCGCAAACCCTCTCTCCCACGATCAATCCCCGGCACGGGGGATCAATCCGCGACAATAGCAGATCCTAAGTGTAATCGCAGGCCCGGTTCCAGCATCTTCTCATTCTCTGCGATTTTTATTCCCATTCTACGGTCGCGCTGGACAGGGAGCGGATACGCACCCCAAAGTGAGGCATGGATCGCTCCTTAGTAATGACTGTTCTCAGCCCCGATCGTCCGGGTCTGCTCGCCACTCTGTCGGAGACCATTTACTCGCACGGCGGCAGTTGGTTTGAATCGAAACTGGCACGCTTCGCCGGCCATTTCGCCGGAATCCTGCGTTGCGACTGTCCTGACAAGCGGCACGATGAGTTGATCGAAGCCCTCAACCAGCTGGAGGGTCTGAGCATGCAGATCGTCAAGGAAGTCAACGTCCCCCACCGGATCGTCAAACACCTCAACTTCGATGTGCACGGCCACCATCACCCCGGAATCGTACGCAAGATCTCATCCATCATAGCACAGATCGGTGGAAACCTTGAAGAACTCAGCACGGAACGTGACGCTGCCCCGCAGCCGGGCCATTTTCTCTTCCGCACAGTCGGATGCGTGGCAGTCAACGACGATTTCGACATGGGCAAGCTGGAGCACATGCTCCAGGAACTGGGCTCGGATATCACCGTGACGGTGGAGGGTCCCTCTTCGGCCGCTACCGCCGCATAGCGAGGAAGTTTCCCAGAAGTTTCTTGCCGCCCTCGGTCAGGATCGATTCGGGATGAAACTGCACGCCGTGGACGGGGTGCTCCCGGTGCCGCACCCCCATGACCAGACCGTCACACCAGGCCGTCACCTCGAGGCAATCGGGAAGCGATTCACGGCGTATGATGAGGGAGTGATAGCGGGTGGCTTTGATGGGATTGTCCAGGCCATCAAAAACGCCGCGCCCGTCGTGCTCGATCATGGAGGTCTTTCCGTGCATGAGCTGGTCGGCACGCACCACTTCTCCGCCGTAGACCTGTCCAATGGCCTGGTGCCCCAGACACACCCCCAGGATGGGGAAATCCGCCCCCAGTTCCCGGATGACCTCACAACTCACCCCCGCTTCGTTGGGGGTGCAGGGGCCTGGCGAAATACAGATGCGCTCCGGTCCCAGTTCACGAATCTCCCCCACCGTCACCTCGTCGTTGCGGTGAACCTGCATCTCTGCGCCCAACTCGCCAAAAAACTGCACGAGGTTGTAGGTGAAGGAGTCGTAGTTGTCGATGACGAGCAGCATTGGGGTGACGGTTGGGAATGGGGAGCTGGACAGAATCAGTCGCTGGGGATTTGAGTTCGGGACCGCCGGGTCCTTCCGGCAATGATCGGAACAATGGGCACTACCATGTCCCCTCCTCTAATCAACTGATTCATGGTTCCCGGTGCGCCCTCAACCCTCCAGTGTCTTGGCCAGAGCGATGGCCCGCAGCATGCCCATCGCCTTGTTGACCGTTTCGTTGTACTCGTAGGTAGGATCGCTGTCCGCCACAACACCAGCGCCCGCCTGCACGTAGACCTTGCCTTCCTTGAGGAGACACGTGCGCAGGGCGATGCAGGAGTCGTGCGCACCGTCCCAACCGAAGTAACCCACCGCCCCCGCGTAGGCGTTGCGCTTGTTGCACTCCAGTTCATTGATGATCTGCATGGCCCTGATCTTGGGAGCCCCGCTCACTGTGCCGGCCGGGAAGGTGGCTCGCAGGACATCGTAGGAACTGTGCTCCGGGGAGAGTTGGCCCGTAACGTTGGAGACGATGTGCATGACATGGCTGTAGCGCTCCACGATCATGAAGTCGTCTACTTCCACCGTGGCGTGAGTGGCAATACGCCCCACATCGTTACGGGCCAGATCCACCAGCATGACATGCTCGGCGCGCTCCTTCTCGTCGGCCAGAAGGTCGGCGGCAAGAGCGTCGTCTTCCTCAGGGGTCCGGCCACGCCATCGCGTGCCAGCGATGGGCCGGATGTCGATACGGCCCTCGATACAACGCACATGCACCTCGGGGGAACTGCCCACCAGGGAGAAGTCACCCAACTCAAGAATGAACATGTAGGGGGAGGGATTGACGTGACGCAGGGCACGATAGAGATCGACGGGGGCCGCTTCAAAAGGCACCTCGAAACGCTGGCTGGGCACCACCTGGAAGATATCGCCAGCCCCGATGTATTCCTTGGCCTTGCTCACCATGGACTCAAACTGCTCCTGCGTGGTGTTACTCACGGGATCCGGAGTGACCACGTCCTGCAGACCGTTGAGAGCCGGGACGTGCAGGGGACGATCGAGAATTTCAATCAACGAGGACACTCGTCCCACGGCCTCGAGGTAGGCTTCCTCTGGAGTGTCCTGATCCTCCAGCATGGCATTGGCCACCACCAACAGACGGCGTAACTTGTGATCAAACAGGAGCACCGTGTCAGTGATCAGAAAGACTGCCTCGGGCAATTCGAGATCATCCAGTGGCGGTTCGCCAATACTCGGCTCGAATTGCCGCACCGCATCGTAGGCCAGGTAACCCACCGCTCCTCCGAAAAAGGGGGGCGCATTCCCGTGGGCCACGGGCTGGAAACGAGACATGACCTTCTCGAGTTCAGCCAGAGGATCGCGCTCGGCTCTGATTACCTCCTCCTCGCTGCCATTCCGGATACGAACCTCCTTGCCGCGGGCCTCGAAAACCCGGCGCGGACCGCTCCCCACGATTGACCAGCGACCGCTGGCATCGGTGCTCTCCGCGCTCTCAAAGAGAAACGAATGGCGCCCGTCTCGAATCTTGAGGTAGGCCGAGAGGGGCGTCTCGAAATCCGCGGTCAACTGGGCGTAGACCGGCACCACGTTTCCCTGCTCCGCGAGTTCGCGGAACTCTTCAATCGACGGTTTGACAGCCGGAAGGAACAAGGGGCGAGAGCATGACCGGGAACCGCCGAAGCGCAACGGTTAAAAGCCCGCCGGAAGCGCTATCCGATGGCCAGATTCATCTGATCCATGACCACCGGAGAAGAGCCCCCGGGCTCTCCCTCTTCCATGATCTCCACCCAGCAGGTGGGCGTATCCTGCGAGGCTACATGGACATCGAGTTGTCCTCCTGATGCCGCCGCCCGCATCACGGCAACAGCCAAATCGGGACAATTGCAATCGCGGCTCAGGTGCCCCAGCACCACCGTCTCCAATCCATGCGCAAGAAGACCCTCCACCAGCTCCGCTGTTTGCGCATTGGAGAGATGACCATGGCGTGAGGAAATGCGCTGCTTGATCGACCAGGGCCGTCTGGTGTCCTCTTCCAGCATTCCCTGGTCGTAGTTGGCCTCCACCAGGAGAGCGCAGACCCCGCGCAGGCGCTCACGCACGAGAGTGGTCACGTGACCGAAGTCCGTCGCGAAGCCGACCCGCGCTCCACTCGCCTCACAGACAAACCCAACCGGGTCAACCGCATCGTGCGGGAGGGCAAAGGCCTCCACCGTGATTCCACCCACCTGGAACGACTGGCTACGCTGAAAGATCCGCCACTCGATTTGATCGCCCAAACGTTCCTCCAGCAATTCACGAGTGAGCGCATTGGAATAGACCGGTATGGGGCGTTTACGCAGGAATACCTTCAACCCGCCGGTATGGTCGCTGTGTTCATGCGACAGGAGAATGCCGTCGATGGAATCGGGATCTACTCCAATACCCTGCAACCGCTGGCAGAGCTGCCTGGCGCTGAGGCCTGCGTCAATCAGGATGGTGGTTTCCCGATCGGTCACTACCACCGAGTTTCCGCCGCTACCGCTTCCCAGGACCGCCAGCCTCATGCTCCGTAAACCTTAAGGATCTTCCTCCTCCCCTGCGAGATTGAATTTCATATTTCCCTCCAGTTTTTCAGATATTCCCAACCGCAACACCTGTGCTACAATCAATCTGCTCGTCATTATAGCCGCTTCGCTCCTCAACCCTCCTCTTCCTGACAAGCCACCGCCTTGAAATCCGTCCACCTCTTCCGCCGGCTTCACCACTTCAAGGCCCTCGTCCTGGTATCCCTGACCCTCGTAATGCTGGGAGCGTTCGCGGGCCTTTACTGGCTGAACAGCCATGGCTTCGCCGGCCGCTGGAGTGAACGCATCGCGACGGAACTGGCCCGGCGGGGCATCCACGCCGAATTCGAATCGGTCCGCTTTTCCCCCACCCGTGGGGTGATCGTAAAAGAAGTGTTCTTTTTCACCGACGAGACCCGGCAGGAAATCTACGCCCATATCCCTGTCCTGCGCTTCGACGTGGACCGCGGAAAGGCCTTCCGGGGCGAACTCCAGATCCGACGGGCCAACATGGAGGACGCCCAACTCACGGTGCCGGTGGGCGAGGATGTCTCCCTGCAGATTGATGACCTGACCGGCCGCGCCAGTGTGGACCGCCACAATCGTCTCCGATTGGAGGCTGACCGGGGCACCCTGGGAGGCATGAGGTTCCAACTGGAAATCGAACTGGACAGTTTCCAACTCGGCAACCTGCCCGATGGACTCGACACAAAGACCAGCTCCGAACGCCGCGCCAGTTTCACCAGGGACCTCCTCAAGGAACTGGCCCGCTGGTCCTTCCCGGCGAACAGGCCCCCGCTCCTCCGGTTGCATGTAAAAGGCAGCCTTGATCGACCGACCGGCATCCGCACCACCATTTCCCTCACTGCCGACGAACTCATGCGACTCGACTACCCCATGGAGGATGTCCATATCTCCGGTGAACTCGACAGCCGGGCCCTGACCATTGATGACCTGCGCTTCTCGGACGGCGGAGGACAACTAAGTCTCCAGGCACACTACGACCTTGAGGACAGAACCGGCGGATACCAGGGCTCTTCCTCCATTCAGATCACGGACCTGCTGCGCAATGGGCTTCAGGATGATTCACTCTCTCAGTTCATATCCCCCCACGCACCAAGGCTGAACGCCCGCGGGAAGTTCGCCTTGGGCGAGGCCGGCATCCGCCTCAGTGCCATCGGTTCCCTGTCCTGCAATCACTTCCGTTTCCTGGGCATTCCCTTCGAGAAAATCAACACCGAGTTCTCCTGGCAGAATGGCGATATCTACCTGCGAAACCTCATCGTCAAACACGAGACCGGTGAACTGACCGGCGAAGTCAAATTGAAGGATGACCTCGTGCAATACCGTGCGCGTACCAGCCTGCCGTTGTCTGCCTACCAGCCGTTCATGAAGGAAAAAAGTGGACTTGAGCGGGCGCTCGCAGACAGCAAGTTCACCAGCGAAAGCCGCATTCTTATAGATGCCCGGGGATCCATCCAGAGGAGCAACCTGCGTGACTGGGATGCTACCGGAACCTTTCGCGTCGAGAATTTCTTCTACAACGAAGTGCCGATCGTCCTCGCCGCCGCGGACTTCTACATGTCCCCCCTCGACTACATCTTCGACAATGTGGAGGCGATCTTCGACTACCGGGCGCACGAGCGCAGGAAAGAGTTCGATGGACCGGCATCGGGGACGGTCCGGGCACGCCAGATCCACTTCGACACCGAGACCGAGCTTACAAGCCTGATCACCCTGAAGGGCAAAGCCTGGCCTGCCCCCCTCCTGCAACTCTTCATTCCCGACACTGCCCAGCATATCGCGGAGACTTACCGCTTCCGCAATCCTCCCTACCTTGTTGCTAACGGCCTCATCGATCACCGCAACCCTGACACGCGTACCGATATCCTCACCGAAGTCACGGCTGACGGCCTGACAGACTGCAACTTCCTTGGACAATCCGTGGAGGTCTCAGAACTCTCAGGCAAGATAAGCGTCCGCCACCGGCAGAACGAGATTACAGAACTCACCATGGAAGCCCTGGGCGGCAGGATCGACGGTAGCGTCACACACCGCTCGCACCCCGACCGCCTTTCCGTCCGCCTGCAGTGCCGGGATCTCGACATCTCGAAGGTCAGCACCACCTACGACTTTTCCACGGTGGTCCCGGGCTCCCTCACCGCGTCCGTGGCGGCCGAGGCCAGCAGGGACGCGCACGATGACGGAACAGGAAAATGGGGCGTCGAGGGCTCCTGCCAACTGGGGACCTGCTCCTACAATGGAGTCCCCATCGCGGGAGGATCCACCCGGTTCGCCATCGGCCCGGAGGGCTACACCTTCACGGACGGAAAACTGGAGTTCGACTACACCGACTATATCCTCAGGAAGCGCTACGGCGGACCCCAGCGGGCGAACATGCAGGTCGATCGCATCCAGCACCACCGGGAGAACCACACGACAGACATTGCCAACCTCCGCGGTAGCGCCTGGCCCGGCCCCCTCCTCCGTCTCGTCGATTCCAAGGGCGCTGACCTCGTGGACGAAATGTTCGGCTTCCACCAACCACCGCTCATCAGCACTTCCGGCCGGGCCGATCACGGCAAGCCGGGGACCGGCACTCTCCTCACATCGACCGTAAAGGGACAGGGGATCATCGATTACGAGTTTCTCGACCGGACCCTTCAGCTCACTTCAGCGTCCGCCAGCATCAAGACCACCCCGCATCGTCAGGAGGTGAAAGAACTCGTTTTCGGCACTTTTGGCGGAACCGCCGGCGGAGAAGTCACCGTCACGTCAACGCCAGGAGAATCGACCCGCATCGAGGCCGGCCTGCGCTGGGATGACCTGAACCTCTCCGAGATCGGCCGGAAGTTCGCCTTCGAGAAAGCCGCTCAGGGAAAGATCACCGGACGCATCGATTTCACCACCCTGGCCGGACGAACCGATACGCTGAATGGCAAGGGCGTGATCGGCCTGCGCAACGGACAGCTCTTTCACGTGCCCATCTTCGGCCCCCTCTCCCTTCCACTGGGCACGGTCCTGAGCAAGGAGTTCAGCCACGAGCAGGCCCGCGACGCCTCTACCACCTTCGTCCTCAAGAATGGCGTTGCCTTTACCAGGGACTTCCTGACCTCCACTCCTTCCACCACTTTCGTCGGAGAAGGGTCCATCAACCTGGTCAACAAGCAGGTGGACCTGACCATGCGCATGAATGCGCGAGGCCTGCTCGGCCTGGTGACGCTCCCCCTCACTCCGGTCAAGGGCCTCTTCCAATTCCGCGGGCAGGGCCCTCTCAGTAAGCCCGTCTGGCGCAGTGCCCCCTTCACCCAGCCAGCCGGGGGCCGCGCCCACCCCATTTTCAAGACCCCCTCCCGTGCCCAAATCGTACCCGAACGCTGAGACCCGGTCGAAACAGCCGCATGCAGCAATCCGACACGGCCAGAGGCCTGGCTCCACCAGAGCTTGCGCCCCGGCACATTCTGCGTCACGTTCACTCCGTCCAGAGGATTCAAGAACCATGAGTGAACCCATTGCCAATCAAGAGGAGCAGTCTGGGACTCCCTCCTCCACCCAGCAAGCGGCCAACGACCTGCGCGAGGCCGCTGGCGAAAAGACCCGCCAGATCGCCCAGAGTGCGGAAGAACGGGCACAGTTACTTAAGGAATCCGCTGCCCAGAAAGCACAAGACTTCAGAGAGTATGCTGGCGAGAGGGCTTCCCAGATTGCCGATTCTGCCGGCGAGAAAGCGGCCCAGTTCAAGGACGCTGCCGGCGAGCACTGGGAGGAAACCCGGGTCAAGGCGCGCGAAGTTCACGCCGACCTGGAAGAGTACATCCGGCAACATCCCACCAAGTCTGTCATGGTGGCGGCCGGAGTGGGATTCCTGCTCGGCCTGATCGTGCGCAGGTGAACACCCCGTATCTCCGTCCCCCTGCCCATCTTCCTCTTCCCTAGCCCCTTCGACGTGCCATGTCCGGCTGGTTCCAAAAGTCCGGCTCCCCCCCCGACTCCTCACCGGAAAGCGGGAAACATGACTCTGCCGGGAAATCAGCCCACCAGTTCAGGGAAGGCCTTGGCGATCATCTGAAAGCTCGCGCCGAACTCCTCTCCATCGAGACGCGTGAAGCGGGTGAGGCGGTGGCCCGCAAGGGATCACTCGCGATCGCCGCCGTCGTGTTCCTCTTCTTTGCCTATGCTCTCGTCCTGGTCACCGTCGTCTCCCTCCTCGGTCGCTGGGTGGAGAGCCTGTCCAGTCAGTTCTCCGGACTTGGATGGCAATTGACTGCCCTGGCCGCCGGTTTCCTGCATTTCCTCGTCGCCCTCGCCCTTTTCAGGAAACTGAAACAGAAACAGGAGCTCAACCTCTTCGAATTCACGCGAGCAGAGTTCAACAAAGACCGCGAATGGCTCAACCAAAACAAAACCTCCGCGAACGAAAACGAGAGCTCGTCCTGAGTCTGGATACCTCGCGCCTCCGGATTGTTGAGGGCTCGGCCAACCTGCGGAAGCGGCTCAGCCCGATCCACGTCGCCTCCTCCTACCTGCGACGCCATCCCCTGCAAATCTTTGGAGCTACCTCTATAGGAGTAGCCCTGCTCACCTCGCTCCTCACCCCCCGCGGCCGCTCCAAGGGCCAAAAACCTCCAAAATCACCAAGCCAACGCCTTGCAGGATGGGCTATCGCGCTCTTGAAGGGCTCAATTCGCAACTGGTTATTCACCCGGGTCAGGGACTATCTGCGGACGAAACAATCGGAAACGGATTCCTTGCTTGGCCCCTAGCGATTTCTATGGTTTCCACATCGCCATCACTTCGCCGTAACGTGAGGCGCCTGTAAATTCATGTCCGAACATCAAGTCCTTGCTCACGTCGATGAATACCTTTCCATCGGCATTGAGTATGATTGCTCCGATATTCACCTCCCCACCCGGTATCCCCCAGCCTGGCGCCGCTACGGCAGCCTGGACCCGATCTGGGAAGACCATCCTCCCCTCACCTCTGAGGACACCGAGCGCCTCGCCCGCTCGTTCCTGACAGAGCGGGAATGGAGCCGCCTCCAGAAAATCGGAGATGTGGACTTTGCCTACCAGAACGAACAGGGCCGCTTCCGCGCCTCCGTTGTGAAGCAGCGTCTCGGTCTCGACATCGTCTTCCGTATCATCAGCACGGAGCTGCGCGACCTTCCCGCCCTGGGGCTGCCAGTCGACCATCTCATCCCGCTCACCCGCTACCACAACGGCCTCCTGCTGGTCACTGGTTCGGTGGGGTCCGGAAAATCGACTACCCTGGCTGCTCTCGTCGATTTCATCAACAAGGACCGTGAGGATCACATCCTCACCCTGGAGGATCCCATTGAGTACGTCTTTAATTCCAAGAACTGCCACGTCAACCAACGAGAAGTTCACACTCACACCGAATCATTCCCCAAGGCCCTGCGGGGAGCCCTCCGGGAAGATCCCGACGTCATCATGGTTGGGGAAATGCGGAACCTCGAAACCATCTCACTGGCCCTCACCGCCGCCGAAACGGGTCACCTCGTCCTCGCCACCCTTCACACCGGAAATGCCCCGCGCACCCTCGACCGGATCCTCGACGTCTTCCCGGTCGATCAACGTGGCCAAATCCGTGTGATGGTCTCCGAGTCGCTTCGTGGCGTCATCTCCCAGCAACTGGTCCCCAACATTGAAGGGGACGGCCGCTGCCTCGCTCTCGAGCTTCTCGTCAATACCCCCGCAGTTGCCGCCACCATCCGGGACGGCAAGACCTTCATGCTCCCGGGGATCATGCAGACCGGCAAGAACGTCGGAATGATCACGATGGATGAATCGCTCCGAAACCTTTACATCCAAGGAAATATCACGCAGGAGGAAGCGCTTTTCCGCTGCGAAGACAAGGTCCAGATGAAAACCTTTTTCCAGTCCTAACCCGCTCTCCCCATGGCGAGAATTGACGCATATTTTCAGTACCTCATCGAGTCCAGCGGCTCGGACCTGCACCTCGCGGAAGGTGCTCCCCCGAAGGTTCGAATCCACGGATCCATTTCGGCCATCCCCGATCAATCCCTCCTCGAAGGCGACGACTTCAAGAACCTTCTGGCCGAGATCTGCGATGAGAAGGCCTTCCAGGGCTATCTCGAATCCGGCGACCTCGACTTCGCCTACGAGATGGACGAAGAATCACGCTTCCGTTGCAACTACCTCAAGCAGAAGAACGGACTTGCCGCCGTCTTCCGTCTCATTCCCACCGAGATTTCCTCCCTGGAGGAGTTGAATATCCCCATCGTGGTAAAGGAGTTCGGACACATGCGCTCCGGACTGGTCCTCGTTACCGGTCCCACCGGATCCGGAAAATCCACCACCCTCGCCGCCCTCCTCGACTACATCAACACGAACTTCTCCCGCCACATCATCACGGTGGAAGAACCGATTGAGTTCGTGCACAGCAACAAGCGCAGCATCATTACCCAGCGGGAAGTCCCCATCCAGACTCCCTCCTTTGCTGACGGCCTGCGGTCCGCCCTGCGGGAAGACGCTGACATTGTGCTCGTAGGTGAGATGCGTGATCTCGAAACCATCTCCCTCGCTCTCACCGCCGCCGAGACCGGACTCCTCGTCTTCGGCACGCTGCACACAAACAACGCGCGCAAGACCGTCGATCGTCTCATTGACGTCTTCCCGGCCGACCAGCAATCGCAGGTCCGCACCATGCTCGCTGCTTCCCTGCGTGGTGTGGTGGCCCAGTTACTCATGAAACGCAGCGACATACCCGGTCGCTGCGCTGTCAACGAAATCATGTTCGCCACCCCCGCGGTCTCTGCCATCATCCGGGAAGGCCAGACCCAGAAGCTCTACGACGTCATCATTGGCGGAAAAGCCGAGGGAATGCAGTTCATGGACGAATCCATCTGGGGAAAACTGCGCTCAGGCATGGTAACCTCCCAGGAGGCCTACATGAAGGCCATCGATAAGACGCGCTTCAAGAAGTTCCTCCCCAAAGAGCATGCCGCGCTCGGCGAAGCCTCTGGCGAGAACCCCATGGAACACTAGCCGCGGGCAGAACGCGGGGAGACCCGGCGTCCATTTTGGAGAGATCTGCCACCCCCAATCCGCCCCAGACCCCTCCGTCCGCTAACCAGGGGGCATTCCGGCTCCTGCGGGAGGCTCGAAATTACTCACATTCGCTCACATTCACATCCCTCATGGTTACCGGGTCAATTATGACCTCGCCTTGCGATCCCCTGCTATCTGGACTGCGCAATTGACGGTGCCGGGGAACTCCCTACCTTCATCCTTGGCCTCTCTCCACGAAACGCCCATGAGCCAAGACCTGATCTCCTTCGACTGCCCGAACTGCGCTGTGCAACTCCGCATTCCGGTGTCCATGGCTGGCATCAAGGGCCCCTGTCCGGCTTGCCGCAATCCCATCCAAGCCCCGCTCTTTCAGGGAGTCCATCCAGATCGTCCAACCCGGAACAAGGTCCCATCCTCCTCCCCTGATCAGCTTCCGGCCAACCTGAAGTCTCAGGCTCTCACCCCGACCCAAACGGCCCCCGGCCAATTCCCCGTTCCAGCCTCCTCCCACGGCAAAATAGCCGCGCCCTTCCCTGAATCTCAACTCGCCGAACCAGCCCCTGCGATGGATCTCCCCTCCCTCGTTCCCTGGCAACCCGGGTCTGAGCCGGAAGGAGCCCTGACCTCACCCTCGCCACAGCCGGAATCCCATCCTCTTCCGGACCTCAGCGCGCCAGCTGCACCCGCCGCTCCTACCGGCCCCCTTCCCAACCTGTGGACCGATGACCCTCTGCAGACCCCAGCCCGGCAGGATACACCGGCTCCTGCGGGCTTCCCCGAAACCTCGGTCCTTTCCGCTCTCCTGGCCACCCCGCCGCCCGCCACAGCCCGGCCGGAGATCGAAACTCCCGCCGATTCCCTCTCTTCCCCCGGCATTCCCGTGGCCGAAGCCAAAACTCCGATCCCCAATCCACCCGACAATGATCCTGTGGCGATGGGAATACAGCCCGGATTCCCGCCTCCGAAGACTCCTCCAAGCCATCCCGGCGACCCCCACGACAAGCCCTTCCCCTCCCTCGACACCTTTCCAGTCGCACCTCCAATCGAACCACAATCCCCTTCTGCAGACCAGTCCCCGACTCGGCCTGATCTCGGCGATGCATCGCCTTCTTCTCTCCCCGGCGATCCTACCGGTTCTGCCCTTCCGGACTTCAGCCATCCGGGAAGCAGTTCGCTCCAGAGCAGTTCCGTTCCGGAAGCCTCTGCCCCGCCAACCGGCCTCACGCCTGCCCCCGACCCCAACGAACTCGATCCCGAGAACATCCTCCCCCTCCACTCCGACAGCCCTTCCTTCCCTGAAGACGGGGAGAGGGAACAGAGGGAGCGCACAGCCGTCCCGGAAAAGAACGAAGGACGCCACCTCCACTGGACCGCGATCGTCTTCCCGCTCCTCTTCCTCCTCCTCGCAGGCATCATGGTCTACCTCGTGCTAGACCTCAGCGATTTCCTTCCCCACAGCAAGAGCTACCAGAGGCTTCCGGAGCTTCCCGGAAACAAACCCGAAGCCGTCCAGGCAAACGCCCCAAAAAGCAACCCTCCCTCGCCTATCGCCCCGATCGGGCACCACGAATCCCGCAGCATCACTCCACCGCAACCCACGCCCCCCGGCGTCTTTAAAGTGGACCTGCAGACCCTCTTCCCGCAGCCCACTCCCGCTCCTGCTCCTGAACCTGCCCCCGATCTGCCCGTCAAGCCTTCCCCCGGAGAACTCCCACCAGATACCAATTCCGACCCCAAGCCAAAGGGTCCACTCATCGAAGAACAGGATCGCAAGGTTGAGGGTGAGGTGAACCTGCCTCCTCTCATCGACCTCAACCCCTCCCGTAATGCCCTCCCGGGAAAAAACGATAACCCCAGCAAATCTGGAGAGGCTCTCACCCGCTTCCTGAGTGCCAGGACCCTTGCCGAGCGCAGACCCTACATGACCGGATCCCGGCGCTCAGAAGCCGGACTCGCACGCAGCCCACTCGCCGGGGAATTGCCGCCCGTGATCCGTCAGCGCCTCCTCAATCACATTAAGGACAACTCGGACAAACATGACGAGCGCTTCTTCGAAGTCTCCTTCAATCGCGATTCTGCCATCACACCCGTTCCCATTCTGGTCCAGGTCACCGAGGGGGACGAGGGCACCATGAAGGTCCACACTGACGCCTTCATCGACCTCTACAATGACGAGATGGCCCGGTTCGGTGCCGTCCCCATCAAGGGTGAGCACACGTTCCATGCCATCGTCGATGCCTACAAGCGTTGCTACGAGGACAACATCCCCGGCTCCGCCCAAAAATCCTACATCAAGCTCCGTCAGCATGAACAGGTCACCCCGCGGCTCCAGGCCTACTTCGGGAAGACCTCCGCGATCGCCACCCAGATCTCCCAACCCGACGGCCTGCCTTGGGGTCGCTCCGGGATCTGCACCGTCACGGTCAAGTGGAACACCGACCATCCCGGTCGTCCCTATGTTGAACTCGTCCGCGTCGACGGATTCACATGGGATCCATAACGTCTCCTGCCAGACGCTGTCCGGTCACCACTCCGGCACACCCTCACCCGCACACCTCCAAAACGGCAGTGAAGGTTGAGCGGCAACGGCTTCACCGCGCCCCCGGTGTCGGTTCGCCCCCGGGGCCTGCCTTTGGGACGCGTACGACCATGAAGGCCTGGGCGCTCGCATGCTTCTTGAATTTGCAGTCGTTCCTCAATCGCAACAGTCCGAAGGCTCGCTCCCTGACATGCAACGGCGTCACCACAACCTCGTATTCCCACCCCGGCTTGACCTCCTTGAGCTCATACCTGAACTGCTCGTTGGTACAGGAGATGTCGGTAACTCTGATGGGGGCATCGTGGTTAACCTTCACCTTGAACTTCTGCGACTTTGCTTCTCCTCCCAGATCCCAGAAGAGGGTGGGCGGCTCTATCGCAAAGAGATGGGGAATATTCAGCTTGGTGGTCAGGACCAGGGGCGCGACATCTCCATCAAAGTTGAGAACGATCTTCTTTTCGATTTTTCCCTTGATGGTTCCAAGTTTGAAATTTCCTCGCACGACACCCTTCTCTCCCGGCTTCCAGGTGAGCTTGCCGTTCTCGCTGATTTCGGCCGAGAGACAGCTGCAGGCGGCCTTGTATTCCTTGATCGTGACTGGAATCTCACCCTTCACCGTGAAGGGAAACTCCACACTGAGACGGTCCTGGTCCGGTGGGAGCTTCATCAGGATTTCGCTCTTTTCAAAGACGAGCTGTCCCAAAACGGTGGAGGGAGCCGCGAGCGCAATTCCCAAACCCAAGACGTGCAACAGGCGCAGGTTCTTCATCACTTCTTGACGAGATTTACCAACTCCACCGTGATGATCAAGTTCCCGTCCCGCCATTTCGGGCCAACGAGGTAAACTCTCTTTCCAACCTCGAAGACGCGGTCCCATCGCAGCGCCATCTTCCTCTTCTGCCAGTATTCAACATCCAGGCGCAGCTTGCGGGACTCCTTGATGGACGCCTGTGCCTGGAAGGTCAGCATCAGGGCTTGCGAGTTCCTGATGGGCTGGGCCCAGCTCTTGTAACCCTTCAGGATATGCTGCTCAACCGATCCCAGTTTCACAAAGTTCCTGTAGGGTTCCAGTTTCGAAACCTTCTGCAACCGGGTCTTCTCCGCGGCAGAAACAACAATCACACCATCTCCCAGAGAAGTGACCGGGCCGTTCGTGCCGAAGAGAACCCCGGTCCGGATCTGCCCGATGACTTCCTTGCCGGGATCCTGCGCGCCCGCCACCTCCAGAAGGGCGAGAGAAAGGAGCAGGAATGTCCGCAGTGTCTTCACCCTCGGTTAGTAAACATTCTCGCTATTCACGTAGTAGCCGTGCTCACCGTCGAGAAAACCTTCCGCGGTCACAAGATCGGTGTCCGCAAGGGGAGCAAGGCCCTCGACCACTAGCAGGGTGGAATCCGATTCCCTGTCGAAAATGATCTCGGTGGAAACGTCGGAGAGCGGGGAGTAGACTTCCGAACCCGCCGCGGCGTCGACCACCCCTCCTTGGTTTGCCGGCTGTGCACTCTTCATGCCAAGCAGGAAGGCCATCACCACAGCAGCGGTAGCTGCCGGAGCCATCCACCAGAACCAAAGACGGTTGAAGGCGCCCTCACCCCGGCGCGAATCAGTCTTGTCCACCCCTCGTCTCTCCTCCCTTACCAGGCGCTCAAGGTGCGAATTAAAGAAGTCGGGAAAGGGAGGCTCGATCTCGGAGGGAACAGCGGCCCGCAGTTCTTCCCGCAGACGGGCGTAGTCCGCACGCTCTTCGTGAAGCTCGGGATGCTCAGCCAGGACCGGTTCCAGTTCTCGCAGTTCTTCATCGCTCAACCCATCGTCCATCCAACGGGTAAGGAGTTCTTCTTTACGATCGTTCTTCATGACTTGGTCAGCAGGGATTGCAGTTTCTTCCGGGCGTAGAACAGCCGGCTCATTACCGTCCCGATGGAGCACTCCATCACGTCGGCAATCTCTTTATACTCTAAACCCTGCACTTCGCGAAGCAGGATTGCTTCCCGATGTTCAGGGGAAAGTTTCTCAAGGGCCCCCTCGATATTGGCCCGCAGCTCCCCCTGCGAGAGGGCCTCATCCGGACGGGCCATCCGCGCCGGGGTCGCCTGTGCCCCCGCCGCAATCGCTTCCCGGTCCAGCAGATTATCATCCAGTTCACCCGCCGTTTCCATTTTTCGTTTGCGCATCCAGTCGTAGACCACGTTGTGCGTAATGCGGTACATCCAGGTCGAAAAGCGGGCGCGCGCCTCGAACTTCGGAAGTGCCTTCCACACTTTCACGAAGACTTCCTGAGCAAGGTCCCACGAGTCGGCTTCATTCCTGACCATGTTCTGAATCATAGCATAGACCCGGCCACGGTGTTTGGTAACAAGAGCATCAAAGGCGCTGTAGTCGCCCTCCTGGCATCTGTTCACCAACTCCGCGTCGGAAGGTGTGTCAGAGCCCCCTTCCCCTGCGGCGTCGCCGGGAACGGGCCCCTTCACCAGGTTCGACGCAAATTGGCGGAAAAAATTCATGCGCTCCGAAGGAAGGGTCAATCTGGACTTAAACGCCCGTTTGAGCAAGCCGGGACCCCCGGCAATTCAAGGAACAGCCGCGGGACCGCCCCTCATTCATCCGAGGCTCTTCTGACAGAAAACAGGAGCCCTCCACAGGCTCCCGATCACCGGAATCCACCTTGAATATCCTCCATTGGCTCGCATCCGGCCTCTTGTCCCCTTCCTCGCTCCTGCCTAATACACGTCCCGCTGATAACGCTTCTCCTTCTTGAGGGCCTTCACGAAGTCCTTGGCCTCATCCTCACTCCTGCCACCGTGTTTCTCCACGATGCCGTGCAGGGTGGCATCGACGTCGCTGGCCATCCGAGTGGCATCACCACAAACGTATAAGGTGGCCCCATCCTCCAACCAGGACCAGATTTCCTGGCCCTTTTCCTCCATGCGGTGTTGAACGTAGATCTTCTCGGCCTGGTCACGGGAGAAAGCGAGGTCGAAGCGACTCAGAAGACCTTCCTTCTGCAGAGAAGTGAACTGCTCCTCATACAGGAAATCGGTTTTACGATACGGATTGCCGAAAAACAGCCAGTTATTCCCCTTCGCCCCCCTCAGCTTGCGTTCCTCCAGAAAGGCGCGAAAGGGCGCAATCCCGGTCCCGGGACCCACCATGATGATGGGCGCATCATTGTCCTCCACCAGTTGGAAGGCCTTGTTGTGATGCACGAAGACACCGGGCTGGATGCCCTTCGCACGATCAGAAAAGAAGGTTGAGCACACCCCGCCACGCTGCCGTCCGTGCGAGTGGTAGCGCACGATCACAATGGTCAGGTGCACTTCCCCGGGGTGTGCGTTCGGACTGGAGGATATGGAGTAGAGCCGCGGTTGGAGTCTCTTCAGAACGGAAACAAAATCCTCCTCGTTCGCAAAGTCCGCCGGGTAATCGGTCACGAGATCGATTACCTCCCGGCCCCAGCAAAAATCGTTCATCACCTTGCGATCTTCGCTTTCCACTACCGAACGAAGGTGGGGCGATCCACTGCGCTCCTGCCAGGCCTTCAGAAACTTGGGCGTGAGAGAACGGATGTCGTAGGCCGTGATCAGGGCTTCCCGCAGAGAAGCCTCACCACCATTCGGCAGGGGAACCTCCTCGTTCCCGCTGAAAGGAAGGCCCGAAAGAATCTCGTCGACCTGTTCTTCCGGGTTGCGTGGGAAAACACCAAGAGCATCGCCCACCACATACTCAAGTCCAGACCCCTCCAGCGACAATTCCAAGTGATAGGTTTCCTTCTCCGAGCCAGATGTGTTGAGATCATAGCTCCTGAGAATTGGGCTCGGGAAGGGGTTCTTCTTTCCGTATGGCATGATCGAAAATTTCCGACCTCCGCCGGGGGGGCGGAAGATAGGACACTCCCTACCGCATTCAAGGCCATTAAGCGGGTAAAACAACCGAAGTCCCCTCCATCCCAGATGGTGCAGCCCAGTTTTCCTGCCCCCCCGGACACGCTCTCAGGAATACACCTGCCTGGCCTCGCACCAGGAGACCGTGGGCGGCTGGAGCGGACGCACTCCCGGAGTCAGTCTTCCTCCACGATTACCGCCCGGCCCGGGGACCCCCCGAAGGGCACGCGAAAGGCGCGGTTCCTGACCGGATCACGGGGATCGCGCACCAGCGTGCCGACACGCAGGCCACGTACATCCACAATCGTGTTGGTGTAGGGATTGAGGATATAGCCGGGTCTGCCAGGGAGAACCACTCCGAATGGATGGTTCTTCTGCTGGCGGATTTCATGCTCTTCCGGCGTGGTGCCAGTGCCCTGGGGAGGCGCACTGAAATCGATCTGGCTCCGGTGTAAAAACCCGGTCAGCCCGTTCTCCGTCCGCACGAAAAGCCAACGCTCGTCCTCCTGGTCCCAGACGTGCACGGCTTCGTTGGGCTCCAGCTTACCCACGATGTTATTCTTCCGCGTCGTCGGAGAAGTCCGCAGGTTGCTCCGCACACCGTTGTCAATCTTGCGCAACTTCTTCCACTGTCCGGGCTTGATCCCCTCCCGGGCCGCCAGCAGACGCTCATGCCGGATGCGCGGACCCTCATCCCTGATGCGCACGTCAAAACTCCGCATCGACACACCCTCCCAGTTCTCTCCACCTTCAACCGTATTCACGTGGACTGCACAGTGGACGCGAACGAGATCGTCTCCGATCGACTCCACCTGAGGCTGCCCGATCAACTGCAGCCGTTGCACACCGGCGGGACGTTCCATCTCCCATTCGCGCCAGTCGCCCTCACTCAGGACACGGTAGTTCCCATTCTCCCGGGTACTCCGGAAACTGAACTCCAGCATCCCGCTGCGACTCTGCACGCGTTCCCCCGCACTCGATTGTTCCGCCGCGATGTACTCCTTTACCACCTGCAGGGCCTTTTCAACCTGGGCCGAACGATCCGGTCCGGTCTGTGCTCCGGCGGGCACGGGGGACAAAACTACTGCAGTTGCAAGTACCAGAGAAAAGGTATGCAGAGAATTCATCTTGAACGTGTCGGGAAAAGGCCGCGCAGCTTACCAATGATTGCAGATTCTGCACTCCCTTTTGCCACCCATTTCACGCTCTTACGATCCTCCAACAATCACGGAAGATCAAGTAGCCGCCACTCTTCCCTCTCCTGGACAAGAGAGGGCGGGGGCGAATTCAACGCACCCTTCAACCTCCAGTTCTCCACCACCAGGAATTGGGGAAGGTCGGGATTGTGAACAAGTCGGTCCTCCCGTTACTCAGGAAGCGGAAAGTCCTGGTTGAAGGCAAAAACACGCTCGCGGATCTCTGCCAGTTTTTCCCCG
>Ga0310120_10000949_pt1 | contig 22110 bp, 9 predicted proteins | sample CB27_AW_983_MG_FD_203506 | JGI IMG/M metagenome (GOLD analysis project Ga0310120, IMG submission 203506) | Marine microbial communities from Western Arctic Ocean, Canada - CB27_AW_983 | ecosystem: Environmental > Aquatic > Marine > Oceanic | place: Canada: Western Arctic Ocean | collected...
CGTCGAGTACCGGCAGTCGGTAGATGAGCCACCATAGTGCTAGTCGGAATCGTTTGGTGCACGGTCGCCTGCGTTTATCTGCTTCCTCCATATGCAGATAATAGGCGGATTGGAGCGGAGGCGCAAATGGGGGGGGCTGGTAACAATGTTACGGCATTGCTGGCCGCTTGACGGTGAACTGGCAGTGGGTTCTCATTGGGTTGTGAAGATTGCTTGTGTTGTTGGATTCGGTGTTCCACCGAGTGAAACGTACTACCCCCCCGCCCTCACCCATCGCGGTGCCGGGGACCTTGTTCATTTAACAGGGATCGCAAAGCTCCTCCCAATCATCTGACCGGCCCTGATACATTGAATTTCAACGGGTGCGACCTTGTCTGATGACCAGTTTGATTCGTAAAATCTCGACTATGAAACTTTTCCTCCGTTTTTTCCTAATGGCTTTGGTATTCGTTGCCGGAGCTGCTTTTGCTGCACCCAAGGAGCCGTTGTTTTCGAATAATTTAAACACCGACATCAAGCCCATCGGCACGGACAAGTCGGTGAAGTGGGATTACGACATCGTGTATGTGCGGGCGGCGCGGTGGGGGGATGAGGTGCATAAACGGTTTTACACGGATTTCTCGGCACCGATCACAATGGAGCCGGGGGCGGACCTAATGCTGCTGCGGCCGGATGGGAGCGAGGAGGTGCTGGTGAAGGGCGGCGATGGGAGCATCACGGACCCGATGATGTCGTTCGATGGGGAGTGGGTTTATTATGTTAAGATTCATTATTTGAAAAAGGCGAGCCAGTGGAATCCACCGGCGGCGGGAGCGGATATTTTTAAGATTCACTTGAAGTCGAAAAGGATTGTGCGGCTGACGAATCAGCAGTTCGCGCCGAACTTGGGCGCGGGCGACTGGGCGAATGATTTCCGCAATGCCTCGCGCAACGAGAACCGCAAGCACCACTTCGCCTACGGCGTGTACAACATGGGGCCGTGTCCGTTGCCTGACGGCCGGGTGGCGTTCACGAGCAATCGCGAGGGGTTCAAGCCATCGAAGGGATACCCAGCGGTGGCGCTGCAACTTTTCGTGATGGACGACCGCGACACGGATTTGCCGGTGGACGAGACCCACCCAGCGAACCTCGAGAAGATCGGCCACCTAAACATCGCAGGCGCACTGCATCCGGTTGTGCTCGCCGACGGGCGAATCATGTTCAGCACGCTGGAAAGCCAGGGCATCCGCAGCGAAATCTCGTGGGGCATCTGGACGATTCACCCAGATGGCTCGAACTGGGCGCCACTGGTGAGCGCTTTCGACCCGGGCGGCGCGTCGAACGGGTTTCATTTTCAAACGCAACTGAGCGACGGTTCGCTGGTCATCGAGGAATATTACAACCAAAACAACTCCGGCTTCGGCGCTTATATAAAAATGCCAGCGCAAGTGACCTTCAGCCCGGCTTACCGCAATGACCCGCGCAATCCCGCGCTGCGTTTCGGCCGGCATTACAACGGCAAGGGTAAGTACTACCGGATGGCTTTCATGCCGGAGCAGGCGGTTTCACTCACGCCCTTTGTACTGAACGGCGAGGGGCCAGCGGACCCATCCGTGCTGGGTGATAAGAAATCGCCGGCTGTCGGCAAATTTACGCACCCCAGTGGGGCGCCGGACAATCACCTGCTCACCATTTACTCCCCCGGCCCTGCCAATCATCAGTACAAGTATCTGCCCCAAATCGATGGCGGTATATATCTTTTGAAGAACGGCAAGGTCATTGATGAGCCAGGTAAATTGTTACTTGTAAAGAATGACAAGAATTATAACGAAAGCTGGCCTCGCGCAGTGGTGCCGTACAAGCGCATCTACGGCATTGACGAACCCAAGCAACTCGTGCCGGTGGCAAACGATGGCAAGACACACAAGGCGCTGCCGGTGGGCACACCGTTTGGACTGGTGGGAACCTCAAGCATGTACAAGCGTGAGAGTTATCCCAACGGCGTAGTGCCCGAGGGGAGCGTGACTTCGACTTACGCCGGCGGCAATCAGCCGTGGCGCGATCTCGATGCCTTTACCAGTCACGGCAATGGCATGCCGCGCAACTGGCACAACCAAGGTGCAGACGTGGGCCTGTACGAGAACAGCGACATTCATGCCATCCGCGTGCTGGCCATGCAACCGACCACCGATCGGCATCGCGGCGCGAACAACGGGCGCGGTTTTTTCAACCACGCAATGGAGCGCCTGCGCATACTCGGTGAGATTCCCGTGCGTAAGTTTCAAAACGGCAAACAACCCACCGACCCCGATGGCAACCCGGATACGAGTTTCCTCGCGAAGATTCCAGCGGACACCGCGTTCACGTTCCAAACGCTCGACCGCGATGGGATGGTGCTGAATATGTCGCAAACGTGGCACCAGTTGCGCCCCGGCGAACTGCGTGCCAACTGCGGCGGTTGCCACGCCCATAGCCAAAAACCAACGGAGTTTAAACTCACGCTCGCGAGCAAACCCGATTACAAAATTTGGGATCTTACTGAGATCACCCCACTGCTTACCGACCAGGCACGAGATGAATCCAAAGTCCAATGGGACATTACCAAGGCCGCCGGCCTACGAACCGTCAAGCAGCCCGCCACCACCGTTGAGTATTTCCGTGACATCCAACCCATTTTAAAAACCCACTGTACTGCTTGTCACACGAAGGATTGGAAAAAGCCCGCCGGAAACCTTGTGCTGGACGACGATGAAAACTGGATCAGCGTTCCCAACCGCGGCAAGTTTCCCGGCACCTACTTTCGCCTCGCCGTCGACGAGCGCGCGCAGTTTGGCCACAAACCCATCGGTTACCCCTCGTGGGGCTATCCCAACGCCTCGCGGTACATCCGCAAGCTGCAATCGCGTCGCAGTTTACTGACGTGGAAGATTTACGGCGAACGGCTCGATGGTTTTTCTAACGACGACCATCCCAGCGAACCCAAGCCCGGTATCGGCCATTTTGAGCATCGCGGCAAGCGAGTTGACACCAGCCACGCCCGCGCGCGATACGACCTCGATTACCTTGGCGCCGCCATGCCCCCGCCGGACGCAATTCGCGGCGCCTTCAAGGGGCCCGACTGCAAACCCATCAAGGTGCCGCCCCTCACCGACGAGGCGAAGCGCACCCTCACCCGCTGGATAGACCTAGGCTGCCCCATCGACCTCAACCCCAAGTACGGCTGGCACCTCGACGACGATCGCCCCGTCCTTACCCTCGCCGAACCCATCCCCAGTCACAACGGCCCTCTCCATTGCCTGCGCATCGGTATGAACGACTACGGCAGTGGCCTCGATCTCTCGACCTTCACCGTCACCAGCACAGTCGAAATCAACGGCCACCTACCCGGCGAAAATCTCGCCCCCCATTTTAAACAAACTGCAAAAGGCGTTTGGGAACTTCCCTTCAAAAAACCGCTACCATACATTGCTATCAAAGCTGCGCGCTGGACCGTTTCCATCAGGGACAAACAAGGCAACGAAACCCGCCTCATTCGCATGCTCGAAGTGCCGCCCGCTCCACGCGCCCAGTCCAAGACTTTAAATGCGCTGAACGCTTTATAAGCTAGAGATATTCGCCACTTGAAAGAATAAAAACCCATCAAAATAGCTGATATCACAGGAATTTGCTCTGTCAACCCGGTCCAGCCCCAGCCCCCCCCATCTTGGTCCAAGTTCAATGGCTAATAGGTTACCGGCAAGCTCCCGCCGCAGCCTCTGAACGATACGAGCCCCCACCTGCCAGCCCTCTTGCTTCAACAGTCGCGTGATCTTCGCATATCCCAACTCCGGATGCTCATTGGATTTCCGGCGCAAAGCTCCCTTCAACTTTACCTCCCAGGCATCCGCTTCTTTCGCCCTATACGCGTAGGTGCTACGATGCAGCCCAAAATGCCGGCAGGCCGCTCGTGCCGTACATCGATCCCCAGAGACAAGCTCTTCTGCTATCTGTCGCTTGTGACTGGGGCTTACAACTTTTTTCAAGAACCTCCTTCAACAGTTATTTGCCGAGCATCTCGTCAGCCAGCATCCGCTTGAGCCGGGCGTTCTCTCGCCTACTTGCGGAATCTTTGCGAACTGAACTCGTGCAATTTAGTTTAACGGTTTCACACTCCTCGGATTGCTGATCGCGTATGGCCGCCCTGGCGACAGGTCCGCATCGGATGAGTTCCGTTTTTTGGCGTTGCGTGAACTCGGCGAGGCTTTAGCATACGCGTGTTCCGTTGACCGCATGATGTGTTTCTTTTTGACAGCTTTGTTACTTGGCGTCTCGCTGGAGTTCCAGTCAAATGCCGTTTCCGGGGCAGCGTCCGGACAAGTGAACGTTGCGGCGAAAGATCACTGGTCATTCCAAGCGCCAACGGCTCCGGTGATTCCGAATGTCGAAAACAGAGCCTGGCCAAGGACGGACATCGATCGCTTCCTCTTGGCCAAGTTGGAGGCCAGCGACCTGCAACCGCTTGGCCGTGCAAACAAACTCACGCTGATTCGGCGCGCTACCTACGATCTCACCGGCCTCCCGCCAACGCCCGGGGAAATCGACGCATTTCTGAACGACAACTCGCCGCAGGCGTTTGCCGCAGTGGTCAACCGGTTGTTGGCTTCGCCGCGTTACGGTGAGCGCTGGGGGCGGCATTGGCTCGATGTCGTGCGGTATGCGGACACCGCCGGCGAGACGGCAGACTTCCCAGTCGACGAGGCTTGGCGCTATCGCAACTATGTCATCGACGCCTTCAACAGGGACACGCCGTTCGACCAGTTCATCCGCGAGCAACTCGCCGGTGACATTTTGGCTGGAGCCGATGAATCGATCCCGCCGGATCGATACGCGGAGTTGATCACCGCGACGGGCTACCTCGCCATCTCGCGGCGGCACGGATTCGACGCCCGCAAGGATCACTACCTGACAATCGAGGACACCATCGACACGCTCGGCAAATCGTTCCTTGGCCTGACTATCGCCTGTGCGCGTTGCCACGATCACAAATACGATCCCATCTCCGCCAGGGACTACTACGGCCTGTATGGCATCTTTGCCAGCACACGCTACTCCTTTCCCGGCTCGGAGAGCAGTGGGCAGGCCACCGACATGGTGCCGTTGACCAACTCCATGGAACTCCTAGGGCGGGTCGAGGTTTGGAACAAAAAGAAGACTGAACTGGAGAAGCAGATTGGAGAGGCAAAAAAACAACTCGCCGGCGCATCGGGTGATTTCAAGAAACTCGCCAGCCAGCCGGGAACACCGCTTGACCAAGGGCAGATCGACGCCGGCTCTGAGCAGCCGTTTACCGCTGACGAAGTGACTGTGAAGCGCGGTGACATGTTGCAACTTATCATCGATCCACGCGACGGGGATTACGGCTCGGACACGACAATCATCGAGTGGGAGTTGAGCGAACTTGGCGGTGAAGGCCGCCGATGGAATGTGACCGGGGATGTCGTCGATGATTTTCTTGTCGGTAACCCCCATCCCGACAAGCTGGGAAACCGTTACACGTGGGCGTTTCTCGACGCGCGCAAGCCTGGCCAACTGCTCAAAGAGCCGGTGACGGACAACGAGGGACGGAAAGGCAATCATGTGTGGCGCGTCAATCCGCTGCCGTCGGTGTTCGTCAACGCCAATGAGACGCCTTTAAAGGCATGGACCACACTGCCGCCGCGCACGTTGTTCGTGCACCCGGCTTCCGATGGGCCGGTTGGCATCGGCTGGACCAGCCCGATCGACGGCAACGTCAAAATCAGGGGACTCGTGAAGGACGGCCACCCTGGCGGAAACGGTGTCGCGTGGCATTTGGTGCAGTTGACCGGCGACTTTCTCACCGCCCTGGCCAAGCCGGGGGAGACGATGCAAACCCTGCAGGTCTCGGAGAAAAAATTGGCTGCGTTGATGGAAAACCAGGTGAAGATCGCCCGCGCTTACGGCGCGGTTGAGGACAGAATCATCAACGAAAAACTGCACAAACGCGGCGACCCGAAAATGGCCGGCGACGAAGTGCCCCGAAAAAACATCGACCTACTCGGTGGCCAAAAAGTGACAGAAGGCAGCGGGCGTTTGCAGTTGGCCAACTGGATCTCCAACACCGCCAACCCGCTGACCTCCCGCGTGATTGTCAACCGGATTTGGCTGCATCACTTTGGCCGCGGCCTGGTTTCGACCCCCAACGACTTTGGTATCCAGGGCCAGGCGCCGACGCATCCAGGGCTGCTCGACTGGCTAGCGGTGACGTTTGTGCAGAGCGGTTGGTCGATCAAGGGCTTACACCGGCTGATCATGAACTCAGCGTCATATCAGACGGCGGTGGCCGCCGGGCCGGAGCAAACACTCTACGGCTCGTTCAGGCCTCGCCGCCTCAGTGCCGAGGAATTGCGCGACACGCTGCTCGCGCTTGGCCAGGCGCTCGACTGCTCCACGCCGGCTGGACATCCATTCCCGGAAAAACGGCAGTTCACCCAGCACACGCCATTTCGCGCGAACTACGAGAACAAGCATCGAAGCGTTTTTTTGATGACTCAACGGATTCAGCGCAGGCCGCTTATGGCGCTCTTCGACGGCGCCGACTCCAACGCCAGCACCGGCCAGCGGCGGCTCAGCAACGTGCCAGCGCAGGCGTTGTATTTCATGAACAACGAATTAATGCACGCGCAGGCCGCCGCCTTGGCTAAGCGCTTGGCCAAGCTGTCGCCCAACTCAGCGAAGCGCATCCAGCGGGCGCATCTCCTAGCCTTGGGCCGGCCAGTGACCGAGCGAGAGGTTGCCGATGCCGCCAAATTTATCACCGAGTACTCGGCCGTCGCCGATGAGGCCAAGGCGTGGGCCGCATGGTGCCGCGTGCTGCTGAGCAGCAACGAGTTCCTCTATGTAAACTAACATGGCCGTCTTCCGATACGATCCCAACAGGCGCCATTTTCTCCGTTCAATGGTGGCCGGGTCGGTGTTGATGCCGGGTATCGTGTCAGAGCTGATAGGAAAGGAAGTCTCAAACCCATTGGCGCCGCGGCGAGCGCATTTCGCACCCAAAGCCAAGCGGGTTATTTTCATGAACATGAGCGGCGGGGTGTCGCACGTGGACACGTTCGACCACAAGCCGCAACTCTACAGGGATCACGGCAGGGAGATCGATAAAAGCGATCATCCGGAGATCCAAAACCGGCCTGGCTATGAAAAGATTTTTCTCAAAAAACCGCAGTGGAAATTCAAGCCACACAGCCAATGCGGCAAGGAGGTGAGCGAGCTGTTTCCGGAGGTGGCTAGGAGCGTGGATGATGTTTGTTTCATCAGCAGCATGCACACCGGTCACTCGAATCATTACAACGCCACGCTAGGCATGCACACCGGTTCGTTCACCGTCACGCGCCCGAGCATCGGTGCCTGGGTGAGTTACGGCTTGGGCACGGTGAACCAGAATCTGCCTTCGTTCGTGGTGATCGCGCCGCAGTCGCCCTACGCCGGAGGGCAGGTCTGGGGCTCGGACCTTTTGCCCGGAGCACATCAGGGCACCCGTGTGGTGCCCGGGGCGACCCCGGTGCCGAACATCACACCGCTCGTCGCCCGCAACCTGCAGGAGTTCGAGCTGGCGGAACTGCGCAAACGCAATCAACGCCACCTTGATTCGCAGCAATCGAACACCGAACTGGCAACTCGGATGCGGGCTTTTGAAACGGCGTTCGGGATGCAGATGGCGGTGCCCGAAACGTTCAATTTAGGACAGGAGAGCGACGCAACGCACAAACTCTACGGGCTGGAACGAGGCCAGACCAACGGCTTTGGCTGGCAATGCCTTGCCGCGCGCCGCATGGCCGAGCGCGGCGTTCGGTTTGTCGAACTGATCCACACCGGCTCCTCCGGCAACTGGGATTCTCATGGCGACATGATGGATCACGCCCGCTTGGCCAGGCAGGTGGATCGCCCCATCCACGGACTGCTAACCGACCTCAAGCTGCGTGGAATGCTCGATGATACGCTGGTCGTGTGGACCACGGAATTCGGGCGCACCCCGTTCAACAACTCCGCCGATGCCAAGGGACGCGAGCATCACAACTGGGCGTTCACGACCTTCCTCGCTGGTGCCGGGGTGAGGGGCGGCCATACGCACGGCGCGACGGATGAGCACGGTCTGCGCTCCGTCGTCGATCCGGTGCACACACACGATTTTCACGCCACGATCCTGCATCTGCTCGGCCTCAACCACCAGCGTCTGACTTATTTTCATGACGGCCGGGACTTCCGCCTGACAGACGTGGCTGGCAGCGTGGTGCAGGGGATTCTTGCCTGACCGCAAACTAGGACAAAAAAATGTCAAAGGTCATTGTAACAGATTATACGTTCCCTAGCCTTGAGATTGAGCAGCGTGTACTCGAACCAAGCGGGTGCAGAATTGAAAGCTGAAGGGAAATGAAACACCTCCTAATCACAACAATCGCAGTTCAGTCAAAGCCCTCCCGTTCGAATAGAAATGAAACACCTAATGGCAGCTAATCTTTCACAATTCATCCGAAACCTCCTCTGCATCGGATTTTTCTCCTCTGGCCTATCTACGGTATGTGCCACTGAACTGACTTCGGATGATTTTTATGAACGTGAGCAAGTTCAGGAGATCCGCCTGACAATTAGCGGATTGAATTTGAAAAAAATGAAAGAGGCATTACCGGAACGCAAATACGTTCCTGCCACTTTTCACTGGCGTAACATCCGATTGGAAAATGTTGGCGTTCGCTACAAAGGTAACAGCTCATCGCAACCTCGTCAGAGCCACAAACGCGGCTATCTGATCAAGGTCAGTGAATTCAAAAAAGGCACGCGTTTCCTTAACCTTCGGCGCATCGGGCTAGATAACGGCGTTCAATTCGGGAGCCTTTTCAGTGAACCGATCGTGACCGACATCCTGCGAGATTTGAATGTGCCGTCTTCCCGCTGTAACTACGCTAAGCTGTTCATCAACGACGATTATCAAGGCGTCTATGGGAACGTTGAACGGATCGATGAGTCGTTTATCGAATCGCACTTTGGATCAAAGAAGGGACCGTTGTTCAAAGTTAACATGCCCGGCCCCGGAGCCAATTTCTCGTACGCAGGCGACGACCCAACTCAATATAAAAAAGGATTTGAGGCAAAGAATAAAGCTGCCGAAAAGTCATTTGATGAACTAATCGACCTCATCCGAGAAATCGACAAAGGCGATAAATCCAACTACGAGCAAACGCTGAACAAGCATTTAATGTTCGAGCATTTTCTAAAAACAACTGCCGTAATGCTCTTTGCCGGTTGCTTTGATCAACTCACGGGTTGGAACCCGCACAACTACTATCTTTATCGCAATCCCAAAACAGATCGATGGAGCTACATTCCGTGGGACTTGGACGTCGGTTTTGCCGACCACGCTTTCGGGAGAATACCCGTCATCGATGGTTGGCACGCCGCTTGGCCAATTCCCGGTGGCCCGCCTAAGCCCATCCTTGAAAACATCGTCACGAATCCAAACCTCCTTAAAAAATACAGAGAGACAGCTTCTTTTATTCTGGAAAAATATTTCAAGCCAGATCAACTACATTCGAAAATAGATAAACTATACGCTTTGATCAAAAAGGATTTGGTCAAAGATCCGTATCCAGCGAAACGCATCACCAACCCGAGGGATGCTGGCTACGACGATATTATTCTGTCTTTTAAAAGGTTCATCGATAGACGGTACCAATTGGCCCGCCAGCAATTGGATAATCCGGGGCCACGACCAAAACCGTACAAACAGAACCCCCCGCGACAGCATCAGCGTCCTGAGCCGGGAGATTTGCCAAACGGTCCTACCGATGTAGTGATCATTTCTCGTACAAGAAACTCGATAAAACTGGAGTGGAAGGACAACGCAGATAACGAAGCAGGGCATATCGTGCAAAGGGCCGATATTGAAAGCGCCGGGAAGTTTCGCAACCATATCCCTTGCCCCGGCAGATCGGAGACCAACGCAATTGACGTGCATGTTGGCCCCGGCGAAACCTATCGCTACCGCGTCTATTCTGTCTTTTCGACGCCCAATGGCTATGCCGGATCCAAGCCTTCGAAGGTCGTCGTTTCTGCTCCTCCCCCAAAATCGGGAAAGAAGTAATTGCCTTCTTAGGAAAACACGGCGGCAAGACGGGTGAAGAATTAAAAGCTGAAGGGAAATGAAACACCTTCTGCTAACAACAAAATCAGAACCGGCTTATGAATAACCCAAAGTATCTAAAATTAATACTATTACTGGTAACTTTAGTTTGTGGGCTAAGCATCATGAAAATGTACGGAACTGAAGTTAAGCTTTCGAAAATGATAACAATGAACCATTCACTAACCACAGAGAACGACAAATTGAAGGCTCAAATAATTGAATTGGAAAAGCAACTTTCGGAATTGAACGCCGCCGGCAAATGAAACACCCCCTAATCACAACAATCGCAGCCGTGCTTCTGGTGGGGTGTGCCACTTATCGAAGCGTTGATCCATGCTAAATCATTATCGAGTTGTCAGATTTGCAGGGTTGTGTTCGGGGTTTGATCAAGAATAGGATTTGCAACATGAACTGCGAGGAAAAAGATTTGTTTCAAAAATGTCAGGATATTATCAGCGATGGTAAACTGAGTGAGGATGATGTTCGGCAGCTTTCGGAGTATATCAACGCTTCTCCTAACGCAGCGGATACCTTGATTGGGAAGCAGCTCGTTGGACCTCTTCAAAAGGTTTGGGTAGATGGTGTGGTGGACGAAAGGGAGCTCAACATGTTGGCAGGATTGCTGATCAGCATTGTGCATCCAGAGCCACCATCGGGGGTTTCATCGACAGCCGGGATTACTGTGTCGTCATCAGGGTCTTCCGTCATTATGTCCACCACCGATTCCGATCCGGTGGCGGCCATTATTACGGGCCAGCGTCAGGAACAGCAGAAAATACTGGATGGGTTAAAGGAAGCATTCAAGTTGATGAACCAACGGAATATAAGCCGTAATGAGCTTGATGAAGCTGAAAAAAATATTAGAACATCAAGCAAGGTCATATTCGACCTGAAGGATAAAGTAATAAAAAGGAAGGTGATCATACGATTTGTTGAAGAGCAAATTACTAATCTTCTGGGAGGTGAAGATAAAGATACTCAAGATTGGCGTAAGTTTTTCAAAAAAAGACCATCCAAGGCGCTTGTGAAGAATTGCGCGACACAAGCTATCACTTCCTCAGACCAGGGTGACGCCCAGGAAATAATGGTTGAATTGATTAGGCGTGAGCAGGCGATTCAGCCAATTACTCAAGGGGCCGGAGGGCGGTATTCTGTCAAAAAAATGGTCAAACCTGTTAATTTCTATTACCACTCTCCTGATGCGCGGAAGGTTTGTATCGTCGGGGATTTCAACGATTGGAAACCGGACGCCCACCCGATGAAACGACGAACGAGCGGTTTCTGGAACGCTCAAATTTCGTTGCCGCATGGCCACCACCGCTACCATTTCTTGGTGGATGGTTCGGTGGCCTTAGATCCGCGAGCAAATGGCGAGGTTCTCAACGACAAAAAAGAACGAGTGTCTCTGATTGCCGTAAGCTGATGCCAAGCTCCTAGTTCAGGTTGTGATATAACTTTTAGCCTCGACTGGATTATGCTAAAATAAATCCATCATGCGTAATGAGGGCGATGAGGATTTAACCTCAAATAATAATCGCCTAACTCTCCGCGAACACGGTGGCAAGACGCGTGCAGAATTAAAAGCTGAAGGGAAATGAAACACCTCCTAATCACAACAATCGCAGCCGTGGTTTTGGTGGGGTGTGGTGGGCCGAGTGTGGATATTTGGACGGCTACCGCACAAGGAAACATCGAAGCAGTGAAACAGCACTTGGCTGCTGGAACGGATGTAATAGTTGTGCGAAAGTTATTTTTTAGCCTGGTTCAACCAAACCTTTGCTTTTCAATGGATTAAACAGTTTTGATACAAATGGGGCGGGGGGGTGCTTCTTGCTTTGGGGCGATGGTTACTGTGATGGGTTTTTGGCTGTAGAAATTTTCTCCAAAAAGCGACTGAAGGTGTTGGAATCGAGGGGGATTCGTTAAAATTATTGAAGTTGAAAAAATACAAATTGTGCTGGAAACGATTTTGAGATTCGCGTTTTCGCCAGTGAACTAGTGCAAGAAAAACGCAAATATAAACGAGAAATTCGAATTGGAACGGGATTGAAACATTGGTTATTTTCGGGTCTAATGGGAAAAAGTTGTTGCTGTTATGTTAATTCTGAAACGTCATATTCTAGTCTGTTTATTCCTCACTACCTGCGCCGCCCTTGGTCAGGTTGCGTTCAAGAAGGGCGAGGGACAGATGGAGATCTCCATCAATGGCGAATCGTTCGCCACCTATGTCTGGAATGACCTGGAGACAACCCGCCCCTACTTCAAGCAAGTGCATGAACCAGACGAGGGGATCCAAGTCACGCGGAATCACCCGCCAAAAGCGGGCGATTTCTCGGATCATGACACCTATCATCCCGGCGTCTGGTGGGGATTCGGAGATGTGGGTGGAAACGACTACTGGCGGATGGAGGCCAAAATCATTGGTGGAACTTTTATCGAGGAACCCCGAGGGGGCAAGGACCGCGGCACGTTTGCCGTTCGGAACCAGCTTCTTACCAACGAAGGAACCGAAACGTTCTGCGAGCAGGTTTGCCGATACACTCTGCTCAATCGCCCCCACGGAATTCTCTTGATTTGCGAGAGCACGTTCCGTCGTGAGGAAAGTGACTTTTGGCTCGGGGATCAAGAGGAGATGGGTCTGGCTTTTAGGGTGGCGACACCGATTGCCGTTGCGTCGAGGAAAGGCGGGCGCATTCTCGACAGCGAAGGCCGCACGGACTTGAAGGAAATCCGGACAAATCAATCAGATTGGTGCGACTACAGCGGGCCGATCGAAGGCGAATACGGCGGCATCATGATCATGAATGACCCGGCGAACTTTCGAAAACCGTGGTGGCACGCCGTTGACACCGGTTTGCTCATTGCCAATCCACTGGGTGAAAGCGAACTTAACGGGCGGGGCAAGCGAAAGCAAAATGTGTTGGTCAAGAAGGGGGAGCCATTCCGACTGCGATATGGTGTTTTTATTCATGCCCACGAAGGGGCAAATGAATTTGACCCCGCATTCGCGTACAAGGATTTTCTGAGTGCCATTGGTTCTACCCCGGCCAGGAAGTCGCCGTCTCGGTCGCAACTGCCCAAGGTGCCGGCGGGGTTTGAGGTTCGCGTTTTCGCCAGAGAACCCATGATCTACAAGCCGACAGCGATTTGTTTTGATACCCAAGGCCGAATGATGCTTGGCCAGGGGCCTCAATACCCAAGGAATTTAGAGGATACACCGGCCGACAGCGTTCTTTTGCTAATCGATAAGGATGGCGACGGGACAGCGGACGTGTCGAAACCTTTTGCCGTGGGATTCAACAGTATTCAGGGACTGGCCTGGAAGGGGGATGATCTTTACGTGGCGAATGCGCCTGAACTGACAGTCGTGCGGGATTTAGATGGCGACGACGAGGCCGATGAATACGTGATGGTTTACACCGATCTTGGCAATCGAGAACATGCGTTGCATGGGCTCAATTGGGGACCGGATGGAAAACTCTACATGTCAAAGGGAAACTCGAAAGGCCATAACCAGCCCGAAAAATATGGCTACCTCGCCCCTCGTCCTTTTCGGGAACTGTGGGACGTCGTCCATCCTCCCGGCGCACCGGACTCTTATCCCCCGAAGACATTTACCAAGGAGACATACAAGAAGACCTACCATCACTGGGACGATGATTGGGGCCGGGAGGGTGGCGTTCTTCGTTGCGATCCGCTCGGCGCCAATCTTGAAATTGTATCTCGCGGTATGCGCAACCCTTGGGACATGACAATGGACGACGGTTTTAACTGGCTTGGCACCGATAACGACCAAAACCAAGGTGATCGGATTATCATGCCGTTTTTCGGGGCACACTTTGGCTGGGGGCACAGCTATAGCAGCCATTGGACCGGTGAGAACCATCCCCCGACGGCACCGGTCAGCGGCCCGGTGTTTCCCGGGTCAGGCACAGGGATCATCTACTACACGCACCAACAGTTTCCGGAGGAGTACCGCAATGTGTTTTTCATGAACGACTGGCTCAACGGAACCTACGTGTATCGGCCCTCATGGGACGGTGCCTTGATGCAGCCCAATGGCGGACGCTGGGAGCCATTTGCCCAACGCGGAGCCATGCTCTATCGGCCCACTGATATGGAATTCGGGCCGGACGGTACAATTTACACCTGTGGTTGGGGCGGCGACTACCATTACGAACCGGGCAGCGTCGGCAGTTGGATCCTTCGGATCGTTCATACCGGACAACCGATTGCCCCGCGCACTGAATGGTTCCCCAAGAAGCGATCTCTGCCTTATGCCGAGTGGAGTGTCGATCAATTGCTCGACGATCTCAATCACGACGTCCTACCCGTGTGGCGGGTCAACGCACAAGACGAGCTCGTGCGCCGGGGTGATCAAGTCCGAGGCCCGCTCATCGAATTGATCAAGTCGGGCGGGCTCAGCCGCGGACAAGAAACCTGGGCGATCTGGGCAGTTGGGCGGATGGCCCCCAATGACGAATCGATTGACGCCGCCATGAGCAAGTTGGCACGTTCGATGGTTCCGACCCACCTCAATTTACGCATCCAAGCCTTGCGTATCCTGGCTCATCGGATCCGGAATGACCGCCCCGAGGGTAGATTGCCAGAAGGGATCGTGGTGGCCTTGATGGATCCCGAGCCTCGCGTTCGGTTTGAGACTGTTCAGGCAATTTGGCAGGCAAAACAGACACACTTGCGCTCAGCCCTGATCGACTGGTTGGCCCAGGAGGAAGACCGTCTGGTTTTCTACGCCGGGTGGGGGGCGCTCCGTGACCTGAGCGACGTTGCTTTTCGCAAGCAGTTGCTGAGCGACGACCGCCCCAATGTGCGACTCGCAGCGCTGCTTAGTTTGCTGGAGCGACACGACATGAGGTTGGAAGAGGTGTTGGCGTTGGCGGAGAAGGATCCGGATTCTCGAATCCAACAGTGGTCGACGACCTGGGCCATGAATCCTCGGTCGCCCCGAAAAATGCCGAACAGCACCACCCGCATCGTGCTGGAACAGTCCGTCTCCGTCGACGATCTCATGAAGCGGGCAAATGAAGCGCGATCATCAAAGATGCGTTACCTGTATCTCACGATGCTTTCCCGCGCGACCTATGAAGAGGATGACGAGTGGAGAGACATTCAAAATTTCTATAAGGGATTGAGCCAAGATGATGAGCGCGCACTGGTTCTTACGCCACTGGCGCGAGAGACCGACGCCATGCCGCTGCTCTGGGATGCGCTTGGCCGAAACGAGAAACTCGGTCGCTCCGCCGTAAACGGGCTCCTCTCGCTCGCCAAACGGGCGCAAAGTTCACCGGAACAGGTTGGCGGCTTCCTGCTCGCCAAGCTGCAAGAAAGTTCTGGTCAGCATCAACAGGATCGCGCCATCGAAACCTTGTCCCGGTTGCCGTTTTCGTCCGCCTGGAGCCCGCCCGATTTGGAGAAGATCGACATCCCGAAAGTCGCCGCCAAGGTGGTCGAGCTCGATGTAGCATCAGCCAAGCAAACGGTCGCCTTTGCCGGTGGCCTGAACGCCGGCGCCAAGATTTATTTGGATCGCGGTTACCGGTTCACCGACGTGCCGGAGCATCTCAAAGGTGCGACCTACCTGATGACACACAATGAGGATGCCGGTTCGTTGGGTGACGGCTTGGCCAAGTTCACGACCCTTTACGCAATGGACGTCTACATCGCGCATGACGATCGAATACGCTCAGCGGACAAACCCAAATGGCTCGGGCGCTTTACCAGGACGGACACAAAATTAAGCACCGATGATGCTGGGTTTACCCTGTTTCAAGAACGTTTCAAGAAGGGCGACACCTTCGTCATTGGTGGCAACTCAACGGACGGCAGCGATGACGACAAGTCCAACTACACGGTAATCTTCAGGCCGGTGCTGACGGATCTCCAACCCGAGTCGGCCGCCGCCGCGGGCGTGTTACCAGCGCTTGATCAAGCGGAGGGTTGGGATGGAATCCTGTCGCGCATTTTCGAGACCTGTGAAGACGTTCAGACGCAAACCCGAATTCTGGACATACTGCTTGGGCTCGACGCGAAGGATCTTGGGCAGAGCGACCTCGTTAAGCGCGTGTTGGCGAGGGCGTCGAAGCAGCCTGACTCTAGGCTCTTCGGACGGCTGCTTCAATTGAATAGTCAATTGGGAGTCGAGGTGGCCATGACTCCGCTCGAACCGGCGACGATCGATGTCGTTCTGGCTCTGACGGAACGTGCCGACGCGGATCGAGGTCGCGAACTTTTCTTCGGCAGCAAGACGGCCGCGGCCTGCCTGATATGCCACCGCATCCAAGGCCAGGGACAAAATCTGGGGCCGGACCTTTCCGGAATCGGTCTTCGATCCGATCTGAAAACGATCATCCAATCCATCGTCGAACCCAGTGCTGTCATCACCGAGGGCTACCGCCTGCAGGTGATCGAGACAGATGTCTCCACGATTTCTGGAGCGGTCCTGCAGGAAACGGATTCCGAGATTCTGCTCGTTACACAGCAGGGAACTTTGGAGCGCATAGAAGTCGGATCAATAAAGTCGAGGCAAACACTGGATCAATCGTCTATGCCTGCAACCTTCTCAGTGATTCTCGGGAACGAACAAATCGCCGATCTGGCAGCGTTTCTTTTGACCTGTCGGCATCCTTCAGGAGAGTCCACGAATTGAATTGGCAGACAAGGGTGAAAAAGGTTTTCACTACTGATACCAAGGAAAGAAAAACAAGACTGATGGAAACAACCCATGGAACATCCTCTCCCGATGGCGACTCGGCCAACCAACGCTCCAGCTTGCAATACAATGCAACGCAGAATGAGGACCGCCCCAGGTTGCTTGTGGTCGTTGGCGATGGCGCGGAAGTTCTCGACACGATGTTCCCCTTCTATCGCCTTGGAGAACACTACCGAGTCGACGTCGCGGGGCCGGAAACAGAGGTCTACCATCTCGTTATTCACGAATTGACCGAAGGTTGGGACATTACCGAGGAACGGAAGGGCTACCATCTGAAAGCCAACATCGCCTTTCGTGATGTCAATCCTGAGAACTACGTCGGCCTGATACTTCCCGGTGGCCGTGCTCCGGAATACTTGCGCTACGACCAACAATTAATCCATCTGACCCAACACTTCTTCGAACAAGAGAAACCCGTCGCCTCGATTTGTCATGGCATCGAAATCCTCGCGACGGCCAAGGTCTTGTCCGGTCGCACGGTAACGACCATTCCGAAATGCCGTTTTGACGCCGAAGTCTGCGGTGCCGTGTACACTCCAGAACCCGTGGTTCGTTGCGGCAACCTGGTCTGTTGCCGGGGTAAGAAGGATATGTCCCCGTGGATGCGCGAGTTTGTTGGTATGATCGAAGACTACTTGAAAACACAGGAATCGAACCTTGGCGACCGTGTGCGTTCCTGTGAGGTAGCGACAGACTGACAATGAACTGTCTGTTCACAAAGAACAACCATCGCCCATTCTTTGCTGGTCGGTGGGGGAAGCATTATGTGTGGTCTTGCAGAATGCTCCGGACCCACAGGTGCAACGGAGATCTTCGAGGCGCTCAACGATGATACCGAAATTCGAATCCTGTTTGAACCACGAGCGATTCGTTTGATCTTTTGGCCGTTATTTCTGTCGTTTCTTGTCATCAACATTTGCCCAAGCGAAAAAACCGGCCACAGAATATCGATTTAGAGGCAAGCCGGAAGAATCCTAGCAGGGGTTCTATTGGCGAGTTGCTCTCCGAAAACTCCAGCATCCGGAACCGTTTACGCCATTGGATTTAGCCAGAAAGGAAATCGCCAACCTCCTCCGCAAACACGGCGGCAAGACAGGTAATGAATTGAAAGCAGAAGGGAAATGAAACACCTCCTACTCACAACAATCGCAGCCGTGGTTTTGGTGGGGTGTGGGGAATCGAACCCTCTTAGTTATTCACGGCAAAAATTGCCGGATCGCTCAATGAGATGAATTGAAGCTTACAGTGATGATTGATTAAGAGGATCACTTTCAAACCATCTTGTCCACCATTCTGGTTTATAGAAGATACGAAAGATGCTGGTGTATTCATCGGTCCATAATGGCGAATCTTCTTGTGAGCTTAGTTTGGTGCGTGGATAACCAGAACCCTCGATTTGCCGGATGAATTCTTCATTGTCCGAGAGCAATATCCAGGTGCAGTCATAAATCCAGTCCTCCCCAAGACTCTCACCATTATCACTGTCCACCACAACCATCATCATGTTCATCTCCGTGGCCAGCCGGCGCACCACGGTTTCGAGATCCAGATATTTGTTGGAAACGTGGATCGCTATGACGCCTTCTGGGTGTGTGTGTTCTCTGTAAAGCCCCATGGATTCTTTAGTCAATAGATGCACCGGGATAGAGTCGCTGCTAAAAGCATCCAACACCAGCAAGTCAAAGTTTTGTTTATCGCCTTTATTAAGCTCTTGTTCCATCGACAACCGGGCGTCACCTAAGACAATTTCCACTTCTGCTCCGCGAATTTGGGCATCGATTAGAAATGTGAATTGACTTTGCTCTTCCGATGACAGGTTTACCACTTGTGGATTGATGTCATAGAAGCGATAGCTTTCACCAGCCTCCGCATAGCCAGCAACCGTTCCCACACCTAGCCCTATCACACCCACGCGTTTTCTATCGGCTTGGGTATGTTGCATTGACAATCCCACGCCGCTTTCTGGTGTGTAGTATGTGGTAGTTCGGTTGCAAATTTCCAGCGCCTCATACTGAATACCATGTGTAATCAGACCGCTCCATAGTGCTAGATAGGGTTCATCGGAGTCGTCGAAATATCGGGTTATCATAAGTGTGCCATAAAAATTCCTGTCCAAATGTACGGCATCCTGCTGTGTCTTGATACCCTGAATGGTTAAGCCCACGCCCAGAATCCCCAATGCCGGCACAAGTACTAGAAGATAGCCGGCACATCGAAGCCCCCAGTCTTCTTGGTGTTTTGTGCTAAACCAAAAAATGCAATTAAGAGGAAGGGTTACGGCCACGGCGATCAACAATAATCGTATCCATTGTTCGCCTGGAAGATCGCTAATCTTCAGCCATTCAGAAATATTAACACCAATTGTAAAGTCCACCATCTCCTCCATAGCCCAAAGCGAAACCAGTACTGTCAGCACCTGTGCAATCAAAGTTGAGGAAATGATTATCTTAAAATATTTGGAGCATATCGCGAGGGAACCGGAATATGACCTTAATAAACTTAATCCCCGCCATTTCACGGCAGTTAAATCCTCAGGATTGAGTCCCTGCACCATCAAGACCAGTAATCCAACTGCCCAAAGTGAAATGTGATACTCCCAGTAACCGTGGAACAGCATTGGAGCCAGTAAAGCCACGAATAAGCCACCCAAGGCGCCGCCAGCAGAAATGGTCAAATAATACATGGTGAGCCGCGCTGGTTCCGGGCGAAGCCTGTACAACTCACCGTGGCATATCATGCAACTCAAGAATAGCGCACCACAGAAAACCAATATCTGGCCGATAATGTGGACAACCACCCCTTTAAACATCACCCATAATACGCCTGCCCAAAGCAGTACCAATAGCGGTATATAGACTTCTCGAATATACCAGCGTGAGCCGTGGAAACTAATTATGAAAGTCACTAGGTATAGGGCCAGCGGCAGCATCCAGAGGAAGGGCACCACTGCCAAGTCCTGACACAACTTGTTGGTGGTGCCCATGAGTATGGCAGTGCCACAGGCCGGCAAAGCAAGCCAGAAACCCAAGATCGCCAACCTTCGTAACCGGCTTTCATTCTCTCCTAATCTGGCTTTCTCTTTTTTGGCTTCATCTTTATCCAGATTTGGCACAGATCGCAATGACCATGCCAGATAGCCGCATACCAGCACGTAAAACACCATCCCTAGCGACCACCAGTTGATCTGCGCAGTACGCGTCATCCACGGCTCCACCAGAAAGGGAAATCCGAGCAGTGCCAGAAGCGATCCGACATTGGAAAGCGCGTAGAGTCGGTAAGGTGAGCGTCCTGGATGAGCCTTGGCAAACCATGCTTGCACCAGTGGGCTAGTGGTCGATAGAACGAGGTATGGCAGGCCAATACTTTGGGTCAGTACCAGTAAAATTTGTACTGTTGGAAGTTCGTTGCCTGTCGGTTTGAGGCTTTCACTTGGTGTTATGGGTAGCGTGATGGTGGCTAATAAAAGTAATACTCCGTGTACGATCACCTGTTTGCGTAGCGGCAAAAAACGATTCACGAGGTGAGCATACGCATAACCGACTAGTAACAGGGATTGGAAGAACAGCAGGCAGGTTGTCCACACATTTGGCGCGCCGCCGAACCAAGGCAGTATGTACTTGCCGATCAGTGGTTGGACAAAAAACAATAGAAACGCGCCCATAAAAATTGTCACTGCAAAGAAAGGCAGACTCAGAGGCGCTGGTTCGAGTTTCGTTTGAGACATTCTGTGAGGGAAGAAACCACCAATTAATTGAAAAAACAATGTAAAAGCCTTGATGATGAGTCTAATCGATGAGGGCAAGCTTGTCGGCAGATCATCTTCTCCACCGAGCACGAACTGCGCGACAAGCCTCACATCATTGATTATGATGTGCCCCCGTTCTTTTGCCAGATCATCCAATACTATCCCGAGTTTGAGAGTGCCTTGAGCCGTAACAGCGAAGCTATACTCCAGAGCATCCAGAAACTAAGCGACACAAACGCCAAGCAAGCAAAACCGCTCGTCCAAAGGCGATAACGTCTTGCTCATGGCCAAGCGCAAGGTTTTACGGCAATAGAAAAACGGCTTGCAAGTAGCCACCGTCCCGATGACTGTTATCCCGCTATGAAATCCTTACTGCTCGCAACTATCGCAGCGGTGTTGTTGATGGGATGTGCGCCGAGTGTAGATATTTGGGAAGCTGCGTGGACGGGAGACGTCGAAGCCGTCAAATCGCAATTGGCTGCTGGCGCGGATTTGAACAAAAAGGATAGTATCGGAAGGACTCCTTTGTATTATTCGGCTTTGGAAGGTCACACGGAAGTTGCTGAACTACTTATCGCCAAAGGTGCAGATGTGAATGCGAAGACTAATACTGGTAGAACTCCTTTGCATTATGGGGCTCGTGCAGGTCATAAGGAAATCATCGAACTGCTTATCTCCAAGGGCGCGCTTGTGAATGCAAAGGTTGTTGATGGCGAAACACCTCTGGATTGGGCAGAAAAGTTATATGAATGGGAATTACCCGAAGTAAAAGCAGCCAAAAAAGATGCCGCCGACCTTCTGCGCAAACATGGTGGCAAAACGGGTGTAAAATTCTTAATTCATTTAGCAGCCAGAGAAGGTAATATTGAAGCAGTCAAACAGCACTTGGCTGATGGTGCGGGTGTGAATGCGAGGGATGGGATTGGCAGGACATCTTTGCATCTGTCGGCTATGGGTGGTCACCATGAAGTCGGCGAACTGCTTATTGCAAACGGCGCGGATGTAAACGCAAAGGATAATCAGGGGGCGACTCCTTTGCATTATGTGCTTAGGGGAACGAAAGTTGCCGAACTGCTTATAGCAAACGGCGCGGATATGAACGCAAAGGATAATTGGGGAGCGACTCTTTTGCATAATGCGGCTACTTATGGCCGTAAGGAAGTCGCCGAAGTACTCATCGCCAACGGTGCGGATGTAAAAGTGAGATCTGGTGAACCCATAGGCAATACACCGCTAGGTATTGCCATCCAGAATAGCTATCCCGAAATCGTCGAACTTCTCATCGACAAAGATACGGATGTGAATGCGAAAGATGTTGGGGGAGGGACTCTTTTGGGCTGGGCGGCTCGTTTTGGTCACACGGAAGTTGCTGAACTACTTATTACCAAAGGTGCAGATGTGAATGCGAAGGATAAGTATGGAAGGACTCCTTTGCATCGTGCGACTATGTATGGAGGCCGCCATCGTACGCGGCTT
>Ga0310120_10000950_pt1 | contig 22108 bp, 24 predicted proteins | sample CB27_AW_983_MG_FD_203506 | JGI IMG/M metagenome (GOLD analysis project Ga0310120, IMG submission 203506) | Marine microbial communities from Western Arctic Ocean, Canada - CB27_AW_983 | ecosystem: Environmental > Aquatic > Marine > Oceanic | place: Canada: Western Arctic Ocean | collected...
GAAGTGAATCCGAAAAGTGCAGCAGGATCTATTGGGGAGTCTTTATCTATCCGCCGGAGGCAGATTTAGTTCAACTTCATTTTGAGATTGGGATGGAAAAAGGACGTCACCTATTGATCTGAAAATGGATAGGCGTACTTCAGGCAATTATCCCAAAACGGTGGCTTCGACCGTCAATTCACGGGCGCAGGCTTGATCTACAAGCTGAATTGGGATGCAGCTAGAAAAACTCTGTGGGACCTATCCTACGCCGAAGGCGTTGATGCGGGTAGCCCAGGGTTGGCGATGCGGAGCGAAGCGAGCTACCCTGGGGCAAGGTCGTTCCAGAAAATACGCTACCCCGAAGGGGTTATTGCCGACCGGAAACGCGTTGGAAATAACCCTTTCAGCGTAGCAGAGGCTGGCTGACATTAACCCAGGGTAGCTCGCTTCGCATTGCAACCCTGGGCTACACGCAGTAACGCCTTCGGCGTAGGTGATGCCTCCTGAAATCAGACAAAGTTTCTTTCTCGGATGGCTCGATCACAGCTCCCTAAAGCGTCCCACCGCGAATCTGGCCGACGATCTCTTCCAAACTATCGACGATGGCGGTCAGCATCTGCTCGCCCTTCTCCGCCGAGGCGACAGTGGGATCACCCCAGTGGCCTGGTTCGCTCCACTCGTCCATGCGCCGAAACTCGACGATACTGGAGGCGTATTCTGACTCGCGCCGGATACTGTTGTCTCGGAATCGATCGGTCTTCACAAGGTCAGGGTGAATGGCTAACATCAAGGAGGTCTCCATCTCCCCAGCGTGTCCTGACCCTGCGGCTCCTGCCTCCTTGATCTGAGCCAACCTGGCTGCCGCCACTTCCCACCAGGAGGCCCCATAAACCCGGGCTTCGTCGTGCTGCTCCTTCAGATCCTGAAGGGCCACCCTGAGATCGGGTTGATTGCCACCATGACCGTTGACGATCAGTACCTTGTTGAATCCAGCCCCAATCAATCCCGAGACCGTTTCCACTATGATCCGGATATGAGTCCCCGAGGTGGCCGTGAGGCTTCCTCCAAAGCGCATGTGGTGAAAAGAGTAGCCCAGCCACTGGGCAGGTAGACACACCACCTGGTCCGCGATTCGTTGGTCTAGACGGTTGACGATCTCCTCGGTTTCCAGGGTGTCCGTCAAGAGAGGAAGGTGGGGACCGTGCTGCTCGAAGGAGGCGATGGGATAGACGCCGACCAGTTGATCCTTGGCCAGGTCCTGGATGTCGGGCCAGTTCATTTCACCGAGTTTCATATTTCACCGAGTTTCGTGTTTGAAAAGAGGTTCTATGCCCACCCCCGTCTCACCACCAAAGTGCGCGGGCAGTCCGGAGAGATCGTGGTAGCACCGGACTTCCTCGGCAAAATAGTGACAGACAAGGGACTTTCGGGACTTGTGAAGGTCCCTTCGCCACCCCCCACCGTGCAGCAGATTCGCGTGCCAGAAAAGAACGTCGCCCTTTCTGGCCTGGAAGAGCTTGGACTCGAGTCCATTCTGCGCTATGACTTCGGCCACTGCAGGCTCGTAGTTGCGCTTGTAGACATCGTACTTCTGTTCCTGAAATTCCCCGCCTTCGATTCCAACATCATCGGAGAGGAGATAGGGAAGCCGATGGGAGCGGGGGTAGTATTCTAGGAGACCGCAATTGGGTTCCAGGTCTTCGAATGCAATCCAGGCAGCCGTGAGATACCCCGGTGGATCTGTGGTCATGTGGATCGAGTCGGAGTGGGCCGGCTGCTCAGTACCCTTGTGAGAGGTAATGGTCTGGAAGGGACGCGTCTTCCTACCAAAGATCATGTCGGTAATGTGCAGCAGCTTGCTACTCTCTAGAATCTCTTTGATCTCCGGAACACAGTTGTGGGTGTTTAAATAGCGCTCCGGCCAGGGATCCTCGGGGATGGCACTTTCGAAGAACTCCCCGCGATTCTGCTGGTAAAAATCCTCATAGCTCTCCCAGGCCCGATCCAACAGGTCCGAATCAATCAGCTCCGGGATGATCAGATAGCCTTCCTCGGCAAAAAAGGTGCAAGCTAACGCCTCTTCTTTATCCATCTGGCCGGCTAGCTGCTTCTCCCTGATGAGATCCATGTAGTCGTGACTATCCAGCCAAGGAATCTGATCAACTTCCCTCATATCAACCCTATCCACTCTGAGCCTGCCCACAATACCACCAGATACCCTCTCGATCATAGACTTGCAAGAAGGCCCCTGGTACCTGGATATCAGGTCAGATGAGAGAGAAAACACAGGGTAGTTGCCGAGCCGGGAAAGCAGGTATGTTGAGATCAATCCGGCTGCTTGGAGTGGACTGGCGACGATCTGTGACCTGGTGGAATCAGCTAAGCTGAAACTTCAACCACGAGGAAGCGAAGCAACCTTCGCCAGTTGACAGAGCCGTGACTGTCAGGGAGCGGGGCCCGACAGGGACCATACCCCCAGGCGCTCCGTTGAAGCACAGGATCCCACTCCCTCACGATCATGGCTCTGTCAGCGCTGCTAGCGATGATCATGGCAGAGGCAATCCAAGTTTCCTTCTCGAATGGGGCAGCGCAGCGGGGCGGGACTGACCTGACCCAAACAGGGCTATGGTCAGCGGCGTCTCCTGGCACCTGGAGAACCTTTCGTGACCGTCGGACTTCATCCACTACTTCAAAATGAGAGTAGTTGGGTTGGCCTGGCTCCAGTTGTACCAGAAGGTATCGAAAGCACTCAGCTTGACACTATGAGGGACCCCTTCGAATTGCCCCGTTGCGAGATTGAAGCTCGCCCCTGTCGTTCCTTCAACCCAGGCTCCCTCCTTCTTCTGATAGCTCCCGTCCGGGAGGACGAAGGCCCGGGTCGAATAGAAAACCCAACTCCCTTAGGGCGATATAAAAAAGGAGTCTGCCCCCCTGCCGAAACGTTACTTCACCGGCACGGGCTTCGCCATCTATGACAACACCAAGTACCCAGGCAGCATCAGGAATCTCAGCCTCCTCTGGCGAAACAAACACGGGATCGTCTATCGAAGGGATTCCGCCTCGAGGCAAGACTTGTCGAAACGCTTCCCGGCACTCTTAATCGGTCTCCGGAGACTCTTCCATCGAAGCCAAAGCTGCGATCGAGAAAAGCACCAGGACGAGCGCCGAAAGTAGCGATTTCCTCATTGTATTTGGGTGGGACACCGAACCAGCCGGCCGCAAAGCCTCCCACTCTAGTGTAATGACCGAAGAGATCCAATCTATTTCATCAATTCTCTTGAATTCTATGGGGCGCACCAATATAGAATCCAATTCGACTAAGCAGGTATTTCATAGGCAGGTATTCACCGATTGGAAGGAGATGAAATGGACACTGTGCGTTTGGGTATCGTTGGAACGGGGTACATGGGGCGGACCTATGCTCACTGTGCGAGGGATCACAATGAGGGAGTCAGTTGGCGGGCGTCACCCAGGGAAGCCGGGCACCCGCGCTGGCCTCCAATTTCGCTGTCGAGCATTTTCCCGAATATGAAGACATGCTCCGCAGCGAGAACGTCGACGCGGTCCTCTTGGCAACCATTCACAAGCTGCATGCCGAGCAGACAATCGCTGCGGCCCGGCACGGCAAACACGTGCTCGTCGAGAAACCAATGATGACCAACGTAGCCGACTGTGACGCCATGATTACCGCCTGTAAGAAGGCCGGCGTCACTCTCAGCATCATCCAAACATTGCGCTATCGCAGTGTCTTCGCCCGCGCCCAAAAGGTGCTCGCAGAGGGCCAGATTGGCGAGGTACGAATGATTCAGATGAACACTCTGTGGCCGCTGGGGGATCCCGGAAAGCCTTGGATCTAGGAGTTCGACAACGGTGGCGACATCCTGGACCGATGTGCACACAGCTACGATATGCTCCGCTTTCTGATTGGAGATGAGCCGGTCCGACTCTTTGGGACAGTCAATGCCTATTCGGCCCCAGACTGGCAGTCGATGAACGCCATGGCACAGGTCCATTTCTCGCGCGGTGCTAGAGCCCAGGTCTGGATGAGCCACGAGCTACCCGAACCCGGCTTTCCTCACAGCATGGACTTCATCCGGGTCTGGGGTGAAAAGGGGATACTCGAGGGCGAGCACTTCGGCAAATTGCGAGTGGCCACCGGCGGCGAGTGGCGGGACGTCTGGGAGATGCCCGAGATCGATTTCATCAACAACCCCTTCGAGCCCAAACGCCTGGAGGCCTTCTTCACCCAGACCCAGGACTTCGTCGACTGTCTGCGCGAGGGGCGCCCTCCGGCGGTAACGGGGGAAGACGGTAGGGCCGCGATCGAGATGATCGAGGCAACCCATTTCTCCAACTTGACTGGTGCCGCGGTGGAGCTACCCTTGCCCCGCTCAGCGGGAGGATTCCAGTTCGATGGGGCTACGGTTGATAGAGAAAGGATTCCGGGATAGTCGTTGGTATCAAAATTCCAAGATACAAACAAATCATAAGCATCACGACGCACTAACCATTTACGAATGGGGCCGGGTGGGAGCGTGCGACGAATCCCTGAAGACAACGGATCCTACTTTACCCTACCGGGCAACCGCTCTACACTGCTCAGATGGATCACACTACAAAGTCCATGATCGACTTCGATCGCTCTTTTTCGACTTGGACCGGTAAGCCTTACGAACTCCATCCCCACTATGTCAACGATGGAGGCATGGTGCAGGGGGCGGGATCGGTCAGGAACGTGAGAATCGGTTACGAAGCTACCTGCACCATCACCAATCACGATACCGGGCACGTCGAAGAGCTCTTCCTACTCCATCCATGCCTGGGAGAATTCACCATCCCCAAGCAGGATTTCTTCCTCCTCCCCAGTTACGAGTTCCGAGTCATTTTCACTCGTACCCACGAGATTCCCATTGACAGGCCTGCCTCGGTGGCGCAGCTGCAAAGAACGCCTCAGCACCATCGCTTTCAAGGTTTTCAACTCACCAACCGAACTTTTTCGCAGAGTTCTACTCTGACCACTGCTCGCGAGGTGATCGAGGCGACGTTGGCCAACCATCCGCTCAACGTCCGCACGACCTACCAGGATCCCGGTGAACACTACACGGTTTGCCTTCAGTATCCGGCTCGCACCTTGAACGTGAATGTGGAGGAGAATCTGTTCCAGGTAGATACCGGTCCCATTCCCTTTCCCGAGATGACCGGCTGGGAAGGCGAACGTCCCTTGTTTGCTTTTCTTTCCTTCGTCGCCTTCAGCAGTTTTGACTCGGCCGAGTTCATCCTGCGGCGGGAGATCGAACCCTCCGAAGAAGATAAGCAGTGGCTCCACCAGATTCAAGGAAAGTGGCGCTGGGAGCTACGTGACCCTGACAATCCTCCGCCTGGTCATCCCCCTCGACATCCGTGGCCTTCCGTCTACCACGAGGTTCGTGTGGTTCAAGCACGCAACGAGTTTCTGTGTGCCAAAGCTACGCCTTGTACCCCCGTTAATCCCCTCTCGACTCCCACCTTCCTCAGGCGTTGCCTTTAGCCTTTTTCGTTGAGTTCGTAGAGAGTTGTTGCATTTCTGACTGTGCGGCCCACTCGGCTCGACACAGGCCGAAGACCTGCCCGAAGATGGGAGAGATTGGAAGGCAAAGATTGCTCTCAATGTTGCATCCCAGACGACAACAAACAAGGGGGGTTTTCAAAATGCACATGAAACGAATGTTCGTCTTCCTGTTGCTGGTAGGAGTGCGCTTCGGCGTCACTCTTGGCCAGGGAGACAAGGCAGTCGTCGTGGGCACGGTATCGGACACGACCGGCGCCGTGATACCCGGCGCTGAGGTCTTCATGACACGGGCAGAGACCAACGAGGTCTGTACCGCACTGACCAGCGATACCGGCGACTACGCCTTTCGTGCTCTGGTTTCCGGTAACTACGATCTGAAAGTGACGATGCCGGGATTCAAGACGGAGGCTACGCTCCGGACTGAAACTCGATCTCGGTCAGACCTATCGCATCGACACCCAGCTGAGTGTTGGTGAGGTAGCCGAGATAGTAGAGGTACAAGCGACGGCACCGATTCTGAAAACGGAAACGCCGGAACTGGGACAGGTGATCGACAACAAGAAGATCACGAGCCTGCCCCTGAATGCCCGAGACGTCTTCAGCGCTCTGGGCTCGCTTACCCCAGGCATCCAGCCGACGCGCTCCGGACTCACACTTGCCGGTGGAGTGCAGTTCAACGTCAAGGGCCTGCGCCAGTCCGACAACAACGGTATGTTGGATGGCACCATGATCAGCGAGACCAACGGCTCGCTCCAGTTCTTCATCAACCCGGACGCCGTCCAGGAGTTCGAGGTCAAGAGTGGACTCTACGGAGCCGAATACGGCATCAAGCCGGGTGGCCAGTTAAGCGCTGTTACCAAGAGCGGGACCAACGATCTGCACGGCACCTTGTTCTACCTGCGTCGGAACGACAATCTGGATGCCCGCAGTTTCTTCCAAACGAATAAGACCGAGTTCAAGCGCCACCAGTTTGGCGCGTAGCCAGTGTATCCATCATGCTCCCTGGCCTCTTCGATGGACGGGATAAGTCTTGGTGGTTCTTTGCCTGGCAATCGGAACGCATCGGCGAACTGGAGACGCTCACAGGAACTGTGCCGGCTGCTGCGCAGAAATCCGGACAATTTGCAGAGGCGATCATCGATCCGTTGACCGGCCAGCCCTTCGCTAACAACACAATCCCGTCGAGCCGCTTCGACCCCGTGTTCAACAAGTTGGTGGGTTCTATCCGAATCCCAACACCGATCCTAGCCGTGGATTCAACTACGTCTCCGATCGTTCTACCGCAGACAAGACCCGAGACGAGATCGTCGTCAAGATGGATTTCAAAACAGGTGAGGACAGCCACTGGTCCGGCCGCTTCCTGTGGAGTGACCGACCGATTACGTTCGGGGAGAACCACCCGACCACGAAGATTTTGGTCCGACGCTCGGCATTCCTGGTTGGCCCCTCAGAGGCGTGGATGTGGATGGTGTTCCCAGGACGAACGTCGGAGGGTTCCTGACGATCGGATCCCGTGGCAACCGAGGTCCTGTCCCCGAGGGACAGTTGGAATTCAAGGACAACGTCAGCTGGACCAAGGGATCTCACTTCTTCAAGGCCGGTTACCACTATCGCTATCATTACGTCTTCTTCGGCCTCGAGAATCGTACCAACTTCAACTTCGCCCCGGATCGTTACACGCTTCCGGGCGGAGCGTCGGCAAGCGATTCCTTTGCCTTTTCCAACTTCATGCTGGGCAACCTCTCCTCTTCCAGGGCGGGCAGCGAAGCCAGGTCGAACCACAATTCCCCGGGTCACTACTTCTATTTCCAGGACAGCTGGAAAGCCACTCCCGAGCTGCCAGTACAGCTCGGTCTGCGCTATGAACTGAGGATGGGTTGGCAAGACAAGCGGGGCTTCTCGACCAACCTGGAGCCTGGTTGTGTAGAGGCCAACCCCGACAACCTGCTTTCACAGTGCTATTCCCCCGCCCTGGCAACACCCCTCGGTTCCCTCACCTTCCCGGAGACGGGACGGTTCGTGACCGACCAGAACATCTTCAACTGGACCCGTAATGGCTGGCAGCCACGCCTCGGCCGTTTCCTATCGGCTCGCCGAGAATACGGTTCTCCGAGTAGGTGGGGGCCTTTACGGGAATAAACCTCCCGCGGCATGCTGTACAGCGCAGCAGCCCTTGGAAACTCCCGTGAGAATGCAGGGAACCAGGACTTCGTGGCGGATGCCATCGCACCCACTCTCTTCCTGCTCAATCCCTTCGACCCCTCCACTCAGGTGGGTGGATCTGCGCTCTCCGGGGGAGGATACGAGCCTGATATGCCCAGCTGCTATGTCCCCAATTGGGGCTCTCGATCCAACAACAATTGGGTCAGAATACGACGGTCGAAGTCGGCTACGAGGGCACGCGTTCGGTACACGAGATGCAGATCTTCGAGTTCAACGACGCCCGACCGGGCCCCGAACCGCGCATTGAGCGCAGGCCGTTCCCAGCTCTGACACCCTACCGTGTCCTGATGGGAAACGGAGATCAGAGCTACAACGCCCTGAACTTCAAGGTCGAGAAAAGGCCGGACAACGACGGCATCACAATGTTGTTCGCCTATACCTGGGCCAAGAGTCTGGACACGACCGGAGGACGCCTGAGCATCGTGGGCGACCCGCGAGGGATCTCTCGGAACCTGCTCGGCAATCTGCGCCAGAATCAGGGCCGTGGTGAAGCGAATATTCCAGGTCGCCTGGCTGCCCTGGGCGGATACGATATTCCCTTCGGACCTGGCAGACAGTTTGGTGCGGATTCTCTGGCCGGGAAAGTTCTCGGTGGCTGGAGCGTGTTCACACTGGCAACCTTTCAAAAGGGCCAGTGGCACACAATCTTCGACACCGACCGGCTCGACGTGGTCAGCAACGTGACCCAGCGGCCTGATCTGATCGGTGATCCCAACAGTGGACGCAGGACTTCCGAGCAGTGGATCAATACCGCCGCTTTCGCAGACCCTGCAGCGTTCACCTACGGAAACGCCGGAAGGGGAATCGCAGAAGGTCCAGGGGTGATCAATGTGGATCTCTCCGTGCTGAGAGAATTCCAGCTGGCAGAGGAGATGCGTCTCAAATTTCGATTCGAGGCCTTTAATATAGCCAACCATGGCAATCTTCTGCCAAGCAACAGTACCTGGGACTATACGGCAGGTAGCTTTGGCTCGATTGGGAGTTCGGGTAAGGGGAGAGAGCTGCAGTTCGGGCTCAAGATCTACTACTGATCACTCTCTCCTGATTCGCCACATAAGGCGGGTGCACCCGCCCTTTTCTTTGCACCCTCGACCTTCTTCCAGAGTCCGCTGCAATCAAACCGAGCCGCGACCATGGCTAGAAGAAAGGTTACAAGATGAGGAAGTGAAACCACTGCCCGCAGACGGTTTCTGCTCCCCATCTTCCTGTTCCTCTCGGTGGTGGCCGTGTACGCCCCATCCATGGCCAACGATTTCATCTACGACGACAACGAAGTCATCCTGAACCAAGAGGCCCCTCGCTCTCTGAGTGATGTGGCCAGGATCTTTGCCGAGCGCCACTTCCCTAACCTGCCCTGCTACCGGCCTATCACCCGGTCCACGCTACTCCTGAAAAAGACCCTGCACGGAGACAATGCAGCACTCTTTCATCTGCTCAATGTACTTTTTATGGCCCTGACGAGCGTCAGGGCGTACGCCCTGATGCGCTTGCCTGTCCTGGGAGTTCGCGAAATACCTGCAGCCCTCGCTGCGGGTCTGTTCGCTGTGCATCCCATCGCCTCTTCCTGCGTCTACCCCATTGCCTCAGGCCGAGAGACTTTTCTACCCTCACTCCTGACCCTGATTGCGGTCTACGCTTTCCTCCGCAGGGGGACCGTCTGGTACGCCTTGGCAATCGCAGCCTTTAGCACCTCGCTGTTCAGCAAGGAACATGCGGTTGTGGTGTCGGTCCTCTTTGTTTTGGCGGATTTCTTTCGAATCTCTCCCAATCCTTCCGGTTGGGACCTCCGCCGTTGGCTGCTGCGCTATTCCTTCCTGCTTCCCATCCTCTGCCTCTACTTCACAATCCGTCACTTTCTCTTTGCTCGGACAGACTACGCGCTAGGCGACTGGACAGGCCCGTTTCACTCACTCTCATATGCTTTTCAGACGATGGTCCTTCCCTTCCTGGAGTTGGTCTACAAACCAACACTCGCGATCTGGTTGTCCCCACCACGTCAGATCGTCGGAGGGTTGGTCATTGTCCTGCTCGCTGTCGCAGCCTTCCGACTAGGCCCAGATCACCGACCATCATCCTGTTCTGGACAGGCTGGTTTCTGGTCAGCCTGCTGCCCACCGCCAACCTGCTGCACCAGGAAGCCAAGTACGATGAGCGCTACCTGTTCCTGGCATCTCTGGGAGTGTTTGCCATCCTGGGATCGGTGGCTTCGAAGTACTGGGAGCAGCTTGAGAAGGCCAGACTGTGGACAGCTCTAGGCGTAATCCTGGTAATCGGCGCCGCCGCGCCGTGAGCCTCCACCGCGGCAGCTACTCCCACGATAACCTGAGCTTCAGCACACAATGGATGAGGACAGACCCCAACTCGGTCAACGCCTACTACAACATGGGATTCGCCCTGGCACAGCAGTGCGAATTCGGGGAGGCCTAACCTTCTACGAAAAGTCGCTGAAGATTCGGCCGAACTATTCCTATGCCCACAACAACCTGGCTAACACATTGATCGAATTAGGTGAGTTTGACCGCGCCTACACACACTTTCTGGAGACGCTGAAGATCGACCCTGGCTACGAGCAGGCGCATCAGAATCTGGCCATCGCCCTGGCCCAACGGAATCGCTTCGACGAAGCCATCGAACACTTCTCGGAGGCGGTTCGGCTCAGACCCGATTTTGCGGATGCTCACAACAATCTGGCCAATGTGCTGGCCGTACAAGAACGCCTCAATGAAGCAGCCACGCACTTCAGCCGGACGGTCGAGCTGCAGCCGGGAAGTCCCGAGGCCCACAACAACCTGGCGCATACTCTAGTGAGACAGGGAAAACTTCGGGAGGCACTGGAACACTATTCTGAGACACTCCGCCTTCGTCCTGACCACGTCGAGGCCCGCCAGAAGATCCAGATCGTCCTTGCGCTTCTCGAAAACCAGAGTTGACGGTGCGCCCAATTCTTCCTAACGGGATCCGGCCGTCTATGTAGCAGGTCCCGGCACAGAGACCTCCCGTTCCAAGACCAGAGGACGATCCGTACCCGATAGTAGATTGGTGACGCGAATCGTGAGCTTCAGGTTCCCGACCTTCTTCTTCGCCGAGAACGGCAACATCGTGGTGGTGTTGGGTCTCAGGCGAAACTCACGGCTGCGGTGCAAAACCTCCGACGTCTCGACCGCAAACTGAATTTGGAAGGGGAAGGATGATCGATTCGTTACCCCCAGGAAGTGACGCCTTCTTCCCGACTGTGCCGTAGGAGTCACCTTCAACTCCAGGGAGCTCTCAGCCAGCGCTCGTAGCCACTTCTCCTTGCCCCACAACATCTCCTCGAAATAGGCCAGGGTACGGCGCTGTTTGATCGCTTCCCTCACTCCCTGGGGATTCGCCTGCTTCGCGAGAATCAGCGTCATATCACGACGCTGCCCCTGAGCCTTGTCCACCATTTGATCGATCGGCCAGTGGGCATCCGACACGGCGAACACTGCTAGATCGTTCTCGAGACACCAGTCCATGACGTCTTTGAAGAGGGAAACCCGGCGATAGTAGTGGGTTCCCTTCCCCCCGATCCAATGAGAGTTTCTCAGCTCGATTCCGTCCAGCCATCCTTTCTTCAAAAGAGCCTCGGCATCTGGAACCCAGTTGGGACCCGGGTGGGCCCAGATAATGGTCGCTCCCTGGTCGCGAGCCGATTGGATGGCCGTGTCGAAATCGCTGTAGAAGGCGGCTTCATCGTCAATGAAGTTGACCACGTAGTCACTATCGGTGGGCATGTAGCTGGAAGACGAGAGGGTCGTGAGCTCGGCGCCCCGAATGAGCATCACGCCCAGCGCCTCGGCCAGGGGCTTTGCTCTTTCATAGGCACGTCCCGGATCTTCTGGAAAGGCCATGCGTTGGTATTCGGGATGGTCTGTGATCGAGAGAATGTCCAATCCATCACGCCAGGCCTCCCATACCCGAGTCTCGGGCAAGACCTGCCCATCCGAATAGATGGTGTGGATGTGAAAGTCTCCTTTGAGGACCTGGTATCCGGCGACCTTCGGAAAGACGATCTCTTCCCGGGCAAGTCCAAGGTGGCCCGCAACGTAGGGCCACCCGTACAATTCTGCGGTCTCTTGCGCCGTTGTCTTTTCCTGCGCTTCAGCCTCGGAACTTCCTCCAATCGAGAAGGTCCCCAGGGACAGGAAGATGCCGACGAAGAAGGGCAACTCCCAAAGCACTGGTTTCTCGAAGCGTCTGTATCTCATCGTCCGTCTGCCCTCCGTTTGCTCGCGTCTTTGATTCGCTGGTCGATTCCTTCCAGCACTGGGACTAACATACGACCCTTCCGGGGAAACTCCAAGTTTTGATGCCGGGTTGTTCCTAGAGTGCACCAGATCATTCAGGAAGGAAACCCCTTCGGTGTAGACCCAGCCTGCAACCTGTAACCTACAATCTGCAACCCTATGAAGACTCGGAACAGATCTTAGCTTCGCTGTAGTCGGGGGGTGGTATACACTCACTTTCATGGATATCAAAACGTTGTTCGATCTAACTGGACGGGTGATAGTCGTCACCGGTGGTACTGGCTTCTATGGCAAGCCAATCTCCGAGGGGCTGGCCGAGGCAGGTGGGCACGTCGTCATTGCCTCGCGCAATCAGCAGCGTTGCGAGGATTGGGCCGACGTCCTTAGAGGGAGAGGGCTGGAGGCCAGTTCAGACGCTTACGATCAGAGCAGTGACGCCTCTATTTCATCCTTCTGCGAACGCGTCTGGAATCAGTTCGGTGCGGTCGATGTACTAGTCAACAACTCGGTCAGCCGGCCCATGACCTCCTACCAGGATGGGGTCGAAGCCTGGCGGGAGTCGATGGTGACCAACGGCACTGGTCTCTTTGCGATCTCCCAAGTCTTCCTGGACCGGATGATGGACCGCGGCAGCGGCAGCATGATCAACATCGGCTCGATCCAGGGAGTCGTCGCCCCTGACTTCACAAACTACGAGGGAACCGGGATGACGACCCCACCCGACTACCAGTTTCACAAGCATGGAATGGTGGGCCTGACCAAGTATCTAGCAGCCTGGGCAGGACCCTCCGGCGTCCGGGTGAACGCCGTCTCACCAGGCGGTCTTGGCCTGGGAGACGAAAAGGAGCCCTTTCTCTCCCAGTATTGCCGCCGCGTCTACCTGGGCCGAATGGCGAAGTATGATGAGATCAAGGGTGCCGTGGTCTTGTTGGCTTCGGAGGCGTCAGCCTACATCACCGGACAGAACCTGGTCGTGGACGGCGGATATAGCTGTTGATGCCGCGATCAGGACTCGAGTATAAACGGGAGCACGTTGAACCCCTCCCGGTCAGCCGCCTCGCGAAGGCGTGAATCCAGGCATACGAATCCTGCTGAGATAGTTCGCTCTCCGCACCATATCAACCCAGTCGAAAGCTGAAACGCGTCGGCTGCACGAAGCGGATGAAGGTTCAAAAGGCGGATAGCCCGAGTGCGTACCTCATCGGTGGGCTGGACTTCGTAGGCGCTGGCTTGAAGCTCGCCCATTACTTGCTGAGCCACCCGCTCTGTGGAGCGACTGATCCAACCCTTCCTTACTGACCGGGCCAGCGCGCTGCCGTACTCCACCGAAGCACCCCACCAGATCACCACTTCGGTGTCCTCTCCCAAAAGAGCCTACACTACCGGGCTCATGGGCTGCTTGAGAAAAAGGGGAAACCAGAGCCGAGCTGTCCCAGAACCTCACCAGGACTCGTCTTGCTCCTCTCGCAGAGCCCTTAACACCGAAGCCTCGGGATCCTCCGGCTTCAAGCACTCCAAGAGCTTCTTGCCAGAGGACTGCTGAGGCCGGCGAAGGATTCCCAGACGAACGAGGTTCTCGATCGAGCGAGAATCGCTCCTAAAAGAGCTGATAGGAACGATCCGAGCAATTGCATGGCCTCGCTCGGTTACGACGACCTCCTCGCCAGATTTAACCCTCCCAAAGTATTCCGAAAGCGAAGCCTTCAATTGAGCCACCCCCGCACTTGTCATATGGCCAGTCTGGTCATTTTATTTAGATTATTCAAGTCACTTAGGGCTGGAGCCTAACCTGAAACTTCAACCACGAGGAAACGAAGCAGCCTTCGCCAGTTGACAGAGCCGTGACTGTCAGGGAGCGGGGCCCGACAGGGACCATAGTCCCCAGGCGCTTCTAGGTTGAGGGGATGCATACAGATGTCAAATCAGGGTGTGCCCTTAAGTTGGAGCACCGGATCCCACTCCCTCACGGTCATGGCTCTGTCAGGGTTGCTAGCGAAAATCATGGCAGCGGAAATCCAAGTTTCTTCCTGAATGATCCAGCGCAGCCGGAGGCCGCACTAAGGCCTACCCTCGACTCCAAGCCGAGCGGTTCGATCGGATGTCGAATCGAATTCGACTCATCTCTGCTGACCTTGGTCGTGGCGGTGGTCTCCAGGCCGCCGTTGGTCGAGCTAGGCTCGACCGCTACACTTCGGCCTGGAGACCAAAGCCACATCAGAGACCGACTCTACCACTTTCAACTTCACGCGAAGATGACCCCACCGTCCCTGCGGGACTTCGGGGACCTTCTCTTCGCCTGAAGGCGAGGGGTTTCACCATCCCCGATGGGGACACTAACCTGAAACTTCAAGAATACGTCGCACGTCTCCTGTCCTCCGAAGGTGCCGCCAACGGGTGAACTACGAGCGTCACGAAGCCAAGTCCGACAGAGCTACGAACGACTTGAGCCGTTAGCAAAATGAGCCCAGGTTCCGAGGAGAGAACTGGACAACTCTTCCCCACGCAGTGACAGCACAAATCCCCAGTAGCCGGAAGTTTCTTTCTCGAATGAGGCCAGGGAAGAGCAAGCTTTACCCCTACGGACTGAAGGCGTCCAAGGCTGTGGATACCGCGACCAGAGCTCCGCTGGCCCGTTTCTGCAGAAGTCCGATCAAAGAGACTCGGCGATCGCTTCTCACCTGTAGGTTCAAAGTGCCTCGGAAATCTCCCGGGTTGGCCCCGAAGTAGGCCTGGAAGAGACTGGCTTCATCCATGAACTGGGCAATCTGCTGTCCTGGCGAGAGCGCGAGCTGGACGCTCGCCTGTTGCGCCCCAGCGGCGTCGAGCAGGTACAAGTCCAGGGTGGCTGAGTTCACCCGGTCAGGATTGTAGATGGCGACACCGGTCCTCTCATCGACGGTTTGGCTCACATAGACCTGGTGCTCGTAACGGGCCGGCGAATGAGGCACTGAAACACCATGTCCCAGGAGCTGGAAGCTCTCGGTACCCACGATGGCTGAATCCTCGCCTTGATTAGAGATCACTTCGATGGAGCCTGACTTCAGGGGACCCATACCACCAGTCTCCACCTCCATCGAGCCCCAGGGGCCGAGATTGTAGTTTACGGTGCTGGTTGGGCCTCCGCCAACGTCGACGGTGGCAGGAATTCCGTTGGGATCGAAGAATCAAATCTCGCCGGTCTCAACCTGATCTCGGGTATTGCGCAGGATGATTCGCGTCCTGTTGCTGCTCCCTCCACTCTGTCCGTCGGCGTACTGAGGAAAAATCAGCGGGGGCTTTCCGGTCTCGCGACAGGGACAATCGAGCTCGTCATCATAGCAGTAGCCCAGGGCTTGGTGATCCAGCACATCCTCGGGCGTGACAATATCAATCGCCGACAGATTGGCTATGAGCGGAGTCACGGAGGGGAAACTGCCCGGCCAATCCCCGGGTGTGGTCTGACCTCCGTCCCAGGGCCACATCCGATCCGTCAACCGGTGCCCATAGCCTCCATTGTTCAGAGGATTATAGTTCGGGCTACCGGGATGATCCTGCTGCCACCGGGCCCAGATCCGGTCGACCTGACAGTGATGGAGAAAGAAGATGGGGTCGTTTGGGGAAGTCATCTGAGCCATGTCTCGTCCCACTCGACCGTGAATCAGATTGTGATGGGGACTTTGCTCCAAAGAAGGGCGAAATTGATGGTACTGCCCTTGGGAGAGTGTGTTCTCTACCGTTCCCACCGTGGGCCAGCCCGGACCGGTGCTCAAGACCTGGTTGCGCTGCATTGCCTGCCCTAAGGGCCTCACAGCTCGGCACGAATAGACCAGCCCAGGGGATTGAAGGCGTTCGGGTTGAGAGCAAGGTAGCCCGTGACGATATCCATACAACTAGCCCCGCCAGATCCCGTCGGCCCAATTCGATCGTCCTGGAAGAGAGCCGTGGTTTCAGAAACATCTCCCAGCCCCTAATTCCAATAGGGAAATGTCACCTGCGGATCGATGGATTGGAGGGCGATCTCAAACCTGAGAATATACTCACGGTTCCAGGAAAGAAAAGCAGGTCCTCCATGGGCACCATCTCTTCCTGACCCAGGTCCCGCACCCCAGATCAGCTGTACAACCCCAATATGGATGGCCACGATCTGATCGTAGAGGCTGATGCTTGATCCGGCCGCAAACGTATGCTTCAGAGCAACGACGGCGTTGAGAAAGCGAGTCCATTCCTCGGATGTCAGGTGGCTGCGTTCTTTCTCAGGCTGGCTGCGTTCTTTCTTACGTACATGTCTCTTCCAGACGATCAAACATTGAGACAGACTCCCCAACGCTACTCGATCTCAGCAGCTTCGCCGAGGTCCTGATCCACCATCGCCTTTCCGAGCTCTTGCAGGGAGGCGAATGTCATATAAGGCAGATCAGGTGCATGGTAGCTTTCGGCGTCGTCATCGCGCTCTACAGCCTTTCTCTCCTCTGCAAGTAGTAGCTCGTGGCGACCCTCCTTCCGGACGATCGTAATCTTGTGGCCTTTGTACTCGATTTCCTCAACCAGATTCTCCTGACTTCCCTCTTAGTTCGACATGGAATTCTCCTTGTTCAGCGTTGCTGGTGTAGGCTCGGGAACAGTTCTTCAGGGGCAGCCCGGGGTCACCTCTCGGCGCCTTGTCTCGTCGAATTCTCCCGAAGGCGCCCAATCCTTTGTCTTACCTCGGACCTGGATTGCTGAAATTGCGACCACCATCCCTCCAGCTGCGCCCGGGAGGGAAGGCCAGGACTCTTAACCATGAGGTGGCGCATATTAGCAGTGAAGCTGCTGCCGGGCTGAAAAACGCGCTCCCGGTGGCCTGGGTAGAAGATAAAGTCCATGGCCACCCCCTGCATCCCACAGGCAATCCCACCAGTCGTGTCCGGATCCAGGAGAATCACGGAGCGCCAGCCTTCGGGTGAGGCGTGCGAGACCAGTACCGGATGGCGCCACGCCCCGATGATCCGCCCCTTCCCTCGCGGACAATGCGGGATTTTCCCGCTCGATTGGAAATACGCCTCTGCGCTGCTTACGTAGCCGTTAAGGTGACCGGCCTCTCGGTCTTTCCAAAGAACCAGCTCCCCTCCCGCATCCCAGAACCAGTGGGACCTCTCGCCGTTTATCGAAGTATAGCAAGCGAAAAAATGTCCGTACTCTTCGATCTGCTTCCCGGTAGAGTTGGTAGCGGTGAACATCATGTCCCAGTAGCCAACACCGGGCTTCGCCTGCCCTGGGAGAAGGTAGTCTTGAATAAACTGGAAGCCGTCCGACTCGAAGTTGATTCGCAGGTAACCTTGACGGAGCCGCTCGGCGTACACCTGGGGGCTGCCCCAGAAACGGGGGCGAAAAGACTCCCAGTAGGCCAGCTTGTCGTGTCCAGCCTGAAAATCAAAAGGATGCCCCTTCCACCAGTGCCACTCGGTGTAGTCCCAGGCGCTATAGTCACCCTGATAGACCCAGTCCAGACCAGGCTCCTCGGAAGTCGTCAGCTTCTGGATACCACGGGAGCTGAAACTGATGTCGACGAGCGGCGAACCGTCTTCAAGGCTTAGCGTAGCCGGGTAAAGAGCCCCAACTACGTCAGCGGGAATATCCTGGGAAGTCATGAGGCGTACCGGTAAGGCCAGCAGAACCGAGGTGAATAGTAGAAGACCCGCCCCCCGGCCCAACACTCGCGTAGGCATGAGAGTCTGACGGTAACACCTAGAGGGGAAGTGAGCAACCAGTTGGAGAGAGACGAAATGAAAGACTAAGCTGAAACTTCAAGAATATGTCGCACGTCTGAACGTCGCACGTCTCTACCCTCCGAACAGCGTGGTGAACGGGACCTGTCCTACGCCGAAGGGGTTATTGCCGACCGAAAACGGGTTGGTAATAACGCTTTCCGCGTAGAAGAGGCGGACGACTTGAACCCAGGGTAGCTCGCTTCGCATTGCAACCCTGGGCTACACGCAGTAACGCCTTCGGCGTAGGTGATACCTCCTGAAATCAGTCGAAGTTTCTTTTTCGAATGGGGCCAGTGCTTCCTGGGGGCGGAATGATCCAGCGCGTGGCTGGTGCGACGAAGCACTGACGCCGGTTCGGACCCAAGTAAGCGAAGACCTGTCAAAGACAGCTTCTCTTCAGCGCACCCAAAAGGAAAAGAGGGAGGCCTGCACCAGTTGGAACCGAAGGACGATGGGCCGCCCTCTGAAGGCGGCAAGATCACCACCCTTCCAGCGCAGGACACCGTCGGTCGTATCCTCTTCCAGAGTCCGGAAATCTTGAAATGAAAAACCCTCCAGTGGCTCACCAATGGCCCAGCCTCAGCTGGGCGAATTGGAGTAGTCCGGCACCCGCCGTGCCTCGTACAACTCGGCCTGAAGGCTTCCCTGCCCTGCGTTCACGTTCACGTGCAGTTCCCGGCCCTGGAAGAGAAGAGGCCGGGTCCGCAGCCGTCCCGGGCGCGGGCCTGCGTCGATCGAAACGAACCCGTCTACCCTGAGCTTGGCGACCCCCATCCCCGAGCTTGGCACTCCCTTTGGAAGGGAGAGGTCTGGGTTCGTCAAAAGCCTTGGTACAGACAAGACATGAAGTCAGGGCAAAGGCAAGGGAGCGGGAGTGAGAAGGGTGCTAACATGTGTGTGCCAATTACTAGGATTCCGATGAGCTCCTCCAGGGTGTTACTGGCGCTGATGCTTGCTTTTCCCTTCGCCACTTCCTGTTCGACGGACAAGCCGGAGTTCAAGCTCTCGGTCACGGTGGACTTCTACGGCGACGGTGGGAAGGATCTCTACACCCACGACACTCTGGACCTGATGATGCAAGAGGTCCGCAGCCTCGGCGTCAGCCGGGTCTACTGGCAATATCTGGGAGATCTCGAGCAGGAGAAGTACGGCGCCGGCACCAACCTGCTCCTGTCCCGATGGGCCGAATTTGGCCCCAGTACGCTGGCTGCTATCGGTGAGCCCCTCGAAGCAGCGGTCAAGGCGGCTCACCGAAATGGACTGGAGATCTTCGGGGTTCTCAAGCCCTACCACACCGGGATGTCGGCCACCTTTCCCGAAGGCTCCCCCGACGCTGACCCCCAAACCCAGATGCGCCGGATCGGTGGTACCGTGCAGAGCTTCAATCCGTTCATGGAGCGCTTTCCTCACACCCGGATTAAACGCCGGCCGGTCAAAGGACCTACCGACCTACAGTCGTTACCGATTCTCCAGATCCGACTGATCAAGAAGGACAACTCCCCTACTCGCGTTCGGCGGGAGCATCTGGAGATCTGGACCAGCTCCAACAACTATCGTTACCAACGTCAGCAGGTCGAGTTCGCTCTCGAGGAAACGGTGGAACCAGCACCGAGTGAGGTCCGCGACTACTACGGAAACCTGATCACCCGAAAAGGAGACCCGGTTCGGATCCTCACCTTGAAAGATCTGGATCTGAGGGATCGATACGTGGCGGTGGCAACCAACTTTCAAGGGGGAAACGCCGATTTTGAGAACACGGCGCTGGGCATGATCCAGGTCTACGGTCCGGAGCCCGATGCCTTGCCCATCGTGGTCGCTACCCAGGATGCAACCTGGATCCGCCCCCGGGACTTCCGCAGCTACGGGTTGGAATTCGATTCGGGCTATGGACGCCGACTCATGTCCTTGGACCGATCCTGGAAGCCGGATCCCGAGGATCTGGAGCCGGAGAAGGTCCAGATCACCAAATGGCACGAGCATCGGGCCGAGCTGGGCTTGGGTTCCGGGGGAGGTTTCCTTGGCTTCGCCCGGGGCAAGAACGAGTATTTGCCCACGGCTCCCTGCGAGGCCTATCCCGAGGTTCAGGAGCTCTGGCTCTGGCGGCTCCGCCGAATGCTGGAGAAAGGGCGTAGATGGCGTCGTTCTCAGGGTCTCGGCCCATGGAACGCTGACCGATGAGCCCTACGAATACGGCTTCAATGAACCGATCGTGAAGAGCTACAAGGAACGCTACGGTGTGGATCCCCTCACCCAGCCGTACGACTCCCAGCTATTGGCGGCGCTGCGCGGGGAATAACTATACCCGGTTCGTGAGGGAGGCCAGCCATAGGACCCGGAAGGCTGGAAAACTCTTCCAGGTGCAGGTCCACACCGAGGCTTTCCGTCCCCATCCCGTTTTCGGCCAGATCATGGGATTCCCAGCCAATCTCCTTTTCTCCTGGCGCCAGTGGCTGGAAGAGGGGCTGGTAGACGCCGTCACCTTGAGGGCCAGCTGGTACGAGGCGGCCGAGGATCCCCTGGACGGCTCCCCCACCAATCGAAGCACCCTGCAGAACATCCTGGAGGATCCCGTGGTCCGAGAGGTCCTGGAAGTGACCGAAAAGATGCGGCTTCCGGTCTACATGAATCGGTATGTGAGCCGGGCTATCCCCATCGGTGAGTACGTCGACAACATCCAGCAGCTCTATCGCGACCGGCGCTTTGCGGGCTTCGATCTGTACGAGTTCTTTCACCTGGCACGCTCCAGTCCCGACGGCGGAAAACTGCTACCCATTCAGGATCGGCTGCAGCGCATCCGGGAAAAGTCTCGGGAACTGGGGCTGGTTCAGTAATCATCATGTGAATTTGTCTAGCCATGGCCTGGAAAGCCGTTCCACGGTTTCCAGAAATCCCCTGGAAGATTCCCTATCCAACACTAGATCAATGGTTTAAATGATTTCTCTATCCGAATCTATAAATCAAGTTTCAGGTCAGTCTCGCCCCCGCTGCTCTGCCCCATTCGAGAAAGAAAGTTCCGGCTACTGGGGATTTGCGCTTCACTACGTAGGAAAGAGTTGTCCGGTTCTCTCCTCGGAACCTGGGCTCATTTTGCTAACGGCTCAAGTCGTTCTCGGCTCTGTTGAACTGGCAATACTCAAACACTGACAGTGGGTTCAGCTTAGCCCTCGACCACTCCCGCTCAAGCAGATAGAGCTTGCGGGAGGAAGGGCGTAAAATAAACGCTCATGTACGCACTCATTGCAATCTTCTTAGTTCTCTGCTCCATCACCTCATCCGCTTTTGGCCAGTCCCCTACCAAACGTTATCTCTACATGAGCACTCCCGACGGCGCTCAACAGGGAGGACGCTCTGGCAACGGAATTCTTGTCTTCGACATTGACGCCGGCCACAAGTTCGTCAAGCGCATCGAGATCCCGATCTTTGAGGAGGGCCTACGCGGCTTCACCGGAAACCTCAAGGCCCACTCTGTCTACTACTCCACCACAAATCATCGCCTGGGACGCTTCGATCTGGAAAGAGAGAGAATTATCTGGGAAAGCACCTTCGAAGGAGGCTGCTGCGATCGCTCATCCATTACGCTGGACGGCAAGAAGATCTACGCTCCCACCGGATTCTGGTATGAGGCGGAAGATGCCGGTTTCGTGGTCGTCAACGGCGAAGACGGAAAACTCATAAAACGCATACCGGTCGGTCCTCGAGCCCATAACAGCATCGTCAGTCTGGACGGGCGCTTCGTCTATCTCGGAACCGCGACCACACTGTCCATGTTCGATACCCGGGATGATCGGATGCTCCGCCAGATCAAGGATGTGGGCGAGTACGCGATCTTCCCTTTCACGGTAACCAGGGACAATAGCATCGCCTACGTCTGTCTCGGCAAACACGTGGGATTCGACGTCGTGGATCTGAAAGAGGGCAAACCCATCCATCGGGTCTTCGCCAGCAAGGAGAAGATCCCTCATCGGACCCACGGCGCCGGCCTTACCCCCGATGAAAAGGAATTGTGGATCAGCGACCAGGATGGCCAGAAACTGTTCTACTTTGACGCCACCCAGATGCCCCCCAGGGAGATGGGCCACGTCAATCTGTCAATTCGAGGCCACGGCTGGGTGACCTTCAGTCTGGATGGGAAATATGTGTACTCCCATGCGCCTGATATCTTCGAGACTAAGTCCAAGAAACATATCGGCATCTTCAAGGATGAAAACGGCAATGCGTTCGCCAGCTCGAAGTTCATCGAGATTCACTTTCGCGACGGCAAGGTGGTGAAAATGGGAAGCGAATTCGGCCTGGGACGCGAATAGGATCCCGCGTGGCTTCGGTCTCCAGGCCGCCGTGCTTCGAGCCAAAGGCTCGAAGCA
>Ga0310120_10000953_pt1 | contig 22059 bp, 25 predicted proteins | sample CB27_AW_983_MG_FD_203506 | JGI IMG/M metagenome (GOLD analysis project Ga0310120, IMG submission 203506) | Marine microbial communities from Western Arctic Ocean, Canada - CB27_AW_983 | ecosystem: Environmental > Aquatic > Marine > Oceanic | place: Canada: Western Arctic Ocean | collected...
GGACGCCGGGTAACGTTTCTCGATATGCGCTCGGCGGTGCCACTGGCCGACATGCCAGACCTACTTCACCCCAACCAAGCCGGCTACAACAAAATGGCGGAGGCATGGCCCCACACACAGCGCATTGCCAACTGCCCGAAAAACTGGCCAGAAGGCAGCAGGGAGCGATCTCCGCCGACGGGCCCCAGCATGCCATCGAGAACCCCGGTGTCCCCTCTTTGATCTGTATCAGACACGGCCGAGGGTGTATAATGGGCCTGTGAACTCCCCACCCGCGATGTGCGCGTGTAACTCAATCGAGCAGACGAGGAGAATATGAATGCAGCTGGACTTCAAGCGAATGTTGAAATACGCAGCCCCGACCTTTGTTGTCGTACTGTCTCTCGTGACTTCGGGAGCCCAGTCCGTGGCACAAGCCGATTCCGATGGGGACCGCCACGACCGCCACGATCGCCGCACCAAGACCACCTGGGGACAGGCAACACAACTGGGGGATGGCTTTATTCAAACCTACGTCACCCTGCGACGCAAGCGGCCCAAGGCCGTCGGCGTGCGGTTTAGCGAGGATGCCCTGCTTTCTTTCCCAGACACCGAAAGCGACGGCAACTGGGACGTGTTGGATGCCGGCGGCAACGTGGTGATAGCCTGCTGTGGGCACGAAACGGTACTGCTGTTCCCCGACGAAATTCGGCGCACACCCTTCGAGCATTTTGTGATGAATCGCAATCCCTTTGGCCACTTCCCACAGGGTGTGTACGACATTCCGCACATCGACTTTCATTTCTATCGGATCACCAACGAGGCAAGGACAAGCATTTTCGTTCCGGTGGCGGACGACATGTGCATCATCCCGGATCCGCAACCTCATCCGGTGCCAGTCACCTGCGAGACCTACGAAATCGGGGTGAGCCCTCTGCCCGACGACATGTTCCCCGACAATCATGCGAATGTTGGCGCAGTGGAGCCGGGTATGGGCAATCACCTCATTGATTTGACCGCACCCGAGTTCCGTGGTGAGACGTTTACACACACATGGATCTACGGAGCCTATGACGGCGAACTGACATTTTATGAGCCGATGATTACGATAGACTTTCTGATGGGCCTGTCTGGCAAGGTCTGTACCCGCATCGGCTTGCCAGAGAAACAGCCCACCTCGGACTACTACCCAACGGAATACTGCATCGAGAGTCTGGACGAGGACACGCAGCGGTACTTCGAGGTCAGCCTTGGCCGCTTCCGGAAGTTTAAGGCATCACGATAGGGAAGCGTGCCGGAGGTCACCTTCGGCACGCGCCTTGTTCTCTATAGCGGCACACCAATGGCTTGGCCCGGGTAGGTTCAACCTGAATTTTCTCGGCTTTCTCGCCTCCGAGACCGTTGAAGGCGAAGCCCGATCGTGATTAATTCTAGAATGATTGTTCTAGACAGATCGTCCTAGGAAGGTCTTTTATCCCCAAGCAGCCAATGAGTCCCCGGAGAGCTCGCCCGTCACGGGCTCCCCGTAGGGATTTAACATAACGCCCAGGCTCGGACGTTGTGCCAAAATCCAGCTTGAATGTCCGATTCCCGCCGCCACTTTCGGGGTTTTTTACCCGGGCGACCCGGTCGGACCCGGTCTCTGCCAAAGCGAAGCCAGCCAGTTCTGCTCGGCGGGGGGGCGATCCGGGGGGCGGTAGTAGTGGCGAATGGGAGCGAAGCCGCTTTGGGTGAGCCAGTGCGACCACTGCTCCATGTCGTGGTAGACCCCGTAGCGCTCTTCGTTCCAGCCTTCTTCCCCGTTTCCGCGTGGGTTGGAGCTGAAGAGGACGCCGCCGGGCACCAGCGTGGAATAAAGGGCGTCAAGCACGCCCTTTAAGTGACGGGTCGGCACGTGGAAGAGCGAAGCATTGGCAAAGACGCCATCGAAGGTATCCGGCGGGAGATCAAGAGCCAGAAATTCCTGGTGCCAGACTTCACAACACGAGTGAGCGCGAGCCATTTCGCAAAAAGCTTCACATCCGTCGAGCCCGGTGGCGAGGGCGCCCCGATCACTCAGCGCCTTGAGGTCACGCCCGGGCCCACAGCCGAGATCAAGCACACGGCGGCCTTCGCCTTGATCAGGCAGGCAGGAAAGCAGCGCCTCGATATTCTGCGTGACGTCGTGATCGCGGGTACCTTGCCAGAAGGCGTCCGCTCGTTGTTCGTAGTGCCTTAGGGTTCGCCTGGAGGTTTCGTCCACGGGGCTTTCAATCTCGCTCTCTTGGTATGCCGCTAGCCGCTATCTCGTCATCTAGCCAGCTAGCCGCCTGGCTTGCTTTGGATCGCGCCGACCCCACGCCCGTCACGGGGCTCCCCGTAGGAATTTAACATAACGCCCAGGCTCGGACGTTGTGCCAGAACCCAGCTTGAATGTCCTATCCCCTCAAAGGGCGCAGGTCTCGGCGTAATGGCCGGAGCCGGACTCGTCGACTCGAACTATCGGAACGTCACGATCTCAAGCTCCGCCCGACCCTATACTTATTGGATGCTGCAGCGCTCACTGGACGCCTATCGTGAGCTCGATGCGGTCTCGAAGTCGAGTGCGGACACCGCACTGGCCGGCACGGGTTGGGAGGAAGTTCTTGCGTTTGAACCCCGCCATCGACTCGGTAAGCAGAATTACCAACTGATCTGGGAAAGCCCGGGGGCCGGGAGCGCATGAGGGCTGAAAATTAGAACATGGGCCTTTGAAATTCCTATCCGGTTCTCCTTCATGTGAACATCGGCCACCGGCCGACGGCGGCGCCAGTGGTACCATGGCTGGGAATCATGACCTCTTTGGATCCGACCGAAATCGATCCCGATCTCCCCGTCGCGCGCCGCAAGCGCGAAGCCGACGAATGGGCACTCGTCTTGATCGCCGAGGGAATTCCTTCGACGGTGCTGCGCCTGGACGACGGTTTTACGCTCGCCGTCGCACCCGAGGCGCGGCCCGCCGCGCAGGAGATCCTCGCTTCCTGGCAAGTCGAACGGGCGGAACGCGCGCGCCGGATCGCACTGCCGATCCCGCGGGGCGCCACGACCTTCGAAGCCACATTGGCGTTCCTGTTCGCGCTCGGCTTGCTCGCGTTTCATCTCGGAATCGAGACTTCGGGCCGGTTCTTCGACCTGCTCGCAATCGGCCGGAGTCAGGCCACCCTTGTTCTCGAAGGCGATTGGTGGCGGCTCATCACGGCCCTGACCCTGCACGCCGATCTTCCCCACGTCATTGGCAACACGCTCTTCGGTGGGTTTTTTCTGGCGGTGGTCGCCGGGCGGCTCGGCTTCGGCTTCGCTCTACTCGGATTCGTCGTGACCGGGGCGCTCGGAAACCTGGCCAACGCTCTCTACTACGAATCCGCCCATAGCTCGGTCGGCGCCTCGACGGGGGTCTTCGGATTGGTGGGTGTGCTCGCCGGGCTGGCCGCCTGGCGCAGACACCATCAGGCCACGCCGGGTCGCGGCGCGTGGGTCGCATTTGCGGCGGGTCTGGGAATCGTCGCGATGTTGGGAAGTGGCGGGCCCAAGGTCGATTTTTCAGCGCATCTCTTCGGGCTGGCCGTGGGCGCTCTGACCGGCTTGCTTCTCGCTGTTCCCTTCGCGAGCCGACCGACGCCGAACAATGTCGTTCAGACGCTGGCGATGTTCTCCGCGATCGGGATTATCGCCCTGGCCTGGGCTCGCGCGCTGGTGTGAAAACGTGCACAGAAGCGCGGGATTCGAACGGCGCGTTCAGGACTTCGCCCCGTTCGCCCCCGGGCCGAACAGCGGGTTCGTCATAGGTGTCTGCGCGCCAGTCCCAGCGCGTCTGCCGACGGGCCTCGGATTGCTATCGAGATCCCGAATTTTTCGTCTTGAGCCCATGGCTTGTATGGCCCCGCTTCGCGGTTGCGACCTGGATCCCGCTGGTCGCGTGCGGCCCCAATCCCTTCGAACGCCTCTGGCCCGAAGATTTGATTATATCTTCCGGTTCGTTCCCGCGCCTTCAGAACGTCTCCCTGGGGCTTCAGCTTTCGAGTTCGAGATACTCGAGTCCCTCGAGTCGGATCGTTATCGACTCCGTCCGAGGTTCTTCGAAGGCGGCCTCGATCGTGGTCGCGAAATCGGGACCATGTATTCCGAGATGAACCCCTCCAATCGACCGGATCTTGGCGCATCCGCGAACTGCCAGTCGACTCGCAGGACCTCGCTCGCCCATTGAGCGTTTCAGGAGAGCGGCGGCCACCTGGATCAATCCTTGCAGCATGATGCCGGACTCCGTGCGGCGACCGGCCTCTCTCCATAGACGCTCCAGTTCTTCGTGCGCCTCCCAGTAGTAGCGGTGGTTGAAGAGATCGATTGCAAGCAGGTAGGGACGGCAGGACGACCATTGCTCCGAGTCGAGTGGCTCGGTCTCTTCGGGGGCGGCGTAAGAGTGACCATCGAGGTCTCGTACGGGGTGGGGGGCTTTCCCGGGCAAGTAGCGATACGGGGGGAAGGCGGCTGTCGTGTATCGGCCGATCGGTGGAGTGATCTTCTGCATGGGAAGTCCTAGGCGCGGGAAGAGTCTACCCCGAGAGGCTCGGAGTCTACGCGGCCGAAGGCGCACTCGCCTGGCCGCGCAGATTCCTCGCGAGCGGAGCCCGGCGGGGATTCAGACCTAAACCGGGTCTGGCCATGGAAAATCTCTGCCATCCGATCCCATACGCGGGCGAATGTGAGACACTGGACCCCGAGAAGTGATGAGGGCGAACAGAGAGTGGAGCTGTCTCCAGAAACGATTCGAGATCAACTCGATCGCTGGCCGGTCGCGCGCTTGGCCACGATCGGTGTAGAAGGGCGCCCCCACCTGGTCCCAATCGTATTTGCCCTGGTGGGCAAGTGCCTATGGTCCCCGGTGGACGGGAAGCCCAAAAGTGGAGGGGAACTCGCGCGGGTCCGCAATATTCGCGCGCGACCCGATGTGAGCCTCCTACTCGATCACTACACGAGTGACTGGAAGCAACTTTGGTGGATCCGTATCGAGGCGAGAGGTCGCGTCGTTCAGCCCAAATCACCCCAGGCGGATGCTGCGTTCCAAGCAGCGCTCGCGGCGCTCTCCGAGAAGTACCCCCAGTATGGAGAGGTGCCACTAGTGCAGGCTGCTCCGACCCTGCTGGCATTCGATACGCTCCAAATTCGGAGCTGGTGCGCCAGTTCCAGCGTGGCCTGAAGTACGGGTGAGTCACGCCGTTGTTGCCGAAGGCATAGGTCGTGGGCGGGCTCCAGAGTCTGACTGAGGAGCAAGAGACCCGGCTGGTATATACTTGCCAGATGCGCGAGATCCTACCGGGCATCTTCACTTGGAGTCTGCTTTCCGAGCCGCATGGATACGACTTCAACGGCACGCTGGTGGTTCACTCCGAGGGCAATCTGTGCATTGATCCCGTGGAGCCCAATACGGAGGACCTCAGGGAAATCGTGCGCAGAGGTGTGTCGCGAATCCTGATCACTAACCGCAACCACACGAGAGGCGCCAAGCAGGTGCGCGAAGAGATGGGAGCCGAAATCGTCATTCATCCTGAAGATGCGGGCTACGCCAGAGATCAAGCGGTCGAGATTGGCGCCGAACTCGCTATCGGCGATCGCATTGGACCGTTCGTGGTCATTGCATGCCCCGGATTCCATGCACCTAAGCCCCAAGTAGATAGAGTGGCGCAGATGCTCGTACCGCTTCGAGGATTACTGCGGCACTTCGCTGCCTAGATCTCCTTTTGCCCATCGGTTCGTCTCCGGAAGCCACACTGCGCCTTCGCCGATGTAGCCGTACTGAATCTCCAGATATTTCTTCACCAGGGCTGGGCAGGGATACGACTTTCCCTCGAAGTGAATCTGAGCCAAGGGGAACACGACCTCCTCGGTGTAGAAGCAGCTGTCAACGCCAAATCCCTCATACTGTTGTACATACGCGCCACTACTTTCGCTGAACTGGTAGAGCATCACGTCGCAGACCACGAGCGGCCACTCGATCTCCTTGCCCTCGAAGTTCCCCTTAAAGTATCCACCGTCCTTCAGCCAGACCCGGTAGCCCTGGCAATGGCTTCCCTTCCGCTCCCAGGCATACGCGGGAGGGAGCTCGGCCTCCAACAGGTCGGGAAGGCTCCTGAAGTGCGCTTGATTGCGAATCGCGATATCTGCGTCGGAGTCACGCGCAATGAACTTGCCGTGGCGGTGGGCGCCTAGCAGGGTTCCTTGATCAATCCAGTACTCAACTTTCCAAGCGTTCAAGAGATCAGCCAGCATAGAGAGCAACCCGTTGATCTGGGGGTGAATTTTCAGGTTCGCTGCGACCGCTTCCGCTTCGTTTTCCGTTGTCACTTCTCCCCAGCAACTCAGCAATGCCACGTTGCCCCCTCAGTTCGCGAAGATCTTGGTGAGCGCATAAGTGAAACCCCTTCACATCGATCGTCTGTAAGCCAACCCGCCGAGTTCAGCGGTGATGTTGCAGTTCCGCCCGAACATCAGACGAGACTTTGGTCCTCGAACATTCTCACCCCCGCCCTCGAAGAGCACGGCACTCGCGAGCCAGCCTAACAGGCTGTGACACCACCCGGACTCCACTTCGAAAGCCATTCTTCGCGATCCCGGCAGCGGACTGCATAGCAATCATTTCGAGCAACCATCGCAAGATGCTGCGTGGACACTCACGTTCGAAGCCGGTCGGACAGAGGTTTCGGGCCTGAACAAGGCGGGCCCAGTGCATCGATCTTCGATCTTGCCCGTGTAGCTGCTTGGCACGGGCTGTGGCACGGCATTGCTATGCCGGTCGGGCGATCTCGACGAGTTGCCACTGCTAGCTCGCAAGAAGTCTCTGAGGTTTTCTCAGGCCTTCTGCAGGGCCAACCCTGGGCTGAGAATGATGCGGGTTTCCTACGCCCCTGCCACTTTCTCACCGTTGCAGTCGCTTAGCATAACACCCGTTTACGGAATCGGCCCACTTCCCCTTGATCCGGTGCGTCGATCCAGATTTGGCACTTTGACCGGCCGTCCGTTCCGACCACATCAACTGATCGAACCTCCGCATCTTGGTACCTCGTCGCCACGTGAAGCTTGTGCTGAGTAGCCCACTGCTGGATCAGTCTGTCATTCGCTTCATATCTCACGGGAACGGTACCCCCGGCCCGAACGCCTCATTCGGGATAGTGATCGAACGGGTGCGCCATGGGTCACATGGCCCGAACCATCCCGCGCAAGCGACCAGACCTGGGGCGGGGTACCGGACACTGAGGTCACCTCGGCCAGGATGGCGTCGATCCCGGGGCCGTGGATCAGCCTTCTATCATCAATCTGAGTCCGGTAGCCGAGGGGCGAGCGACGGAAGGTGCGCCGCCCCATGCTGTCATACTCGAACTCAGCCGTCTGACCCAGCGCATTGGTGGCGGCCACCAGCCTGTCCGCCGCGCCGTACTGGCTCGTGAAATCGACCCGCTAGCCGTCCACAGCCGACTCCGTGTCGACTCCGGCGAAGCCCAGGATCAGAACGGCCATCAGAATATTGCCAGCCTGAACGCCCGCGCGCCGGCCAACTCCAAAGCCAGCGCTATGCAAACGAGCGACGAGAGGCTCACTTTTCGGGCCTTGGAGTCACCCGTCTCTGGCACCCTCCGCTCGGACGGAAGATCTGGGCTCGCGTTGCGGTTCCACAGGAGAATGATTACGGGCAGGACCCAGAGATCTCCGCGACGGGTCCCCCCATAGGGATTTAACATACCCCCATACTCGGACGTTATGCCAGAACCCAGCTTGGATGGCCTATCCTCTACGCATGGCACGCATGTTCTTGATGGCGATTCTTCTCGTTACGCTGAGCGAAAGTCTGATTCTGCATTGGACCGGCCTCGCGTTTCGGGGAGGCGGATTCAACTGGGCGGCCGGATCCCTCGTCATTTTCGCCATCGGCGCGCTCAACATGGCGCTCTTTCCAGTCGCACGCAGTCGCATTCACGCAAAGGGCCTCGGCCTCGTGCTCAGTCGCGTCTGGATACTCGGAAGCGTGGCCGCGCTGTTGACCGGCATGATGCTGGCGACGGTATTCGCCCTGCTCTACAGCGGAGGCTGGATCTTTGCCGCCGAGGACGCTCGCGATATCGGGATTCTGTGGCTCGGGGGATTCGTGGTCACACTGGGACTCGGTTCCGGCTTGTGGGGCGCCACGGTCGGGAATCATCGTGTGCGGGTCGATTCGCTTTCGTTTTCGCTGGCCAACTTTCCCAGCGAGCTTGCATACATCAAGCTGGTCCACATCACCGACCTGCATATCGGCCCGCTTCTCCGCTCCGATCGCTTGGCGCGCTTCGTCGCGCGGATCAATGAACTCGAGGCCGACCTGATCGTCATCACCGGAGATCTCTTCGACTTCAGCCCCGACTATATAGAAGTCGGCTGTCGTGAACTCGCAAAACTCAAAGCGAGCAGTGGAGTCTACGCGGTGCTCGGAAATCACGATCACTATACGGGTACGGAAGAAGTCGCCAAGGGGATCGCGAAGTTCACTTCGATTCGATTGCTTCGCGATGAATGGGAGAGGATCAAAATCGCCGGTGGATCGCTCGTGATGGCCGGACTCGAAGACCCCCAGACGATCAACTGGATGGAAAAAAATTCCGAGAGTCCGGTGCTCGAACGCCTGGCGCGAGAGATCCCTCCTGACCATCCGTGTGTTCTATTGGCCCATCGGCCGAGTTTCTTTCAGCAGGCGGAGCGGCTCGGCTTCCCGCTCGTGCTTTCGGGACACACCCACGGCGGCCAGATCGCCCTGCCCTTCGCCACGAATCACAATGCGTCTCGAATGATCTCCGACCAGACTCGCGGCATCTACAAGCGGGGCGATTCGACCATGTACGTGAATCGAGGCTTGGGAATGGCTGGGCTGCCGCTGCGCCTCAATTGTCCCCGCGAGATCGCGCTTATCCGACTGACTGCCTAGGAGGCAGGCCTGCGCGATCACTTGAGTCTCGCGCCGAAGCAGCCGCCGGCTGCGTTCGCTCCACAGCGCCGTCTTCCGGCGGAGCCCCGTCCCGGGACGCCCTGCCAGAACCCAGCTTGAATGGCCTATCCCCATGATGAAATCTGCGTGATGGACTTCGATGGCAAGAATCTAGCCCGCCTCACTTCACACGGAGCGCGGGATACGGCGCCCGCTTGGTCTCCCGACGGAAGCAGGATCCTCTTTTTCTTGGAAAGGGCCGGCTACCAGCAGATCTACGTAATGAACGTGGATGGCAGCGACCAGAAGAACCTGAGCGATTCAGCCGGGAATGACGCGTACCCGGAGTGGTCGCCCGATGGTAGTCAGATCGTGTTTCACTCGGATCGAAGTGGCATGGAGAAGATTTAGGTCCGGGACGCCGACGGGACCAACCTAGTGCAGCTCACCAACGACCCGAATACGGCTGCACTCGCACCTTCGTGGTCTTCCGATGGCAAGAGGGTTGCCTTCTACACATCGTCGGGTAAGGGAACAGGCGAAATCATTGCTATCGACGCCAATGGCACGAACGCGACATCGCTCACCAATGCGGGTTCGGATGGCTACGACCCCGCGTGGTCACTGGGCGACACCCCCGATTCGCCCGCCCCGGTGGTCGAGACGTCTACGTGTTTTCGAGATGGCGATTTCGAGGACGCCGGATGCGTGGGGGGGAGTAGCGAGAAGTGAACACATCGGGTCCCAGCCTGCCCCCCGCTTGACTCATGACGGGAAAGATCACTGCCTTTGAAGCAGGCTCACGGCCCGACGTTCAGGCCTTTCGAAAAAGAGTTCTTCGTGGGCGGCTTGTCAAAGAGGGCCGAATTCACAATTGGGTCAAGCGCCCATCACGGGATCCCCTAGGGATTTAACATAACGCCCAGGCTCGGACGTTGTGCCAGAAGACAGCTTGAATGTCCTATCCCCCCCGACTCGATCACGGTCCCTTCGCGATCGCGTCGGCCAGCACTTCACCGACGACGTGCGACCCGAGTGCGTTCAGGTGCGTGTCGAAGATACTGTTGTATGGAATGCGCCCTGCAAACGCCTGCGCCTTCAGTTCGAGTGTCGGGTCAACGAAGCGGATTCCCTCTTCGGCGGCCAGCTGCGCGACCTCCGCCGGAAGGTTCCCCGGAACCCAGTTCGAGAAGGCTGGGTTGGCAGTCTCGGCGAACCGGAGTCTGCCCTCAAGTACGCGCCTCTTCGCGGGGAGATAAAGGAGCCAGGGCTCCGCACCGAGCGCCCGCCGACCATTTTCTCAGTTCCGCGGCAACGTGTGCCCGATTTTTCTTTGGAATGCTTGCCGACGGCGCATAGAGGAAATCGACGGGAATCCATCCGTCCTTGGAATTGAATTCAGCCTCTCTCCCGAGCGCTCTCCCGGCGGCCCGTTCCCGAGCACGAAATATGGCGATGTCGATGCGAGATTTCGCGAACCGGAGCAACGACGTCTGGGGGACGATCTCACGATTCGGCCTCTTGCCTCGGCGCGCGTACTGAGCCAAGGCCAGTCGCTCCCGCAACAGGTCCTCGAAGTCGTTTCCCTCGAAGAACGCGAGCACCGCGACCCGCAGACTCGGCGAAGCTCCGTACTCCGTCAGATAGAAATTGTACGTCGCTGGGCCGGTAAAACTGACCCCCAGGTTTCTTGCCCGAATGCCGAGTCGCGACGCAGCGACATCAGAGAATAGATCCTCTTGCCGCAGGTACCCGGCTTCCGTGAACGAATCGCCCACGACAACCATCTGCCAATCGTCGAGATCATCCGGGTTTCGAAACCCCTGCTCGTCATAACGCACTGTGACGACCGGAAGTGAAGCGTACGGGTCGTCGCGACGGTCCTCCGGACGGCGGTGCTGGAGGAAATACTCCGACAGCACGTTTCCCCGCCATTCATCGGGGCCTGGGCGCCGAAAGAAGACGGACCCGACCGATTCCGTCGGCTGCCGGTAGTAGATCGGGCGCTCGAGAAAGGCCGCTTCCTTGCGGTCGAGATCGACTTCGAGCGCGCGAAATATTACTTCGAGGGCCGCGATCGTTGCGAGGACCGAAAGAGCGGCGAGGAGGATCTTTGAAACCAAGAGGCCAACCCGAATGAGATGGAAGGGTAGCAGCGCTCCCCCCGCAGCACCTCAGCCCGCGAATAGGAATTTGCAAAAAGGAATTCCAAAGGCCCATTCTACACCCTTGGGCATGTAAGGTACAGGCTAAAGAGGGGGCACGGGGGCTCTCAAGATCAGCGGGGGCCGTAGGCCGCTGAGCCCCCTACCCCGCTGCCAGAGCTGATTCGGGTCGGCCGTGCCGGAACTTCGTCCTGCAGCATCGATCAATCTGTCTTCTCTTGAGTAAAACGGATTAGTAACAGCGTCGGCAGCCAGAGGGGCAAACATCCGTGCACGGATATCCAATTCATCACCCGCCAACGGGCTCTCCATAGGGACTCAAAATGACGCCCAGTTTCGGACGTTGTGCCACAAGCCAGCTTGAATGTCCTATCCCCTCACGAAGGCATCGCCCTCACACAAGAATCGGACAGCCCCTCTTACTTACCCTCATCATCCATCAACTTCATCTAGCCCGGACCAGGAAAACCAGCCTTCTCACAGCCGTCTGACCTCCTGGCGAGAACCGTCATGAGCCGTAAGCCACTCTGGTATTCAACCGTATAGTCAAAAAACTCGGAGACCATGATCACCGACAAAACCCGCTCCGGATTGACTCCCGAAATCCAAACGAAGGGCAACGGCTGAGAGCAGGCAAAATCCAGCACACTGTAAACAGATTCGGAGCCCGAATCGAACCGAACAAATTCGCGATCCAAATTCGCCAGCATGTTCTTTTGGCTTAAACCAGCTGACCAGAGATCATCCAGCACGATGGTCCGATCGGCGGGCAGGGCGTATCTGATTTTGGTCAGGGCCAGAATCGGATCCGCCGGCAAAGCCGTTTTCCTGATCGGCACCAACGCTTCTGCCTCAAATGTCTGGTGCAGGAGACTTTGCCCCTCCGCCCAATTCAACGCCCCTGAAGGGTCCTCTTCGCCCTCAGTACCGCCAGAGCTTCGCGTAAGCCAATCTTCCATAGGGCTTGTCGATTGACTCCAACCATTCGCGTAGAACCGAGCTGATTCCGAGGTGGCAGCCAGAAAAAACACACCCAGAAAGCCCATCCCGATCCAGCGCACCAATCGCGTGTGCGTGACGAGTGAGCTTGAGATTTCAACGAGCACCAACCCCATCATGACCTGCACGAAAGGAACGCCGAGGAGCAAGCGACGCGGCAACATCCCAGCGATGAATGAGGGGAAAAACGAGACGAACGCGACCCAGATGAGCAGCGTCCATATCACGGGATTTGAGCGCCTCCTCCAGGCCACTGCGAAACCCAGCACCACCAACGGAGCCAGTAATGGATTAACGATAGACCGCTCGTTGATTCGATCATTCGACTCCCAACTGGGCTCGATGAAGGTTTTTGAAAACAGGATTTTGACCGCGCTGACAATCGGATTCCGATGCGCAAAGCCGGACAACTGGATGACCTCGGGCGTATCCAGTTCTTCCACAATCTGCATGACATCATCCTGTGGCCCGACCACCAACGCGAACGATGTCTCCCCTGAAGCTGCCTGGGCCTGAAGCAGATCCGGGTCGATCCGATTCATCATTTTCGTCGGCAAAACAAACGAAGCCATGAGCGATTCTGGCAATTCCCAGAGCGAATGTTTCTTGTCGAATGTTTGGCGAGACACATCTTCAAGCCCCTTTGAGAACACAAGAAAAACCGGGGCCACCATCACGGCCGCTGTCACCAGCGCCACTGCACCAAGCCTGAATGCACCGCGTCGACGCAGCAAGCTCGGCTGCATTAGTAGACAAAGCGCCAAGACGGGTGGAACAAACCAACTCAGCTGATAGAAGTAAACTGAGAGTCCGGAGACCAGTCCCAGAAGCAACGCAGAGGACGTATTCCATTTCTCTTGGAGGCGCGCCAAACTCCAAAAAGCGACAACGCCACCCAGAATACAAAAAGAGAGATAGAAGCCGGTTCGACTATAGGCAACCAACACTATCGAACTGGATGCGAGCGCCAACATCCACAACGAAACTTGAACACCGAGTCGTTTGCGAAAGAGTAAGTAACCCAGATTCAGGGCGACGAGATTGGCCAGCCAACTCGCCACTCGGAGAGAAAAGAGACCTGAGTCAAGGGCACTCAGCGCAAGAGCTTGCGTATAGAAAGGAATAAATTGACTCTGAAAGCGCTCAAAGCTGTACAGCAACTTCAGGGGGGCCGGCAAGATATGGCCTCGAGGCAATTCTCCCAATTGCATATAGGCTGTTCTCAGATAGGCAATCTCGTCGAAATAAGGCGGTGGGTAGACATCCACGCGATACAAACAGAACAAGCTGAATAGAGCGAGCAGGAGGGCAACCAGAAAAAACTCAAACCCAGGGCTCAGCTCAATAGGCTTCCTATCCGGCGGCTGCCAACGAAAGAGGATTGGAAGTACAGCCAGCCCATACAAGAGGACACCCAAACCCGTCTGACCATCGGCCACAAAGGACTGTGCAATCAATGCCACCAATAACGCAGCCAGAAGAAACCCATGGTCACGCGGTGCCTCCCGCACTCGCCAGAGGCAGACCCCCACAACGATGAACAAAAGCGGCCAACGAATTGCGACCGCAATTTCGGAAAATCCTACCCTGAACCACTCGGCGGCATTGACAAAGTTATAGATCGGGCCATCAAGGAAGAAGAGCATCGGGGCGAGAGAAAAAGACGCGCTGCGCACAAAAAATATGCCCACAGCTGCCACAAGGAGACCTGCCCCGAGGACGGAGAGAACGGCCCTCACTGGCTGCGAACTAGAAACACTACTCATCGTGGCCATCCTGGTGATGATATCATATCCGCTTTGTCTCCTAGATCAGATATCTGGCTCGGCCACGGCACAAGTCCGACTTCTCATGAAGTCTTTGGATAACGAGACGAATTCGGCGGCCTTGTCACCCTCGCGCAAGTTGCTAACCAGTCCCAATGGGAAGAGAACGGAATTTCAATTCCCCGATGCAGTCGACGGAGAACGGCCACCGCTCTGAGCGGCTTGGCCAGAAGACCATCAAGGACTTCGGCGACCAGTGGAATGAGTTCTCGCTGAACGAAGGGTTCTACGCTTCTCAAGAACTCCTTGCGGACATCCTCGGCCCACTTCTTGAGCCCTCCGAATTCCGTTCCACCCGCGCCGCCGATATCGGAAGCGGTACCGGCCGCATTGTCCGAATGCTCCTGGATGCGGGAGCTGAATCGGTGATAGCCGTCGAACCTTCCCAGGGAGTCGAATCGCTGCGAACCAACCTGGCAGATGTCTCGGACCGAACTCAAATCCTCCACACGACAGGAGAGAATCTCCCACCCAACCTCGAACTCGACTTCGTCGTCTCGATCGGTGTGGTGCAATTCATCCCCGACCCTCTGCCCACCCTACGGGCTGCACGCGCCGCCCTCAAGGAGGGGGGCCGGCTTGTGGTCTGGGTCTATGCCAAGGAAGGAAGCGGTTGGTACCGAGGGGTCCTTCGACCTTTTCGGCTCCTCGCCGGCAGCCTGCCAGAGAAGGCCCTGCTTTCTTTGTGCGGCGCCCTGAATATGGGCCTCGATCCCTACATCGCGCTCTGCAGACGGCTTCCACTTCCTCTCCGCAGTTACGTCCTGAACGTTCTGGCGAAGCTTGATCGCCGGACACGAAAACTGGTCATTCACGATCAACTGAGACCCAGTTACGTCAAGTTCTATCGCCGCGAGGAGCTGATCCAGCTGATGGAGTCAGCCGGCTTCGATGCGACTCAGTGCTACCACCGTCGGGGATATAGTTGGACGGTCCTAGCCACAAACAAAAAGAAAGATGGACCCGCATGAGAAACCAGCGTCCGGCAGACCCTCTCGTTTCCCTGGTCGTCCCTGTCTTGAATGAAGAGAAGTGTGTAAAGGAGTTCTTTGAACGGAGCCAAACCGCGCTCACAAGTGCAGGTACCCGCTTCGAAATTGTCATGATCGATGACGGCAGTACCGACGGCACACGCGAAATGATCCTCGCTCTTCGACGGAGCCACCCCGAGCTCAAATCCATCCACTTCACGAGAAACTTCGGCCACCAGGCCGCGCTGATGGCCGGAATGGAATTCGCGAAGGGTGATCTGGTCATCACCCTGGACGGTGACCTCCAACACCCACCCGAGAAGATCCCTGAAATGATTGAGCGCTGGAGGGGCGGCAGCGACGTAGTTCAGTGCCGACGCATTGAAACTGGGCGCACCACCCACGGAATCAAGGAGGCCACTAGCCAGCTCTTCTACAAGGTCATGAATTTGATCTCGACGGTCGAGCTCGCCTCCGCTGGAGCCGACTTCAGGCTCATCGACCGAAGAGTAGTCGATGAATTGAATAGGCTTGAAGAGCGCTTCACTTTTGTGCGTGGCTTGGTCCCCTGGATGGGATTCAAGGAGACCCAACTCGACTATCGACCTGAAAAACGTTTTGCAGGACGCACGAAATACAGTTCTTTTCGCATGTTTTCTCTCGCTTTCGACGGAGTTTTTTCTTTCTCATCCTTCCCATTGAGACTGATATCCCTTCTCGGGCTATCGACGACAATATTTGGAATCGTGTTCGGCATCTTCTGGTTGGTGTCCTATATGCTCGGTCGTGTCGAGGGCAGCGGCTGGACTTCACTCGTGATCCTTGTTCTCACCTTCGGAGGCGTTCAACTTCTCTCCATTGGAATCGCGAGCGAATACATCGGCCGCATTTACGCCGAAGTCAAGAAGAGGCCCCGCTACATCGTCGAGTCCACCCAAGGCATAGACGAACCGTGAGTTGCTCCATTTGTGGAGAGAATTCGGTGCGGGTCAAACTCATCAAGGATGGAATACCCATTCTGCAGTGCCGTGCCTGCTCGCTAGCCTGGTGGGTACCAGGAGATGACTTCGATGCCAAAGCCACCTACAACGCCTCCTATTTCGGAGGAGCCTCCACAGGCCACGGCTACGATGACTACGGCCTGCTTGAATCATCTCTTCGACGCACCTTCCGACGACGCCTGTCGAGCCTGCCCCAATCCGAGCACGAAGGCACCCTGCTTGATATCGGTGCCGCCTATAGCTTCGGCATGCAAGCCGCACGCGAAATGGGATGGCGGGCCGTCGGCATCGAAATTTCAAAAGCCGCCGCCCAAGCAGCCCGCACCGCGGGCGAGCAAAAGATTGCCGTGGCCAGGGCAGAAGCGATCCCCTTCGAGGACAATCGCTTCCAGGTGGTGACCCTCTGGGACGTACTTGAGCACGTCCCCGATCCCGATGCAGTCATGAAAAATGTGGCGCGGGTCATCACTCCGGGAGGACGGCTCATGCTCACCACTGGAAATGTTGAGAGTTGGCTCGCTCGCCTGTCGCGCTCCAAGTGGCACCTCTACACACTACCCGAACACCTCTTCTTCTTCAGCCGGAAGAGCCTCGAAATCTTACTCGATCGTCACGGCTTCAAGGTCGAGGCTATGACGACTGAGGCTTCCTTCTACACTCTGGGATACCTGTCTGAGCGAATTCGGAAAACCATCTTCGGCCAAAACCGGGGTCATCCGGCTCGATGGCCCGGGGCGAATCTCGAGATTCCCGTCAACCTCTATGACATCCTTCGGGTGACGGCCACGCGAGAACCAACATGACGAAGAGTACAATCGGCTCGCGTCATTGCAGTCAAACACATAGGGACTGTCCGTATCATTAAGGGATAGGACATTCAAGCTGGCTTTTGGCACAACGTCCGAGCCTGGGCGTTATGTAGTGTTTTCATCGGGAGGCCTGTGACGGGGCGACCCGATTTATCTGATGCGATTCAATAAACCAGGGGAGCACGGGGACCTGGCCGCCGCCCGTGCCTGCGAGCAGGGGATCGGTCGCGCCAATGAACTCATCGCCATCGAACCCACTCGAACCGACTAGAGGGTCACACCCGCATCACCCATTCGAATGGTCAGGAACTCCATCCCCTCTGGCCCGCACGTAAAGCCGTAACGATAATTGGCCTGAATGACGATTGAATCATCCGCACCCAGCGTCGCCAGATCATCGTCGAATTGACAGCCACCTTTGAGGATTACCAATAGCTCGTCGTGCGTATGATGATGCGGTGGCACGCGAAAACCGGCCGGCAGTACCGAACGGTTCATGAAAAACCCGCCTTCGCCCTTGACGAGTTCTTTGCGCCTTGCGCCACTGCCCCTGGCTTTCTCGATGAATTCCTTGGGTGGCGCGACAACGGACTTGGCGCGCATAAGATTGTCCCAATCGATCTGATCGTAGATCAACACAGTCGGAGGCTTGGAGGGCGGCAGTTCGGGCTTGGCCATAGAATGGGCTCCTTTGATCGGACGGGCGAATCGGGTAGCGGGAACTAGCGCTTGATTTTGGCCAATTCGGCCTGCGCGACTTTGACGAGACGCTCAACTTCGGCAAGTGAGTCGTGAAGCGGCCCGGCATGCGCTTCGACCTCGCGTGCGAGTTTTTCCCCGCCGGCGCGCTCGAGCATGGGGACGACTCGATTGCGCAATTGCGCAAGTGCCCACGGCAACATCTCGCCAAGTGCAACGCGATCGAAATCAATGATCGTCTGCTCTTGGCCGCCGAGATCGATGTAGTGATAGTGGGGGCCCTGCTCGAAGAGATCGAAGCGCAGGTATTCATGACCATCCTCGCGGCCGAGCACATGAATCGATGCGCCATTATCCTCTGCGACCGCGCCGTCGAGGGCGCCTTGGATCTCTGTCATCTGGTCGCCTTCGTAATTCGCCGCCAATTCTGCGGTGTCGAGCAAGCGGTATTCAACGCCGATGCGTAACGCACCAGCGTCGACATAGGTGGTATGCGCGTCGTCGGGCGGAATCGGGGGAACGCTATAGGTGGTACCGGTCATGCTGAATCCTCCTCTTGGCCGCCGGGCGTCGGCAGGCCGGGCCAATGCTTGAACACGCGGCGCGCGGCGCCGGATAGAAGTTCGGTGCCCGACTCTTCATCCAGATGAATGTCGGGGAGGTCGTGTTGCTCATCTGGAATCCACTGGACGCTGTACTCGGGACCCGGCCTTGGCCTCTTCGAACTTCGTCGGCAAGTGTGTCTCCGGGAAGCGATAGAAATTCATTGAATTATCCCACAAGATCTTACGTTTGCTCTCGTCGCTGAGACGCTTTTGGCCGAGGAAGGTAGTCACGGCATTCGGAAACTTCGAGTCGGGATGCGGATAGTCGGTTTCGAAAAGGATCCGATCGTCGCCCATCTCGTCGATGACGTGATAAACGAGTTCCTCATCGCATTCAGTGGCCACCCAGCAATTCTGCTTGAAGTACTCGATCGGTTCCTTTGTGCATTCTGGCGTTTCGAGCCAGCCCGCCAACTCAACGTGCTCCTCGATGCGATGCAGCCAGGAGGGCAGCCAGGCAGAACCCGCTTCCATATACGCCACGCGCAAGCGTGGGAAGCGCTCATAGACCCCATTCACAATCATCGCGAGCATTGCCATCTGCGCTTCCATCTGATGCACGCAACTATGCCATTCGACGAAGGAAGAGAAGCGCTCGCAACCGGCGGAAGTGCCGGCCAGGCCCATGAACTCGTGGGTCGCGAAGGATACGTCTAGATCCTGCAACACCTCCCAGAGAGGGTCGTAGTAGCGATCGCCCAATGTGCGCTGGTTGAAGGGATTCGGTCGGGCCCAGAAGCAGCGCGTGCCGAGATGCTCATACGCGTAGTGGACCTCCTCGACTGCGCGCGTGATGTCGTTGAGCGGTACCGGTCCTGCTGCGAGAATGAGACCACCAGAGGTCTCGCGCATCTCTTCCGCCCAACGGTTGTAGGCCCGGGCCATCCCCGCCTGCAGATCGGGATCGATGCCGTCGAGCCACATGTCATAGCCGGGGCCATAAAGCACGGCGAGATCGACCCCTTCGACTTTGAGGGATTCAGCGACGCTCGCACCATCGAATCCCCTATTCACCACATCCCCGTACTTTTCGATCATCACGTCAGTCGTCCAGCGGACGGCTTCCTGCTGGCGGCCATAGAGCGTCTTGTGACTCTGGGTATAGCGGCCGTCGACGGTGGCGGGGCGAAAGCGATCCATTCCCTCGAAGGGTTGCTGCCATGAGACGCGGGATTGATAGCGCTTGTCGAGAAAGCGCTCCCAGAGATTTTTGGGCTCGACGACATGGGCGTCAGCATCGAATATTTTGAATCCATCTCGCATGGGGGAACACTCCTGTAAGCGGCTGATAGTGTTGGTTGTTGGGGAGAGCGCGGCCGGTCATGCCCGCGCAACGAAGGGCGTATTTATTGGCTCCGTGTGTCCTCGAGCCAGGCCGGCAGATCGATCGGTGGATTCGGAAGCTTCTTCGTATTGCGTTTTTTGAGGAGCGTTTCGAACCCCTCGGGATCGGCAGGCCACGAGCGGGGATCGCCGATCATGACTTCGAACAGTTCGACGCCTTCCGGCCCGGCAGTGAAAGGACCAAAAGCCGCGCCGTGTTCCAGTGTGATGTGCATACCTTGCGTGCATTTGATATCGCCACACATCATCTCGCCCGACAGCACGAAGAGGATGTGATCACCATTATGCCCGTGCTTGTGAATCATCATGCCGGGATCCCATTTCGCATAGAGCGAGAGCATCTTCGGCGTGAACTCCAACCACTTCTCGAAGACGGACATGCGTTTGCCATCGGATTCGAGTGCTCGCACCTCATGCCATTTCTCTTCGTGGGCGTGGCGGAAGCGCACTTCGGGCGGCTTCTCCGTGGTGTCGACTTTGGCTTCGCTCATGGGGGCTCCTGATGAGACTGTTGAGGGTGGGGAGAGGGGTTGAGAAGAGGCGGGCGACTCAGGCAGGCCGATCACCGGCCAACGTGACACGATGCATGACGCGCCGCTCTTGATAATCGGGTACGCCAAAATGTTGCGTCGAACGGTTGTCCCAGAACGCGATCGAATTCGTGTCCCAGCGAAAGCGGCATTGAAAGGCTGGCGATCGCACGTGATCGATCAGAAAGGGCAATAACATTTGATTCTCACGCTCAGAGAGCCCGAGCAGACGTGTCGTCGAATTGCCGTTGACGAAAAGTGCTTTGCCCCCGGTCGCCGGATGCGTACGCACGGCTGGGTGTTGAACAGGTGGCCACTTCGCCTGGACCTCGCTGAGCTTGGCTTCGCTATGCCCGGCGTCGATCGCCTTCTGCAGGGCCATGGTAATGTCGTGTTCCGCTTCCAGGCCGTCTAGCATTGTTCGAATCGGCTCCGATAAGGCCTCATAGGCCGCCACCATATTCGCGAAGCAGGTATCACCGCCGGTTTCCGGCAAGAGCACCGCCTTCAGGATCGATCCCAGAGGCGGTTCCTCCATGAATGTGTTGTCGCTATGCCAATTGTCAGCGCCTTCACCTTCCGGGGTCGTCTGGTCGAGCACGATGTAGTCTGGGCTCTTGCTGTATTTTGGGATGAAGGGCGGCGTACTTATCTCTCCGAACTGACGCGCGAATTCCACCTGCTCTTCGGGCGTAATATCCTGATCGCGAAAAAACAACACGTGGTGCTCGAGTAGGGCGGCCTCGATCGCTGCGCGAGCCTCGGGCCCCAGCGGCTCCTTGAGAGAAACGCCCCGGATCTCGGCGCCGATCACGCGCGTAACCTTCTTGATCTGGAGGGCCTTCATGCGATCACCTCAGCGCCAAATTTTTGGATGTTTTCGATATAGGTGGCACGGTCGTCGCCCGGCACGCCAATACTCAGCCAGTCGACGCCCAATGCTTCGAGCTCAGCGATCTCTTCGCGAAAAGCGGGATAGTCGAAAGCCTGCTTTGAATTCATGCCATGACCAAAGGGAACAAAGTTGATTTCGACTCGGGTATCGCGGCCGATCTCAGCCGAGTAGCGGCGTAGATAGTCGAGTTTTTCTGCGAGGTCGGCGTGGGTCTCGATGGCCGAGGTGTGGACCGACCCGGCGTAGGCAGCCGGAAGCGGGAAGGGGCTCCAGCCCTGCGCGCTCGTCGCCGCTCTCCGAATCGCAATGCGACTATTGCCGCCCACCCAGAGCGGGGGGTGCGGTTGCTGTACCGGTCGCGGCAGTGCGGTATTGCCGGTCGCGTTGTAGCGCTCACCGCCGCGCTGCACGCTCTTGCCGCTCCAGGCCGCTTGCATGGCTGCGATCGCGTCGTCGGTGCTGTCATTGCGACTCGCGAAGTCGGCTCCGAGTGCTGCGTATTCTCCCTCGAGATAGCCTGCCCCGATGCCCATGATCACGCGGCCGCCCGAAAGGGCGTCGAGGCTCGCGATGGATTTGGCCGTCAGAAAAGCATTGCGATAGGGCAATACAATTAAATTTGTATGCAGGCGAAGGCGGCGTGTCACCATCGCCGCTGCCGAGAGCGATACAAAGGGATCGAGTGCATGGTGCCCGCTTGCCTCGAGCCAGTCATCGGCTGGGAAGGGATGCTCTGTGACATAACAGGCGTCGAAGCCCGCAGTCTCGATCGCGAGAGCCAGTTCGGCGATCGCATCGGCGTGCATGAATTCTTCGAGCTGTTCGACTCGATCCGTGGGCAATTGGACTGAGAACTTCATGCCGGCACCGGTCGGCTGTAGGGGGACGCCGTATCGTCGGCGCAGGGCTTCGACTCAATCATGTTCGAGCTCCGTGCCGCCGGGCCGCAGGACCTCGCCGGGCAGACAATTCTGCAATTCTCCGCTTAGCACGATGGGATGGCCATTGACGATGGTCGCGATGAAGCCGCGCGGGCGCGCACAGAAGCGCCCTTCCCCGCCAGGCAGATCGTATTCCATCCGTTTGGTGCCTGGACCGATGGTCTTCGGATCGAAGATCATGATGTCCGCGGCATAACCCGGCAAGAGCGCACCCCGATCCGTCAGACCGGCCACTGCGGCCGGTACCTGGGTGAGTTGACGAATACCTTCTTCGAGTGTCCAGGCACCGCGATCCAGAACCCAGAAGCGCAAGAAGTAGGTCGACCAATC
>Ga0310120_10000955_pt1 | contig 22041 bp, 25 predicted proteins | sample CB27_AW_983_MG_FD_203506 | JGI IMG/M metagenome (GOLD analysis project Ga0310120, IMG submission 203506) | Marine microbial communities from Western Arctic Ocean, Canada - CB27_AW_983 | ecosystem: Environmental > Aquatic > Marine > Oceanic | place: Canada: Western Arctic Ocean | collected...
ACTCTTGAGATTTCCCTCCCGAGCCAAAACGGAGGTCGGGAGAGAGGGTAGTTTGATCTCTTCCTTCACCTTGAGCAACATGACTGCAATGTCCTCTTCCTTGTGCTTGGTCCACAGGGTCTTCTCGCCCTCGCGAATCTTGACCGGCACGTCCTTGCGCACATAGGTGCCGTCCGCCTTCCCCTCCCGCAAGACGAGGATCGCCTCATTTCCGGTCGCTTTCTCCAAGACGTGCGCAGCGGTCGCGAGGAAGATGCGCTTGGGGTCCTTCTCATCATGGAGGAGAAAACAGGTCGCGGTGCTGTCATGATTGAAGAGCTTGAAGGTGCAGTTCATGACCGACACCGCGGCGACATCGGCCCGGACAGTTGCTAAGAGCGCAAGGGGCAGCAGGGCAACCGCCAAGGAAAGGGTGCTCAAATTCATGCCTGTTATCGCATACACAGCTCTTGGGAGAATAGCGAGCGCTACACCCACCATTTCTTCTCCTGATGGAACCCCCGCCGAGCACGAAACGTTTTCAAGGATGCCTCCTTCACCCTCCTTGACGAGAGCGTTGGGCCCTCTATCCTACCAAAATTGTAGGGTCGGCGCTCCCCCGCAACAGCTCATTGTGGTCGCTTTTTCCAGGCGGATTGGAGATCCTCCAGAGTTCCGGAGGCCTTCGCCTGACCACTTCCCTCCTCCCTCGGTCACCGCCGGCTGACTCTCATTCCGCGATGCCCATCATTTCGGTGACATCGAACCAGCCGGGCTCTCCGGAATTGCTCTCAAGGCCGCCCAGCCGGCGACCCCCACGCTTCCCCACCCTCTCACGAGTAGGTTCCTGCATCCTCCTCCAATCTCCCTTGCGCCAGGCTATAATCCGAACTCGTCCGGATTATAGAGCTCCGCAAAGACCATTTGACCGGCAGAGGTTTGCAGGGTCGAGATGACGAGAACATCCTGGGTCGTCCCGATCTTGGGAGCCGCTTGGTTGACCACGATCATCGTCCCATCGGGAAGATACCCAACACCCTGGTGCTCGTCCTTCCCAGTGCGAACGAGGGCGAGGTGAATTTTTTCGCCGACCACCACCGCGGGTTTCAAAGCGTCGGAGAGATCGTTGATGTTGAGAACCTCCGCGCTCTGCAATCGAGCCACCTTGGCTACATTCTCATCAGTCGTGATGAGACGAGCGCCAAGCACCTGGGCGGTCCGAATGAGCCGGGTGTCCAAGGCGTCCGCCGACGAACCCTCCGAGGACTCGTGAATGGAAATACGGATGTTCTTGTCGCTCTGCATCTCCTCCAAGCAATCGAGCCCGCGCTGTCCTCGTTGGCGTTTCCCCGGGGAAGGAGAACTGGAAAGCACCTTGAGTTCCTCGAGGACGAAACGCGGGACAATGAGTCGTCCGGCTAGGAATCCTGAGGCGAGAATGCGAGGCACCCGCCCGTCCATGATGACGTCGGCATCGAGGATGAGGGGCTGGCCAGAGGCCGCATCCTGGCGAAAGCGCACGTAGGGGATAATGAAGGCAAAGTCGTCCCGCCCACTGCGCAGGGCGAGCACGGCCCCCAGAAAAGCGAGGCTGGCGAAGAGAAAGATGTTGAGTCCGAAATTGATCGAGCTGGCAAGGTCGATGGCGTTCGGGTCGCTCTTGCCAATCACTCCCTCGACAATGCCCTGAACCGCCTTGTCGTAATCGAGTTTGGTGAGGAGCCAGGCGCAAAAAAGCCCCACCAGGATCCCGAAGGAGGTGTTGGTGAATCTCCGCAGGGTAAAACTGCGAATGCAGGTTTCGAAAAAGAGGACCAGGCTCGCCACCGCCAGACCAGCCATCACGCCCACCCAGATCGGGATCTCAAATCCCTCCAATTCCTTGGTGCTCATGGCCGCGCCGATCCCAGCCAGCTCACAAACCAACAGGTAAGTGAAGCGCGCGACGTTGATCGAAGTTGGCGCCAGGAAGTTCCTCAAGGGCTGTTAGATTCGGGACAATTCCCCATCGGGGCAAGCGAAACCGAAGCCCCGCCCCCGAACGTGCTCAAAGAGGGCCCGTCAGGAGGTCGCTTCCTTGGGCCATTCCAGCTCTTCGGGCCCTCCGCCACCTCCCCCTAAACGATCTCCAATATCCTTGCTGGTGATGAAGAGGAACAGTCCCATCAGCAGGAAGAAGAAGGCAAATTGCACCGCCTCCAGCAGGCGCGCCTTGATCGGCCTCCCCGCCAGCATCTCTCCAATCGACAGCACGACGTGCCCTCCATCCAGGATTGGGAACGGCATCATGTTGAGGATGGCGAGGTTGACGTTGAAGAGGACCATGAAAAAGAGGAGACGTTTCCAGCCGTCTTTAATGCTCAACATGTCAAACATGACCCCGCCGATTCCAACCGGGCCGGAGAGATGCTGAATGCCCACATCAGACTTGGGGGAGACGATTTTGGACAGCGTGACCCACATCATGCGCACACTGTCCCCTATTTGCTCCATGGGCCCGGGGTGATAAATGGTGGAGGTAAACTCATCTCCACGTTCGAAGTGCACTCCGATCATCGGTTGAGCCCCCTCCAGGTTGGTGGGCGTGAGAGGTTTCACGGGGACCCTTTCCTCTCCCTCTCCCCGCTTGACCACCAGCAACAACTCCTTGGAGTCGGAATTCTTGATGAGTTCCATCAGGCGCTGCCTGCTGCGCATGGGTTCACCGTTGGCGAAAATAATCTGATCTCCGGCCTTCAACCCGGCATTTTCGGCGGGCCCTCCCTTGAGAACCCCTTCCAGGATGATCTTGTTTTCGACCCAGATCCCAACCTCCCGCATTCCCTTCCGCTTGTACCACTTGGTGCCTGGAATACTAAATTCTGTCGTGAGGGTTTTCTCTTCCCCATTCCGTTTGACAAGAAACTCGATCTTGTCGCCCTCGCTGAGCATCACGGATTCCTTCACTGAGTCGAAGGCCGCGGAACCCAGGAATCCGTTCACGGGCTCTCCATTCACCGCCAGAATCTCGTCGCCAACCTGCAAGACCTTGGCTGCCGCGCCATCCTCAGCCACATACCCAAGGACCGTGCTTTCCACCGTATCCTTGGGTTTTCCAATCCCCATGACCACCAGCGCGGAAACCACCGCTAGCCCAAAGCTGAAGAGCGGACCCGCAATCGCGACGATGATCTTGTCGAGAGGTTTGACAGGCGGAAGCGGATCCTCGTCCTCTCGGTTCTTTCCTTCCACCGACTCCATGGGAGCCATCTGCGGGAGAGCGACAAACCCACCAGCCGGAAGCCAACCGATGCCATACTGCACCCCATTGATCTCCTTCTTCCAGATCGGCTTGCCGAACCAGATCTGAAACCGGTCGACGCGCAGGCCCCGCCAGCGGGCGGCAAGAAAGTGTCCCAGTTCGTGCACAAAGATGATGACATTGAAGAGCATCACCACGATGAGAATGTTGAAGAAAGTAACCATGGGTGAGGAAGGGTGGGGAAGGTAGGGCCAACCGATGCCTAGGCAAGGCGACATCCGCCAAATTCTCAGAGCTCGGGCAGACACTCCATGACCAGAGTCAAGCCGCAGAGCGTCGCATTCTTGCCATATTTTCTGCCAGTTAAGAAGCTTTAATGATTTGCCTCCCTTGACCACAGCTGCTATGGAACTCGCTCATGACCCTGAGAACCAAGCTTCTCCTCCTTTTTGTAGGCTGGAGTTCACTGCTTTTTGCTTCCTGCAACACCATCAGCGGACTGGGGCAGGACATGCAGCGCGCAGGCCAGGGAATGGAAAACAAGAGCCAAGGCCGAAACTGGTAGCCTTCCCCGACCCGGGTTATCGCGGCTGCTTCAAGTTGGGCCACGTGCCCGTGACGGCCCTCAGAAATGCCCCACGGGCTCGCGGAGAGTCTCCTTACACCACTGCCCCTGCTCCTTCTTCGGCGTCTTTCCGCACCCGCTTCAAGAGATTGATGAGGATGCTTCGCTCACGTTCGGACCACTTGTCAAAGAGTTGAGCCAAGACCTCGCCGCGGACGTCATTGAAGCGCGCGACAAGAGCTTCCGCTTCTGGAGTCGCCGAGACCCAGACCACTCGTTTGTCCTCCTGATCACGACGAGTTTCCACCAGATCGCGTTTCAAGAGGCGCTGCACCGCTGTCGTCATCGATCCAGAGGTCAATCCCACTTGGCGGCCCAAGCCATTCACAGGCCGTGCACCCTTTCGTGCGAGGCGCTCCAGGATGACCAAGTCGCTTTCGCACAACCCTGCGGGCGCGAGGAGCGTGCGATCAATATCGCTGAGCGCGTGCTCTGCCCGCGCAATCGATCGTCGTAAGCGTGAGAGCTCACGCCCGTCCTTGTCACCCAACCCCATCGCAAGAGCAGCGGTTTAATAACAAGGCTTACTGCCCTTGATGTCGCCCAGATAGAATTTGTGCGCGCCGGCCCATCCAATGGGAATCGCAAGAAGCCCCGCGATGAGCTTCTTGTCGGTGCCTTCGGGCTTACCGCCTGCTGGCGGGGGATCTTGTGGTGGCGGTGGAGAATCTTCTGACATCACAGACCACGTTATCCTTATCTGCTAAAGCCTGACAAGCGTAGAGCTCAGAAATGGCACCCATGGTGCGCCACGCGCCGCGTTCTAACTGGATCGTTTTTAGTTGCCCTTGTGGAAGCATTGTAAACAACCTTGGGCTCGGCCGAATTATTTTGGATCGAATTCTCCGCCTTCTTGGCGACACTGCTACTCTTCGTGAAACCCACCATCACTCTGGCCGAAACAACTGCCCCAAACGGGGCCAATCTCGCGCTCATTGAGCACGATAGCGACTACTATCTGCAAGCCGACGGGGTACAATTCCAGAGCAGCTTCGCGCACAACGCCGCCGTCGAGCTCTCCCGAATGGGCTGTGCGCCCCTCCGCTCGGCCCGTCAACCCCACCTCCTCTTCGCCGGTCTCGGCCTGGGATTCACCTTGGCCGCTGCCCGCGAAGCATTACCCCAAAAGCGAGCCGTTTTTCAGGTGGCGGAAACCATCGAGGCCATGCCTTCCTGGCATCGGAAGTTTCTCGGGGGGCTCCACCCCGGTCAGGTCGACGATCCCCGACTCGAAGTCCACACCCAGAGTCTCCAGGCCGCCTTTCGCAAGCAGAATGAGGGCTTCCACGCCATTCTGCTCGACGCCGAAGGCAGTCTGCCCATCGAGGGGGTCACTGATACCAAGGGGGTTCCCCATTCCTCTTTCTTGCACCGCGCGCATTATGCGCTAAAGGAAGGGGCCCTCCTGGCCATCGCCTGCTTGGCCGATCACAAGTCCTTTGAGCGCAAGCTCCGCCAAGTCGGCTTTGACGTCACCTACGAAATCGTCCCCACTTCACACAAGGGGAAGCAGAAGCAACGCTCTACCATCTGGCTGGCCCGAAAGGGCTCCTATCAACCACGTGAGTCCAATTAGGACCGAATACTCAATCATGAAATACCATCGCTCGCTCCTCGCCGTCCTCGCGGCCTTTACTCCAGTCGCCTTTGCCGGTGAGTTCACCGTCGAAAAGAAACCCTTCAAATCAACCGTCTCCCTCGATGGGACCTTCCTCCCGGACAGGGTCCACCCCCTCAAGATCGACCCCAAGGCATGGACCGATTTTGCGATCCTCGACCTCGTGGATCAGGGCGGGCTGGTAAAGAAGGGAGAACCGGTGGTGACCTTGGATACTGAGGGCATCGCCCGTAAACTCTCAGACGACGAGGACGCCAACAGGCTGCGCAAGATGACTCTGCTCGCAGCTGAGCTCGAGCTGGATTCGCTCGTGAAAACCACGCCCTGGAAAATCCAGACCGCCGAGCTGGGATATAAAAGGGCAAAAAGCGATCACGACTACTTCGTGGAGATCAGTCGTCCCCTCCAGGAAGAGTCCACCAAGCGTTCCCTCCGGAGTTCCGAGCGTTATCTCGAATCCTCGACCGAAGAGCTCAAGCAGCTCCTCAAGATGTATCAGGAAGACGACCTCACCGAAGAGACGGAGGAGATCATCCTCAAGCGCCAGCGCTACGCCGTCGATGCCGCGGAATTCCGTCTCAAATCTGCCCAGCTCTCTACCAAGCACGCCCTTGAAGTAACCATCCCACGATCGTCCATCGATAAGGAACAAGCGCTCAAAAATGCCGAAGTGGCCTGGAAGACCCAGCGCGAGTCTCTCCCACGCGGACTCGAACAAAAACGTCTTGAAGTCAAGAGGCTTGGCATCGACGACCAGCGGGCCGATGAGAAATCTGCCGAGCTGATGGCGGATCGAGGCCAGATGGATCTCACTTCTCCCGTCAGCGGTCGCGTCTACCATGGCGAAATCAGCAAGGGTCGCTGGAATCCGGCCGGCGCCGCCAAGTTCATGAGAGTCGGGGGGAAAATCCCGCCCAAAACCGTGTTTGCGACCGTCATTCCAGCCGACTCCCAGCTCCAGCTCGATGCGTTTGTGGCCGAGACGGTGGTCATACGCCTCAAGGCCGGTCAGAAGGGCTACATCGCTCCCACCTCTGCCCCTCGTTCTCGCTTGAGCGTCACCGTGACTACGGTAGCCACCCATCCTGCGACGGATGGTAAATATCATGTGGTCTTAAAAGTAAGCGGCAAACCAGTCGGTATGCAGATCGTCCCAGGAATGAAGGGTAGGATCAAACTCACCACCGGGGACCAGGGTGACAGTCTGGCCATCCCACTCAACTGCCTTCATGAGGAGGCTGACGGATCCTACACCGTGAAAATCAAGGGCAAGGACGGCAACGTGTCCGAGGCCGCCGTCCAAGTCGGAGCCGAATCTGGCGGCAAGATCGTCGTTCTTTCGGGACTCAGTGCGGGGCAGGTCCTCATCACTCCCGAGGCTTCCAAACCCGAAACTCCCAAAAAGGAGGGTTAGGATGCGCTCTCTCTCCTTAGCCATGCTGGGCGTCGGGCTCTGCAGTTTCACTGCTCTGGCCCAGGAATCTTCCGAGGGATCCCCCTCTGGGAAGAAGCCTTGGCTCTCCGAGCTGCCTCCCTTGCCAGAGATCGAGCCGATCACCCGGGCACAGATCGATGCCTCGATCAAACGTGGGGTAGACTTCTTGATATCAAGCCAAAATAAGAATGGTTCGTGGGGAGCAGCCACCATGACCAAGGGGCTCAATATCAGCGCTCCTATTCCTGGTGCCCACCATGCCTTTCGAGCCGGCAGCACCGGCCTTGCCCTGCAGGGCCTCCTCCTTTCCGAAGACCGACGCCCGGAAACCGTGGCTGCCATTGACAAGGCGGAGGCGTGGTTTCTCAAAGAGTTGCCCCGCCTTAGGCGCGCAACCGTCAACACCATGTACAATGTCTGGGGACATTCCTATGGCATCAGCGCGCTCTGCGAGCTCTACACTTATCGAGAGGGAAATAAAGCGCTGCGCTCCTCCCTCAAAAATCTGGCGCAGACTCAGGTCGAGCGGCTCCAACGCTACGAGGACGTCAACGGAGGCTGGGGCTACTACGACTTCGACGAGGCCACCCGGAAACCAACCGGGATTCCCACCAGCTTCACCACCGCCACCGTCATGATGTCCTTGTACAAGGGCCGGGAGGTGATGGGCCTCGAACTCCCGCCCAAGGAGGTCACCCGTGGAATTGCTTTCCTGAAGCGTCAACAGACGCCGGACTTCGCCTACGTCTATTCCAACAACCATCGATATCGGCCCCGCTACAGCATTAACCGGCCGGGCGGTTCCCTGTGCCGATCACCAGCCTGCAACGCGGCCCGCAGGGTGTGGGGCGATGAGGGGCCAACCAATGAGATCCTCAAGGTCTGGCTCGATCGACTCATCCTCCGCAATGGATGGGTCGACTTCGCTCGCAAACGTCCCGTTCCCCATTCCACCCACTTCGCGAATTCCGGCTACTTCTATTTCTATGGTCACTACTATGCCATGGACTGTATCGCCCTCCTTCCGCAAACCGAGCGGTCGGTTTATTATCAGCACTACGCGAAGATCATGCTTTCCAAGCAAGAGAAGAATGGCTGTTGGTGGGACTACCCTCTCTACAGCTATCATTACGCCTATGGCACCGGCTACGCCCTCCGGGTCCTCTCCGAGTGTCGCAAGGGAGCGAAGTAGACAGGCCTGCCATATCGATCAAGGCCCGAGGGGCGGGCCTTTTATCTTGAGATCAAGTTATTCCTGAGGTCCGAGCCAAGAGTTCCGGCCCTCGCAGAGCAGCTCGATTACTATTCTGCTCGGGCCGGCGATTACGGTGAGTGGTTCTACCGGAAGGGTCCTTATGATCGCGGCAAAGGCGCCACCCAGCCGTGGAACGCGGCGCTTGGTGAGATCGAGCAGGCCTTGGCTCGATGTGCGCCCTTCGGAGATTGCTTGGAACAGGCCTGCGCGCAAAGGCTGCTCGCACGGCTCACCTGATGGCGGTTCCGCAGGATAGCTCGGAAGAAATGATCTCTCGGTTCCGAAAACGACTCCCAAAGGCCGACCTTGAATTTGTCCAGGCTGATCTCTTCGACTGGAACCCCGAGCACCGTTTAGATTTCATTTTCTTTGCCTCCTGCCTTTCGCACAATCCCACCTGACTCCTTCGAGCCCTTTTGGCAAAAAGTGAGAGCTGCCCTCCGGACTGGAGGGTGCGTTTTCTTTGTGGTCTCGAAGAACACCGACAGCTCGATCGCCTCCGATCGCAAACTTCCTCCTGCCGAGAAGCTCTCTCTCATCCGAAAACTCAACGGCAGTCGGGATTTTTGGATCTACCAGGTCTTCCATCAAACCCATGACCTGCAGGCTCATTTTCACGCTCTCGAATTCGCCCTCCAGATCAAACAATCCTCCCAGTATTTTATCTGCCCCGAGGGCTCTCCCATTTAATTCACTTTTGCAGATAACTAACCGACCGGTTGGATTGGCCCGGTCGGATCGCGCTCCCGCCCCTTCCCGAAGATCCCCCAGAGCATGATCCGCCGAGAGAGTCACAAAACCCGCTCGGGTGGGTAGGCAGGCAGGTCGTCTCGCTGCAGCGCCTCTCTTTCAGTCCAACCAGGCCCAAGCCAGCGACCAGCGCCCCTGGGCGGAGTCTCGGCCAGAGGTGAGGTCCCCAAGGCGTCCCAAGCAGACTCGCTGGCATCTCGGTAGGCTCGGCCTCTCGATCCGCAGCCTCTGCTGCAAGCCTTCTCTCCGCGATCATCCTCAACCGATTCCGGAATCCACACAAGGGTTGCTCTCTGAATTCACCGGAAATTCTTCCGCCTCGCCTCCGGTCCCGCTTTGTGCTTTCCAAAGACTGATGCCTGAAGGAACACGCGAAGAGCTGAAGCACATGTTGTTGGAGAAGTCCGTCCGCACTGGTGAGTTTACCCTCGCCTCCGGAACAAAAAGCGACCTCTACGTAGACTGCCGCGTGACCAGCTTCGATTCACGGGGAGCTCGCCTCATCGGAGAGCTCGGTTGGGCCGCGGTCCACCAAAAGCTCATCGCAGACAGACTAACCGCTGATGCGATTGGGGGCATGACCCTGGGTGCCGATCCCATCTCCCTCTCCATTGGGGTCGAGTCCGCCCGCTCGCAACCCCAAGAATACCTCCAAGTCTTCACCGTGCGCAAGGAAGCCAAAGGCTACGGGGCCGGGAAACGGATCGAGGGCAACTTCACCCCGGGCAAGGCTGTCGTGGTGGTCGATGACGTCATTACCACCGGCGGCTCGACCCTCAAAGCCATCGACGCGATCGAGGCCGAAGGTGGCCGTATCCTATTCGCCTTTGTCCTCGTCGACCGGGAAGAAGGAGGACGCCAGGCCCTCGAAGCACGGGGAATCGATGTCGTGCCTCTCTTCACCCGCTCCACCCTCCTGGGATAGAGGTCTCTACTTGGCGGTCCATGCCTTTCGGATGAGATCGGCGAACCGTTTCTCGGCCTCTTCCATTGGGAGGCCCGCCTTCACCCCGGGACGAAGATGCTTCGTCTCGCTCACCCAGGCATCTCGCAGAATCTTCATCCGCATCGTCACGAGGGGAAGAATCATGCCCCCGTATGGGAACTCATTCATCATCTCCACCGCGCTTCCCGCCTTCGCGGACTGTTCATCTCCGAAACTGCGGATCAATTGCTGAGCCGCAAACCAATGGCCTTCTTCATTGGGATGCACTCCCCCCCTCTGAAAGGTGAACTCCGGATCAGCCTTTCGGCGCTTCAGAATCTCGGCGCTCATCGGCCCATGAAGATCGATCACATGCCAACCGTCCTTCTCCTTTCTCTCTAAAAGCCCAACTCGTAAATCCGCCCAACACCGTCTCATTGTCGTCCTTGGTCTTGGTCCGACCCCGCGAGTGACCATAGGACCAAGGCGTGATGTGAATCAACTCCCCCTTGATCGCCTCACGCAGCTTCAGGATACCAATCTGATATTACTTAAGTCGCTTAGGATCATCGGATTGATTGATTCCTCAGTTCATTCCGTAGCACGCTAATACCAAATCCGGCTTGGTCTTGGCCAGGATCCGCGAGAGCCTTTCGTGAAGATTGGGGCGTGGGAAGCGGCCCCCCGCATGTCCTTCCTCGCTGAGCCCGGAAACCGTCTCACTGGAGAGGCCCAGCTTGATCACCACCCGCTCGGAACCGGGATGCTTCATCGTGAGCCACGCATCAATACAAGTCACGTAGTGGCCCCCCGTAGGTGATGCTGTCTCCAAGAAACACAATCCGCTTCGCCTTCTCCACCGCGGGCAACGGAGCGGCGGACACCATGTTTGGGAGGACCAAGACCAGAGCATACAGCAAGGCTTTCATACTCAACTCTTAGAGTGCCATCCTCCCTACCGCAACCTCCCTTGCAGGGTGCTCCCATCCCTCACTACGCCTCTCTTCACTCGCGCTGTTAGAGATCCTTGTTAGAGCGGTCTGTTAGAACTCTTGTTAGATTGCCACTCGTGGCGCGTGATTCGATAGAGGACGTGCCGCCGGCACCTCTCATTCGCGAGCCCACCTCGACCGTTGGGGTAAAGGGCGCTTGAACATGCACTTGGTGGAGCCCCGTGAAACCTATGAATTCGCCATCGTCACGACGTTCCAGGGCCCACAATTCAAAGCCCCGTGCCTCAAACTCCGCCTCCGTCCGATCCATCACCACTGGATCTGAGTTCATGGCTCCGAAGAGAGCCCGGTCCCTCATCTTCCCGCGACGAAGGAGGAGGCGTTCCGTTTAAAGAGCAGGGCCTTCCAGATTCTCGAGTCCGCCCCGCTCACTCATCAGTTTGCGAGACCCCCGGCCCTGAACCTGGATTGTGCCTCATTGCGCTCCGCGATCGTTCCTGCCAGTCGCTCGAACTTGGCCTCGTTGTTGGCCGGGCCAAATTCCGGGTCGTCTCTGGCGACCATCAAGTGAATTTCCTCTCCTGAAATTTCAGCCGGAAATGCCAACGCAACTCCTCCCTCCGCACTTTCAAGGCCCGTTTCCGACTCACCAAGCCGCGCTGAAATTCAGCGCTTTCAATCTTCTCCAGAGGAATGTCGAACTCGGCCGATTCCTTGCCCTCTCCCCCCTGAGAATGAAATGGAGGGCGCCGCCATGGAGGGACACCAAGCCATCCCAAGCGGATCCGGGGGAGATCAGGTAAAATGGAAGTTCCATCTGCTCGATGGGTTTCGTTGCGCGCACGGGGAAACAGTTTTGGAAACTGGCAAGGATTCTGTCTAGCGTCGAGAAGAGACGGGCCTCTCTTTGACGGGGAGTTTGGCCCTCCCTCCTGAATCGCGCTCCCCCTTCCGTTTTTTCGATCCCCCAGCCGGATCCCGTTTGAGCGCTCCCCTCGGTTTGCGCCCGCCCCAGGCCCGAGCCCCCATTGCGCCGGAGCCCGTTCAATCTCTGAGGGTTTTCTCAAGGAGTCTTCTCGCCCACTCTTGGGGCCCCTCCAGAAGAAGACTCCTGCCACAAGTTTCAAGCGCTGCGCCCTAAAACATGCTTCCCATGGAGCGAACTTATGCTCCGGGTTGGGGGGGCGGAGGGTGGACAGGGGTGGGTGGCCTCCCGATGAGATTGCGACCATCGATTGTCGTCCCGCGGGCTTCTGCGTTGAGTTTTTGAAGGATCTCCCTCGAACCAGAGGGCCTGCCTTGCGCTTGCCTTCTCTCTAGAGCGGACGCAGAAAGTTCCACGTGGAACTGTATCTCTTCAGGACAAGTGGTCAGATTACCTAAAGGGTGTCGCCCTTGAATTCCGACGCTGAACTGCTAGCCTAGCCCAATTCAAAGGCATGTTCTGCTATCCCAAAGAATACGACGTCGTGGTGGTGGGAGCTGGCCACGCAGGAATCGAGGCGGCCTTGGCAGCCGCCCGCCTGGGCTGCCATGTGGCGGTCCTCACCCAAAACCTCGACACCATTGGCCAGATGAGTTGCAACCCGGCCATTGGGGGCTTGGGCAAGGGCCACATGGTCCGGGAGATTGACGCCTTGGGTGGGGCCATGGCCCTCAACACGGATGCCACCGCCATCCAATGGCGTCTCCTCAATGCCCGGAAGGGACCCAGTGTGCGCGCTCCCCGAGCCCAGTGCGACAAGAAGGCCTATCAATTTCGGATGAAGGACCTTCTGGAGAGCACCCCGGGCCTCGACCTCCACCAGGGAAACGCGGCCCAGCTCCTCGTGAACAACGATCGAATCACGGGACTGCAGACCAATCTACAGTTCGAGCTCCGCACCCGGGCGGTGATCCTGAGCGCGGGGACCTTCATGCGGGGACTCATGCATGTGGGCAAACGCAACGAGAAGGGGGGGCGCATGGGAGATGCCCTTTCGACCATCAGTGATTCCCTCAGGGAGCTCGGATTCGAAGTGGAGCGCTTTAAGACCGGCACTCCCTGTCGCCTCAATGGGCGTTCGCTCGATCTCTCGGTGTGTGAGCGCCAAGATGGGGATGCCCCCCCTCCCCTCTTCAGCTATCTCTCTGACACCATTTCGAAGGGGCCTGATGATCTCTTTACCTTGAATCCTTGGGGTCACGAAGGGTTTCACGTGGAACAACGTCCCTGTTGGATCACCTGGACCAATCCAAAGACTCATGAGCACATCCGCAATAACTTGGAGCAAAGCCCCATGTATTCTGGACAGATCGAAGGGGTCGGGCCGCGCTACTGCCCTTCCATCGAGGACAAGGTCGTCAGGTTTGCTGAGAAAGAGCGCCATCAGATCTTTTTGGAACCAGAAGGCCGTCACACCCACGAGTACTACGTGAATGGCGTCTCCACCTCCCTTCCCTATGAGGTCCAACTCTCCTTCATTCGGAGTATTGCGGGTCTCGAGCGCGCCGAGATTATCCGCCCGGGCTATGCGGTGGAGTACGACTACTGCCCCCCGACCCAACTCTCCCCCACCCTCGAAACCAAACGGGTGGAGGGCCTTTACTTCGCGGGGCAGATCAATGGAACGTCCGGCTACGAGGAAGCCGCAGGGCAGGGCCTTTTGGCTGGCGCAAACGCCGCACTCAAGCTCTTGGGCAGAGAGCCCCTGATCCTCAACCGGGACGCGGCCTATCTTGGGGTGATGGTCGATGACCTGGTGACCAAGGGCTGCACCGAGCCGTATCGCATGTTCACGAGCCGGGCGGAATACCGCCTTCTCCTCCGCCAGGACAACGCGGATCAACGTCTCACTCCGCTGGCCTCCACCATCGGGCTCAGCTGTGTGGAGCGCTCCTCCCGCGCCTCCAGCAAGCTCGCCACCCTCGCCAAGGCCGCCCGCTTTGTTCGGGAAACCACCCACCAAGGGATCAAGTTGGATCACTGGTTTCGACGGGAGGAAAACGCCTGGAGCGCTCTTCCCTCAGAGATGTTGGCCATGTTCCCCGTGGAACTTTGGGCCCTCCTCGAGACCGATTTTAAATACGAAGGGCATATCCTCCGGCAACAACAACAGGTCGATCGGGTTGCACGCCAAGAACTCCGTCCCCTTCCCGCTGGCCTCGACTACCACGCCATTACCGGACTCAAGCGCGAGGCCCAACACCGCCTTTCCGAGATCCGCCCCCTCACTCTGGGACAAGCCGCCCGGATCAGCGGGATCACTCCCGCCGACATTGCCCTTCTCTCGATCTGGCTTGAGAAGACAAGACGAGAGCGCGCGGCGCCCTCCTAAGGAGGATCAGTGCAATTCTGCAGAGAGCGGAAATTCTACCGAGTCTGATCCCCTGCTCCCTTCGCTCGCTTCGGACTCGAGGAAGAGGCCCACCTTTCCGCAACTGGAGTGCTCAGGTGGTTTCCGCGTGACCACGCTTTCTGAGGAGTGCGGGCCCCAAAGGCGACCGCCCGGACCCGCCCCTGCTTCTCCGAGCTTCCCTATTCTTCCTCTCCCGACCGTGGTGCCATGTCCCTCCATTTTTCCCTCTTCAATGTGCCAATCTTCCCAAAATCATCCCTTGGAGTCCAAAATCCGGATCCGCAAATCATTGTTTTTACTGATCTAACAGCTATCAAACATATACTATCTGTTTAGTATCTATGGCCCTTCCTCCCCCAACTCCTTGTCTCCCGGAGAAGGCTCTCCTCTGTTGAGCACTCCCGCACTCGGGGCTCTCCTTTGGGCTTCCTTTTCCCCAGAGTATTCCATCACATAGGTAATTAACTATTAGGGTGTTATGGAATTTTAGCCCGCCATCCTCGCTCCTGACCTCAGCGCTCCAGGTCGCCGCCCGCGCCCCCGAGAATTGCCCGCAGGCGCACGTCATTTTCGAAGCGTTGGAAGCACACACCCTCCAGTCGAAGGCGGTCGGAAATTTCACGCACTCCCTCCCCACCGGTCGCAGGGGTCGGACCACCGGTGAGCAAGGGGGCAAGGTAGACCACCAACTCATCCGCCCATCCCTCATCGAGAAGGCGACCCACCAAGCGTCCCCCGGCTTCCACCAGAACAGAGAGAACCCCGTGTTCACAGACGAGCTCGCGCAGAACACACTCGAGCTGTTGCCGGGTATGGATGAGGGTTCGCTCCGCGTGTTCATCCGTGAGGACCTGGGCCGACTCGGGGATCCCCTCCTCTCGCGACGTCAAGATGACGCGCCACGGTTGTTCCTTCTCGACGGGGACCTCGGGAGAGCGCACGGTAAGGCGAGGATCATCGGCGCGCACCGTCTGTCCGCTGGTCAGAATGGCGTCCACTTCTCCCCGTAAACGATGGACCTCGGCTCTCGATTCCTCGCCACTCAGCCATTGTCCCTCTGAGGGGGGCCGTGTGATGCGACCATCCAGACTCATCGCCGTCTTGATAATCAACCACGGCAATCCGGTCTTTTGGACCTTCGAGAATGCCCTAATCAATTCTTCGCAGGCGGCCTCCTCAATTCCCTCCACGACCTCGATCCCCGCTTCGCGAAGGAGATCCCCTCCCCGTCCCTGGTGGGCTGGGTTGGGATCGCACGCCCCGATGACCACCCGCCCAAGGCAGGCCCGTTGAATGGCGGTGGTGCAGGGCCCAGTTCTGCCCTGAGTGGAACAAGGTTCGAGGGTGATATAAATTGTGGCGCCCTCGAGGGCGGCGCTACCATGGCGATAGAAGGCATCATTGATCGCTTCGATTTCAGCATGGGGTTCTCCGGCAGCACGATGCCATCCCGAACCAAGTTCTCGACCATCCTTCGCAATGACCGCGCCCACGGGAGGGTTGGGACTGGTGAGTCCAATCCCACGCCTCGCCTTTTGCAGGGCGCGGCGCATGTATTCACTGTCGTGCACAGCCATCCTGTATCCCCCCCATCAGATTCGAGCAAGCGCCGTGGAGAACCTGATCACAAGCTGGGGGAAAGGTGGGAACGTATTGGTGATGATCATGAATCACAACAAAGTCAGATCAAGCGGAGCCCACCGTGCCTAGGTTACTCCCCACTTATTGGGGGCGTGGAACGCCCGTCCTGTATGCGAGGAACGCTCATTTGGCCAACTTGTTCCCGCCTTTAAGAAGAAGAAAGGGGTACGTTTTAAATACATCCTCCTCTTAAGAACCCCTAACAAGTGTCTCGCGCTCTGGCCCCTTGACCGCTCGAATTCCTGGAAGTAAATTGACCGCCGAGATCATGCTACACCTCATGATTTCGACTAACGCCAACAACCGATCCAAGAACAATGAGAAATGTCATCCTCCTGACAGTGGGGGCCCTTTTGGCCCTCGGTCCCTGTGCACTGGGACAAAAACCAGCGGTTTCGAAGGTCTCCGCCCTCTACAAACAAGGTTTGCACGCGATTGAGCAAGGCCAGGCCGATTTGGCCCGAGCTTGTTTTCAGGAAGTGCTTCGCTTGCAGCCAAGCAACACGAGCGCGAAGTTTCAACTCAAGCAATTGAATCTGACTTCGGGATCCCTCTTGGCAAAAAAGCGTCAGTTGCAGCTTAAGAAAATCATCATACCGATGGTGGACTTCGACGACCTGACCCTCCCGGAAGCGCTCGATGCGATCAACGCCTTGATCCAAAAGCAAACCGACAAGAAGTTTACGCCCAATTTTTTGGTGCAGGATCCCACCGATGTCTTCGAGGGACGCAAGTTCACTCTCAAGCTGGGAAATCTACCTGCTTTGGTCATTCTGCAATACTGCTTGGAAAACGCTCGCGCCACCGCGCGCTTTGACCAGCACGCGATTGTGATCAGACCCCTGGGAGTGAAAAAATCCGCTCCGGGGGGGGGCAAAATCACGCCGGGGAAGGCGGCCCCCAGGAAGACAGTCGATCCCTTTGCCCGGTAGGTGCGACCATCTAACAGAATCTAACAGGGCGGGGGAGAGATCTTCCGCCCCTTTTCTGGAGGGCTGAGGATAGCTTGAGAACATCTTTCCATTGGAGGCAATTGTGATTAGGCAAAGAGGGTGATCGACCTCAAGGGCGCAATCTTGGTGGGCAAAGGCTGTCGACGGATAGTCTATGTCCACCCCGATGACGATTCCCGCTGCATCAAGGTGCAAACTGCGGAGGCCCTTGCGAAAACACACCGGCAGAAAGCCCATGAGCGTGAGCTCTACTATCTCGCATTCTACGAACGGCGGGGTCGGCGGATGGACCAAGTCAGCTCTTATCACGGATCTGTGGCGACCAGTGAAGGAGAGGGGCAGCTCTTTGACTTGGTGCGCGACCATGATGGCAGGATCTCTCGGACCTTGGCGGCGAAACTTGCTGGAGGGGAGATTGAGTTGGAGGGCTGTCGCAGAGAATTCGAACAACTTCGGAACTACTTGTCGGGGGAGGGGATCATCGTTGCGGATCTGCACGCAGGAAATCTCGCGCGCCAGGAGTGGGAGCCCGGAAAGTTCCGTTTCGTGGTTATCGATGGGATTGGGAACACCGAGTTTCTCAAGATCAACGACTACCTCCGATGGACCGCACGGAGAAAGGCGGAGCGCAAATGGAGTTGCTTCATGAAAAAGCTCATCCACGAGTGGAGGGCCGCGGAATGAAGGCTGCCGCCTATCGAGCTCCCTTTCTCCAGATGGGCGCTGGTCTGCGCGGCGGGAGTGGAGTGGTGGAGCTATCCCGCTACCACAGAGATCCAGTTTGAAATATAGCCTCTCCTGCCCGAAGGGGCGGGAGCGCGCGCGAGGCAACGTCCATCCGGGCGACCAATCGTGATGGTAATGCCGTCGGCTCCTTCGGTCATCGCAGAAACTAGCAGAGCAAGGCGGGGCGACTGAATCAAGCCGCATCATTTTCCGTGCGGTGAGCCACTCTGGAGTGTAACAAGATCCCCATGAAGCGCGCCCTTCCCATCATTCTGCTGATAGCACTGCTGGTTCTCTTCAGAATTGTGGGCCCGATGCTGCAGGGGGTCATGCCGGGATTTGGTCCCTTACCGGCGGTCTTTTTCTGTGTGGCGGCGTGCATGGGATTGCGTTGGTTGTGGATCCCGATGCTGGCTTGGTTGCTCTCCTACCAATTGACCAACCTGATTCAGGGCGGCTACAGCTGGGATTGGCAGCTGCTCATCGTGATTGGGGGATTTGGCTTCGCAGTGGCCTTGGGCTACTCTCTTCGCAACAAGCAGCGAGCGCTTCCGCTCTTGGGTGGTTCGCTGGGTGCGGCGCTCCTCTTTTACTTTGTTACCAACACCGGATCGTGGCTCCTCCTGCCGGACTATGCCAAGAATGGGGCCGGATTCATTCAAGCCCAGTGGACCGGCGCCCCCCATCACGCCATGGAGACCTGGGTTTTTCTCCGTAGCGGGCTCCTTGCCAACATTCTCTTCACCAGCCTCTTTCTTCTCGGTCAGCGCCAATGGGCGCTCAATCTGGAGCCCCGCCGAGAACGTGCTCCCGTTCAACTCCGACGCTGAAGGAGGGCTCCCAAGCCACGGTTCGCCGTAGAATTGTGGTGACCTTAACTCTTGCGCGGCGTGGAGGGGCCGAGTATGCACGCCCCGAAGCGACCCGCATGCAGGAAAACACCGCCGACCCCCCCTTCGCCGTGATGGATTTTTCCAGCTCGCCGATTAATCGTAATCTGAGCGATGCCGACAAGATCGGATTCTACCGAGAGATGATCCGTATCCGGCGGTTTGAACACGCTTCGCTAGCACAGTATCACAAGGGCCAAATTGGGGGATTTCTCCATCTTTACAACGGCCAGGAATCGGTGGCAGTCGGGACCGTCTCCCTGATGGGGGAGAACGATCATGCCATCACCGCTTACCGCTGCCACGGTCACGCGCTGGCAGTCGGGATGGGAATGAACGAGTGCATGGCGGAGCTCCTCGGGAAGGCTTCGGGCTGTTCGCAAGGGAAGGGGGGCTCGATGCACTTCTTCGCACCTGACAAGAATTTCTGGGGAGGTCACGGAATCGTTGCGGGACAGACCCCGCTCGGTCTTGGCCTCGGCTTCGGGCTCAAGTACAAAGGGCTGGAAGGCTGCGCGCTCTGTTTCCTGGGAGACGGCGCGATCAACCAGGGCGCCTTCCACGAGTCGCTGAACCTGGCCTCCCTCTTCGAAGTTCCGATCGTCTACGTCATCGAGAACAATGGGTATTCGATGGGAACCTCGCAATTACGATCGAGTGCCTATCGCGATTGCCTGGCGCAGCGGGCTGAGGCCTATGACATGGCTTGGGACCTCATCAACGGCGAAGATCTCTATGAGATTCGCGCCAAGACTCACATCGCGATGGAGCGTGCGCGCAAGGAACATCGCCCAACCCTCTTGGAGATCCAGACCTATCGTTACTACGGACACTCGGTTGCCGATGCCAACGCAAAAAAGTACCGCACCCCGGAAGAGATTGAACGCTACAAAAGCTATCACGATCCCATCCGCATTTGGGAGCGCCGTCTGATCGAAGAAAGAATCGCGACCGCCGAGGAGCTCAAGGAAATCGAGAAAGAGGCGACCAAGGAGGTCAAGGCCGCGATCAATTTCGCCGAGGCTGCGGCATCGCCCACCATTGAGGACATCCAGCACCATGTTTACTGGGAAGTCGATGAAGACACCGAAGCAGGCAACACCGGACGTCACTTTTTCAACGACTGAAGACCGGCTATTGTTGCAGAATCGCTCTGCTTGCCGCCAATCGATAGTCTAACAGATGAGAGAACTGCAATACCGCCACGCTATTCGCGAGGCCCTCGATGAAGAGCTAGCACGCGACGAAAATGTCGTAGTGATGGGGGAGGAAGTGGCCCAGTACAACGGGGCCTACAAGGTCACGGAAGGACTCTGGGAAAAGTGGGGCGACAAAAGAATTGTAGATACCCCGATCTCCGAAGCGGGATTTATCGGCATGGGGGTGGGCGCTTCCATGTTGGGCGTTCGTCCCGTGATGGAGCTCATGTTCTGGTCCTTCCATTCGGTGGCTTTTGATCAACTCGTGAACAATGCCGGCTGCGTGCGCTACATGTCAGGCGGATTGATCAACGTGCCGATCGTGGTGCGCGGTCCCGCCAATGGCGGAACCGGCGTCGGCGCTACCCACTCGCACTGTCCAGAGGCTCTCTTTGCCGCCTTCCCCGGGCTGAAAGTCTGTGCCCCCGCCACCGCCTCCGACGCAAAGGGGCTCATGAAGGCTGCCATCCGGGACAACGATCCTGTTTTCTTCATGGAGAACACCAAGCTCTATGGCCTCGAGGGCGAGGTTTCCGAGCCCAGCGAGGGCGACCACCTCGTGCCCCTCGGACTCGCGGAGGTAAAGCGGGAGGGAAGCGACATCTCCCTCATCGCGCACGGAATTTCAGTTCTTCACGCCCTCGAAGCGGCCGAGACTCTTGCCTCGGAACACAACATCTCGGCGGAAGTGGTCGACCTCCGCTCGATCCGCCCGCTCGACCAGGAGACCATCATCAACTCGGTGATCAAGACCAACCGCGCCGTGCTGGTGGATGAATCCAAGCCCTTCGCTGGAGTTTCCTCCCAGATTGCCACCCTCATTCAAGAGCACGCCTTCGATCACCTCGACGCTCCTGTGAAGCGGGTTTGCACCATCGATGCCCCGGCGATTTACTCGCCACACATCGAAAATGAGCAGTTGCCCAACTCCCGTAGGGTGGTGGAACAAGTTCTCGCCACTGCCTGATCTCACCGGCGGAATCTCCCAAAGTGGGGGGCAATTTTTGCATCTCCGCATCCTTTTTTGCCTTCTTAACTTTCAATCACCCGCATGGAGGCTGGACAAGAGTTCTGAAAATCTGTTTGCATCGTCCTCTCACATACCTAACTTCCCACTTGTCTATGAAAAAACTGGCCTTCGTCCCGGCGATTCTCGTTCTCGTCTTCACCTTTTCCTCCTGCTGTTCCACCTCCCGGCAGTACATCGAAATTGAAGAAACGGAGTGGATTGAAGAAGAAGTTTATGCCGACCCTGGTTCAAAGGGTGGCGAGGGCGGCACTGTAACCGTCCGTCTTCCGGTCATTAAGACCGTCCGCAAGGCCGTCAAGTGCACCTCTTGTAGCTCATGGTATTGCCCCGCTCCTGATTGTTGCGATGTCGTGAGCACGGCCGTGCTTCGACGCGCCACCGCTCAAAATGGGAGCGGAGAGCCTCATATCGGGCAGATTCCGACCATGAGGGAGCTTGCGCCAGTGGCAAACTGAGCCCCGAGCTTAATCACTTTCTTGCGGGCTCTCCTGAGGAGGGCCCGCATTTTTTTATATCTTATGAGGGGCGATCCAGCATTCAGACTAGGGTTCTTGCGCTCCCCGGGGCAAAGAGAACTCCGCCCCCATGGGCCCCGAAAAGACCGAGGGACCTGCTTCACACTCATTCTTTTGGGACTGTCAGGGTGTAGAGCGCGGACCTCCCTGCCGCCTGGAGAGGTTCCCTCCACACCCTCCAAGGACAACTTGGCAGACTCTGAAAGCAGGGGGCTTGAAGGCCTGAGAGAGGGAAACGAATAACAAACCGGTGCGAAATTCGTTTTGCCCTAAGCCTGACCTCTGCTAAGTCCCTGCGCGCCCCTCCCACCATCAGCTGACTTCTCCGACCTCCATGGCAATCCATATCGAAATGCCCAAACTCTCGGACACGATGACCGAGGGGACCGTTGTGCGCTGGCTCAAGCAGGTCGGTGATCAAGTCGAAATCGGCGATGAAATCGCCGAGATCGAAACCGACAAGGCAACCATGGCGATGGAAGCCTTTGACGAAGGGATTATCTCAGAGATTCTCATCGCAGAAGGTGGCAAAGCCGCCATCGGTGCCACCCTCGCGGTTTTGCGCGACGAAGGCGAAGGGGCGGAGCCGCCCGAAGCCGAGGCCGCGCCCGAGGCATCCGCGCCCACGCCCGAAGCTCCTTCGCTAGGCGATCTCAAACCGGTTGCCATTCAAGCTCGCCATCCCGAGCCTGCCCCGGAACCGACCCCCGCTCCGGCGGCTGAGCCGGTCCCGACCGCATCGGAACCCGCGTCCGTTCCCAAGGTCCCGGCGGCCACCGAGCGCATCAAGGCCTCTCCTCTCGCCCGCAAACTGGCCGTTGCGAGCGGAGTGGATCTTGCCAGCATCAAAGGAAGTGGCCCTGGAGGCCGGATCGTGAAGAAGGATATCGATGCTCTCACCGGCGGGACACCCACTCCTGTTCCTGCTGCGGAGCCGACTCCGACTCCGGCACCCGCCCCGGCTCCGA
>Ga0310120_10000957_pt1 | contig 22016 bp, 11 predicted proteins | sample CB27_AW_983_MG_FD_203506 | JGI IMG/M metagenome (GOLD analysis project Ga0310120, IMG submission 203506) | Marine microbial communities from Western Arctic Ocean, Canada - CB27_AW_983 | ecosystem: Environmental > Aquatic > Marine > Oceanic | place: Canada: Western Arctic Ocean | collected...
CTGAGATGCGAGTTCCCAGTAAACGCGGTCGATGTTCTGGAAGACGGTGGTCTGGCTCGGAACACGGTGGCCTGCACGGTTCGCCATATCGGTGACGCAGCTTGGCAGATGTTGCGCCGCCACATGAAGATCTCCGAAGATCACCGCGAGAATCGCACCATCGTGATCCCTGAGAGCCTCGACGATTCTCATCGCTGCGATCTTTTCGCGTGCCTCGAATGAATCACCGACGACGGTGGGTTCGGAATTGAGCGAGATGATCGGAAGCCCTCTGTCGCGAAAGAACTCCATTTGCACCGAGTAATTTCGCCATGGGAATCCCCACCTCTGCTCCCAGCTTGATTCTGATAGCAGTTGATCTTCATCGATCTCACGTTTCCACCAGCGATCGATCACATCCTGAGAATCGATGTGGAAAGCCTCGGTCGCGAGAACGACCTTGTTGCCTCCTTCGAGCAACTTCTCGATCACTCTCAGCGGGCCCTTCTGGGATTCTCTGAGGGTGTGGTAATCACCGAAATGGATGACATCGGAGTCGGAGAGTTCGTTGACGAGTTGAGCGATGGAGATGGGAGTGATGGGGCCCTCGGTTGCCTTTTCGTAGGTAGCTCGCCAGCGAGGTAGGGCACCGGAAGGGTCTATGATCGATGCGTCGATCTCACCACGAGTTTCGTCGGAGAGCCGTTTCTGCAGTTCCATCAATCGTGATCGGGCGGGTACCGGTGCAGCGGTCAAGAATCGGGCTCCAGCGAGTCCAGATCTTCAGGCGAGTTGAGATTCTTGAAGGGTTGAGATGTCGTATCGTCTCGGTGCTCGGGGAAATCTACAGGCCACCGGAGGAGCCTTGTCCGGGCTCTTCTGACCCAGGCGAGCAACGCAAGGTCTCCGTCAGCAGGCTCGAGCACTTCCAGCGCTGCAGGGTCCCACACCGCTGCCAGCGGCTGAGGTCGATCCTGCTCGACCGGAATCACCGAGATCCCTGTACTGTGATGTGAGCAGATGGTGGTCACTATTGACGCTGTGAGTTGCGGAAGGTCCACCGCTGCGATGAATACAGGACCATTCACTCTCGTGATGATGGAGGCGAGTACATCGAGCAGGCTGCGACTATCCGGGGGATCGATCAGGATCTGGTGCCAGTTGAGTGGGTCGATCTCATCGATCAGTCGGTCATTCTTGAGGGCGATGGAGGTGCGGGGGAACAGCGCCGAGAGCAGTTCGAACTGGTGCCTCAGCAGCGTCTCCCCCCCGACCTCGAGCAGCGCTTTGGGACCTCCCATGCGAACCCCCGAGCCGCCTGCCAGAATCACGCAATCCGTGATCGTTTGCTGTTGTTGAGAGTCCAACCGTCAGCCCCTCTCCTGTGCAGGAGGAATAACTTGCTGAGGCGTCAGGGTCAACGGTACAGATTCAGGCTCGTGACCAGCGGCGCAATTGGCGCAAGGCTGCCGCCAGGTCCTTGGGTGGAGATGACGAGATCGTCAGCGGATCGTCGGTGACCGGGTGACGCACCGTGATCGAGAGTGCGTGAAGGCCGAGACGGCCCAGCAGTGGCCTCTCCTCGGCGTCTCGTCCCTTGCGGTAACCTCTCTTGAATGAGGAAAGAAACAGTGGTTGCCCATCTCCGTACAAAGGATCGCAGATGCAAGGAGTGCACAGTTTCGCCATCGCCATCCGGACCTGGTGGGTTCTTCCCGTCTTTGGCCGTGCTTCGACCCAGCAGTGATCGCGATACGCTTCCATCACCTGATACTCGGTGATGCACTCCTTGCCGTTGGATTGAAATCTCATCGATCCGGGGCGAGCAGGATTTTCGGCAACCTGAAAGATACTGGTTCCCCTGGGTGGATCCGGTAGATCCTTGACCAGCGCCCCGTAACTTTTCTTCACTTCACGTTCCATGAACTGATTCCTCAACTTCGATTGTGCCACTGCATTTCTGGCGAACAGGATGACTCCGGTTGTCTCCTTGTCGAGGCGGTGGACAACATGGGGCCTGGGAGCAGCGGAGTCCGTTTGTTTCCAGTGAGACCAGAGAAGGTCGATGAGACAGATCCGATCGTGGTCCCATCGTTCGCTGACAGTCGAGTAGCCTGCTGGCTTTGAAACAGCACAGAAAGAGTCGTCGTCGTGAAGAATCTCCAGGCGAGGGTTGCGGCGTTTGTTCACAGGTTTGGTGACTCGTTTGCAGTCAGTCGCTTGGCGGCGGTTTCCAGTTGCTGGATACCAAGCAGGGCATCGCCTTGCTCTTCTTCTCCTCGCTGGACGATCTGAGAGAAGGCCCCGATCACCTTCAGGAATCGATCATAGGAACTCCTGTCGCCACTTCTCCAGCGTGCGAATTCAAGCCAGCCGGAGGCGATGTTGATGGAAAATGAAGCTTGCGGACCCGCTTCGGTACTCTCATCTGATTCCCTGGCAAATTCCCTGGCGGCCTCCAGCGACATCTCGAACGCTTTCGAGGCTCCGTTCCAGTCCGACATCCCACATCGGTGAGCGCCCATCGCCCACCAGGCCATGCTGAAGGGCACTGGGCCCTTGTTCAGTTCCTGTCGCCACCGAAGGCAGTCATCGGCGCAGCGGATCCCCTCCTGGTAATGTTCTAGCGTTCGAGGTTCATCATCGTCGGGCCAGCAAGGTGCGAGGTCTGCAGCGAGGTTGTAGGAGAGAATGTTGGCTCCGTCGAGGCGCCTCGATTTTTCATCCGGGTCAGTTTCGAGTTCTGCCTGAGTGGCGAACTCACCGATGGCAGCCCGCGAGATGGCAACGACGTCATCGAGGGTTCTGGATAGATCCTGACCGCTGGAAATCCGCTGGCTTGCCATCAGGAAAAGGCCTCTGCGCTCCAGCAGAGGCTCCTCTCTTGAGCGGATGAAATCGATCAGGCCAGAGACCCCCTCGACCTGATAGATCTCGCTGAGTTGCGGCCACATGCTCTCGAAGGGGTTGCCGTTTTGATTCATCAAATCTCCTCAAGCAAAATTTGATCGAACCAGACCGTACCGGATTGTCCCTTCAGATAACAGGCAATGTATGTGGTTCGACTTGTGCCTGGCATCCAGTCGAATGAGATCTGAACCCAATCGGTATCTTGTCGCAGTGGTTTCGACCGAGAATTCCACGACCCGATCCTGCCAGTAAAAAATCCTACCAACGCTTCGCCCTTGAAATCAGCAGCCTTGATCAGTGCTGTCACGCGGTACTTCTTGCCAGGAGTCACAACGATGCGCTGGATGATGCCACCGGCCCCAGGTTCACGAATCTCAGCGCGGAGCGCACGAGTCCCGGTGACAAGATGCTCTGCTTCAGCTGTGAATCGGATCGACCCTCCTGGGTCAATTTCACCTGTGATCCAGCCGTCGAGCATTCCCTCGGCATCGAAGTCGCCATTGACCAGCGGTTGGTGCGTTTCGATGCGCACGACCTCCTCTGACAGGTCCTCTCCATCAGGACCTTCATCGAGGATTCCCATGGGGACGGGTTTGCCTTCAGGAGTCATCAATTCGAGTCGGAAGCCGCGTGTGCCGACAAGTTGAGTAGCGGCCACCTCGATGATGTTCTCTCCCCGGAGTAATTGAATCGGAAATGGCTTCTTCTGATTCAACATCAACTCGTCATGCATCGGCTGGCTCATCTGCGCGCTGGCATCCATGAAGCCGATGGGTGAGCCGTTGAGGCGAACCTGCAACTTCACATCTGCTGCCACCGTGAGGCGAGCTTCGACATCGTTGCTCACGGCGATTCGTCGAAACAGTAGCCACCGTCTGTCACGAATCCCTGGCTCCTGCCCTGCAGAGAGGTCGGTAAACGCCGTCGGCCAGACCACTCGCTTCCATACATCCGGCACTTGCTGCTTCTTACCGGCTATTTCTTCCACCGGCCCCAGAACCCACCAACCATTGACCACGGTTCCATCGAGCCGATTGTAATTGAGTTGTTTAGGATGCTTGCGGGCGAACTTGACCGATGATCCACCCAGGTCGACCCTGTCGTCAAATACTGGCCAGCCGTTGGCACGAAAAATCCAGGCGACGTTCTTTCCCAGTGCAAGAGAATAGAGTGCGGCGATTCTCTCGATACTGGAAAGACCATGAAGTCGCAGTGTTTGCTCAGATGCACGGCGCTCGGTGAACATCTTGTGATGTACGCCGGCGCCATGAAGGAACCGTAGTGCTGCGAACACGGATGGGTTCGGTTGCCATGCGGATTTCTCATCACTTCGCCGATCGAGTAACCATTCGATTGTGTTCTGGAATGCCGTCGCATTGAGCAATCGATATCCCAGTTCACCATAGATACCTTCGTCGACTCCACAATCAGCCAGCAACATGTATGGATCGTGGCCAAATCCGATGTTGTGGCCCAGTTCATGTATGTACGCACCGGGTAGCAGATCGCCCTGGCCGGTATATTCGTGCAGCACTGCAGCATCGAGCACGATCACGCCGCCACCCCCTAGACCACCCACTCCAGGCGGCAAGAAGATGTCAAAGTCCATCAGTAGACGCTGTACTCCATCTGCACATCCCAGATGGTCCTTGCAGCCCTGCAGACTGCGAGCTACTTCGGGCATCATCGCCTTCATCCTGGCCTTGAAGATACTTGGACCCGTCGCACTTGAACCCGCATCGTTGACGGTGATGGGGGTCTCCGCCTGAGCGATCCCACGGATGGCGCTATCACCGAAGGGGACATCGATCTGGATGCTCACCTTGTCGAGGTCGACTCTCTGCAGAGTTTCAGGCTCTTGCCACCGCATCGGCCCCAGATCTCGTTCGATCAGGATGCTGCCAGATCGACCGACGGTAGCGAGAGATCCTGCTTTTCCGGGGACGCCGTCGAGAACCCTTCCACCCGCATCCGAGATGGAGAGCCGCATCTGCAGATCCTTGCCCTTGCGCTCGTAATGGAGGATCTGTGTCCACGGTGCTCTCGGCTCCATGTCGTGTTTTTCCCCGGGCGCGAGAAGGATCCTGTAGGGAAGGAACCTTGCCGTCTTTCCTCCGGGTAAGTGACTGAGTACATCGAGCCTGTAGGTGCCAGGCATCACCCAGGCGCGGCGAGCATCAGAGGTGTCAAAATTGAATCTCTCACGAAATCCATCGATCGAGATCACCTCAACGGTCGCATCGCTAGCGCCGCCAAAGGCAGAATCTGGACTGTACTGGAGTCTGCTCAACCTCGACAGATTGAGCAGAAGGGGAACTTCGTCCCGATCTCCTCCTGTCCTCGTACGCAACAATGCAGGTTCATTCTCGGAGGTTCGACAGAGTACGCAGACATCCACCGGGAGCCCCGACAGCAGCAAACGGAAACGCCCGGATGGAACCGCGCGAGCGGATTCGAGACGAGCTCGAGATCCTACCTGCAAAGCGACTCTCTCCGTGGTGAATGCCGGTGCAACAGGTTCGGGAGTGATCCAGACCCTTTCGATCGCTACACCCTTTTCCTGCAGATCACTGACCGAGATCACAGTTTCCTTGGTAGGTGCCATCGTCAGACTTGAGTCGCCACCCGACAGCGTATCCTGGAGCAGGAACAGTCTTTGCAATCTCGACACAACAGTGGGGGCATCAGGATCGACGTCATCATCGATCTCACCGTGAGCGATGACACTCCAGGAACCAGGAACCACCATCGCACTCCAGCGACCATCTGACCCGGTTCGCCCCTCGACCACGGCAAGGCTTTCATTGGAGAGGAGCAGCAGTCGGGCTCCTTCCACCGGTCTAGAGGCATCGTCGAGAACGGTGACGGAGATGGGCCGCAGCCTGAACTGCTCGCGGACCCACTCCTCGCGCTCCCTCTCCATGGCAATCGCGAGCGCCTGCTCGAGTGATTCGGTTCTCCTCCCCGGCTGGATGACGCGCTCTACAGATTCCATCGGCTCTCCATCGCCATCGAACATCTCGACCAGTATCGCTTGGTTTCCTGGATCCTCGATGGCGATGAACCGACGCAAACTCCTGCCTGGGTCGATGCGAAATCGCATCTCGAGGTCCTTGCGGAGTGGCGTTTTCAGTTGCACCAGTTTCTTGCTGGAAGTCGTGTTCGTGACCTCAAGCGCGATGACCCGGTAGCCCTTTCTATTTCCTGAACCGCGTCGCTCCAGTTCCTTTCCCCTGCGATCGATGAATGACGGACCGCCGTGGTGGTCCTTCTGATGGAACTCGTAGGCGATGATCCGGTCCGAGGGGGGCCAGGCGTCATCGAGGATTCGCAGGCTCACTGCTCCGGCGGACCTCTCGGTGATGGTTTGCGCATCGGGCTTCTGGTCATCGACATCCACAACGATCGGCCTGGGTGCCTCGTCGAACGGGATTTCAAAATTCGCATCCGGATCGAATCCATTTTCCACGGGTCTAATAATCGCGACTGCGGGGCCATCAAAGACGGCTTCTCGAGGTGCAGCCGGCAAGATCGGATCAGGACGAGGTATAGAGATGGCAGTGGCTTCATCCACTTGCAGTGGGATCCGTGGATTGTTAGCCACAGAGGAAGGATTGTCGATGGGATCGGTTTCGGTTGGTGAAGGCTGGAATAGCTGACTCACCGCCAATCCGATGGCGATGACGGTGAACACCAGCAGGATCACGTTGCCGGAAGGGCTCTGCTGCTTGCGCTGGCCTCGAGTCGGCCGTGGAGCGCTGCGGGATCTGCTCTGCTGCTCTGTTTGTCTGCTACTGCCAGACACTGGAGGAACCGTTCGGCTGTCCTTTTTGCCAGAGATTCGGCTGAGACCGGCTCCTCTTGCGCCACTTCTTCGCGCGACAGTGGCCTCTCCGAACTGCAACTGAGAGCCACCGGGGAATGGCGCCGTTCCCTCGATCGCTCTGCCATCGATGCGTGTCCCGTTGGAACTGCCGAGATCTTCGACCACCAACCCCCGGGAAGATCTGCGCAGCACGGCGTGGCGCCGAGATGCACGATCATCGGAGATGACAACCTCGCAAGCAGCATCGCGACCGATGATCCAGGGACCATCACCCTCGAGAGTGATGGTCCACTTGCCAGCGGAGTCGCAGATCCGAAGCCGTATCCCAGCATCTTCATTCATCGGTTCACGCCTCTTCGTCTGCCAATGACCAGTACAGCACTCGTTCTCCAGGCTGAAGCTTCTGTGCGGTTGGTGGTATTTTCACCAGGCAGTTCGCACGGGCAAATCCGGTCAGAAGATGAGATCCCTGCCCCGACGGGATCTCGATCACATCGGGTCCCCCGGTCGGATCTGGAGTGGCCCTGCCACGAAGCAGGCGCAGTCGATCTCCAGCGGGTAACGACCTCTCTGACTTCAATACCCCGCTACGCTCGGGAAGTAGCCCATCAGTTCGGCCCTCCATGATGGCCAGAGCAGGCCTGACAAAAACCTCGAATGAAACGAGGCAGGCTCCTGGATTTCCCGGCAGACCGAAGAAGGGTACGCCACCGATCAGGCCGTCGACGAGCGGTTTGCCAGGCTTCATGGCGACCTTGCGGATCTGCACATCGTCGCCCATCTCACGAGCGATCTCGCGAATATGATCCAGGTCACCAGCACTGATCCCTCCGGTGGTGACGATCGCGTCCGGTGCCAGATCGAGGGTTTCTTGAAGACCGGTTCGGATCGCCTCACGATCATCGCGAAGAATAGGCCGAGCGATGGCGATGGCACCCCATCTCTCGATTCGAGCGCACAGCGAATAGAGATTGGAGTTTCGAATTTGACCCGGTTTCAGCGGAGCATCGATGGCGACCAGTTCATTTCCGCTTGAATGAACCGCGACGCGAGGGCGGCGAAATACTGGAACGGAATCTGCTCCTATACTGGCCAGCAATCCGATCGCTGCAGGTGTGATGCGGGCTCCCGCCTCGAGGACAGATGCCCCTGCCGCCACATCTTCACCCAGCCTTCGGATATGAGTTCCCGCCGTTACCCGGGAACCGATGACCACCGACTCAGGATCGTGACGCAGGCAGTGTTCGAATGGGATGATGGCGTCACCACCCGATGGGATCACTGCACCTGTGTAGATTCGCATCGCCTGCCCCTGCTCAAGGGGTGTTGTTGCAGGAGTTCCAGCCTCGATGGTGCTGACGACCGGCAGCGTGATGGGATGATCGCTACTGGCTTGCCTGGTGTCCTCCGCTCGAACCACGAATCCATCCATGGCGGTGTTGTCAAAGGGCGGAATCGGATCCCTGGTCGGCACCTCTTGTGAAATTATTCTGCCTGTGGCCTCGGCGAGGGGGACAGTCTCGGATCCGATCGGAGTGATCCTGTCTAGGATCTGCTGACGCGCTTCTTCCAGTTCAATCAAATGGGCTCCTGCCCGGCGCACGTCTCCTCAACCCACCTCAGATATCGCCCCAGGCCAGTCACAACGGGCACCACGATCACCTCCGGGCACTCGAATGGATGGCGCTTGGCGATGATCTCGATGATCCTCTCGATCGGGTCGATGGCTGATTTGATGAAGAGCATCACTTCCTGTTCGTCGCAAGTCTTGCCTTGCCAGCGATAGATCGATCTCGCCCCGGGAAGGATGTTGACACATGCAGCCAGCCGCTCCTCGACCAGGCCTCGGGCCAGATCCTCAGCGCCATCGGTGGGGTGAGATACGAGTATCAACTGCAATGCGGATTCTCCTTATTTCACCACTACCAGAGTCGCCTGCCCAGACAGATGGCCAGCACCACTGGACGGCCAGCATAATATCACGCCGATGCCGCGGCTCGAAAGGGAACCATGAGCTTGCTCACCTTGGCAGTGGTTGCCGTGTTCACAGGATGAGGGCAACATCACCGTCATGAACTGGCTAGAAATCGTCGACGAGATCGGTTCCCGCCATGAGATCCCTGAATCCGGGGATTTCATCATCGGGCGTGCTCCAGGCTGTTCCCTGAGGATTCTGGAGCCCGGGGTTTCCAGGACTCACGCTGCCATCGAGCGAAGAGATGCGACTGACTGGATCCGGGACCTCTCTTCCAGTAATGGCACCTGGTTACTCGGTGACCAGGAAATTGCCAGGAAGGTCACGGACGAGACCTCGCTTCGTGCAGGAGATCGCATCCGGATAGGGTCGGTCGAGTTGATCTATCATCAATCTCGGGAGGAATCGCTAGACGGTGAGCGCTGGTCCGATGTCAACAAGGTCGGTTCGGGTGGCATGGGGGAGGTGCTACGTGCATTCGATCGAGATCTCGGCTGCCTGGTCGCAGTCAAGAAGATACGCAGTGCTCACGGGGACCGGGCCGAGTTGCTTCAGCGACTCCACGCCAGAGAGGCAGCCATCGGCCGCGGCATCGATCACCCCAATGTCGTGCGAGTCCTGGATGATGGAATCGTCGAGGGATCTTCTGTCCAGGTGATGGAGTGGGTGGGTGGTGGAGATCTGTCCCGGTCGATCCAGCGGCTATCCCGAGAACCCAGGCGAGCCCTCGAGATCATCCGTCAGGTTGCGCTGGGACTGTGCGCGGCTCATGAGAGCGGTGTTGTCCATGCCGATCTGAAGCCGGGTAACATCCTTCAGGTACTGGATGAGCCGTCCCCGGATGCAGGTCACATCCTGGTCGAGGGGGCGCAGGATGAACCGACCGATCCAGTGCGAGAAGCGAAATTGCTCGAACAATATCAGGAGCAGGTCCGGGCACGGATCCAGCGGCCACCATTTGTCTCCAGAAGCGGAGAACTGGCGCTGATCGAGGAAGCGATGCTCGATGGCAGCCGCTGGTGGATTCCCATCTTCGGTGAGCGAGGAGTGGGAAGGCGTCGTCTCGCTCTCGAGGCGAGAGAACGTCATGGCGATGTGATCCACGTGGGGGATGAGTTCACCGTCCCCCCGGAGGATTTCGAGGGAGTCTGGCTGACACCGATGCCTGCAGAGTGGCCCGATGAATCGACCTGGATCGAGGTACTGAACGATGCAAAGAAGAACGGGTGGCTGCGCGAAATTCACCTTCGGCCGCTGTTGCCAGGTCCTGCGGCGCGCTGGATCGAGTTGCTGGTCGAGGCGCGTGCCGGTGACGGGGCGCAATTCCTGTCGAAAATCGAAGCCTCGGATGGAGCAGACGGTCATCCGGCGAGGTTACTGAAGGGGATCGAGAAGAGTATCGAGCGAAGTGCGTGGAGGTTGCAAGACGGGCACGCGGTCCTGAATCCGATGCGGCTGCGAGAGAGTACTCGCGAGGAAGCGAAGCGCCTCGCGCTGGTGCTCGATGGTGTCTCGGTGATGCTTCGGCATGCGCTCGAAAGGATCGCACTGTTCGAGGGCAGTTTGACCGGTGAGCAGGTGTCATCATTGCTGAGGCAGGACCGCGCCATCTTGCACTCGCTGATCAGCGAGTCGATCGAACTGGGATTGCTGGAAAAGTGTGGCGATGGGACGCTCACGCTGGTCAGTGATGGCTTGGGACAGGCGCTTGCCGGACAGGTTTCTGATCGGGAGCGAGCTCCTCTGATCAGTGGCGCGGCAGATCTGATCGAGGATGAACCACCTGCGACAGCAGAAGATCCGCTGCCCTGGTTGAAGCGGGGCCGATTGCTTGGCCGCGCCGGCCGCTATCAGGCGTCGATCGAGGCTCATCTGATCGCAGCGATCGCTGCGCGATCGCAATACTCACGCTCTACCTTCATCGAGGCTCTCGATGAGGCCAGGGCGGTGATCAGGGAAGCGGCTGCTGCCGGTGAGAGGCGAGCCATAGATGCTGCTGAGCGCAGTGTTGTGGGAGGAGATCCCAGAGGACTGGTCGCCATCGAGAGGCTCAGAAAATTGCCGATAGATGTGCTCGTCAAGATTGCTGATTTTGGCATCGCTCGAGTCGCTGGGGAACGCAAGGTTGCAGCGGGACTGGCGTGGGGGACGCCGCGATACATGTCACCGGAACAGGCGCGCCAGGAGGACCTGACCCCTGCCAGCGACATCTACTCGCTCGGGCTCCTGGCAAGGGAGATCACCGAAGGAGTACATCCACTCGGAAATCTGCGCGGTGCCGATGCCATCAAGCGCCTGGCCCGTGGAGAATTGCAGGAACCGATGGCCGACGTGATCAACGATGATCGGTGGGGAGACCTTCTCCAGCGGATGCTCTCGACTTCGGCGCCGACCAGGCCCGGCGCGTCCGAAGTGGTCTCGGAGATCGCCGCCATCCAGGCCCGTTATTAGCTCGGGCTTCGAGCCTGGAGATCATGTAGACTGGATTCTCGGAAGGAAATGTCCCCTTGCTGCCTGAATCATCCTGGCGGGGCCTGATCCTGTGGGGTTACTCCTCGCGGGGCAGTCGCTGCTTTGCCCTCCTGATCCTCTGCTTCTGTATCCTCGCCACTGCTGGATTGCAGGCACATCCTGGCGATGCCCTGGCCGCCTCTGGACGCGCAGATCCCCCGGAATCGAGCACTTCAGCCTCGAAGCAGGATGAGATTCTGGAACAGGTACGCTTCATCCTCTTCGGCAGAGAGTGTCAGGAACTGGCTCAGGTGCTTCTACTGGAAGATGGTTTCCAGCTGACTCTCTTCAACGACAAACTCGCGAGCTACTACAAGGTCAAGATCACCAGCGATGACCTGATCTCGACCACTTCAGTCGATGCGGTGAAATCGCGTCAGGTCATGATGCAGCGTGCAGACCTGGTGGCTGCCAGGGAGCGACTGCGCATGGCTCGCAGGGAAGCCAGGAGAGCGCGCGCTGAAACCAAGCGACCTGCCCCCCGTCCCGGAAACGGATCCACGACAAGCTCCCCTGCCACTGACCGCAAGCAGAAGGAGCATTCTTCATCTTCATCGTCACTGCTGTCCCCCGTACCCTCCAGCCGCACCATCGTGCAGGGCCATGCCATCCTGGATCAATTTCGCATGGTCGGTGAGGAACTGCTGCAGCGTTCTGAACAGTTGGCAGCGATCGGGAGTGAATGCCAGGAGAAGTTGAAGGACTGGAATCGGAAGAGCCAGCAGGGCAGTCCTCTATCTTCACGGCTTCGTCAGGAGACCTATCAACTCGTGGAGCAGACCGAGTCGATTGAGCAACGGATTCAGTTTCGACTCGATGAGATCGATCGTTGTAACGCAAGCATTGAAGGTGGCGAATTGAGAGCTCGAGATATTTCCGAGATCACCGATCGAATTCGTCGCAGGCTGCTGCAATGCGAGCAAAAGGTCGATTCGATTGAAGCGCTGCTGAGTGCTTGCTCAGACGGGGTGGATCGACTCGGAGATCCGATCGTCCTGGCGACAGCCAGCGAAGATGCTCAGCCAGTGACTCCGGGTCCCCGACGTTCCACTGCTTCTGTGAGCGATTCTGTGCCTCGAAAAGCCTCGGCAAAGGTCGCTGAACTGCCGCCGATGAAGAGGGAGACCGGGGCCGTGGCGAAATCTTCAGTCGAAAGACCTGCTCGAGACCAGCGCGACCGGAAAAGCGTCGAGACGGGTCCAGGCGAACTTCCCACCCAGGAACGGACGGATGCACAGGAGTCGGAAACCTCAGCCGAGATTCGTGAAGATTCGACCAGAACCCTGCTGCTGGGAGCCATCCTCGGTGCTCTGCTGGTGCTTGCCATCGCTCAACTGATCAAGCGGTTCGGTCTTCCCTAGGGGCAACTTCCTGGCTGTTCGCACGGTAACGTGTCGTCGGTCGGATCCTGGCCGCAATCGGGACCTGAAGGCGGTGGAGGTGGATCGGATCCCGGGATGAACAGGCTCGACAGGAGATACACGGCGTCTGCCACGTTCATTCCACCGTCGTCATTGCAATCCCCGGCATCGGTGCAGGCCACGGGAGCACTTCCCGGCACGAACAAACTGGCCAGCAGGAATACTGCATCCGCTACATTTCGACCCCCATCGCCGTTGGTATCACCGCGCAGGAAGAGAGGCGAGGAAGGTGACCCTGAGCCCTCGAGGGCGGCCATGTACAGCGGAAGCAACAGGAACAGATCGGAACCGTATCCACCCAGTTCCCATGACTGGCTGATCACAGGTGCGATGGTGCTGTTGTAGTAGACGCCCACGCCGTAGTCGACGAACGCATCCGACCCTTGCCAGATCATTCCGGCCTGATTTCCACCCAGATCAGGATTTTGATCGCATGGGATCAGTCTATCGGTGTAGTCGTTGCCCGTTGAATCCTGGGAGTAGGGGGCATCGAGAGAGGTCATGTCGAGGCCCATGCCGGAATCGAGTCCGACAAGATTCACCAGCGAGTCGTCACCATTCTCGACATTACCAAAGGCCTGGTCCTCGACCCCATCGAACTGGGCGAACAGGGTCGGGTCGTCGTAGGCCCAGGCATCGTTGCTCTCGATGTAGATCGAGACCTCGTCACGCTCCTGGGTTCCGTCGAGTCCACTGTCTCCGGTGTGAATCTCGGACAGCACGACACCATCTTCGGCGGTGAGTTCGTAGCGTTCCGGATAAGTACCGAGGCAGCACCAGAGAATGTCAGGGACACCTGTGCTGTCGAGAAGCGATGCATCCAGCGTGTCGACCGTCATCACTGTTCGTCCCAGCTGGGTCAGGGTGTCGGCGAGGATCAATCCACTGAGGATGTTGCCACCGGTTTCTCCGATCCAGACCACATCGGTGATGGAGACTCCCGCGCTGGCAGGAAGGCTGGTATTGCTGCAGCCGAGTGCGAAATCAAATCCGACGAGACGGTACTCATGGGCACCGGCAACAGGAATATCGATGAAGGAGGTGGCGGTGCCGGGTAATCCTGTGGCAACGATCACTCCATCGCGCATCACCTGGATTTCGTCGTAATCCAGGGGGTTGATCCACTCCAGCGTGATGTCGGTGCCATTGCTCGTTGCCGAGACAGCCTGAGGCGGAAGCACCTGGCAGCCGCCATCGATCAGCAAGCACCAGCGATCAAAGGTGGCAATATTTCCGGGATACACATCTTCTATCGACATCACCCAGGGACCCTGGGTGCTGGTGTTGACGAAATCCTGCATCGAGCCGGGTCCGCTCGCTTCCATCGCGCAGCCACAATCATATGGCGGAGCATTGGCTGCGGCGCCGTTGCTGTACAGGACGCTCATGTCGGAGTCTGCACCACCGAGTAGATCGTGCAGTCGGACTTCGATTCCCGAAGGGGAGTTCAGGTCGACGATGAGATCACCGACAAACGGATGGCGGACATCGAGCAGGACATCAATATCCCCGATGAGAGTATTGCTGGTGATCAGTATGAAGTCAGTCACCGGGCTGGTTGCCTGGTTGATGGGGCTGTCCGGCTCGCGGCAGACCATCAAATCTCTGGCCACCATCAGCGGCACATTTCTGCAGATCAGTTCCGCAACATTGCCATTTTGAAATGCTTCGACACAAACAACCGCAGTTCCTGGCACTGGCCGGGGCCCACCTGTCCAGCTGGTGACGGTCCCCGCCACGGCTCCCTCCTGACCGCCATCGACATAGATTCTCACCTCGTCGTAGACTGAAGCATTGGCCCAGCTCACCTCCAGTTCACCGGTCCCTGGCACCGAACTCGCGACGAGATCGGAGATCGGCTGTACCAGGTAGTCGACGGTGCAACAATTGGATGGGATCACCTCTCCGACCAGCTGCGGCGTGACGCAGTACAGAATCGATGACGGGATCGTTTGTGGCGTGGTGGTGTAACTGGTTGCCGATCCGTTAGCTATGATCGCTTCCAGCACACCGTCGGCGTAGATCTCGAAGGAGTCGTAGCCCTGAGGATTGGCCCATGTCAGTTCAGCGGTGATCGAGCCGGAAGCTGCCGAGCAGTTGAGATCGGTGACGCTGCCCTGCTCGAAGGCGCGGATACACCAGGAATCGAGCGATCCGATTCTTGGACCACCTCCGGTGAACACGTCCTCGATGATGAGACTCCAGTCACCGAGACTTGTTGTGCCAAGATAATCCGAGAGAACTCCAGGTCCGGTGGGCTGGATCGGGCAGCCACAGTTGATGGGAATCGTGCCCGGGGCAGCTCCTAGATCCCAGAATGTCGCCTCGATGGTCGTGGCTGCACCGCCATTCTCGTTGTGCAGCCTCACCGTGGTGCCACCGTGGACCAGATCGATGACCAGATCCCCGATGAACGGGTGATTCAGGTCGACCTGCACCTGCAGATCTCCAATCGTGATGTCGTCAGCGATGGTGATCACATCGACGGTCTGCGGCACCGTGTTCCCGACCACCGACGCGGGTGTACGGCACTCCTGCACGGCGGGGGCCATCGGCTGTGTTGTGATGGAACAGCATTCAGATTCACACGGCCCAGCGCCCAGGGAAGTAGGCAGCAGGCAAACCTCCATGGTGGAGCCGATACCACTTCCGATGGCAGAATAGGAGGTCGAGTCTCCGGGGAGCGTGTCGACGAGTACACCGCCGATATAGACCTGGATCTCGTCATAGGTCATCGGATTGCTCCACGTGACATCGGCATTTCCCGTTCCACCGACATCGAGGCAGAGCAGATTTTCGACCGAGAGGACCGATGTGGATGTGCCCGAATCAAAAGTGAAAAGGCACCAGTCGTTCAGGCCACCCGTGGCTCCTCCGCTGTAACTATCGAGGCAGCGAAGGGTCCAGTTTCCCGCAGACCCTGTGCCAGTGAGATCGGCCAGGGTACCGGGCCCCGAGGGTTGCATGCGGCAGCCTGAATCCCATGGGATCGATCCGTTGGGCGGGCCCTGATCGTCAAAGATGACATTGATGAAGTCGTTTGAGCCACCACCCTGGTCATGGAGACGTACCGTGGTGCCCGTCGGCGAGATGATATCGACAGAAACATCGTCGATGTAATCGTGAGCGATGTCGACATAGACATCGACATCCAGTACCGCCTCATCCGTGGTGATGCCGATGATGACCTCGGTCGGATTGGCAGCGTCCTCCGAGATGGGAACCGGTGAGGTCAACCCGGCACAGGCCGTGATATCTGCATGTACAGTCATTGTTCCGGTAAGCAGCAGGCAGGCCGCGATGGAACTTCTGCCCCAGCGGTTCGGGGACAGTTGCCACTGGGAATTGAACATCAAGGCGAACACCTTTCGGTCGGGGGACCGTCGCATTCAGGATGTACCGATTCTGCGCTCCATCGGTCGAGTCGCCAGGTCGGACCAGAATCGAATGTCAGGAAGCGGAGACCATTCCCCTCCATCATACCGCCCCCCGAAGTGGGTTGGGAACGGATCCTGTGCCAATTCTGGATCTTCTGGATCTGTCGGCAGTCGGCTCGCAGTGGCCTACGGATTGGCTAGAATGCCCCATCGAGTCGGGTCCACATCGAGGAGGGGAGAGCCCAGCGTGACACCGGGTGATACGGCGACTTCAGCTGGGCGGCTGCCTTCCGATTCTGCGGACGGCCGTGAAACTCCGATGATGCGGCAATTCCATGCAGCCAAGACCCAGCACCCCGATGAAGTGGTGTTCTTTCGCATGGGTGATTTTTACGAGATGTTCTTTGATGATGCTCGTCTCGCCTCCGAGGTCCTCGGGATCACTCTCACCTCTCGGTCGAAGGACCGAAGTGGCGAGCGAATCCCGATGGCGGGTGTGCCGGTCAAGAGTGTTGACGGCTACATCCGCCGCCTGATCGAAGCGGGCCATCGCGTTGCGATCTGCGAGCAGGTCGAGGATCCGAGGAGTGCCAAGGGAATCGTCGATCGAGAAGTGGTCAGAGTGGTCACGCCGGGAACCTTCATCGAGGAGGATTCGCTCGATGCCCACCGTCCGCTGCACCTGGCTGCTCTGCGGCCAGCCACGTCGGGTTCAGCAGGGCTCGCGTGGGTAGATCTCTCTACAGGTCGTTTCCATTGCGAGGATCTGTTGCAGGGTGAGGGCACAGAGACGCTTCTGGCGGTGGCTCCGACCGAGATGTTGATCCCGGAAGGTTTCGACATCGATACCGATCCTCACATCCAGTGGTTACAGACCCACTTTCCCGGCTGTGCCCTGACGCGCTGGCCGGAGTGGCACTTCGAGCCGGAACCGGCGCGCGAGAAACTGCTCGCGCATTTTTCGACCAGTTCTCTCGACGGATTTGGTGTCGAGCACCTCCGAGCAGGGGTCGCCTCTGCCGGGGCTCTCATCGAGTACCTCCGCCAGACCCAGCGCCTCGCGTTACCTCACATCACTGCTCTTCGAGCCGGAAGTGTTGGTCATCGGCTGGGGTTGGATGCAGCCAGTCATCGATCTCTCGACCTGGTCGAGGTCGCTCGTACCGGGGAACGGAGCGGATCTCTGCTGGGCTTGCTCGATCACACTCGTACCGCCATGGGCGCGAGGATGATGCGGGAGTGGGTGCAGTCTCCGTTGGTCGAGATGGCGCCGATTCTTGCCAGGCAGGCAGCGGTGGCTGCCCTGGTCCGAAACGATGACCTGAGAACGGATGTCAGTACCACGCTGAGAGAGGTGAGGGACATCGAGCGACTCGCGTCTCGATTGACACTGGGCAGGGTCAACGGCAGAGATCTCCGGGCCCTGGCAACCTCCTTTCGTGCAGTTCCTGTGCTCAAGCGGTACCTCGCCAATCTGGAGGCGAGACGATTGTGTGAATTGAACCTCGATCTGGATGCCGAGAGTCTGGAACATCTTGCGAATCGCATAGCAGACACGATCGTGGATGAGCCTCCACTGGCGATTACCGAGGGAGACCTGATCCGAGACGGGTATGATCCGACCCTCGATGAGTTGCGTGCGATCTCACGCGATGGAGTGTCCTGGATCGCCAGTTTCCAGCAACAGGAACAACAACGCACGGGGATTCCGACTCTCAAGGTCGGATACAACCGCGTGTTTGGCTATTACATCGAGGTCACCCATGCCCAGCGGGACCGGGTTCCCGCTGAATACACGCGCAAGCAGACCCTCAAGAACGCAGAACGGTACATCACCGAGGATCTCAAGCAGATGGAGCAGAAGGTGCTGGGGTCCCGCGAGCGTGCGGACGCTCTGGAAGAACAGATATTCAAGACACTGAGAGATTCGCTGACTGACAGTATTCTGCTGCTGCAGGGTGCTGCTGCAGCGATCGCCGAGATCGATGTACTGGCCTCATTGGCGGTCGTGGCATTTCAGGAGCAATGGACAGCCCCGGATCTGGTCGAACAGCCGATCCTCGAGGTGAAGGGTGCCATTCACCCGGTAGTGGGAGGTGGCGCTGCGAGGGCTGATTTCACCCCTAACGATCTGATGCTGGGGGCAGAGCATGGAACGCTGGCAGTGATCACAGGTCCGAACATGGCAGGCAAGTCGACATACATCCGGCAGGCGGCGCTGATTTCGATCCTGGCGCAGATGGGCTCCTTTGTGCCGGCACAGAAGGCGACGATAGGCATCGCGGATCGCATCTTTACGCGCATTGGAGCTGCCGACGATCTGTTGAAAGGCCAGTCGACCTTCATGGTCGAGATGATCGAGACTGCTCGTATCTTGCACAACGCAACCGAGAGATCCCTGGTCATCCTGGATGAAGTGGGCAGAGGAACCAGTACCCACGATGGAATTTCCATCGCATGGGCGATTGCAGAGCAACTGGCGAGGAAGATCAAGGCAAGAACTCTCTTCGCAACGCATTACCACGAACTGGTGGCACTCGCAGATGAAATTCCTCAGCAGGTTCATAATCTGAACGTCGAGGTGAAGGAGTGGAAGGACGAGATCGTTTTCTTGCATCACATCGTTCCCGGCAGCGCAGACAAGTCATACGGGATTCATGTCGCGCGACTCGCAGGAATTCCGACAGCTGTACTGAATCGCTCGCGGCAGATTCTCGATCAACTGGAAACGGCAACTGCAGTGGCCACGGAGCGAAGAGTTCCCGATGGATCGAACCAGCGAGCAGACACCGTGGTTCAGCCGGAACTGTTCGGGACACACGAAGAACCTCTGGCAAGGTTGATCGCCGATGTCGACCCTGACCAGTTGACACCGCGTGAGGCCCAGGACCTGATCTACAAGATGTGTGAAATGCTGAGGCCGCCAAATTCTCCTCGATGATGGGCACTGCACAGGCTCTTGAAACTCCGATTCGGCCAGGTGGGAGCGTCTATTTCGAATCATGCTGCTCGAATTCGACCTCTGACGTGCAATCCGGCCTCTCCATCCAGGTCGAAGAGGGATCCAAGATAGCCGATGCTGGCCTGAGGGTTGTAGGGTTGATTCCCGCATAGACCTGTGGGAATATCGGACCTTGTGCGGACCGTACCTGTATTACCTGTCATCCCTGAGGAGATGAAGGGGAGTGCTGGTGTCTCCTGCGATGAAGTGACTGAAATTACAGGGAGCAGCCCCCAGGGTCGTGAAGCACTGATTATGGTTTGAGCGAGGTGGGTGTGTAGTTCGATGGAGACCGCCGTCTTGGCGGTGGATTCGAACGATCGGGAGTCGGCCGATATTTATCGTCTTGCTTCCCTTTCCTCCTTTGTTCCTGTCGTAGCTGACAATCGTGCTAGTGTTAACAATCGCAATTGACTAGTTAGGTGCAAACCCAGAGAATCGACTTTGTAAAGATCTGATTTCTTTTCGGAACAGCAGCAGTGAGGGGTGTTTGGACGCATCCGCGTACGGGCTTGTTAATAAAAAATATTGCGAACTGGGTGTTCGAAATGCCGTCCTCATGAGGGGACTGCGTTGAGGGTCCCGGTGATCAGTTTGAATTTCATCCAATGAGGGGTGCCTGGGACCATCGCCAGGTGTTCATGAGGAGGGTTAGCCATGAGAAACGGACCGTCCCGTATTCTCCAGTGTGTCGCCAGAAGTTTGGCGACAGTTATTCTTTGTCTGGGTATCTGTACCGGAACGAATGCCAGCGCAGCGACATTCATGATTCCGTTGATCCCCAACTTCCCACTCGTCGACTGCAACTCCAACGGAGTTGAAGACACGGACGACATCACAAATGGGACCAGTGCCGACTGCAACGGCAATGGAGTTCCCGATGAGTGTGATCTCGATTCGGGATTCTCGCTGGACTGCAATGGAAACAGCATTCCCGATACCTGTGATATCGATGCTGGCACCGCAAAGGACTGCAACGGCAATCTGATTCCCGACACCTGCGAGATCCTTGCCGGTGGAAGCGACTGTAATAACAACAACATCATCGACTCCTGTGAGGTTCTTCTCCTCGGAGCCGATGACTGCAATGGCAACCTCGTGCCTGACGAATGCGATATCGATTGCGATAGCAACGGTACCATCGACGACTGCGAGATCACGGCAGATCCTACCAAGGACTGTGATATCGATGGAGCCCTGGACCTCTGTCAGTACTCCGCGGAGTACGGAGGAGTCGATGCTCTCGATTGCGACGACAATCTCGTTCTTGACTCCTGCCAGATCACTGCCAATGCAGCTCTGGACTGCGACACCGATGGCATCCTCGATTCCTGTGAGACGGACACGGACTCGGATGGAACCATCGATGATTGCGACCCCGACGACGACAATGACGGAGTGGCGGACGGCGACGATAGCGATCCGCTCAACAACCTGCTCTGTCGCGATGCCGACACTGATGGCTGCGACGACTGCTCCAGCGGAACCGACGATGTCGCCAACGACGGCACCGACACCGATGGTGACGGGCAATGCGATGTTGGTGACACGGACGACGACAACGACGGGGTAGCGGACGGCGACGATAGCGATCCGCTCAACAACCTGCTCTGTCGCGATGCCGACACGGATGGCTGCGACGACTGCTCCAGTGGCATCGATGCGCCGGGTAACGACGGCACTGACACCGATGGTGACGGTCAGTGCGATGTTGGCGATCCCGACGACGACAACGACGGAGTGGCGGACGGCGACGATAGCGATCCGCTCAACAACCTTCTCTGCCGCGATGCCGACACGGATGGCTGCGACGACTGCTCCAGCGGCATCGACGCGCCGGGTAACGACGGCACCGACACCGACAGCGATGGGCTCTGCGACAGCGGCGATCCCGACGACGACAACGACGGAGTTGCCGACGGCGACGATAGCGATCCGCTCAACAACCTTCTCTGCCGCGATGCCGACACGGATGGCTGCGACGACTGCTCCAGCGGCATCGACGCGCCGGGTAACGACGGCACCGACACCGACGGTGACGGTCAGTGCGATGTTGGCGATCCCGACGACGACAATGACGGAGTTGCCGACGGCGACGATAGCGATCCGCTCAACAACCTTCTCTGTCGCGATGCCGACACTGACGGCTGCGACGACTGCTCCAGTGGCACCGACGCGCCGGGTAACGACGGCACCGACACCGATGGTGACGGTCAGTGCGATGTTGGCGATCCCGACGACGACAACGACGGGGTAGCGGACGGCGACGATAGCGATCCGCTCAACAACCTGCTCTGTCGTGACGTCGACCTTGACGGCTGCGACGACTGCTCCAGCGGCATCGACGCGCCAGGTAGCGACGGCACCGACTTCGACGGTGACGGTCTGTGTGACAGCGGCGATCCCGACGACGATAACGACGGCTCCCTCGATGCGGACGACAGCGACGACAACAATGTCAATGTCTGCTCCGACACCGATAGTGACACTTGTGACGACTGCAGCGGTGGTTCCTACAACCCGGCTGCAGACGGCACCGATACCGACAGCGACGGTCTCTGCGACAGCGGTGACCCCGATCTGGACGGCGACGGAATCCTCAACGAGTGTGATGTCGATCAGACTGCGGGAGCCGACTGCAATGGCAACGGCAAGCTCGATTCCTGCGAGACCTGCGACACCGACGTCTTCGTCAGCACCACGGTGGCTGCCGACGGCGTCGATAACTTCGCCGATGTGGCTTCTGCATACGCAGCGGTCTGTGCCGGTGGAACGGTTCACGTGGCGGCGGGCACCTACTCGGCGGAGTTGATCCTCTCCGATGCCAATGCCAAGGACGGAATCACCATCGACGGTGCCGGCGCGACGACCATCCTCGACGGTGGTGTCAAGACCACCCACTCGGTGGCGGTCAACGGCATGACCTTCAGCAACATGACCATCCGTCACAGCGACGGAACCGCTGGTGAGGGACTCTTCCGCATGGATAACGGTGGCTTCGTCACCGACATGACCC
>Ga0310120_10000961_pt1 | contig 21970 bp, 12 predicted proteins | sample CB27_AW_983_MG_FD_203506 | JGI IMG/M metagenome (GOLD analysis project Ga0310120, IMG submission 203506) | Marine microbial communities from Western Arctic Ocean, Canada - CB27_AW_983 | ecosystem: Environmental > Aquatic > Marine > Oceanic | place: Canada: Western Arctic Ocean | collected...
TCTGGTACCCTGACTGCAGATGACCGTGACCTTCGCGACAGCAGTTCGAAAGGTGGGTGTACCCGAGTGTTGTCCTCCAAGCAGATCATGACGATGCCCTTCTGGCTTCTGATCTCATTGGTGCTGTCGATGGTTTCGTTTGCTGACGAAACCGAGATGGAGAAATCCGACAAGATCAGTTACTACCGAGAGATTCGTCCCATCTTCCAGGCCAACTGTCATGGCTGTCACCAACCGGCCAAGTCCAAGGGCAAGTTTGTGATGACCAAGTTCGATCGACTTCTCGCCGGTGGTGGCGAGGAAGCGGCGATCGTTCCGCAGCACCCGGATCAGAGCTTGTTGATCGAACTGATCACTCCCGTCGATGGTGAGGCAGAGATGCCGAACAAGGGCGATCCACTGAAGCCGGCTCAGATCGAACTGATTCGGCGCTGGATCGCCGAGGGGGCGGCCGACGACACCCCGCCCAGTGCTCAGCAGAAGTACGACCAGCAGAATCCTCCCATCTACGAGTCGCCTCCGATCGTGACCGCTATCGACTACTCTCCCGACGGTCGCTGGCTGGCGGTTTCGGGTTTTCACGAGGTGCTGATTCACGATGTCGTGAACTCGACCTTGATGCAGCGTCTGGTCGGACTCTCTGCGCGAATCGAGTCGGTGAGTTTCTCGCCTGACGGCAAAAAACTGGCCGTGACCGGTGGACTACCGGCACGGATGGGTGAGGTGCAGATATGGGACACCGACAAGTGGAAACTGTTGCTTTCTGTTCCGGTCACCTTCGACACCGTCTACGGAGCCAGCTGGTCTCCCGACAGTCAGTTGATCGCATTCGGTTGTGGAGATAACACCTTGCGTGCCATCGAAGCGACCAGCGGGAAAGAGGTCCTTTTCAGCGGTGCTTCCGCGGACTGGATCCTCGACACCGTTTTTTCACTGGATGGTTCTTATGTGATTTCCGTCGGCCGCGACATGACCGCGAAGTTGACCGAGGTCAAAACGCAACGATTCGTCGACAACATCACCTCGATTACCCCTGCGATTCTCAAAGGTGGGCTTGCTGGGGTGGATCGTCATCCGAACAAGGAAGAGATCCTGGTTGGCGGCTCCGATGGCACGCCCCAGATTTACCGGATACATCGCGAGGTGAAACGCGTTATCGGGGACAACTCGAACCTGCTCAGATCATTCCCTCCGCTGGTCGGGAGAATCTTCGGAATCGGATACAACGGAGATGGCAAGCGAATCGCCGCATGCAGCAGCCTGGATGGTCGTGGACATGTTTCGATCTACAGCAGCGATTTCGATGGCACCTTGCCCGACGGAATGAAGGGGATTCTCGCAAAGGTCTCGACCTCGAGAAGTGCTGCCGAACACAAGAAGATCAAGGAGTTCCACGCAAAGAACATCGAACAGATCGCGACCGTCGACTTCGACATACCGATCTACTCACTGTGCTGGCATCCGGAAAAGAACGAGGTTGCAGTCGGGGGTGCCGATGGGCTGGTGCGCTTCCTGGATGGAGAGACTGGTGCCCTGTTGCGGGTGTTGATGTCGGCACCGATGTCGGGCGAGAAGGGCGATGATCTGGTCGCGATGGTCGTCGATCCGCCCGCCGTCGAGATCACCGAGAAGTTCGGTTACCAGCAGTTGATTGTCACGGGAATCCAGGCATCGGGACACTCCATCGATCTGACGCACAAGGCGACCTACGAGATCACCGACGAGATCGTGAGCGTGACCGGGGGCATGGTCAAAACACGGAGTGATGGCAAGACACAGATTCGGATCAAGTACGGAGACCAGTCGATTGAGATTCCGGTGGCCGTCTCCGGTCGAGAGGCTCCCTTTGAGCCGAGTTTTATCCGCGATGTGTCTCCGGTCATATCGAAAGCTGGCTGCAACTCTGGCTCCTGTCATGGATCAAAAGAGGGCAAGAACGGCTTCAAGTTATCGTTGCGCGGATACGATCCGATCGTCGATGTGCGCGCCTTCTCCGATGATCACGCGGCTCGTCGTGTCAATTTTGCCTCCGTCGAAAACAGCCTGATGTTGTTGAAGCCCACCGCAGCGGTCCCGCACGTAGGAGGCCAGCGTTTCGAGGTGGGTTCGGCGTATTACCAGATCCTCCACGACTGGATCGCTGCCGGGTGTCAGCTGGATCACCAGGTGCCCCAGGTACGTAGCATCGAACTGGCTCCGAATAATCCACTGGTTCAGAAGATTGGCGAAGAGCAGCAATTGCGTGTCACCGCATTCTATGACGATGGTTCGAGTCGCGATGTCACCGCCGAGACTTTCATCAGCAGCGGCAATACGGACATCGCCACCTGCAACGATTCCGGTCTCGTTTCGACGCTGAGAAGAGGAGAAGCGCCACTGCTGGCGCGATTCGAGGGGGCCTATTCGTCAACGACTCTCACCGTCATGGGAGATCGATCTGATTTCCGCTGGCAAGACCCGGAGATCTTCAATCCCATCGATGATCTGGTCGCTGACAAGTGGAAGCGAATGAAACTCCAGTCTTCCGAACTCTGTAGCGATGCGGAGTTCCTGCGCCGTGTTTCGCTGGATCTGATCGGATTGCCTCCCACCGCCGAACAGGTAAACAGTTTTCTCGACGATGAAGCGGATCGAGGGGTCAAGCGAGAGGCACTGATCGATCAACTGATCGGATCCGAGGCATACGTGGTTCACTGGGGTAACCGCTGGGCAGATCTGCTTCAAGTCAACGGGAAGTTTCTCGGCAAGGAAGGTGCGGCAGGTTTTCGTCAGTGGATTCACGATCAAGTCGAGAAGAACACTCCTTATGACCAGTTTGCTCATGCAATCCTGACTGCCACCGGTTCCAACAAGGAGAATCCGCCGGCTTCGTATTTCAAGATCCTGCGAACTCCTGTAGAGACGATGGAAAATACGACGCAACTATTCCTGGCTACACGGTTCAATTGCAACAAGTGCCACGATCACCCTTTCGAACGCTGGACCCAGGATCAGTACTACCAACTCGCAGCATATTTTGCCCAGGTGAATCTCGCCGCTGATCCGGCAGGTGGCGACATGAAAATCGGAGGAACGGCGGTCGAGGGGGCAAAGCCGCTTTACGAGCTCATCACCGACAAGGACACCGGCGATGTAGTACACGATCGCACCAGGGAAATCGCGCCTCCTGAGTTTCCCTACGTCACATCCTTTGAAGTCGCAGAAGGTGCTACCCGACGCCAGCAACTGGCAGCGTGGATCACCTCGTCCGACAACCGATACTTCGCTCGAAGTTATGTCAATCGGATCTGGGGTTACCTGATGGGAGTCGGGTTGATCGACCCTCTCGATGACATCCGTGCCGGCAATCCACCGACGAATCCGGAACTGCTCGATTACTTGACCGGAAAATTCATCGATAACGATTTCGATGTGAGAAAACTGATCGCAGAAGTTTGCAAATCCAGAACCTATCAACTTTCCATCGTGCCCAACCAGTGGAACCAGGAGGATCGGATCAATTACTCGCATGCAACACCGCGTCGGCTGCCGGCGGAGGTGCTGTACGACTCGATCCATCAGGTCCTGGGTAGCCGCATGAAGATCCCCGGTGTTGCCGAGGGGACCAGAGCCTCCGCCCTTCCGGATGTCGGCATCCAGTTGAAGGATGGTTTCTTGACCACTCTCGGCAGGGCATCGAGGGAGAGTGTCTGCGAGTGTGACCGATCCGCTGACCTGGGTCTCGATAGTGTCATGGCCCTGGTCACGGGTCCGACTGTCGATCAGGCGATCAGTGATGCTGGCAATGCCATCACGAAGTTGGTCGAGCAGCAACCCGATGACGGCAAGTTGATTGAGGAGTTGTATCTGCGAATCCTGAATCGTCCGGCGACAAAAGAGGAAGTCGATTCCTTGGTGCCGATGTTTGGTGCCATCGAGGGCGATCACCTGGCACTGCAGCAGGAATTCGAACTGTACCAGGAGGAAGCCAAGCAGATCGTTGAGCAACTCGAACAGGTTCGTCAGGCAGACATCGGTGATGCCAGGGGAGAAGTGGCGGTCTACGAGGAAGAGATCGCGCCTAGGGAGGCCGAACTCGACCGTAAACAGCAGGAGGCGATCGCCCTGGCTCTGTCCGAGCAGGAAGCTTACTCCAAGACGATTCCAGAGAAGTTGCTGGAGTGGCAGAAGATTCAGGATTCCACGACCCGCTGGGTGTTGTTGAAGCCAGAAAACCTGCAGGCATCGAGCGGGGCCACCTTGGAACTCGAAGATGACGGGGCGGTATTCGTGTCCGGCAAAACCGGCATGGGAACCTATACCTTCACGGCTTCGACCGATCTGGAAGCAATGAAAGCGGTCTGGATCGAGGCACTCGCCGATCCACGGCTGCCCGCTGGTGGCCCGGGTCGTGCGGTCTCGAATGGAAACTACGTCCTATCAGAGTTCCAGATCGATTGGACCGCTGCCCCCGTAGGAGACACCCCAGCAGAACCCACCCGACTGGCACTGCACAACGCGAAGGCCAATTTTAGCCAGGCCAACTACGATGTATCTCTCGCCATCGATGGCAAGATCGACAATTCTGGTTGGGCGACAGCGCCGAAATTTGGCGAAGACCGATACGCGACCTTCGAACTGAAGGAGCCGATCGGTGGTGCCGGTTCGACCCTGTCGATCACGATGCATTACAACTACGATGCTAATCACACCATCGGCCGATTCAGGATCTGGGTCACGACATCGCCGGTTCCAGTGGGCTTTGGTTTACCCGAGAACATCGCCAGCGTTCTGGACCTGGATGAGAATCAACGCAGTGAAGAGCAACTCGCGTTGCTGCTCACTTATTTCACCGATAGCGATCCGGGTTCGCAGGAACACAAGAAGAAGGTGGCCGAGGCAAAAATGCCGAGGTCGGTAGATGCGGGATTGAAAAAACTGCGCGAGAAACTCTCTCGGGTCGAGGTTCCGGTGCCGGCGATTCCAAAACTGGTACGCCTGAAACGTGCGATGCAATTGAGTGAGCAGCAAATGAAGAATCAGAGGGTGACGGTGGTTCAAGACATCGCCTGGGCACTGATCAATAGCCCGGCGTTTCTATTCAACCGCTGATCGAACCTCGAGAGAGAAGGTGATGAGATGCTGAGGCTACCCGGAGATGACTGTTCAGATCTCTGTGATTCTGGGTACATGACTCGACGGGATTTGATGCGCATCGGTGGTGCGGGATTCCTGGGATTGACGCTGGGATCCGTGTTCGAGATGCAGGCCATCGCCAGAGAAGTGGTCAAGGGTGCTCCCGGTTGGGCCAAGGCCAATAGCATCATCATGCTCTACTTGCAGGGTGGGCCGAGTCACATCGATCTGTGGGATCCGAAGGAAAATGTTCCCGATAACGTCAAGAGCGTGTTCGATAGTATTCCGACCAAGATCCCTGGCGTTCATTTCACCGAGTTGTTACCGAGACTCGCTCAGGTCAACGACAAGATGACGATGATTCGCTCGATGAGTTACACACCCCATGGTTTGTTCAACCATACCGCAGCGATCTATCAGATGATGACGGGCTACACGACCGACAAGGTCAGTCCTTCAGGACAACTGGAGCCGCCAAGCCCCAAGGATTTCCCTAACTTCGGATCGCAGGTGGTACGGATGCGTCCGCCCGATGTTCCGATGTTGCCTTTTGTGATGCTGCCGAGACCGTTGCAGGAGAGCAACGTGATCGGTAAGGGGGGGACCGCCGGATTCCTCGGCAAGTCCTATGATCCCTACTACCTGTTCCCGCCTGGTGACGACCTGGACATGACCAAGATGGACAAGATCAAGGTCGACGACCTGTCGATGGCTCCCGGGGTTTTTGCCCATCGGTTGCAGCGTCGAGCCAGGATGCGGGATGTCATCAACGAGGCGATGCCGCAGATCGATAAGGCCGTCGAGGATTACGAACTGAACGAGTACTACACCAGGGCGATCGATCTGATCGTCTCGGGCAAGGCTCGTGAAGCGTTCAACCTTGACCAGGAGAATTTCAAACTGCGCGAGCGATATGGTCGCAATACCTTCGGTCAGAGTTGCCTGCTCGCCCGCCGATTGATCGAAGCGGGAACCCGGGTGGTCGAGGTGGTCTGGCCCAAGGTGGCGAACTCTGACAACCACTCCTGGGATGTTCATGTCGATCTGTCGAAAAGGATGAAGACACAATCGGCTCCGATGCTCGACTCGGGTCTGGCAACACTGATCGAGGACCTCGATGAAAGGGGGATGCTCGATGATACGCTGGTGGTTGCGGTGGGTGAGTTTGGTCGCAGCCCTCAGCGCGGAGTCAGCACCTCCGGCAATGCAAATACCGACGATGGGCGAGATCACTGGCCATACTGCTACACGGCAATCCTGGCTGGAGCAGGCATCAAACGCGGGTATGTGCACGGAGAATCGGATGAGACCGGCTCTGCACCGCTTCGCGATCCGGTCCATCCGAGGCAACTGCTCGCCTCGATCTACCACTCCTTCGGCATCGCACCCGATACGATGGTTCTCAATCACCTGAAGCAACCGCGTGAACTGGTCAAGGCCGAGGCGGTCGACGAGTTCTTCGGATAGTGAAGTGACTGCTAGTCGATTCTGGTCATGTTGAAGGTGAGGGGTTCGCCCATCTCGCCATCCTCAAAACTCCACCATCTGGTTTGCAGATGGTTTTCGTCGGTAAACACCCATCTGGCTTCACCCATGTACAAGGCGTCTGGATCTGCGTGATTGGTCACATGATCCGTAACAAAATGAACACTGCCATCCGTGATCTCCCGGGCAACCAGGTGAGGCTGATTGCGGGCGGCACAGTAGTGAGTCATCAGTAACTGATCCTCATCCATGAAGATGACCGAGATCATCTCGTGGGGAGTGCCCGCAAAGACCGTTTCCACAACGGCGCTTCCATTTGCGATGGTGTGATAGGTCACGGTCGAAGGTGGCATTTCTGCTGAATCGGGAGTCGAGGTCCACGAGCCTTCCAGGCTGCAGAACCTGGAAAATAGATCCTCAGCCGTTTGCCCCGATGAAGTGACCACTTGCATGGGAGCACAACCAGAGAGTAACACGACGGCGACCATCATCAGCATTGGTATGTAGTTACTGCTCATATCGACAACACTCCCATTTCATCTTTGTTCATATTGCAAGGATTGATTTGAGGACAGTGAGGATCCAGGCCTGAGAATCCGCAAATCAATCGGTACCACTTCGCTCCTTGTGATTGCCAAATCGGTGCAGGATCCACTTCGTCATCTTCTCCAGGACTTCGATGGAAAAGGTTTCCTCGATCTCTCCATACTCAGACGGCGAGCCGGTGTCGCAATGCTGGAAGAGATGGTTCAGGCCAGCAAACTCGACCAGCTCGAAGTCGGGATTTTTGCCTACTTCGAGTGCTGCACCGATCGCCTCGAGGTTGTCCTTGCAGGGGACCTGAAGGTCGAGGGTGCCGTTGACTGCCAGCACCGGACAGGCGACCTTTTCGATGGTGGGCGCTGGATCGTAACGGACAAACCAGTGGATCCAGGGCAATTCCAGTTCACCGATGACCCTGGCAACCTCTGCATCGCCATCTTCACCATCTGACAGATCGGGAGAAGCACGTACGATGGCCTCCATCCTGGAACGAGTTGTTTCTGCATCCAGGTCGTCTTCCAGCAGCAATGCGAACAGTTGTCTGGAGAGGTCCAATCCACGGGCGATTTCCTCCTTGTCGATACCGCTCGCCAGTGAGATCAGTTCATTTTGTTTGAGCAGCAGCTGGTCTCCGCGAATGCCGGTCCCTGCCATCATGATGATGAAGGCCACATCATCACTTGCCACCGCGGCCAGAGGTGCGATCACGCCACCTTCACTGTGTCCGATCAAACCGATGCGCTTGCTCTCGACCTCGGTTCGACCCTTGAGAAACTCGACCCCGCACAGTGCATCGCCGACAAAATCTACCGTCGTATCCTTCTCGGGATCGGTTCCTCTTGTGGTCCCTCCGACTCCCCTGTCATCCACTCTCAGAACGGCGATTCCTCGTCGAGACAGATGATCGGCGATGACGAAAAATGGACGGTGCTGAAAGATGGATTCATCGCGGTCCTGGCCACCAGATCCGGTGATCAACAGCACCGACGGAAAGGGGCCATCGCCCTCTGGAATCGTCAAGGTCCCGGCGAATTTTATCCCCGCAGCCTCGTTCGGGTACGAGACCTCTTCAGACCGGTAGGGGAAGGGCGGTTTTGGCTCCTGTGGGCGGAGGACCTCGGTGACCTGGTCCTGTTTTGAAAACGAGATGTCGAATTTACCGCGTCCCTGGTGAAATGTGCCGTCGAGTTGATCTCCGGCTCCCGAGAGAGCCAGTTCCATCCTGACGAAGACCTCGCCGAGACAGACTCGAATCTTGCGATCATCGAGGCGGTCGATGCGGGTGATGGTAATCTCTGCTGGCGATTGGTCGGGACTGACCATGAATCCTGAGAGTGTGTTGCCATCTGTGGCTTCGAATTTCAGGATGATCCTGAGCTTGATGGAACCTACAGGCAGCACACCTTCCCAGATTCCTGGCAATGCAGTGACCACATCTGCGGGTACAGGCGCAGGAAGTGGCTCCCTCCTGCAGTCGAGGGTCAATTCAGCACCGCGTTGTTTCCAGCTGCCACGCAGTTCTTTATTGTCTGCTTCCAGTTTCGCTTGATAGATTCCGCCGGTCGCTGCGACCTCGAAGGTCACTGAGCCATCGGCAACCGCGGTGACCCCACTCAGAGGAAGTCCATATGAGTTCTGTGCCGGTGTGTCGACGGTCCCGCGCCAGCCAGTCTCACCATTCGACTCGATATGAAACACCAGTTCGATACCACTCCCGTCGGGATCGATGACTCCCCGCCAGATGCCGGTGAGGTCGACCTCCGGAGAAGATGCGATGGATGATGCAAGAAGCGGCGATAGAAGTGCGAGAGACACAATCAGGATGAGATTCTGGAAGTTGGAATTCTTCATGGGGGCATGATAAAAGTCGATCTTGCTCGCTGTCAATCGGGATCATCGGTTCGCAAAGTTGTTCCACTCCTGATCGATCCGATCTGCAGAGACCTCCCCATCGAAAACCAGAATCTGGTGGCGGAAAAAGAGGTCTTCACCTGAACCAATCACCAGATCGCCTGAGCCCGCCGGGCCCCGCTCGAAATCGTGCTGGCCGAAAGGATTGGCGGCGAAAAGGCCATATGTGCGAGCGTGCCACCATGTCGGGTGCCTGGGATTATCCGGATGATCCAGCATGACGACGGTCACCGATTGGCCATCGACCGGGCCGCTGTATGCGACCCATCGAGAGCGCTTCCCCCAGATCTTGCCACCGCTTTGAGCATCCGCATTGAAACTGATGCCGGCTGCAACCGGTCCATCGATCCGCAAGGTCGAAGCGAGTCGCAGGGCGAAGGTCCCTTCCTTGGTGTCCCTTATTCTGACACTCTCATCTCCTGGGGCCTTCCACAGGCTCCAGATCTCTGTGCGATGGAGACCCGGTTCGATGCGAAAGTCATAGGTGCGAGTTTCCTCGATGATTTTCTTGTCTCCTGCGATCCAGTCCAGCTTTCCCGAGACGATCAGGATCTCGCCCTCGTCGAGAAGAAAAGCATCCCACTCCCTGGGGGACTGCCGTGTCTCGTCCCCGTGCCAGAAGTCATGCCCACCGACGGAGCCGTGCGCGATCCAGCATCCGGCGTGGTGTGGATGGTCAGGCTGTTCTCCCTCCACGGCGTCCTCGATGGGATGCCTTCTGAGCACCATCTGGCCGCCAGGTGAATAGAGCGGAAAGAGACAGGGTCGAGAACGATCCAGACGCAGCGTCGTGATGGAGTGGCAACCAGATCGAATGTCGAGCTGGTTTCTCTGCTCATTCCATTGCATCTCGAGCAGTGGCCGAGATCCTTCTGCGGATTCCTGTCCGGGGATTGCCGGGGATTTCGAAGAAGTCAGGGGGGCACTGGCACAGGCCGCCAGAAGTAGTAATGGCAACATGAGAGCCAGTGGCTTTCTGTTGGCGTGGTGGGGCATCACTCTGTGCTTTTCTTTTTCGTGCTCTTTTTCTTTGTAGTCTTCTTTTTTGCAGCCTTCTTCTTGGCTTTCTTTTTGGTGGTCTTCTTCTTGGTCTTCTTCTTGCCCTTCTTGGCATCTCTCTCGCGCTTATCGAGGATGCGCTGGGCAGCCTCGGAGGAGGAGACCTTTTCCGGGTCCATGTCCCTGGCCAGCGTTGCATTGGTTTCGCCATCCGTGGCGTAAGGCCCGAATCGACCGTCCTTGATCTGGATCGTTGCCCCTTCCAGTTCGACGACATTCTCGAAGACCTGGATGGGTGGCTTGGCGGCTCCCTTGCCACGTTTCTTCGGTTGTGCAAGCAGGGCGCGGCATCTCTCCTCGACGATGGCGAACGGGTCGTCTCCAGCCTCTAGACTACGTGTCTCGGTGCCCGCCTTGATGTAAAGACCGTAGCGACCGTTGAAGACACGAATCTCCTCGTCATCGACGGTGGTGCCGCAGGGCCGCCCCTCCTTCAACTGGAGCAACCCGATGGCAACCTCGGCCGTGACCGTCTCCGGCTGCATGTCCTTGAGAAGGGAAGCGAACTCCGGTTTCTCTTCGGAGTCGGAGTCTCCACGCTGGACATAGGGACCAAAGCGGCCGCTCTTGATGAAGAGAGGTTTCCCGGTGGCGCTGCAGTGACCGATCGGTTCGTCTTTTCGGGCTCCCGCTTCGAGGATGTCCTTCATCTTTGCTGCATCGAGTTCGTCCGGGCAGAGTTCCTCAGGGATGTTGCCGCGGATTTCGCCTGCCTCCAGATAGGGGCCATAGCGGCCCACGCGCAAGATGACTTCCTGATCGCGAAATTCCCATCGGTCACCATCTGCAAAGGGCATCGGAAAGCGACAGATCTGTGCCGGATCGATCTGCTCCAGACCCTTCTCGATGAGTCCTTCCAGTCCTTCTTCGCCGTTACCTGACCAGAAATTCTTGAGGTACTGCTTGCCGTTCTTCTTGCCCTTTGCGATCTGATCGAGGTCGTCCTCCATCTGCTTGGTGAAACTGTACTCAACGATATGGGGGAAGTGCTCTTCCATCAGTCGAACCACTGCAAAGGCGGTCCAGGTCGGGACCAGCGCCTTGTTCCTGCGGAACGAGTATGCCGCCGAGTGGATCCTCTCGATGATGTTCGCGTAGGTGCTGGGCCGGCCAATACCCAGTTTTTCCATCTCCTTGATCAGCCCAGCTTCCGTGTAGCGTCCGATCGGTTGTGTGCGGTGTTCTTCTGGATTCAGGCCATCCACCTCGACCCGATCACCCACCGTGACCGGGGGCAGGATGGTTTCCTTGGTCCCTGCAGGGTCCACTCGCAAGAACCCCGGGTTCTCGATTACGGTACCTCGAGCCTGATAGCGAGCCGCGTCGGCATGATCTTCCAGCACTTCGACGATGACCGTTCGTCCTGTCGCCGGTTTCATCTGGGTTGCCACGGTACGCTTCCAGATCAACTCGTACAGCCGGCTCTCATCCTCGCCCACCTTCTTTGCGACCTCTTCAGGGGCGACAAAGTCTGCCGGGCGGATCGGCTCATGTTCTCCACCGGCTTTTTCTGAGAGCGAGCCGAAGTTGCGAGGAGCATGTTCATCTGCGCCGAATTGTTTTTTGATCAGATCTTCGATCGCCTTCATCGCCTCGGGTGCGAGCAAGTAATTATCTGTTCGCACATAGGTAACGAAACCCTTCTGGAACAGGGCATTGGCAGCACGCATCGTTCGAGAAGGCGCGAATCCGAGCCGATTACTCGCTTCCTGCTGGAGGCCACTGGTGATGAAGGGGACGGGAGGTTTTCGCGAGTACGGTTTTTCCTCGAGGGAGGAGACGGAAAATGAGGATGTGGAGAAGCGGTCGCGTAATGCAAGGGCTTCGTCTGTATCGAGCACCCTGCAGTCCGAGGACTCCTTCTTCAACTGCCCGTCATCTCCGAAGTCCTTGCTCTGAGCCACGGACTTTCCGCCAAGATCGAGCAATTTGCACTCGAAGGTGTCCCCTGCGTCCGTTCGAAAGACGGCATCCAGATCCCAGAACACAGCCGGGATGAATACGAGTCGTATTTTTTCTCTCTCGACCAGCAGACGGATCGCTACCGTCTGCACCCGCCCAGCTGAGAGTCCCTGAGCCACCTTTCGCCACAGCAGACTGGAGACGGGGAATCCGTACAGGCGATCAACAAGCCGCCTCGCCTCCTGCGCCTCGACCAGCAGAGTGTCCAGTTCTTCGGGATCTGCTATCGCTTTTTCGAGGGCGCTCTTGGTGATCTGACCGAGACGCAGGCGCTTGACCGGCATCGATTTCTTCGGCTTCAGGACCTGGAGAAGGTGCCAGGAGATCGCTTCTCCCTCGCGGTCAGCGTCAGTGGCCAGGTACAGTTCATCTGCATCCTTCAACTGTTTTCGGATCTCGCTGATCGTCGACCGTTTGTCTTCGTCGAGGACATAGATCGCCTCGAACTCTCTGGTGATTCCGGTGACGACCTGGTTCTCCTTGAATTCCTCGGGAACCTGGCTGGCCTTGCGCGGGAGATCGCGGATGTGTCCGACACTGGCCTCCACGACATACTCATCACCGCTCGCACCGAGGTATTTCTCGATGGTCTTGGCCTTGGTCGGTGATTCGACGATGACGAGCCGTTTCGGCATGATGTTTTCGGCCCTTCTCCCCGCTGCTGGCGTCGAAGCGGGGTGTGCTGCATCTACGGGTACCCGGCATGGGGTGCCTCTTTCAAGCCATCTTTTTGCCATCCGGAACAAATCTGGACCCTGGAAATGGCAGCAATCGGGGTCATGCTGGCAAATGGGCCCGCTCGGCGAGGAAAGTGGATTTTTTCCATCCAGCCCGGTCTCGGGGGGCAGAAAGGGGCGAATTCGGTGCCAGAACTGCCAGAGGTAGAGACCACTCGCCGCGGGATCTCGGACCGGATCCGAGGCTGCTGCATCGAGGAAGTCGTGGTTCGAAACTCCAGGTTGAGGCTGCCTGTTCCCGGCGATCTCGACGAGAAATTGCGCGGTGCCAGATTCGCTGAGACTCACAGGCGAGCCAAGTATCTGCTGCTGGAAACAACGGCGGGAGTGTTGCTCATTCACCTCGGAATGTCGGGGAGCCTGAGGATTGTCGAGAACAGGGAAGAACTGAGGACTCATGATCATGTCATCTGGTACCTGGACGATGGCAGGCAACTGCGATACCACGATCCTCGACGTTTTGGCATCGTGACCTGGGCTGGAGATCAGCCGGCAGAGCATGTGCTCCTTCGAGACCTTGGTCCGGAGCCACTGGAGCAAGAACACCTGGGCGAACTTCTCTACGACAGGTCGCGTGGGCGACGAGTCCGCTTGAGAGATTTCCTGCTCGATACTCGGGTGATTGCGGGTGTAGGAAATATCTATGCCAATGAAGCTGCCTGGCTTGCGGGTATCCGTCCCGATCGATCCTGTGGCCGCATCGCCAGGGAGCGATACCTGCGACTCGCATCGGCGATCCAGGATGTGCTGACCCGAGCCCTCGTTCAGGGGGGAACCACCTTGAGGGATTTTGTCGATCCAGACGGTGAGCCGGGCTATTTCCAGCACACATTCGAGGTCTATGGACGCGATGGTGAGCCCTGTAGCCGCTGTGAAGGGCAGATCCGCAGGGCGGTGAAAGGAAATCGATCGCTCTACTTCTGCCCTGGATGCCAGAAATAGCATCCCAATCGGGTCCGCTTCCCACCGCCGAGGTCAGATCCTAGAATCTCAGGGTCAGGACTATTCCAGTCAGTACTCCAGGGAGCATCCCTGACGTCAGGAGTGAATTGTGGACAAGATCAAGGTGGAGAATCCAGTCGTCGAACTCGATGGCGATGAGATGACCCGCATCATCTGGCAGTTCATCAAGGACCGCCTGATCCTTCCCTACGTGGATGTGGATCTGAAATACTTCGATCTCGGTGTCGAAAGCCGGGATGCCACCGAGGATCAGATCACCATCGACGCGGCAAATGCAATCCTCGAGCATGGCGTTGGAGTCAAGTGCGCCACCATCACACCCGATGAGCAGAGAGTGGAAGAGTTTGGCCTCAAGAAGATGTGGCGTTCTCCAAACGGAACCATTCGCAACATCATCGGCGGGACCGTCTTCCGTGAACCCATCATCTGCAAGAATGTTCCTCGCCTCGTGCCCGGCTGGACCGACTCGATCGTGATCGGTCGCCATGCTCACGGCGACCAGTACAGAGCTACCGACTTTCTGGTTCCTGGTCCTGGAAAATTGACGATGACATTCACGCCCACTGAGGGTGGAGATGTTCAGACCTTTGATGTGATGCAGTTCGAAGAACCCGGCATCGCCATGGGCATGTACAACCTGGATGAATCGATCCGTGGATTTGCTCGAGCCTGCTTGAACTATGGGTTACAGCGAAAGTGGCCAGTTTACCTGTCGACCAAGAACACCATCCTCAAGGCCTATGACGGTCGCTTCAAGGATCTGTTCCAGGAAGTGTTCGATGGTGAGTTCGGGCCTGCGTTCGAAGATGCAGGAATCACCTACGAGCATCGGCTGATCGACGACATGGTAGCCTGTGCCATGAAATGGAGTGGTGGATTCGTGTGGGCGTGCAAGAACTACGACGGGGACGTGCAATCGGATACGGTCGCGCAGGGCTTCGGTTCGCTGGGGCTGATGACGAGTGTTCTGATGACACCTGACGGAAAGACGGTCGAGGCGGAAGCCGCACACGGCACCGTCACGCGCCACTACCGCGAGCATCAGAAGGGGAATCCCACCTCGACCAACCCCATCGCCAGTATCTTCGCCTGGACCCGCGGATTTGCCCATCGAGCAACTCTCGATGGCAACGAGGCACTGGGTCAGTTTGCAGCCGATCTGGAAGCGGTTTGCATCGAGACGGTGGAAGCGGGCGACATGACCAAGGATCTGGCGATCCTCGTCGGTGCGGATACCCCCTTCCTCACTACAGAGCAGTTTCTGGAGAAACTTGACGAAAATCTGCAAGCGAAGCGGGGCATCTGACACCGGGAGGAGAAGAGATGGCGGACTCGATCGATGGAGGGATGTCCCAGGAGCGCTGGGAAAGAACTCACACCTACATCGACCATCTTTTCAGTGATGATGCCGACCGTTGGAGCCGCGAACATGAAGCGTCTCTCGATGCTGGGCTTCCCGCCATCTCGGTCGGCTCAACCGTCGGTCGCTGGCTCACCCTGCTCACTGCTGTCTGCCGCGAAGGCGGATCGAAACTGGTGGTGGAAGTGGGAACCCTCGGGGGCGCGAGTGCCCTCGCTCTCGCCGAGGGGCTGGCCGCCGATGGGAAACTGATCACAATCGAGGCGAATCCAGACCATGTGGAGTTTGCGCGCGCCGCCATCCAGAGATCGGGTGAGACGCGCATCGACGTTCGACAGGGAGAGGGGCTGACACTGCTTCCCGAACTGGTCGAGGAGTTGGGCCAGGGCAGTTGCGATCTGCTCTTTCTCGATGCCATCAAGACGGAGTATCCCGGGTATCTGGATGCGGGTCTGCCACTGATGCGAAGCGGTGGATTGATCGTTGCAGACAATGTTCTGGGAGCAGGAGATGGCTGGATCCCCGATTCCATCGATGATGAGCCGAGTCGAGTTGCCATCGATCAGTTCAACCGAAGGGTCTCTGACCATCCACGCTTGCAGGGGACCATCCTTCCGATGCGCCAGGGCCTTCTGGTGGCGCGGGTTCTCTGAGGATGTCGCTTTCACCGATTCACTACATCGATACCCATACCGCAGGAGAGCCGACGCGAGTCATCACTGGCGGCTTCCCGGACCTCGGAATTGGTTCAGCATCCCAGCGATGCGCTGTGATGCTGAGCGACCATGACTCACTGAGAGCGGGGATCGTTCGCGAGCCTCGTGGTCATGAAGCGATGGTGGGAGCACTACTGCTCGAGAGTTCTCTGGCCGATTGCGAAGCCGCAGTGATCTTCTTCAATAATGTAGGAGTACTCGGAATGTGTGGCCATGGGGCGATGGGGGTGATCGAAGCGCTCAGGCACGCCGGACGTGTCGATGCCGGGAAGTGCAAACTGGAGACGAATGCTGGCGTTGTCGAGATGCAACTACACGACGATGGAGAAATCTCTCTCGAAAATGTCCGTAGTTATCGCAGTGCGTCCAATTGCTCCGTCACGCTGGAAGGTGGTGACGAGGTGATCGGCGATATTGCCTGGGGAGGAAACTGGTTCTTCATCACGGAGTCTCCAGGGGTGACCGTCGAGTTTACAAATGTGGATGCGCTGACTGATCATGCCTGTCGGATTCGTGATGCGCTGCGTGAGCAGGGAGTGACAGGGCCTGATGGCGAGGAGATCGATCACATCGACCTGCACCAGTCGTTGTCGGGTACAGAAGCACCTGGAACCCGTTCCTTTGTCCTGTGTCCCGGCAAGCAGTGGGATCGCTCCCCCTGCGGCACTGGCACCAGTGCCACGATGGCGTGTCAGCATCAACGGGGTCAACTGGATGAGGGCGATCGTTGGACCCAGGTCGGGGTACTCGGAACGAGTTTCGTCGGTTCCTTCAGAGTGGTGGATGGAGGCATCATTCCGACGATTCGAGGCCGATCATCGATGTGTGGAGAGGGTACATTGTACTTTCCGCCGGATGATCCATTCCGGCATGGCATCGACTGAGCGTTGTGACTGACCTAGTCTACTCGGGGAGGTAATGTGCGGATCGCCATCGATGCCACTGCTGCTTGTACTCCCCGACCCACCGGGATCGGCAGATACACCGCCCAGTTGGCGCGGGCGCTCGACGACATCGGGTCGAAGATCTCGCTCGGTACACGGTGCTCTCACCTCCACCGCCATCGACATCGATTGTCGATTCCGACCGTGAATCGCTTCTGGATCCAGGAACCGTGGTGGCCACCACTTCGTCGGCCCGATGTGGTTCATGTCACCGATTCTAGAGTCCCGCGGTGGAACTCACCAAGGGTTGCCACGATTCATGATGTGGTTCATCTGTTGCCAGAAGATCGGATGAGCCGACAAATCTCTACCAGAGAATTCCGCGACAAGAAGATCGCTTCCTACCGGGCCATCGCCGCTGACTGTCAGAGGATCATCGCAGTCAGCGAGACGACACGCCGCGATTTTCTGGGCGGAGTCGAGTGTGATCCGGAAAAAGTGGTGGTGGTTCACCATGGTGTCGATCCGGTGTTTCAACCGATAGAGCAGTCAAAGGCCGCTGAAGTTCTCGCTGTCCGTGGCATCCCGACTGAAGCGATCATCTATGTTGGAGATCTTTCACATCGAAAGAACATTCCGGGAATCGTCAGGGGTTTCCTCGCCGCAGAACTCGGAGATGTTCCACTCGTCATCGCCGGAGAGGCTTCTTTTGGCGGCACAGGATTACAGGAGTTGATCGAGAGTGAAGGATGCGGGCGCGTCAAGCTCGTCGGTTGGCTCGGGGATGATGTGTTGCCTTCCCTGTATTCATCTGCAAAGGCTCTCCTCTACTGCACTCACTATGAGGGTTTTGGATTGCCCGTGCTGGAATCGATGGCTTGCGGTACTCCTGTTGTGGTCTCGTCGTGCGGTGCTGCTCCAGAGATCGGGGGAGATCTGGCAGAGTCCTGTGACCCGGATGATCCCGCATCCATCGCAGCCGCTCTGCATCGCGCCCTGGGACATGACCGCACCCATCGAGACCGAGCCAGGAACCATGCGCTGGCATTCGACTGGAAGAGTTGTGCCCGCCAGACGGTCGAGGTTTATCGGCAGGCGATCGAACTCGCCGATGGAACTCACTGATGGCAAATCTCAAGGTGGTCATCGTAGGAGCCGGAGTGGTGGGTGCCAGTTGTGCCCGGTCGCTCGCCCGAGAAGGCGCAGAGGTGGTGCTTCTCGAGCAGGGGGAGGCCCCTGGAGTCAGAGGTGCGACCGCTGCAGGAATGGGACATATCACCGTCAACGGCGCAGATGAAGCCAGCATTCAACTCTGTATTCTCGGCAGAAGGATGTGGCGAGAGGATGCTCCACCCAGCTCCGAAGAAGACGGCTTCGTCGAGATCGGCACGCTCTGGATGGCTGAAGACGATGCTTCCCTTGCTGACCTCGGTCTGGCTGCTTCACGACTGAATGAGGCTGGAGTTGCAGCCGATCTGCTCGAGGGGTCGTCATTGTTCGAGGTCGAGCCTGCGCTGGCGAGGGATCTCCGTGGTGGATTGAGATTGCCTGAGGACGGTGCGATTTACGCTCCAACTGCAGCCGCTTCGATGGTCGAGGAAGCAGTACAAATGGGAGCGACGATACGAACCTCGGTGAAGGTACTGGCCGTCGAACGGGGACAAGTACGCCTCGACGATGGGACCAGTATTTCAGCGGATGCGATCGTCATCGCTTCAGGTCTGGAGGCGCTCGAACTGTGCGAGGAGACCGGGGTCAGCATCCCCATTCTGCCCAGAGAGGGGCATCTCGCCATCACGAGTAGAGGCACCTGCGTGTTGAATCATCATGTCGTGGAAGCGGCGTACCAGCAGGGTGCCCTGGGGGAGGTGGAAGACACGGTGGCCTGTGCCATCCTGCCAAGGTCTACAGGGCAACTGTGCATCGGTTCGAGTCGTCGTCCTCGACGAGCCGGGGAAGTCGACAGCGAATTGATCGAGCGGATCATGGTACGCAGTGAACGCTTTGTGCCGGGAATCTCTGGCTTGCCAGTGGTTCGCACCTGGAGTGGAACGCGCGCTGCGACCGGCGATGATAGGCCTCTCATCGGTGCTCTTCCTGGCATCGAGGGGGTGTGGATTGCTGCCGGCTTCGAGGGGCTGGGGATCACCCAGGCACCTGCTGCGGCGCAATTGATCACCTGTTCGATTCTCGGCCAGGAGAGTCCCATCGATCCTGGCCCGTGGGATCCGTCGAGGCAGATGACCACTTCTTGATCCCCGCTGACGAGGCGGCACGATGCGGACCACCGGAAGCCCGTTGTGGAGAGGGAGTCGCTTGCAGATCAAGGTGACAGGAATCGATCTCCAGCTTCAGGATTGCAATACCAGGATCCCGTTTCGTTTTGGAGTTCATACCCTCACCACTGCGCCGATGGCTGTGGCGACCATCTCCGCCGAGACATCCGATGGAACTCCGTTGGTAGGATATACCTCGGAGTTACTGGTTCCCCGTTGGTTCGAGAAGAATCTCGATCGCTCCGTCGAGGATGACATCCAATCTCTGATCGATAGCATCTCCAGGGCCGGTGATGTGCTGCTCGATGGGACCAAGGCGAGCGCCTTTGACCACTACTGGAGGATGCTCGAGGATCGGGTACTTGCCGTGCCGACCGATGCCCCGGATCGATTGACCCGTGGCCTGGGGTGTGCGATCTGGGAACGAGCGTTGATGGACGCATCCTGTCGAGGCGTGGGGATATCTTTCCTCGATGCCCTCGATTGCAACCTGTTTTGCATCGACGCTGGCCGATTTCATTCAAACCTCGCCAACTGGAGTTTTCATCCAGCACCGTTACCGGGAACCATCGCAGTGCGCCATACGGTCGGGCTGCTGGATGATCTGGAACAGAGGTCGGGAGACGCTCCAGAAGATGGGCTTCCGGTGAGCCTGGTCGAGGACATTCAGCGATACGGTCTGCGCTGGTTCAAGGTCAAGGTCGGTGGTGATCCCGTTCAGGATCTCGAACGGCTCGGCGAAATAGCACAGATCCTCGATCGGGAAGCAGATCCGGGGTACCGGGTCACGCTGGACGGCAATGAGCAGTATTCCGATCCGGATCAACTGGCTCAGGTTCTGGATGAGCTATCCGGTGGCGAAAACCAGAACTTCGTCAAGTCGATCGTCAGCATCGAACAACCAGTACCGAGAGCAAATACCTTCGATGAGTCGGCAGCCCCCACAACCCTCGCCAGATATGCACCGGTCATCATCGACGAGGCAGACCACGGCCCGGAGGCCTTTCCCGCGGCTCTCCGATTAGGATATCGAGGGATTTCTGCCAAGAACTGCAAGGGAGTGTCGCGCTCCATCGCTCATCAGGGGCTGTGTGATCTGCACGGAAGCGGCGCATTCATCAGCGGTGAAGACCTGACAAATCTGCCCCCCTGGGGCTTGCACCAGGATCTGCTCACCGCAGTGGCACTGGGACTGCGTCATGTAGAAAGAAATGGGCATCACTACTTTCGCGGACTCGACCACCTACCTGACGAAGAGGTGCTTGCTCTGGTTGCTCAGCATGAAGACCTGTATCGATCCGTAGGAGATGGGGCGGAACTTGTCATCCAGGATGGAGATCTCGCCATCGGCTCACTCGACTGCGAGGGGTACGGGTGCCGCATCGAACCCGCCGCAGATCATCGTCGGTCCGTACTGAGCCAGCGAACCGGGGAGCCATCATGAAGATCAAATCCCCACAACGATTCAAAGACGCCGATGCCTTTCGCAACCGCTGGCAAGAGATCGATCCACAACTCGACCTCGATGACACTGTGGATTCGCCAGGAATACTCGGTTCCTCGCTGGAGAAGGGGGGCTGGTCACTGTCGAATCGATTCGCAGTGCAGCCGATGGAAGGTTGGGATGCCCATCGCGATGGGACTCCATCGGAGGAGACTCTCAGAAGATGGCATCGATTCGGAGAAAGCGGAGCGGCGCTGGTCTGGGGTGGTGAGGCGTTCGCTGTCACCGAGGAAGGACGCGCAAACCCTCATCAACTGTTTCACCGCGACTCCGCGCAAAGTTGCCGCACACTCGAATCATTGCGTGAAGCTCTCCTGGCTGGGAAACGGATGATCGGTGATGAAGCACCGAGCCGATCGGTGGTGGGATTACAGTTGACTCACTCGGGTCGGTGGTCTCGCCCGACAACATCGGGGCCATCACCGAGAACTGCATTCGAGCATCCGATACTCGATGCTCGAGTCGGGGCCTCAGCAGATCAGCTGCTGAGCGATGAAGAGCTGGAATTGATAGGCAAGCGTTACATCGAGGCAGCGATTTGCGCTCAGATGGCAGGCTTTGATTTTATCGATATCAAGGCGTGTCACGGCTACTTGCTCCATGAACTGCTGTCTGCGAGAACCCGCCCCGGCAGATACGGTGGCGACCTGGAGGGTCGCAGCCGGATGCTCAGGGAGCTGATCTCAGGAGTTCGCGAGGCTGCCCCCGGGCTTGGCATAGCAGTACGACTGTCAGTCACGGATGTGATCCCGTTTCGTCGATCGGATGATGGTGAGGGAGTGCCTGATTGGCCAGCCGATGAGAATTACGACCACGGATTCGGTGTCGACCCTGCGAATCCGTTGAAACCGCACTGGGACGAACCGTTGCAGTTGATCTCGATGCTTCAACAGCAGGGCATCGAATGGATCAACCTGACGATCGGGTCGCCCTACTGGTGTCCTCACAGGCAGCGTCCTGCCCAGTACCCGCCCAGCGATGGGTATGAACCTCCTGAGGATCCGCTGGTCGGTGTCGCCAGCCACATCCAGGCCGCCCGAACGGTGCGAAGCCACTTTCCCCTGCTGGGAATCGTTGGCACCGGCTGGACTTACCTGCAGGAGTGGTTGCCGGCAGTTGCCCAGCACGAGGTGAGAAAAGGATTTCAGGATGTGGTCGGTCTAGGCAGATCGATGCTCTCCTACCCTGAGTTGCCGAGGGACATCATCCATGGCAGAACGATGCCAAAGAAACGGGTCTGTCGAACCTTCAGCGACTGTACAACCGCTCCTCGAAACGGATTGATCAGCGGCTGCTTTCCACTCGATGAGCATTACAAATCGCACCCTGCCGCAGCGGAACTGAAGTCCGTCAAGGCGAGTGCCCGGCAGATCGCCAGAGAAGGGGAGAACCATTGAGTGAACCCGAAGCCGATTCCAAGAATTCCATCGACCTTCCGATGGTGGCTCCACCCGA
>Ga0310120_10000965_pt1 | contig 21933 bp, 18 predicted proteins | sample CB27_AW_983_MG_FD_203506 | JGI IMG/M metagenome (GOLD analysis project Ga0310120, IMG submission 203506) | Marine microbial communities from Western Arctic Ocean, Canada - CB27_AW_983 | ecosystem: Environmental > Aquatic > Marine > Oceanic | place: Canada: Western Arctic Ocean | collected...
AGCGAGTGTTCAACACGACAGCGGCTGGCTAGATGGGCACCAGGCGAGTCCTGCTGATTTCCGCGGCTCTTGGCGTGCTCGTTTTGCTCCCCGTGCTGGTAATCGTGACGCTCGGAATGTACGGCACATCCCTCGGCGGTTCCGCTTCCGCCCAGGCTGCCGCCGGGGCTCGGATTACTCTCAGCCCGGCCCAGGGTGTCCCCGGCGATTCCGTAACGATCCAGGGTCGGGGCTGGCCCCCGAGGAGCGAAATTACGGTTTATGTGACCACGGACGCTGGCAACGACGACGCGGCCGTACGGCTGCGTCTGGGAAAAATTGAGACTTCAAGAGCCGGTACCTTCGAGTTGCAAGCTTCGGTACCCCGACATCTGGTGGCGCCGGGGACGGAGGAAATCTTTTTTCAGGCCGAGCTGGAGGATGGCGATAACGAGCGGTACGCCGTGCTCCCCGTGCGATTTGCTCTCATCCGGTACTTGAACACCCTGCGCGTCAGCGTAGCCGATGCCGACCCCTCAATATCGCTAGACGGAGCTCTAATCGAAATCCGTGATCAGTTCGGCCAGATCGTCGCCGCCGTGCAAACAGGTCAGGATGGAACGGTGGAAATCGCCGGCATCGTCCCCGGCGAGTACTCCGTGTCCGCGGCGATGGTCGACTTCCAGGCAGGTGCAAGTGGTGAGGCACTGATCTCCGCGGAAGGCATCGCAGACATCAGCCTGAGTCTTCGCTACCTGCCCGGGAGGCGCCTTTTCGGCCTGGCCTTTGCGCAATTCGAGGGCGGACCGGCGGTGGTGGGAGGCGTCGATCTGGCCTCGGGGCTGGCAGTGCAGGAACCGCTCACGGCACCACGCGGGAGACTCGGGCCGGTCGCCGACCCGCGTGCCGGCGTCTACTACGATTTCTTGCTCGACACCGGAGGTGGGGACGGGCAGGAAATCCTGCGCCCCTTACTCGCCGTGGCTGCCGCCGGACGGCTGGCGGCCGGCTACAGCGCGGGAAATTCCACTATCACGCACTATGTGGGCGAAAGCGCGATAGGGACCGTGGTCATGTCTACAACGATCGGGTTCTTTGACGGTCAGGCGGCCGCTGTCGTGACTCTGGATTCGACAACCGGGCGTGTCCTATTTCGTCGCGAAATTCCCACATCCTCGCTTACCCCGGTGCTCTCACTCGACGGCACCCGGATGTACGTAGGCGACTGGCTTACTGGAACCGTAAGGGTCCTGGACGCAGCAAATGGCGACACTCTCGCCCGTCACCCCGGCGTCGTAGACGCGGTCCGACAGTTGTTGGTCGATGGTCAGGGCAGGTTGCTGGTGCTGGAGGAACAAACCGGGGCTGTCCGTTCGCTGGACCCGGATTCCGGGGAGATCGGCGAACCTCTACTTGTCATGCCGCTCGCCCAGGGCATGGCGTTTGGGAACAACGGGGAGTTGCTCCTGATCAGCTCGGACCGTTTGGAACTTATGGTGGCCAATCCCAATACCGGCGAACTTCTCGAAGTCGTGGCCCTACAATCGCCCGCCGGCTTCATCTGGCCCGACCCGGGTGGGCACTTCCTGATCATCGGCTACCGGGAAAATCGTCAAGCGCTGACCTTCCAGGTTCTCGACGCGCAGACCTACAAGACCGTCCGGACCGTGACCCTGCCACTTGAATGAGGTGTTCCGAATCCGCCGAGGGCAAACGCTGCGTGTGCCACTCCGGGCGGTGGAGATGAGACCGGTCCCCACGGTCGTTCGGCCCGGTTACCCGTCTTCCAGTTCTGCTGACTACACTAGATAGACCTGAAAACCGGAACCGTATATGGAGCAAACCCTGGAAAGTCTACGCCGACTTTCTGAAAACTTATTCATCTTCGCCGACACCTGTAACGTTTACGTTGTACGCAACGGCGATCGGGCGCTCCTGATCGATTTCGGAAGTGGGGCAGTGCTGGACGCCCTTGCGGAGATTGGTGTCGAAGAGGTAGAAGCGGTCCTTCACACACATCATCACCGGGACCAGTGCCAGGGTGATGGGATTCTGAATGAGCGTGGCATCCCGATCGCCGTGCCGGCGCGGGAACAGCACCTCTTCGAGAATGTCGAGGCCTTCTGGCGCCACCGACAACTCCTGGCGAATTATGATGTCCAATCTGATTCATACACTCTGCGACGTTCGGTCCAGGTCTCCCACGAATTGGCCGACTACAACGTTTATCGCTGGCGAGGACTGGAACTCAGTGTGCTGCCGACGCCGGGCCATACCCGGGGATCGGTCACCCTGGTTGGTGATGTAGACGGGGAGACCGTTGCATTCAGCGGCGACCTGATCAGCGGCCCGGGTAAAGTGTGGCGCGTCCACGATCTCCAGTGGGCATACATGGCCACTGACGGCATCAACGCCTCCATCTCTTCGTTGGACGCTCTGCGACGGGCAAATTTGGACCGGCTGTTGCCCAGTCACGGTAGCCCCATCGGCCGTCCTCAAGCGGCGATCGATCAGCTGATAGCAAATCTTTCCCGACTGTTTCAGGTCGTCAGCTTCACGCCGGAGCCAGTGTCCGCGCCAGATCTCGCCATCAACCCCAGATTTCGCCAGGTCTCCAAGCACATGTGGCTCAACGCGAGCGCGGTCGCCAACTTCTACGCAATCGTCACCGATGAAGGTGAAGCGATGCTGCTGGACTATGGCTACGCCAGCCAGCATCACGCCGGCGATCTCCGCCGTTTCGTTGAGCACTCCATAAGAGAGCTAATGGAAGTGGCGGCGGTAAAGTCGATAGACGTTGTCATCCCAAGCCACTATCACGACGATCATGTCTCTGGTATTCCCACTCTGCAGCGGGAGTACGGAACTCAACTCTGGGCGCACGAAATTTTCAGCGACATCCTCGAGCATCCGGGAGCCTACGACCTAGCCTGTCTCCCCGTGGAATCTATGCGGGTGGACCGAGTTCTGAAAGAGGGAGAGGAATTCGACTGGGGTGGATTTTGCTTTCAAACCGAACACGCCCCGGGTCACACCCACTTTGCAGCCCACACTTTCGTCAGAGTGGACGGTCTGAAGCTGGCCCTGACCGGCGACAATATCCTCTCTTCGATGACCGGGCCGCGAATCGGGGGGCCCGTCTACCGAAATCGCTTCGAACTTGACGGCTTTCAGACTTCTATTCGGAAGTTGATCGAATTTGAGCCGCAGATGCTTCTCACCGGCCATTCGGCGGCGATTTCGGTTAGCCCGGAGGTACTGGAAGAGCCGCTTCATCGCGCTGAAGAACTTGCGACAGCCTTCGACCTATTGACTGACGAGGAGGAAGCGACCGGATTTTCCGTTGATCCCCGCTTCGTCGGCATCCGGCCTTACCGAGCTCGGGTCGCGGCCGGCGGGGAGTTGGACCTGGCGGTCACATTGCGAAATCACCGGGACGAAGAAGCCACCTTCACCATAGTTGCCGATCTCCCAAACGGCTGGAAGGCCGATCCCGACTCTATAGAAATCGGGGTGGCGGGAAGGGACACCGTGATGTGTTCGATGAAATTAAAATTTCCCCGGCGGCAGACGCCCGGGCGAAAGATTGCCTACTGTCTGGACGTGACCGTCGGCGATCGGCGGTTCGGTCAGGAGGCGGAAGGTTTGGTAGACGTGCTGGACCCGGCTAGCGTCGAGCGAGATGTTGGAGACAGAGCGGCATCAGCGACGGCTCGCCAGTGATATAACCAGGCCCGGTTCGACGCCGGGCTCCAGGAAAGCGAATCTGCATATGAGCAGCCGGCTGCACGATTTTGAGTCGTCAACCTTTTACGTTACCTACGGCCCTCATGAGCCCGCGGTGCGGATATCCCCCGGGGATTCCGTCCGGGCGAAGACGCTGGACGCAGGCGGTCTCGACGAGAACGGCCAGCGACCACCAGCGGAGATGTTTCAGCAGGACCCGGATACCGAGCTTAGTTTCGCCAATCCACAAACCGGGCCGGTATATGTGGATGGCGCGGAGCCGGGCCACATGCTCGCCGTGCACATCGACGAAATTGAGTTGACCCGCGATTGGGCGTGGTCACGGCACAATCCGGGGATGGGAATCCTGGGTGTGGAAAGCCGGGTGCACGGACCCACCGGGCTCAACGAGCCGTTGCCTTACCGCGAGTATCGGTGGAACTTCAATGCCGCCCGCTCGGAGGCGACTCTCGAACTCGCCGACAGCCGGCTGAAGCGGGTGACCATTCCCACGCATCCGTTCCTGGGGTGCATCGGAGTCTGCCCGCGAAACGGAGAAGTCGTCAGCACCATGACGCCTTACAACCACGGCGGCAACATGGACTGTGTGGAGACGACCGCCGGAACCACCCTCTACCTTCCGGTTTTCCGGCGTGGCGCGCTGCTGATGTTTGGAGACGGCCACGGGGCCCAGGGCGATGGCGAGGACTGCGGCTCCGCTCTGGAAACCCCCACCCGCACCACTCTGACGATCGACCTGATAAAGGACAAGACCATCGATTGGCCGCGGATGGAGAACGACGATTACATCATGACCGTGGCCAACACCCGGCCGCTGGTGGACGCTGTTCGGATCGCGAAAGTGGCGATGGTCAGATGGCTAGAGGCTGAATACGGATTCGATCAGTGGGAGGCGTTTCAGCTGCAATCCCAGGCCGGACTGGTTCGGGTGGGCAACGTGGTCGACCCTCTATATACGGTCGTGGCGAAGTTCCCGAAAGCGCTGCTTGCCTAGGCCGCGGGCGAAAACCTCAGCACCTTGTTGAGGTAGTAGGCCGCTACGTACACGTTTCCGGACGAGTCGACGGCGATGCCCCCGGGAAGCACGATCCGCCCGGTGGAATCGCGAACCACGAAGGAGTGCTCGAACGTGCCGTCCACCGCGAATCGGTGGATTCGGCCATTGGCGAAGTCGGCTACATAGATTCGGCCGGCAGCGTCGACTTCGACGTCACCCCTGGCAAGGGACCGGAAAACGGTGTCCGGAGTGGCCGCGCCGGAAATCGGAGCCAACGCCTGCCCGTCGGCGGCGTAAAGCTGGATGCGCCGGTTGAAGGTGTCAAACACGTAGGTGACGCCGTCGCCGTTGACATCGATCCCGGTGGGCACGTTCAGGGACGCGCCGGTATCGACGTTCATTATCCGCTTCTGATTGCCGCCGCCATCAAAGACGACGACGCCCGCGTGGGCGCTGCTGGCCACATATACATCCCCGCTGCCGTCGGTGGCGATGCCGCCGAAGGGCAGGGAGCGCGACAGCACCAGAGTCGCACCGATAACGTCCCAGCCGCCGACATAATCTCCGTCCCCGCTGAATCGTTGTACCCGATTGCCGACCAGATCTAGGGCGTAGACGTTACCGGCAAAATCAACCGCCACGTCCTGAAGACCAGTGAAGCGGCCGTTGGCCGAGCCGAGGCCACCCCAGCCGGACAGATAAGTTCCCTCCGAACTGAACTTCTGAATCCTGCCAAGGACACCGTCACTCGTGTACACGTTCCCGCCCGCGTCAACATCGATGCCAGCAACCCGGAGGAATTCGCCTTCACCCGATCCCGTCTTTCCCCATTCCGCGGTCAAGCTGTACTGGATCGTGGCCGCGGAAAGCTGGGAAAGGCCGACCGTCATCCCCAGCAGCAGAGCCACCAGCGCGACTAGCACAGCGGAGCCAAGACGCCTTCCCTGCATGGCTGAATCAGATCCTTTCTCGAAGCACATACGGCGACGAATTCGATGAGCTCGAACCAGCCCCGGATAGTAGCTCGACGGGGGAGAATCGAGAGATCGACGGACCACCGGCTCCAAATTCCTATTCCGGCCGGGCAAGTCCGAAAATTAAGGCGCGCAATATCTCGCGGTCGAACTGCCCCTCCATCCGATCGCGCATCATTGTGATGGCCTCGAAGGCAGTCAGGCACCGACGATCAGGAGTCTCCACTGTCAGAGCGTTGAGTACATCGACGACGGCGATGACCCGTGCGACAAACGGGATGTCGCCCCCGCTGAGTCTGTCAGGATAGCCCTGCCCGTCCATCCGCTCATGGTGACTCCGAGTTGCTTCCAAAACAGGCGCGGGTAGATTACGAATCTGACGCAGGAGATTGTAACTGAGGAGGACGTGCTGGCGCATCAGCGTCCATTCAGACTTGGATAGAGGACCCTGCTTGTAAAGCACGTCACGGGGAATCTGAGTCTTGCCGATATCGTGCAGGAATCCGGCCAGCGCCATCACTTCCATCTCTTTAGGATCGGTAATCCCAAGTGGCCCGCAGAGCGCCAGCGCGTAGATGGCGGAGTTAACCATGTTGGTCTGCAGGGAGTCGTCCGCGCCGCTGGAGCGAATCAGTTCGAACAGAGTCTCCGGCGACGAAATCGCCTGACCGGCTGTTGCGTCGATGATGGGCCGGGCGCGGTTGAATTCAATGACGTTGGGATGATCCATGATTTTCCACGCGATGGCGGCGGAGGATGCTGTCAGGATGTGTGCCTTCTGGCTTGATCCCAGGTTCGGGTCACTGAGAGCGTCGGTAAGGTGCCGGTCGACGTAGTTGTCTATCTCGCTGCCGTCGGTACAGAGCACGTACAGGGTTTCGACTCCGCTGCTCTTCAGCCGAGTAATGTCCTGCCGGTCGATGCGACTGCCCGCTTCACGAAACATGACGTAGTTATCGCGCGATTCAAGAAACAGCGTGGATTCGGTTATGGGAGTGCTCTGCACATCCCCAAGCAACACGGGCAGATACAGGGAACCGTTCTGGATTCCCATCGACAGCCCTCCTGTCGCAATACCGAGAAGGCTCGATAGAGCGCGACTGACGACCGCGATTGATACGGTCGATAGGGCGCCAGCGAATACCCCGATTCCGAACCACTATTCTATGCACGATGACGGCGGATTCGCTTACATTATGTGTAGCTCTTCAGACGGTCATCGGTGCCGCCGCCTACCATTTCCGGAAAATCGGTGGCCGCGCGAACCGCTGCTGAAGACGGCTGAACATTGAAGATGACGTGTACTCGATCAGCTTCAGCCGCTAATGCCGCCACCGGTCCAACCAGCTCTCCAAGTTCGGCCTCGCCATAGGTGAACTCTGCGATCGCTGTCGCCGTCGGGGCAATTTTCTCCCAGCTGCCTTTCTTGCGTCCATGCAACCGGACTGGGGCTACGTCGGTGACAGTGACAATGGGGTGAAACGGCGGAGTGTCACGGTCCGGGGGAAAGTCAGAAAGTGAAAGGGCGATCTCAAGATCGATCAGATGATCCAGCGTGTCTTCCAGGCGGGAAGCAGGTAGGAACCAGGAAACGCTGCGAAATTCGACGGCCAGCGGTAGGTCGGACAGGCGCTCACGACAGCGCGTCAAATACTCTATGCTTTCCCGTCCCGAATCGAACCACGGCGGAAACTGCAACATGATGACGCCCAGCTTGCCGGCGGCCGACAGCGGAGCGATGGCAGACACGAACTCATCAAAAATCACGTCCGGGGGTTCCACGGCAATTTCTGACCAGCTCTGGATGGCGGTGCTCGCCGTCGCGCCCGGACGTCGCTGATGCAACGTCAAGCCTCCGAATGCCAGCACATCAAATAGAAATCCGTCCGGTACAGAGTCAGCCCACTCCCGCACCCGCTCCTCCGCCGGTATGCCCTGAAATGTGGTGGCGACCTCGACCAGGGAAAAGTGCTCGGCATAGTAGCTCAGCATGTCTGGCTGGCGGGTGCGGGGCGGATAGAAACCTTCCAGCCGGTGCCATCCACTGATCCCGGTAAGTATGTTGGTGGGCTTGTCAGTGCTGCCGGTCATGCTTGCCATCCTGATTTACAACGTCGAGGGATTGTAATTGGAATCGACGGGCGCGGCGCTGGCGTAGCTTATGCCTCAGTCAGTTTCAAGATCAGCGGTCAGCACCTCCCACGGACGGCCTCGCTCGAGTTCCATCGCAAGCTGCATGAGCTTTCGGAGATGGTCGGTTTCTTCGCCACGTTGAAGTTCATTGAACATCACCTGCAACATCTTGGCGTTCGCGACGGCCTGTCCGACAAAATGATTGTTGGTCACGGCGAAGGTCGTGACCGCCTCCCGCTCGATCGCCTTGATTCGTTCCCGCCAGGGGAACAGCTCGGCCTGCGAATACAGGTAGTTGTACCGCTGGGACTTCTGGTTCTCGAGTTGCTTTTCCAGGTCCTTCTCCCGGGCTCGACGCTCGCGGTGGGAGCCGGAGTCATGGCGAATCTCGCGACGAAGTTGGTGGGCGCGGCGCTGATTAATGGCCGGCCACCAATCCGCGTAATTACGCCCGTAAAAACAAACATATCCCACCGAGCCGGTGACCGCGGTGACCGGCGGCATGTTGCCCTTGAGCTGGGGCTCGTCAACGCAGCAGAATCCGAGCCCCAGCTCGCGTAGCACGTCCACGGTTTCATCTTGGGCCGGGCCGTCGACCCAGCTCTGGTGGCGAAATTCAATCACCACCGGCAATTCCGGCAGCAGTTCCGGCAGCAGACGCAGATAAGCGATTCCGGTTTTATCTCGCCTGAAACGTGGCGGGAACTGCATGAGCACGGCGCCCAGTTTGCCGGCCTCGCGCATGGGCGCGACAGCCCGGGCGAACTCACTAAACGTACGGGTCGCGGCCGCCTCGAAATGGTGTGTCAGCCCGCTGAAAGCCTTGACGGCGCAGAGGAAGTCGTCGGGTGTCCGCTCGATCCAACTGTCGATGAGGAATGGAGATGGGATGCGGTAGTAGCTGCTATTTAATTCGACGGAGTCAAAATGCTCGCAGTAGAAGGCCAGTTCGTCTAATCCGCGCTTCTTGCCGGAGACCGGGTAGAAAGTGCCGTACCAATCGGCGTAGCTCTAGCCCGCGGTGCCGATCCGAAGTCTGCCGGCAGGCCGAGACGCCGCCACGGCTCAGAGACTCCGCAGCGCTTTCACCACCGCCTCATCCTCGCGTTCGAGCACAGTCCGGGGCGCCAATAAGCATGCTTCCGATTCGATCTTGCCAATGATGGGCAGAGTGGCCTTTCGCAGAGTCGCGGCCAGCTGGTCGGGAGAGCGCCGACGTGAGACTATGCGCAGCGCAACGGACGGGATCACCCTGCCGGGCAACGATCCTCCCCCTACGGCAGCATCAGCCTGAATCAGCTCACGTTCGAATTCGGTCCCCAGGGCGTCGGCCCACGTCCGGCCGCGGTGCTCGAGTTGCTCCGTCGTCGCGGTAATCATCCGCCACACCGGAATCTCCTCCTCGGCCCGGCCTTCCAGGTACGAAAGCAGCGTGGCGTGCAGAGCCGCGAGGCACAGTTTGTCCGGTCGCAAAGCCCTTGTGAGGGGATGGCGCGCGATCGCGTCGACCAGATCGCGTCTTCCCACGATGATTCCCGCCTGTGGCCCGCCGAGCAGTTTGTCGCCGGAGAATGTGGTCAACGCGATTCCGGCGGCCACGCTTTCCTGAACCGTGGGCTCCGAACCGAGTCCATACGGAACTGTGGACAGCAGGGTCCCGCTACCGAGATCGTTCATTATGGGAATGGAGCTTCGCTCTCCGAGATCGCATAGTTCCTGTAATTCCACGCCCTCAGTGAAGCCGACGACTTGAAAATTGCTGGCGTGGACCTTGAGGATCATCGCGGTGTCGGGGCCGATGGCCGCTTCATAATCGGAAAGGCGAGTGCGGTTGGTGGTGCCGACGTCGTGAAGGTCAGCGCCACTTCGCTCCAGGATTTCCGGGATTCTGAAGCCACCGCCGATCTCCACCGCCTCGCCCCGGCTGACAATCACTTCCCGACCGTCGGCGAGAGCGCTCAGACAGAGAAAGACGGCGCCCGCATTGTTGTTCACAACCAGGGCGGCCTCAGCACCGGTGAGTTCTCGAAGCGACTCCTCCACGTGGGCCCTCCGAGATCCTCGCCCGCCAGCTTCGAGATCGTATTCCAGATTCGAGTAACCGCCCGCCGCGCGGCGAAGCGCTTCGATAGCTCTATCGGACAGCGGGGCCCGGCCGAGATTGGTATGCACGATGACGCCGGTGGCGTTGATCACTCCCCGAGGGCTTGGCGACATTATTACGCGCACGTTCAGTGCCACCGCGGCCGCCAATTCTTGACTGTCCGGCCCCGTCCCATTGCCGTCAAGCTGCCTGCGGAGCCGCTCGAGTTCGGCGCGAGCCTGGCTCGCCACGAGCGTTGCCGGTAACGCCGGATCGAGTTCGACGACGTTCGCCGCCAGAGTATCCACCGCCGGCAACGAGCGACGCGGATCGGCCGGCGGGCTCACGTCCGTCCGCCCCTTCTGCTCACGCGCCGAATTTTCTGAGCCGGCCGCCGTAGCCGGCAAGCAAACTCATCGTGCTTCGGGCCGGGAAAAGCCCGAGACTGCCGGTGCCGCAGGCGCGCTCGCCGAATTCCGCGGCAGCGTCGGGAACGATGTTCTCGGCGTGGAGTAGAAACGGGACCGGGTGCCACGAATGCTGCCCGAGGCGGGCGGGGGTGGAGTGGTCGCCGGTCACGACCATGGACGCCGGACCAAGCGCGAGGATGTCCGGAATTACGGCGTCGACCTCTTCAATCGCGGCGACCTTGCCGTCGAAATCGCCGTCTTCCCCCAGCGAGTCAGTCGGCTTGAAGTGAAAGAAGAAAAAGTCGTGCTCTTCCCAGTGTTTCTTCAACGCCGTGACCTGTCCTGGAAGGGTGTCGCCGGTGTCGAGGACGGTCATCCCGGCGATCGTGGCCAGGCCTTTGTACATTGGGTACGACGCCAAGCATGCCGGATCGAGCCCGTATATCTCACCCAGGGTCTCAAGCGCAGGCAGGCCGGCATACCCGCGCATCAGGACGAAGTTGGCTGGGGCCCGATCTCCGATAGCCCTGCGAACGCCATCCAGAAAATCTTCCAGCACGCCTGCGGTGCGCGCGGCAACGGGCTCAAGCGCGATGGGATCCAGCGGCGGGACCCCGATTTGCTGTGGGTCGGTCTCCCGGATGGCAGGGTGGAGACCTTCCCCCCGCAACACGAGAACCGCGCGATGCTGACTCTCGGTCGCGATTTCAGTTTCGACTCCGTCGATCTCTATTGCCGCGAGCTCAGCCACCAGCTCGTGGTTTAGGTCCGTCGAAATGCGTCCGGCACGGCGATCAGCCACATTGCCATCCTCGTCGATTGTGCAGAAATTCAGCCGCACGCCGACATCTTCAGGGGCGAGTGCAAGGCCGATGCCCAACGCCGAGAGCGCCCCCCGGCCGATATTGCCGGCGATGGGGTCGTAGCCAAATAGCGCCAGGTGACCCGGTCCGCTCCCGGGTGTGATGCCGGGACCGACTGGCTCGCTAAGCCCGACCACACCCCGTCGGGCGAGGTCATCCAGGTTGGGCGTGCGGGCGGACTCCAGCTCGGTCTGGCCCGTCTCCAGATGCGGCAGTCCACCCAAACCATCGATAACGAGCAGCATTAGCTTTCCGCCAGCGTCGAGGTGAATCGTCTTGAGGGCAGAGGTCGAGATCAAGGTCACATAGTCCGGTAAATCGAGGGGTAGCAAGGGCAGAATAGCGCGGTATTCTAGCATGTTGAATGGACCCTCAAACCTGTGATTGCAGCAAAGGAAGCTGGCGTCGTAGCCCGGCATGAGAATTGCGGCAGAGGCGCAAGCGAACATAATCGCCGGTTGGTTGCCCGTGCCCTGCCCGCTTACGGAGAGATAGAGTCGGCCCCCAGGGCGAATTAATGGCGGGTGCTTGCGCCTGGATGTTGCCCACTCGCGAGCCGAATGGCGGGGCCAGCGCCGCCACGATAGTTATCCCGGCGGGTACTGGAAGAAAGGTGACTGTTGCCGATTCCACCGGAAGCGCAGAATGGTGTACAAGGTAGGGGATCATGACGGTGATCAAATTCTCACAACCGAATGGCAGTCCGTGGGCTTCTTCTCTCTAGGCTCGCGCTCCGTCCCGATGTCCAACCTGCTCCGCAGGTTCTCCCTGGCGCTCGACCTGATGCAGGATCTGAAGCGCGAACATGCCATCCGGACGGCCTTCATGGCGATGAAGATCGCCGAGGAGTGTAGATTGACCGACGCGGAGCGCTCGGACGTTTTCTACACTGCCTACCTGAAGGACAGCGGCTGCCCGGCAGCCGTGGATATGCTGCTCGAACTCGTAGGCGCCAACGACATTGCCGGACACCGCGAGTTCAAACTCGAACACGAATCGACTTTCGCTCGTATGCGATCCGGCCTCCGTACGTACCGACATGGAAAGCCGTTGCTCATGAAGTTGATCCGGCTCCCGTTCGATCTGCGAACGGCATCCTCGAAATGCCCTGGATCTGCCCAGGTGCAGTGTACGGTGGGTCGCTCTATCGCGTCGCGTCTGGGTCTGTCGGAACAAGTACAGGAAGCTCTCTACAGTGTTACCGAACGGTTTGAGGGCACAGGCCCGCAGCGCGGGTTGAAGGGCAATGAGATTTCGGTAGCATCACGAATCATTGCGGTCAGTCAGCTCACAGATGCTTACCGTACGCTGCGATCACACAGGGAAGCGGTGCAGGTTTTGAAGGATCGGACGGGTTCGATGCTTGATCCGGAACTTGTGGAAGTGCAGTTGGGTTTGCTCCGCCAGAAGAATGTTCTCGACGGGTTGGATGATCCGGGCATAGCTGAATGGATCGCTCAAATGGACCCTATGGACACCCGAGTGAACGCGGACCGAGACAAGATGCTCGACATCGCCTCGGCCTTTGGCGAAGTCGTCGATATCAAGTCGCGATTTACCGCCAGCCACTCGCAGGGCGTGGCAAAGACCGCCGTGAAGATCGGACTTCAGCTAGGGCTGGACGAGGACACTCTGTGGGCCCTGGATCTGGCCGGGCAATTGCACGACATCGGAAAATTGGGCGTGCCCATCACCATCCTGAACAAAGTAGATAAATTGTCGGGCGACGAGTGGGAATTCGTCCGCGAACATCCGGTTGACACTCGCCGTGTACTGATCGCTACCGATCTCTTCGCTCCAATCGCGGACATGGCGGCCAATCATCATGAAAAGCTCGACGGCACCGGCTATCCGCTGGGTCTCGAAGGCGAGAGTCTGCCGCTGGAACATCGGATCGTAGCCGTGGCGGATGTCTTCGACGCGCTTTCCGCTGAGCGTCCTTACCGTGCGGCGATGCCCCGGGCTACGGTGCTGGAATTCATGGATGGAATGGCCGGACTGAAGCTGGATGAGGAGGTCGTGGCCGCGCTTCGAGAGGCCACCAGATCATCGCTGGCAGCATAGTCCTATGTCCGGCGCTGGAACCACACGCAATCTGGCCGAGGAACAATGAACGCTGTAGTGGTGCTGGCCGGCGACTTCAGCCTGAGTCCGGCCATCGAGCATGTCTTGCGCGCCGCCGATCTTGTGATCGCGGCCGACGGCGGAGCCGACCGTCTGCGCGGTTTTCCGCGCCTTCCAGACATTCTAATTGGAGACCTGGACTCCATCAACGATGAAAGACTGGCCAGCCTGCAAGCTCAGAAAGTGGAGATCATCAAGTTCCCGGAGGACAAGGATGCCACGGACGCCGAGCTTGCGGTTTTCGAGGCGGCAGAGCGCGGCGCGACCGCCATCACCATCCTGGGCGGACGCGGCGGCCCGCGCGCGGACCATGAATTCGCGAATCTGCTACTCCTCGCCCACCCGCGATTGGAGAGAGTCGACGTCCGATTTTTGACAGCAACGACCGAGGTACGCGCTCTCGGACCCGGCAAGCATGAACTGGCCATACGACCCGGGGGCACGATATCCATGGTGCCGGTCACCGCGACGGCGCGCGGGGTCAGCATAAGTGGCGTTCGCTGGCCGCTGAAGCAGCAGGACCTGACGCTGGGATCGACATACACGGTGAGCAACGAAGTCACCGATCCTGAGATCAGGGTGGAAATCACCGAGGGCGCGGTCTTGCTTTTCCGAGATCTGGTCGCTGACGAAGAGGACTAGTCGGCCGGCTGATTCGACCGGGCCTTGACACCACCGCGATAGAGTGCGACTGTCTACTAGCAACATAGAACTCGCCCATAACTGAATAGCAGTAATCCGCAGGGGAGCTGGAGCAAATCCGGCTGAGATAGCGGTCCCAGACACCGCGTTCCCTCTGAACCTGATCCGGGTAATGCCGGCGTAGGAAGACGGTTTCGAACGCTCAGAGGGATGCCGCAGGTGTAAGTTTGCGGCCGTTTTACTTTCCGGCCCCCCGCGCACATTCCGCCCGGGAGGGACTAGACGATGGCAAAGATCATTGCGGCGTTTCAGGTGCTGCCAACCGGCGTTGACGACCTCTACGGCTGCGTCGACGCCGCAATCGAGGTCGTGCAAAACTCAGGCCTTCCTTACGACGTTAGCTCCTTCGAAACCACGATCGAAGGCGAATACGACGAAATCATGGAGGTCGTCAAGCGGGCCCAGACCGCCTGTTTTGAATACGGCGCCGATTCCGTAATCTGCAACATCAAGATCGCGAACTCCCTGGCCGGCACCACCATCGCCACGCACATCGGCAAGTACCGGTCCTGACGTGGCGGCGCGAACCTGGACCCGGATGATGGGCAACGGCCGAGCGAGACAGACGGTCCCGGCGCTGCTCACGATGTTGGCCATCCTTGTCGTATGGCAGATCACGGTGGAGTGGCGGGACACCCCACGCTGGCTGCTTCCGTCCCCACTCGACATCGCCATCGCGATGATCGATTCCGCCGGGCTATTGCGGGCGCACATTGGCGTCACGTTGATGGAAATGGGGCTCGGTTTCGCAATCGCGCTGACGCTGGGGGTGCTGGTCGCCGTGGCCAGTCACCTGTCGGGATCTATCCGCCGGTCGGTCTACCCGCTGCTGGTCGTCTCGCAGTCGGTCCCGGTAATTGTGCTGGCCCCACTCCTGGTGATCTGGTTCGGCTTCGGCATCGCGCCGAAGGTCGCGCTGATCGTGTTGGTGTGTTTCTTCCCGATATGCGTGTCATTCCTGGACGGTCTTCAGACTGCTGACAGCGAGATCCTGCAACTCCTTAGGGCGATGGGCGCGAGTCGCTGGCAAATGTTTCGCATCGGGAGGCTGCCGGCCGCCCTGCCAGCGTTGGCCTCGGGAAGCAAGATCGCCGCCACCTACTCAGTGGTCGGTGCGGTTATCGCCGAGTGGTTGGGAGCGAGTCAGGGACTGGGAGTGTTCCTGATTCGGTCGCAAAATTCATTCCGCGCCGACCGCGCCCTGGCCGTGATCGTGATCGTCTCCGCAATCGCTATTGCCGCATACCTATTAATCGAATTGTTAGCCCGGCTCTCGATGCCGTGGCATTACGGACAGAAAGGGAGCGAACGGTGATTTCGCGACGATACCTACTGACAATGGCCGGCGCAGCTCTGGCGACAGCGGCTGTGGCCGGCTGCGAACCGAAAGCCGAATCCAAGCCCGCCGAAAGGGCAACCGTATCTCTGGTCCTAGACTGGGTCCCAAATACCAACCATACCGGCCTCTACGTCGCGCGGAATAAAGGCTACTTCGAGGAAGAAAATATCGACTTCGAGATTGTCGAACCGGCTACCGGCGGCGGTCCTCAGGTGGTGGCCGCGGGTCAGGCTGATTTCGGCATCGGTTTTCAGGAGTTCATGACACCCGCCCGGGCCGAAGGAGTGCCGGTGGTCTCGGTGGCGGCGATCATCCAGCACAACACGTCGGGATTCGCATCGCTGAAATCGAAAGGCGTCGTGCGGCCCCGGAACCTCGAAGGGTTGACGTATGGCGGGTTCGGATCCCCACTGGAGACGGCGCTGCTACAGACCATGATGGAAGCCGATGGTGGCGATTTCAGCATGCTGACCACCGTCGATGCCGGCGCGGCGGACTTCCTGACGATTATTCAACGGGATGTCGATCTCTACTGGATTTTCTTCGGCTGGCAGGGGGTGAAAGCCGAACTGGAGGGAATTGAGATCGACACCCTGTTCGTGAAGGATTGGGGCGTGCCCGACTATTACACGCCGCTGATCATCACGAGCGAAGCGCTGATCGCCGAAAAACCGGACCTGGTGACGCGGACTATGAATGCCATTTCCCGGGGATATGAAGACGCGATCGCCGATCCGGTCAGCGCGGCTGAGATTCTGCTGGAGGCTGCTCCCGAGACCGATGCCGATCTGCTAGGACCCTCGCAGGCATGGTTGAGTCCGCGGTACCAGGCTGACGCCCCACAGTGGGGCCACCAGGCAGCGGATGTCTGGCAGACCATGTCGGAATGGATGGCGTCGAATGGTCTGGTTGAGGGAGTGATCGACTGGCAGGCCGCCTATACCAACGACTTCCTGCCTTCGCGCTGACGTGGGCAGGGCGCGCGGAGCAGAGGAATACGATGGGGCAGTAGTCTCGGCCACCGGCGTAGCCAAGACCTTCGGTCAGGGCAAGCGCACCTTACCGACGCTGGCTTCGGTCTCGATCTACGCTGATCCCGGCGAATTCGTGACCGTTGTGGGTACCAGCGGTTGCGGTAAAAGCACGCTGTTCAACTTGATCGCCGGTCTGGAGCTACCGGACGCCGGGGAAGTCCGCTTGGACGGCCGCCGCGCGCACGGCGCTACCGGCCGGGTTGGCTATATGCCCCAGCGCGACCTGTTGCTGCCCTGGCGTCGGGTCATGGACAACGTCACCCTAGGTGTCGAAATCGCCCGTGGCGACGTGGCCGAAGCGCGGCGCCGGGCAACGAAACTGCTCCCTGACTTCGGCCTCGAAGGTTTCGCCGACAGCTATCCCCACGAACTTTCCGGCGGCATGCGACAGCGGGCGGCGCTCTTGCGCACGATTCTGACCGGGCACGATGTGCTGCTATTGGACGAGCCCTTTGGCGCGCTGGACGCCCTGACGCGGCTGGAAATGCAACAGTGGCTATTGGACATCTGGGAGCGTTTCGGCAAAACCATCTTGTTTATCAGTCACGACGTTGACGAAGCCATCATCCTCTCGGACCGACTTTACGTGATGTCCCCCCGGCCCGCCCGAATCATCGCCGAACTAACTATTGACCTGGAGCGTCCCCGTCCGCCGGCGGTGAGCACTAGCGAACGCTTCGAAAACTACAAGCGCGAGCTGCTACAGCATCTGGGAGTCATTGCGACGGAATGACCGCGTCCGGCCATCCGATTTCTCATGAAGCTAGCGCGAGGGTATCTTTGTGTTCTTGACAATTGAATCATTGCTGGCTGCACGATCCATTCCGGCGGCAGACTGAAGAGCTGGCCATCCACGTAGGCCTCACGAGTTTCGCACTGCGAACGTGGAGGCAACCTGTAAGACAACTAACGCGGCAGGGAAACCAGTGAAGAAGCTTGCGGCCGTTCTCGTCATGATTGCCTTTGGCCTCGTAGTGGCGACGGCTTGCCAATCCGGGGACGGAGGCTCGGCGGAAACCACGGCCGACGTGACCACCGAGACCCAGCCGGCGCCCGCTGCGGCTCAGCCCACGGCTACTGAGGCACCACCCGTCGAGGAGGCGCAAGCTCCAGCCGCGCCCGAGCCGGCCGCCACCCCCGAGCCCGAGCCGACGTCCACGCCGGAGCCCGCGCCGACCTCCACTCCCGAGCTAACCGCGACACCGGAGCCTGAGCCCACCGCGCCCCCCGAACCGACCGCCACGCCCGAACCAACCGCGACTCTCGAACCGACTGCGGTTCCCGCTACGGAAGGAAGCGACGAAGGCCAGGGACGTGACAACCCCTTCCCGGCAGGTAGTACCGGAACGATTGGCGATTACGATTTCGCGGTGATTGAGACTATTCGCGGCGACGAGGCGTGGGCGCTGCTGAACGAAGCCAACAGCTTCAATTCGCCCCCTGCCGAAGGGAACGAATATCTGCTTGTGATGGTCGAGGCAACCTATAACGGCGAGGGTGAAGGAAGAATTTCCAAGTTCGACGTCAAGCTCACGGGCTCGAGCAGCTTTTATCGGCGCACCGCGTCCGTTGTAGAGCCCGATCCCGAATTCGATGCCCGCCTGATCTCAGGCGGGACCGGATCCGGGTGGGTGACCTTCGAGGTTGAAATCGGGGAGACGAACTTGATCGAGGTGCTGGCCGACCCCGCCTCGTTCGACGCCCAGAAAGTCGCCTATCTGGCGCTGTCGGACGATGCTGGCTACTCGCCGAATTGGGATGATATTCCGGTGGCCAGCGATCTCGGTACGAGGAGAGCGGAACCGGCTGCAGTCGGCGAGGAGGTACGCACATCTTCCTGGGGTGTCACCGTCCTCGAGGTCATCCGGGGCGAAGTTGCTTTGGAAATGCTGCTTGAGGCAAACGCCTTTAATGATCCGCCCCTGGACGGCCACGAGTATGTCCTGGTTCGATTAAGAGGCCAGAACATCAGCCGGGAGGACACCTTCAGCAATGTCTCCGAGTTCGATTTCAAAGTTACAGGATCGGAAAACGTTTTGTACGCGCGGGACTCGCTGGTAGATCCATCCCCCCAGTTCGAGTACAACCTGTTTCCGGGAGGCGCATCTGAAGGGTGGGCCGCCTACGAAGTCCGCTTGGCCGATACGGGCCTGATGCTTCGCTACGAACCGCTCTTCAATTTTGATGATGGCGATTCTGGGCGTCGATGCGGGGGGTTCCAGGAGCCGTAGCCGGCGATCGCCAGTTCCTGCACTACGCCGGCGCGCGCGTCGCCGTCGCCTGGGCCGTCGCGGCCTCGGCGTTCATCACTGTTTTCGGCTCCAGGGAATTTGGCGCGAGCGACGCCGACATCGCCCGGCTGACCACTGTGTTCCTCATAAGCCAGGTAGCCGGTTCTCTTGGCGGCGGGGTGGTAGGCGACCGTTTCGGCGTCCGGTCACTCCTGGTAGAGGGAAGCCTCGCCAGCCAGGGCGCCGTCGTCTTCGCCGCCCTGGCGACCGACCTGATCCTCATATACGTTGCAATAGCCATAGCGGGGCTGGTGTCGATGCTGATAGTCGCCGATATCACGATGGTTCTCGATATGGCTCCGGAGTCGCACTGGCCCGCCTACATGGCCGCACTAAACCTCATCCTAGGGCCGCTCGCTTTGCCGGCGCCGCTGATCCTTGGGCTTCTGGTTGATGTTGCCGGATTTCGCATGATGTTCGCGATCGCGATAGCCCTCGCCCTGATCGGGCTGGCGGCCGTGCTCAGCTTCGCCCTGCGCCCTCCCCGGACCGTAGAGATACCCCTCGGCAGGCCATCCATTGGTGCAAACGGATGTTCGCATATCTCGCTCGTTCGCGACCGGGCGCTGCCGGATCCCGCTTTGCCGCAGGTCGCATCTGTGCCGTTACCTTCGCCAAGCGTGACGATCATCCTCGCTCGGCGATTTCACGTCGCCTGGGGTGTCCACCGCTTTACCCCACCCGGATGCGGTTGCGCCGGGCCTCAACTTCGCGCTAGCCTGCCCGCCGCATGAGCAGCCAAAGCGACGCCGTCCAAACGCCCGTACCACCGACCGGCAGAGGCGGTTCGGGCCGCGCCCTCGCGGCCGCCGCCTTCGGCGCGTCCGGCGTGTTCCTGGCCACCTTCGATCCGACTGCATTGGCGGTCGCGCTGCCAACCATCGCCGCCGACCTGCAAATCGACCTCCAGAGTGTGCAATGGGTCGGATTGGTCACGATGATCGTCACCGGCGCGCTCCTGCTGGGAACGGGGCGATTGGCCGATCTGGCCGGCCGCAAGAAGGTGTTTCTTGTGGGCGTGGGCGTATTCGCGCTCGGAGCCCTGCTGAGTGCTCTCAGTCCGAATTTGTTCGTGCTCATCGTCGGCCGGGCCATCATGGGAATCGGGGCGGCGGCGCTCAACTCAATGGGGCCGGCGCTAGTCGTAGGCTCGTTCTCGACCGAAATGCGTGGTCGCGCGTTAGGGATCGTAGGCACGGTAACTTCGATCGGCCTGGTGACGGGCCCAATTTTGAGCGGCTTCATCGTAGATGCGCTCGGGTGGCACGCGATTTTTTTCGTCGAGCTTCCCATTGCCGGTCTGATCATTTTAGGCGGCCTGCTTTTCCTGCCCGAGACTGAACGCGTCCGGGGCGAGGGATTCGACATTCCCGGCGCCGTTCTGATGATCGCTTGGATGGGGCCGCTGCTGTTCGCTATCACCCAGGGGAACTCAATGGGCTGGCGGTCACCGGCCATCATCGGCTTGCTTGGGGCCGGGATCGCGCTCCTGGCGATATTCATCTATTCGCAGAAGCGCGCCCGTTACCCAACGATCGACCTATCCCTCTTTAGAATCCCCTCCTTCCGCGCTCCCATCGGCGCGTCGTTTTGCGGCTTTGCGGCGCTGATGGTGACATTTCTTCTGATGCCGTTCTACCTACAGAGCGTGCTGAATCTACCGGTGCAACAAGTCGGCCTGATATCGGCCGTTCTGCCGGGGATGATGATCTTCATCGCCATCCTAGCCGGGTGGGTATCCGACCGTATTGGCCCGACGCTCCCGTCAACAATCGGATTGGTCCTGCTATCCGTCGGCCTGGTAAATCTGGGCTTGCTCGACGAACATTCGGGCGTCGGGCGGGTGGTCGCCGTGCTGGCCCTCGGCGGGGCCGGGCTGGGTTCGTTTGAATGGACGCTCAACAGCGCCATCGTGGGATCGCTGCCGCGTTCCAAATTGGGAGTCGCCACCGGATTTCTGGCGACCGCCCGAACCCTTGGCTTCACCACGGGCCAGGCGGCATGGGCCACCCTGTTCTCCACGGTGGTCACGACGAGCGCCGGTACCGCGGTCGCGCTGGATTCGCCCGTGGAGGCGCTCGTGCTCGGTTTCCGCATCACCTTCCTGGCGGCGGCGGTGCTGGCCGTGCTGGCGGCCGCTCTGGCTTCCATGCAGGGGCGGGTGCTGTCCCAGGTTTAGCGCCGGGACGCCGCGCTTACCGGTGAACTGGGCTGCGTTGAATTTGAGATTGAATCACCTTGAAACAACTTCCTTCTAGGTCGAATCCGGCTTCTTCATGCCACCCGACTAGACTGCGACAAGCTGGCGTAATTCTCCGGCAAACCCACTCCTTTAATTCTGTTCCAGAGTTCATTTCGTTCAGGGATACATGTCTCCGATGTCCAGCGAATTAGCCAGTCCCACCGAGTACTACCGCCAATTTCGACGCTTCTCCCGAAATGCGCGCCTGCTCCTTGCCAGTACATTCCTTGGCAGCCTGAGCGTCGGGACCTTCGCCGTCGGATACAACCTTTATCTCATAGAGATCGGCGTTCCCGGAGAGCAGCTCGGCTATCTCGTCGGCGCGGGCTCGCTGGCCAGCGCCGCGGCCGCGATCCCCGCCGCCATCCTGGCGCACCGTATCGGTCTCAAGGCGTTGATCATCTGGGCTTCGGCGGCTCTGGCCGTCGGAACCTTGCTGCAAATCGTCCCGTGGTCCTATCCGAGCCTCCTGGTGGGGAACGCTCTGGGTGGAGCCGGTTCGGCCATGTGGGCCGTCGCCTTGCTGCCACTGCTGGCAGCCAGCACCGATGATGCGGGACGGCCCTATCTATTTACCCTTTCCGCACTGATCTTCCTGGGGGTGACCCTGGCCGGAAATGTCCTTGCGGGGTTCGTTCCCCGCGCACTCGCCGAAGCAGCGGGCGCCGACATCGGTCTTGGTTACCTGGAATTACTGGGCCTGACCAGTATTGTCAGCGGACTCGGCCTCCTACCCCTACTCTTTTTAGTCCACGCCAAAGGCCGACCGCGGACGCCGTTGGAAGATCTCCGTCTCGCCTTTCGGGAACGAGCCAGGATCATAAAACTCCTGGCCATACACGGATTGATCGCGTTCGGCGCCGGAGCCGTGATCCCCTTCCTGAACGTATATTTCGTTCAATCGCTCGGGATGCCGGAGGCGCAGTTCGGTCTGCTCGCCGGAGCGGGCGTCGCCACTCGGGCCGCGCTCACGACGCTCGGCCCCCTACTGGCCGCCAGGTTGGGTAATGCCAGA
>Ga0310120_10000968_pt1 | contig 21899 bp, 19 predicted proteins | sample CB27_AW_983_MG_FD_203506 | JGI IMG/M metagenome (GOLD analysis project Ga0310120, IMG submission 203506) | Marine microbial communities from Western Arctic Ocean, Canada - CB27_AW_983 | ecosystem: Environmental > Aquatic > Marine > Oceanic | place: Canada: Western Arctic Ocean | collected...
TGGGCCAAGCCGTGTCCTGGACCTGTTCGACGGTAAGCACGATCTCCCCCGCGGTTTCGTCCCATTCGTGGGAAATTCGGAGGATCGGGTAGCCGGGCTCGAGGAGCCACTGCTGGAAGAACCCATCGAGGCTCTGCCCGGAGACCTCCGCCATCACGGCCTGGAAGTCCTCCGTCAGCGCCGTTTTGTGGAGGTAACGACGGTAGTATTCGCGAATTCCGTCGAAGAATACCTCGTCCCCCAACAGACCGCGCAGCATGTGTAGGACCCATCCACCCTTGGCGTAGTTGTTCCGGTTGAGGAGGTCGAACAGGCTCCTCTCCGTGTGGACGACCGCCTGGCCGGTGACGTCCGATTCCAGGTAGCTCTGGCGGCTCCGCTCCATTCGCTCGCGGAAGTCCTCGACGCCCTCGGCCTCCTCGAAGAACAGGGCGCCGAAGTACGTAGCGAATCCTTCGGAGAGCCACAGGTGCGACCAACTCCCCTCGGTCACGGCGTCCCCGAACCACTGGTGCGCGATCTCGTGCGAGACCACACCGTCGTCTGGGTTGTTGGCGACGCTCTGCTCGGAGTAGAAGATGGCCGAAGCGTTCTCCATGCCGCCGAAGCGGGTGGCGGACTGGACGTTGGCCATCTTCTCGAACGGGAACGGGCCGATGGTCCGGGAGAAGAAATCCACCATCTCCGCGGCGCGAGCGAACTTGCGGGCTGCGTTTTGCACGTCGGGCGCGAACACCCAGTAGGTCACATCCACGCATCCGTCGGCCCGGGCCGCTACGGGCGCTCGGCCGCACGCCGCTGTGCCAACGCTCTCGACCACGAACTCCGTGGCGCCGATGACCATATTGTAGGGAGAGATCGGCACCCCGGTCGCCCAGATCCAGGTCAGCCGGTTCGCGCCTTCGCCAAGCGCGTTCCCCCTCGTTACGAACGGCTCCTGCACCAAACGACCGTTGGCCACGACCTGCCACGCTGCGGGCGCGTGCACGGTGAACCGGACGGTGGCCTTGTCAGAAGGGTGGTCCAGGGTGGGCAGCCAGAACCGGGCCCGGTTCGGCCAGTTGTCGGCAAAAACAGCGGGCTGGCCGTGGAGCGTGTTCCGCAGGATGAGTCCGTCGTCCGGCGTGCCGTGGTAGTGAATGTCTACCGTGAACTCGCCGGCGCGCGCGGGCCGAGGGATGCGAAGCTGGCCGCTCGACAATTCGAACTCGACGTCACGGCCGTCGATGCGTACCGCGTCCACAGCGAGCCCCGTGAGGTCGAGTACGATCGCGTCCGGTAGCGGCTCCGCTAGGGCCAGGCGCACCTGCGCTCGGCCCAGGAACGATTCGCCACCCTCCGTGAGGGCCACCTCGAAGTCGTAGTGCAGAACGTCGAGGCCCGGCGCGTAGGGAAGGCGCGCGGGAGCCAGTCCGGCCTCGATCGGCGGGGGCTCCTGCGCCGCCGCCAACTCGGCTACGAGCGTGGAGCCGGAGACGCCAACGAGGAGACCGGCGAGGAGCAAGAACCGCTGGACGGGAAGCGACGGACTCTTGTTCACGGACAGTCGGAGGACACCGACACCCCTTTCGTTTCCAACGCGGCAACGTCCGTGCATCTCGTGTTCGTGGTCTTGAGGTCAACCGCGTCGTCGACTCCGAGTCCTGTGTTGTCGAGCAGCGCCTGGATGTCCCTGAGATCTGGATTGTCGGAGAGCCCCAGGAACGTCAGGTTCGTGAGCCCACTCAGTGAGCCGACATCGACGATTGAGTTGGCGTGAAGGTCGAGTTCCGTCAGGCCGGTGAGCCCGCTCAACGCACCGATGTCGGTGATCGAGTTGTTGAAGAGCCAGAGGCCCGTCAGGCTGGTCAGCCCGCTCAGGGCGGTGATGTCGATGATCGTGTTGGCTTCGAGGCGAAGGCTGGTCAGGCTCGTGAGTCCGCTCAAGCCGCTGATATCCGTAAGCAAGTTGATACGGAGGTCGAGGAGTGTCAGGCTCGTGAATCCACTGACAACGCTGATGCCACTGTCACTGATCAGGTTGTCGGCGAGGCGTAGTTGCGTCAGGGCGGTGAGACCGTTCAACGCGCTGATGTCGCTGACCAAGTTGGCGAAGAGGTTCAGGTCGGTCAGGTTCGTGAGCCCGCTCAGCGGACCGACGTCGGTGATCGAGTTGAAAGAGAGGTCGAGGTTCGCCAGGCTCGGGAGGTTTTGGATTCCAACGAGGCTCTCCACCCCGGCGGAGCCGCCCGCTAATTCCGTCACGCCGGATAACAAATCGCAAGTGAGGTGCGCCTGCCCACCAACCAGGAGTGCACGCCGGACCGCAGCGTCAAGATCTGCATCTGTGAACGTCCCGATGGCGGAGTCGGGGTTAGCGCTGCAAAGGTCCCCGGGTTGAAGAGTCACTAGCGCAAGCGGATCGTCAGGGTTGTCGTCACCCGGATCCGTAGGGTCGTCGCCACCGCCGCAGCCGAGTGTGAGAAAGAGCAGGCACGCGCTCGCTAGCAGCAGAGGCCCGCGGTCGTGCGGAGCCGCAGTTGGACGCGTACGGGTTTGGCTACGGGTAAGCGTATCAGGCATCGCGTTACATCCAACCCAGTTCTTTCAGGGCCCACGGCGCGTTCCATATTTTGCACATCTTCTCGACTTTACCCTCGTCGTTCATGGTCAGGACGTACACGTAGTGTGTATGGGTCTCTTTGTTGGTCGGCGGAACCGGGCCGCCTTCACCCACATGTTTTCCCGTGAACGTGCCGAAGAACGTCGCGGTTCTGTTCTCCTCATCGTACGACGAGGTGTGTAGGTCGTATGAACAACCCGCGAGGGGCGTACTTCCCAAGCCCGCCATCCACTCGGTATACGCCTCTACCGTATTCACGTCGACGAGCGGCTCGCACTGTGCCGTAAACGGGGCGTCCGGAGCGACATACTGACTACATCCCTCCCAGCCCTTCAGTGACTCGCAAGCGTGGAAGAACTGAGTGGCGTTCTCGAATGCGGACATGACGAACTCCCTTTGTGGGGTTTGTAAAGCGGTCCATTCTCCGGCATCAGGCCGAGGTCAACATCCTATGCGTGGGCTGGCGGGCGTAACAGACCAGGAGCTACGGATTGACGCTTCAGGGCACGTCATCCTCCCCGACGCCTCGGTACCTCAATGGCCTCACCCAAACCCGGGCGTACACCCTCTGCATTCAGCATCGCGCTGAGCGCAGGCATTCGCGTGAGCACGATCACGTTGAGCCGGTCTACGGCGGGCGGCAGCACTTCCCAGGCCCGATCGACCTGCCAGAGCTGGTCGGCGGTCGGAAGTGTCGACGAGCCCTGGATCCCGCCGGCCACGCCTGCGTTGTCACGGGCGAGCTCCAGTTCCTCTTCGACCGCTTCCAGCTCCTCTCGAATCGCCGTGATCTCCTCTGTGAGATTCTCGTGTTCACCCTCTGCTGCCTCGATGAGCTCCTCCGCGGCGTCCAGTCGCTCGCCCATGCGCCGGGCGGCCTGCGTCGCCTCGTAGATGGGAGCGGCCAGAGTGTACAGGCTCATCAGCGCGTCCTGGCGAGCCATTCGGTCCGCCCGGGTCATGGCTCGGCGTGGCTCGGCGATGATTTCCACGGTCGCGGAATAGGCTTGGCCGTCCACCTCCATACTCACCGTGTAGGTACCCGGGAGAACGATGGGCCCTTGTGGCGTGCCGCCGCGACGTCCGCCGCCGCCCTGGCCGGCGACGGGCTCGTACGGTCGATCGTAGCGCCAATCCCAGATGACCTCGTGGATCCCCGCCGACCCAGGGGCTTCGAGAGTTCGGACGTGATCGCCACTAGCGTCGACGATCGTCAGGGCGAACCCATCCTCTCCGTGATCGTCGCCGTCGCTTTCGGCGTCGCCGTCGTCGGTGCCGATACTATCATCGGTGTCGTCTCCGTTATCGAGCACGGCATGCTCCCCCGCTGCCTCACGCAGGTAATACCGAACGCGTGCACCCCGGGGAGGATTGGGGGCCGAATACGTTGCGCCGTAGAACGGCCAGTCGCCCATCTGCGTCCACATCGTGGAGGGCTGAGTCGGAAATACCCTGCCTGCCTCCGCAAGCATCTCGGTCGACAGGTGCTCCAAGGGCGTGACATCGGCCATGATCCAGAACGAGCGACCGTGTGTTCCGACCAGGAGATCGTTATCGCGCGGGTGAACGAGGATGTCGTCGACGGGGACGACCGGCAGGTTGTTCTTGAGCTGCGTCCACTGACGCCCGCGGTTCACCGAGACGTACACACCGATCTCGTTACCGACGAAGAGGAGGCCCGGCGTGCGATGGTGCTCCGTGACGACGTTCACGGACCATTCGTCAGGGAGCCCGTTCGTAATCCGCGACCAGTTCTGCCCGTAGTCTTCGCTGGCGTATACGTAGGGTGCATAGTCACCGTTGCGATGCCCGTCGAAAGTTGCGTAGACCCGACCCTGCGTGTGCGTGGAGGGCTCGACCCGACTCACATAAGTGCGTTCGGGTAGCCCCGGAATGCGGTCCTCGACGTTTTGCCAAGTGGCGCCGTCGTCGCGGCTCACCTGAAGATTGCCATCATCGGTCCCGACGTAGAGCACGCCGGGTTCGAGTGGTGATTCCGCGAAACTCGTGATGTTGCCGTACGTGGACGTGCCGTCGTGGATGGACATCTGAGGATCGGTGCCGTGCACGCCCATGATCTCGAGTTCGTCGCGGTCGATTCGCTTGGTGAGGTCGATGCCCCCGACCTCTTCCCAAGACATGCCGCGATCGCGCGAGCGCATGAGGTAGTTGGCCCCTAGATAGATCGTCGCCGGATCGTGAGGCGAGAACTGCAGTGGCGAGTTCCAGTTGAAGCGGTACTCCTTCTCGGTCTCCCCCTCCTCCCGTGGCCCGGCGATCGGGCGCATCGGTGTCTTCTCGCCGGTCGTGAGGTCGTAGCGGTTCATGTTTCCGCCCTGGGACTCGGAAAAGACGATCGTCGAGTCGGTCGGGTCGACGATGGTGAAGAACCCGTCCCCGTAGGCGGTCTCGTACCAGTCCTGGTTGCGGATGCCATGGAAGGTCCGCGTGTTCGACGGGCCACACCACGGATTGTTGTCCTGAAGCCCTCCGCATACGTAGTACGGATCCCGCATGTCGTAGCCGATCGCGTAGAACTGCCCGAGAGCGAGGTTGTCGAACATCCGCCAGTGAGCCGTTCCGTCCCATGATGCCGCGACGCCACCGTCGCTCCCGAGAATGAGGTGGTCCGGATCGTTCGGGTTGATCCAGAGAGCGTGATGGTCGACGTGGATCTGCTCGGCGCCGTCGCTGCGGAAGGTCCGGCCTCCGTCATCGGAGATCATCAGTGGGCCTCCGAGGACGTAGATGCGGTCGACGTTGCTCGGGTCGATACGGATCTGGGAGTAGTACATCGGACGGGGATCGGTGTCCGACATCTTCTCCCAAGTGTCGCCGCGGTCAAGGGAACGGAAGGTTCCGCTCTTGCTCGGCTCATCGCCCCCGCCGAACCCCTGGTCCGCCGTGCGGGGCTCCGCCTCGACGAGCGCGTAGACGACGTTGCCGTCCTGGCGGAAGACGTCGATACCGATGCGTCCCTTGTCCCCCTCGGGGAGACCGTCGGTCAATTCGCTCCAGCTGTCGCCGCCGTCGAAGGTGCGATAGAGCCCACTCCCCGGGCCGCCCCCGTTGAAGCCCCACCCGGTCCGCTGTCGCTGATACATGGCGGCGAAGACCGTGTTGGGGTCGCCGGGATCCATCGCGAGGTCGATCGCGCCTGTATGATCGTCCACATAAAGCACCCTCTCCCACGTCTCGCCACCGTCGAGCGTCCGATAGACGCCCCGTTCCTCATTCGCTGCCCACAGGTCACCCACCGCCGCGATGTACACGATGTCCGGGTTGCGGGGATGAATGAGGATCCGCCCGACATGTTTGGTCCGTTCGAGCCCCATATGCTGCCACGTGTTGCCCCCGTCCGTGGACTTGTACACACCGTTGCCCCACCCGGAGGACTGGCGATTCTGCGGCTCGCCGGTTCCCACCCAGACCAAGTTCGGGTTCGATTGATCGAGTGTAACGTCGCCGATTGAGCTGGCCGGCTGATCGTCGAAAAGAGGCGTCCAAGAGGTGCCGTGGTTCTCCGTCTTCCAAACGCCTCCGGTTCCGGTGGCGATGTAGAAGACCTGAGGCTTGGATTCGACGACTGCGAGGTCCGAGATCCGGCCTCCCATGAGCGCGGGCCCGATCTCACGGTACTGGAGGTGCGAGATTGCCGTCTCCAACGTCGTCTGAGCCAAGGCCTCCGCAGGCGCGATCGGGGCGGCGAGTGCGGTGAGCACGAAGAAATGAGAAGCTTTCATGATGAGTCCTCGAATGTCGGGTTTGCGCATCAGTTCTGACGGTTCTGTTCGAGAAAAACGATGCCCGACTTGGCAAGCATTCGGTGAGCAGGCGAATCGGTATTCTGCACGTAGGATTGGCCGGCGCAAGCCGTTGAGGCCGGGACACCCGCAGGAAGGCTCCCCTGCTCGTCGGGGTCCTTCAGTTCGGTCGGATGATCCCGTAGGACTGAACCGTCACCCCTTCGGCACCCGAGGGTCCCGTCACCCAGACCTTGGCTCCGAGGGCATCGGCCAGTGCATCCGGGGCACCCAAGAGGTGGACGGCGGGATCGCCCGCGAGCCAATATTCAGCGCCCCGTCTCTTGAGCACACCGACGCTCGGCGTTTCGCCGTTCACACTTTTCACCACGTACGCCACCACGTCCAGGCCGCGACTTGCGGGCGCGGGCGCTTCGGTGCCGCGAACGGTCAACACCGCACCCGAGAGCCTTGCCAGCTCGGCGACCAGGTCGCCGACGAGACCGATCGAGCTCCCGTCGTCGGCCCGGAGTGTGACCATGCGCATCCCCTCGGTGCCTGTGTTGGCGACCGATCCCGTGAACTCAAGCGTCTCGGCGCTGCCTTGCCCGGTTTCCCCGGTGTCATCACGATCCGAATCGACCGTGGCCGGGGCACTTTGGGTGACCGCGCTCCCTGCTGCCGGCGGCGCGTCTTCGGACACCGCCGAGCACGAGGGCGAGACGACGCACACCAGTGCCAGAAGTGCAGAGTTCGAGATCATTCTTGTCATTCGACCCTCACGATCCAAACCTGGATAATTCCGGGCAGGAGATTTTCGCTCTGATCCCGGATGCGGACCGCTGTCGCGGGCCGTGCCGCACCGCTGATCTCGAAGAACGCGCTTGATGCGGCTCGCACGCTGAAGTCGTCCTCGAACGCCGCGAAGGACCGCGCCCGTGGAGTCAGTAGGGCGGCGGGGTTCCCCCAGGCTTCCTCGAGGCTGCGGAGGTTGAAGTTCTTGAACTGGCACCTGCCGAGCGAGGCGTCCGTGAAACGATCGTCGATGTAGAGCATCGGCGCCCAACTGCCCATGATTTCGGCGACCGCCGGTAAGGGCCTACCCAGGCGTGCGGGTCCGCGAGGACCCCGTCTTCCCTCAGACGCTTCACGGTTCTTTCCGCGATCTCGTTCGCAAACGAGTGGAATTGACTCTCCAGATCGTTGTTGGCGCTCCGTCTGGTCTCAGTCGTTCCCATCCAGACCGCCGAGCCCAGCACCGCGTCGTACACGGTAGTGCTGACATCGAAGACGGTCGTGAGAGAGGACCATGGATCGTTTGATGAATAGCCCGCCTGGGCTGCCTTCGCACAATCCCACTCCAAGCGTCCGAACGGACAGCCGGTAGATGGCGCAGGCGCCAACCGAGTCTGATTGGTGGCCGGGTCCGATATGGAGATCACCAGGATCGCCTCGATTCCGTTCTCGGCGAAGCGCGACTGGGTTTCCTCGATCGAGGGTTCGGCGCCGGCGACGGGCGCCTGACTGGCCGGAATAAAAACGTCCATGCCCCCGACGGAGGCGAACCCTTCCTCGATCACCTGCCGGAGCCGAGAATCGTCGAAGGGAACGTAGACCAAGATCTTCGAATAGGGGCGGACGGCGAAGGGATTGGCCACCGAAGTCATGTGGTTGCGGGTGCAGCCAGCGATGACGACGAGAGTCGATAGGCTCAGGAGGCGAACCGTTGATCCACGGTCCCGCCACGCGCCCTTCTGACGTTTCCCATAACGTCCTCTGCGATGTGAGAAGTGGGGCCATGCCTCGTGTACAGCACATCGGTGTGGTCGTACAGAATCGGCGGGGCGGTTGTTCCTGTCTCGCTCGCAACCTGAGCCTCGCTAGATCCGGATACGTATGGTTGAGGTCAATACATACGTATGGGTTGGGTCACTGTCTGCGGGAGGTGGAACGGAGGTGATCCCCACGGGGCAGGGCGTGGGACATCAAGAAGCGACGTACAGATAACCCGCGATGGCAAGCGCGATGAGTGCCAAGACCCAGCCCAATCTCCTAGCCGCCTTCTTGACGGCGCGCACACTGACGATCAGGAGGACGGCGGCGCCCACGCCGACCCAGACAATGGGGTCGATCTCGGCAAGTGCTGACATTCTCTAGCTCCAGTGCTCTCGGTGACGAAGCCAGCGGCGTTGGCTATCGACTTCACGGACCCATCCGCGCTCTCTCTATTATGGGCACACTTCGTGTCCATAGCCTAGCGTCCGTTGGCTTTTCTGACGGGATCTTGCCTGTCCGGCCCTCTCGTCGAATCTTGACCCGAAGCTCGCTCACCCAAACGAAACCACCTGCGCAGTCCATCCATGGCCATTCTTCGTGTCCAGCACATCGGTATTGTCGTACAGGATCTGCACGAGGCGTGCGCCCGCTTCGAGACGGTGCTGGGTATGGAACCCCGGGATTATCGAGACGATCAGGGAAGAGGCATGCAGCTCGACGCTCGGATCCTGTTAGGCAACGAGTGCCGGCTTCACCTCGTTCAGAATTGGAACCCGGAGTCGCGGGTGAGCCAATTTCTCCGAGAGAAGGGTGAGGGGCCCGAGCACATCGCCCTGGAGACGGACGACATCGAAGCCGACGTCGCTCATCTGCGCGAGATCGGTGTGCCGGTTTGGGAGGACAGGATTCTCGACGCGAACGACGGGTATGAAGCGTTCGTGCTCCCCGATCAACTGCCGGGCCTGACCATCGAGCTGATCCAGTCGCACGACCGCAGTTGGGTCTATCCGGAGGAGGCCGAGGGCGAGCCGATCAGTGAGACCCTGCAGGTGGTCGAGCTCCAACACCTCGGGTTGTGCGTCCACGACCTTGAGGATGCGTGCGGACGCTTCGAGAGACTGTTCGGACTCGAGGCTCAGGACTTCCGGAATGACCAGGGCAAGGGAAAACAGCTCGACGCTAGGATCCTGTTCCCGAACCGGTGCTGGCTCCATCTGGTCCAGAACTGGGATCAGGAGTCCCGGGTTGGGGGATTTCTGGAGGAGCGGGGTGAGGGCATGGACCACATCGCACTTCGTAGCACGGACGTCGCAAATGATGTCGAGCATCTGCGCGGCGAGAGCATCCCGTTCTTCGAGGATACGGTATTCGACGCCAACGACGGGTTCGAGGCGTTCGTGTACCCGGATCAGCTTCCCGGCATGACCGTCGAACTCATCCAGCCGCACGCCCATAGTTGGACCTTTCCGGAGTCGGCGAGCGCCGCCCCCGAGTAGTCACCGCGTACCGAGGCTCTCCCATCACATATCCCCTAGACGAGCGAGTCGCGGTCGACCGCTGGACCGAGCGGTCCGCGAGGGGATTCGCGGAGTCCGTATTGCGGGCATTGGGCGCCACGGACGAGGAGGCGCGGATCAACGCCGACGGCATTGTGACGGCCGCGTTGTGGTGGCATCCCGGCCAGGGACAGGGGCTGGAGAAGTTGTTCCGCTACGCCCGCCGGATGCGAAACGGCGGCATTTGTCCCGGCGCACCCATGCGGTGGCTCGAGGATCGTACGGCTACTTCGGTGCTCGATGCGGCCAAGGGGCTCGGCTACGTGGCGGCCTGGCGAGCCATGGACAGAGCGGTCGAGAAGGCGCGCGGGACCGGCATTGCGATGGTCGGCGTGCGGCACAGCAACCACTTCGGAATCGCCGGCTACCACGCGAAGCGGGCGGCGGAACAGGGCCTGATCGGCGTGGCCATGACCAACGCGGGAGCGGAGATGGCGCCCTGGGGCTCGGCGACCCCCGCGTTGGGCACGAACCCGTGGGGCATCGCCGTTCCGAGGGGCTCAGGCCACGATCCGATCGTGCTCGACATGGCGCTCACGCAATCTGGGAAGGGCATGATACGCTGGTTCGAGCGAGCCGGTATCCCCATGCCCGACAACTGGGCCCTCACGCCCGAGGGGGAGCGGACCACTAGTGCCTCCGACGCGATGGACGGCCCGCTGCTTCCGATGGGGGATTACAAGGGATACGGACTCAGCCTCATGACCGACGTGTTGACCGGTGTCCTCACGGGATCTCTCTTCGGGCTGCGGGTCTTCCAGGACGATAAGAATTTTGATGTAGGACACACGATGATCGCCATCGACATCGAGGCGTTCATGCCGCGTGGGGAGTTCGACGAGCGGCTCGAGCGGCTCGTCGCCGACGTGAAGAGCGTGCCTCCGCTGGACCGCGAGCATCCGGTTCGGCTGCCGGGGGAAGCGGAGCAGCGGAGGGCTCGCGAGCGAATGGAGACGGGGATCCCGATCGATCGAGAGACCGGATCTGGACTGCGAGAGCTCGCCGACGAACTGGGTGTGCCCTTCTCGCTCGAACCACCACCCGCAGGAACAGACTGACGAGGGAGGAAAGAGCATGCAGGAAGCGTTCACAGTAGGGGGCGTTGAGGTGCGGCCCGGCGCGGTCGGCAGATGTGCCATTGCTACGGGTCGGGGCGTGGACGGGCGTGCCCGCGAGATCCCGGTGCTCGTGTGCCACGGAGCGGAGGGAGGGCCTAGTCTGTGGATCAACGGAGCGACGCACGGCGACGAGCCCGAGGGGGCGCTGTCGATCTTCAAGATGTTCGAGTGGCTCGACCCGGCGTCCTTGAGGGGCACCGTCGTGGGCGTTCCGGCGATGAACGTCCCCGCTTTCGAGGCCGGCAAGCGCGGCGATCCGCTGGACTCGTTTTCGTACGATATGAACCGTATCTATCCGGGAAAGGCAGACGGCTACCCTACCGAGCGCGCGGCGTGGGCGCACTGGGAGGCGATGAAGGACGCGTGTGACCTACAGATCGCCATCCATTCGGGGGGAGAGCATTCCTACTTAGCCCACATGATCTTTGCGGCCGACAACCCCCCGAGCATCGAGCTCGCGGCGGCGATGGGTCCGGCCTGGGACCTCGTGTTTCGAAGCGGCGTGGGGGGCAACAACCCTTCTTCCAAACTCGCGGAGCTCGGAAAGGCGGGAGTCACCGTGGAGCTGGGCGGCAACTGCCGCACGCTCACGGACGACTTCCACATAATCGCAAACGATCTCGTCGAGGGTTACCGGAACGTGATGCGGCACTACGGCATGATCGACGGAGACGCCAGCTACGCGCCCGAGTGGCGCATGGGGCACCAGCAAGCGCTGCTAGCCCCTGCGTCGGGCATGTGGGTGGGCAGCCCCGACGTGCCGTTTGAGCAGCCCCTTCCGTCCGGAACTCTCCTGGGGAGAGTGTATGATCTATACGGAGACGTTCAGGGCGAGTTGAGGGCGCCGGAGGACGGGGTGATCTTCGGGCTCCGATCACGGCCGGCGGTGCTGGAGGGAGAGTGGTGCTGCTTTTTCGGGATCATCGATGAGGTGCGGGACGATCTGATAAGCACCCGGGGGGCGGTCGAAACCTGAGGGCGCTACGGAAGAGCCTCTGCGTCGATCGCCGTCCGGATGGCCAGTCTTCCCCGTCCCCGCTCGACACTCGGCTCTCCGAGTTCCGCGATCACCTCACCTCGCGAGATCGTCCAGGTCGGGAATCCGCGCATGCGCATGCCCTGGTACGGCGTGTAGTCGACGTCCGAGTGAAGCATGTCGGCGTCGACTTCGACCTCTCGTTCCGGATCCACCACGATCACGTCGGCGTCGCTTCCCACATCGAGCGAGCCCTTATGGGGCGCGAGTCCGAAGATTTGGGCCGGTCCAGTCGCCGTGAGCGCGACGAAGCGCTGGGGTGAGATCCGACCGGTCGTGACTCCCGCCGTGAACAGGAGCGGTAGCCGTGTCTCGATGCCGGGGAGCCCGTTCGGAATGCGCGTGAAGTCGTCGGGGCTGGAGGTCTTTTGGCCTTCGTATCGGAACGGTGCGTGGTCCGACGCGACCTGCTGGATCGAACCCTCGGCCAGGGCCTCCCACAACCGAGTGACATGCTCCGCCCCTCGCATCGGTGGGCTGCACACGAACTTGGCGACCTCGATTCCTCCCGCGTGATCATAGACCGACTCGTCGAGGACGAGATATTGCGGGCATGTTTCGGCTACCACCGGAAGTCCGCGCACACGCGCATTCGCCACGTGCGCTGCAGCGTCGATGGAAGTCACGTGCGCGATGCAGATTGAAGCCCCTGAGAGCTCGGCCAACATGATGGCCCGGTTGGTTGCCTCCGCTTCTACCGCGGGCGGACGGCTGGAGGCGTGATACGCCGGTCCGGTCTCTCCCCGTGCCGCGTGCCGCTCAATCAGATGCGTCACGGCGCAATCGTTCTCACAGTGTAGATACAGCAGCCCACGGTGTTTTCCGGCCGTCTCGAGAAGCCGCAGAAGGTCACAGTCGTCCACCTTCTTGTCGGAGTAGGTCATGTAGACCTTGAACGACGGGAAGCCATTCGCGATCAACTCGGGCATTTCGGCGAGCACCTCGTCGCGAACGTCCGTGACGATCATGTGGAATCCGTAGTCGATGACCGCGTCGTCGGTGATTTCCGCCAACCTCCGGTCGCGCGCGTCGGAGAGCGACTCGCCTCGTCCTTGAAGCCCGAAGTCGAGGATGGTCGTCACGCCGCCGCATGCGCCCGCGACGGTTCCGGTGTAGAAGTCGTCCGCGGTCGTGATTCCGAGGCGGCCTATGGGATGTGCGAGGTGGGTGTGTGTGTCGATGCCGCCCGGCATCACCCAGTGGCCACGCGCGTCGAGGATCTTGCCCTCCGTGTCGAGCCCTTCCCCCACCTCGGCGATCAGTCCATCTCGCAACAGGACGTCTGCCGGCTCCATGCGATCGGCCGTCACCACGGTTCCCCCGCGAATCAACAGCTCGCTCATGTTCCCTCCACTTGCTCGACGAACTCCTGCATCCTCCGCATGGCTTCCCCGATGTCCTCTTCCCGGGCGAGCAGGGACACGCGAACCCAGTTCTTCCAACGCGGGCCGAAGGAATTACCCGGAAACATCAGGACGCCGGCCTCGTCGAGCAGGCGATAGCAGAACGTCTCCGCGTCCATTCCCAATCGGGAGACATCGGCCCACATGAACAGGCCGCCTCCGTGGCGGCCGTAGGGGATGTCCAACGCGTCGAAGCCGCCCATGAGAGCCTCCCGCCGAGACGCATAAACGGCCAGGAAGTCAGCGCGCGTATCGTGAGTAACCCCGAGGGCTGCTAGGGCCGTCGCTTGGGAAAATACCGGGCACGGGCCCGAAGTGGTGGCCTTCAATGCGGCCACGGCGTCGATGAACTCCGGCGGACCCACCAGATATCCGACTCGAAAACCGGTCATCGCGTACGACTTCGAGAACCCGGACAGGGTGACGGTCCGTCCACCCGCGCCGTCCACCGATAGGAAGGACCGAAACGGAAGGCCCTCGAACACCACATCCTCGTAGATTTCATCGGCGAGTACGATGAGGTCCAAGTCGGCGGCCGCCACGGCGAGTGCTTTCACGCCTTCGGAGCCGACGCACGCACCGGTCGGGTTGGACGGGTTTACGAAGACCAGGAGCTTGGAGTCGGCGGCATAACGACGGAGGTCGTCGGCGTTCAGCTCGAAGGGGTGATCCCCTCCGGTCGGGATCGCATCGATCTCTCCTCCCGCAGCTCCGATGGCTTGGTCGTACGACGTGTATCGGGGGTCTGGGCACGCGACCCGATCGCCCGGATCCACGAGGGCGAGCATGGCCAAGAAGAGTCCTTCCTGGGCTCCGTTGGTGATGAGGATCTCCGTGCGGGGATCCACTTCGACGCCTTTCTCCTCCAGGTAGCGACGCGCGATCCCCTCTCGGAGCTCGAGGAGGCCGCGGACGGAATCGGTGCCGGCGGCGACCGAGGCGAACCCAGCCAGCGCGCCCTCGATTACGGTCGGGGGCGTGTGGAGATCCGGATCCCCCCGGCCCAGCGAGATCACGTCGCCGCGCGTGCGGGCGAGGTCCATCATTCGGTAACGGAGTGACGTTCCTTGCTCTCCGGTCTTGATCGCTCCGGCCACCGGTTCGCCCCGCTCCCCGCCTGCCCCACTCACGGTCGAACCCCCAGAGCCCACAGGGCCGCTCGCTGCGACGGGCCCGGCGAGCAGATCGAAGAGGCCTGCTTCCACTTCGTGATCTGCTGCACAACCTCGGGATCGGCCGCGACGAATCCCAAGCGAAACGGACCGAACCCGCTAAGGCTGGACAGATCTCCGATCACGATGGTGTCCGGCGGGTTTCGCGGTGCGTCGGGCGGGAGAGGATCGGGAGCGTGCTCCGCCGAGAGCTGCTCCGCTGGCGAATACCCGCTGAAGAGCAGGCCGCCGGTAGCGTCGATCGTCGGAGCCGACCCATCCGACCCATCAGCCGACTGTTCTTCCGATGCTGCTCCGGATGATTCTTCCGATGCGTCCGAGCCGCGCTCGGACGGTGAGTCCACCTCTCGATAACGAGCTGTGCCCGCGACGGTACCGGTCCCGGCGTCGGGTCCGGAGTCCACTCCCAACCAGTTCATCAACGACTGGTGACGACCCCCACTGCGGGCGACGAGGAATCCTCCGGGGACCATTCCCAACGCGAGCAGGGTCACCAGCAGAGATTCTCCCTCGCTCGCTGTGACGAGCACTCCGGCCGCATCCCTCGACGTGTACCCGATCGCCGGCAGGCGAGCCCCGATACGCTCTCGGAGCTCCGGCATGCCGGGCCGTGCAGGGTAGTGCGTCTCCCCCGCGAGCAGGTGGTGGCGGAGCGACTTGAGCAAGCCCGGGTCGAGCACCGACGCCTCGTGCGTGAGGGGGGCGGACCGAGCGGCCACAGCGAAGCGAGCACGCTGGGAGATTGCGGCGGCGAGAGTTGTCCCGGCGTCAGCGCTCATCGATTCGGATCCGTTGGTACGTACTCCGCGACCTCCGAAATGCGATCCATCCCTTTCTCCGGCCCCTGTCGTTCGAGGAATCGTGTGAGGGTGGTGGCGTTGAAGCGGAAGCCGCTCGGGGCACCGCGCAGGCTCGCGAGGAACACGAAGGCGGGCCCCAGCTCGATCGGATCCGACCAACCGCTCCGGGTCTCTTCGTCGGTCGCCTCCGCGTCCGCGCGCGTGATCGACGTGGGTTTAATGCGCAGGCCGGGCGTCACCGTGTTCGCGCTCACGGCGGAGCCGGCCAGTTCCTGTGCCAAGCAGCGAGTGAAGGCTTCGATACCGAACTTGGACGCACAATAGGCGGTCTGGCCCTCGAAGGCCGACACCCCCGCGCGTGACGACACGTTCACGATCGAACCTCCCTCTTCGAGCAGCACTGGAAGCAGGTCGCGAGTCAGAAACACAGGGGCGGCCAGGTTCACACCCATGAGGCGGTCCCAGTGGTCACGGCCCATAGCCGATACGGATCGCCGCTCCAGTACCGCCGCGTTGTTGACGAGGACCCGAAGTCGCGGCGCTTCGGCCCGAAGAGAGAGGGCGAAGTCGTGCAGTTCTTCCGGCGCGCTCACATCGACCACCCGTGCCTCGGCCGATCCTCCGGCGTCTCGGATCTCCTTGGCCGCGTAAGCCAACTCGTCGGCCAGCTCGGACACCAGCCAGACGCGTGCTCCGGCAGCGGCGAGCGCCCGCGCGATTCCCAAGCCCAGCCCGCGCCCGGCACCCGTCACGACCGCATCCACCCCCATGACTCCATCGGACTCGAGCCGGACGCCCGTCGTCATCCGACGAGCGAGCGAACGACGTAGGCGCAGAAGACCCCGAGGTAGTTTCCCAGCGCGTATCCGAAGATGCCGATGATGACCCCAGGCGCGACGAGGCGGTGCCACTTCATCGCCATTCCCAGCGCCAGCGCAGAGCCCGGTCCACCGATCGCCGCCTGGCTGGCAATCGACACCGTGGGGAGATCGACCTTGGCCAGCCAACCCACGCCGTAGGCGACGACCATGTGAATGCCGATCACGACGAACATGAATCCGAAAATGGGGAGCCCCGCCTCGAACACCTTGCTCAGCACTGAGGCTGCCCCGAGAACGATGAAGAAGATGTGCAGAGCGAAGTAGGAGATGACCTCAGCTCCGCGCAGCTTCTTTACCCACGGGAGTTGGGCGACGATGAGGGCCAGCGTCGTAAGCCACAGGACTTCGGGGATGACGGGCCACACGTCTCTGAGCTGCCGGGCAGTCCACAACGCGGCCAGTGGGAGGGCGCCTAAAATCGAGAGGTCCGTGATGCTCAGCTCGGCATTGGTCCAGCGACGACGCATCGCCTCCTCATCTACTTCCTCGGGCTCCGCGGCGGTACCGATCGCGGCTCCGGGGCCCGCACCGGTGGATTCTGACGACGACTGCGACGGCGCATCCGAGGTGTCTCGCGGCGCGCCGGATCTGCGCAGGAAGGCGGCACCGAGGACGCCGACTAGCCCGACTTGAGTCAACAGATACGGGACCGTGGAGAGGTTGTCGGCGACGGCCGCCGCCGCAAACGTGCTCGGGTCCATCTCGAGCCCTTGCCCTACGGCTGCGAAGTTCATCCCGCCTCCGGCGAACGCGGCCGAGAACGTTCCGGCGAGCTTCCAGGTCTCCGGACCCACCCATCCGGACATCATGACGCCCGCGGCTACACCGCCGGCGAGGCTTCCCAGGCATGCGGCTCCGTACGCGATGAGGATGGGACGCCCCGCGTTCGTCAGCTCCTTCATGTCCGTGCCCATGATCACTAGCACGATCGCGTAGGGAATAGCGAAGGTGAACACGGCGTCGTGCAAGGGGCCCGTGTGGGCGATCACGCCTAGGTTCGCGAGTACGATGCCCAGAAGCGTACAGACCACAGCGGAGCTGATTTTCTTGACGAATTCGTAGCGCTCCTCGAGCCACCGTGCGAACGCCACGACGGTCAGCATGAACGCGAGCAGAAGAAGAGGATCCTGGATCATGCCTCCACCAATCCGTGTGGGGCCTCCCCGGCTTCGACCCTCTTCAGGTTGGCCACGACGGCCTGGATCATTCCCTTCTGTCCGCCGCCCGTGCCACCTCCCACGTGCGGTGAGAAAATCACATTCGGGCAGTCGAGTAGAGCGTGCCCCTCAGGGAGCGGCTCCTCTACGAACGCGTCGAGTCCTGCGCCGGCAAGCTGCCCTTCCCGAAGCGCATCCACGAGAGCTGCCTCGTCCACGAGTCCACCGCGCGCCGTGTTGATCAAGATCGCAGAGGACTTGAAGCGCGCGAGCGTGTTGGCGTCGATCATGCCTTCGGTCTCGGGAGTGTGGGGCGCATGCAGGCTGACGACGTCACTCTCGGCGAGTAGTCCTTCGAGGGTCATGTAGCGTGCGCCGATCGCGGCCTCATGCGTCGCACGAAGAGGGGACCGCTTGTGGTACAGGATCTCCATGTCGAATGCGCGTGCGCGACGCGCCACCTCGAGTCCGATGTCTCCCAGCCCCACGAGCCCTAGGATCTTGCCATGGAGCTGGCGGATGTCCTCGAAGCCGAGCCAGTTGAAGGCGATCTTGCGCTCGCTCGTCACGACCGGATCTGTGCCGAGTTCTCTGTAGGCGGCTTCAGAGGTGCCACGGTGCCCTGCGACGAGCTCTCGGCAGAGCCCGAGCATGAGCGCCATCGCTTGCTCGGCCACCGCGATCGCTCCTCGGTGTGGGAGCACGGAGACGGGGACCTTCGCTCGGACGGCGGCGTCCCAGTCCACGGCCCAGGGAGCTCTGCCTTGGACCTGGATGAACCTCAGATCGGGGACGGCGGCGATCAGCTCTTCTTCGATGCACTGCCGACCGGTGAGCAACACGTCGACGTTGCGGGCAAGGTGCCTCAGAGAGAGTTCATCGAGGTCTCCTCCCCACGCGACCTCGATGCCTGCGGAGTCGAACTCTTGCTGGAACGTTTCGCGAATCCAGTCGGGCAGGGGTTGGAGATGTAGGGTGCGCATATCGGGAACGTCTTCGTTTAGGGGGTCGTGAGCGGCGGGAAGGTAGAGGGGCCGAGAGACGGGCGCGAGATCGTTTGCCGGCTCCGGGGGGACTTCGGTGTCCCGGGGGCGTCCTTGACGTTCGCGCCAACGTGGCCCTAACATCGCCGCTCCTCCGGAGGATGCTGATGACCATCAATCGTCGACAATTCGCGAAGGTCGCGGGTACGGCCACATTGGCTGCGGCGTGGCAACAGGCGTGCACCGATGTCGATGAGACCGGCGAGGTCTCCGCCGAGACCGTACGGACGTTGCTCGACGCACAAGGTCCGCGCGGCATCTACGAGCGCCCCGACGAGCTCGATCGTCTTCGTGTGGCGGTGCGCAACTTGATCGGTGTGCAGGCACAGTTGAGGGACTTCCCGCTCGACCCCGACGAACAGCCGCTCGTCGTGTTCTGGAGGGGGTGATCCGTGCAGGAGTCCAATTTCTTTCTCACCGTGCGAGGCCTTTCGGAACTCCTGTCGAGTGGGGCGATCTCCTCCGTCGAGTTGACCGAGGCGTATCTCGATCGTGCCGACGAGCTGGACGTTCCCCCGTTCGAGCTGCCGAACGAGCCACGGACCGACCACAACGGCAAGTTGGCGACCATGGTCACGATCGCGCGCGAGCAAGCGCTCGAAGCTGCTGCCCGCGCTGACCGCGAGCTGGCGGCCGGCCGCCGCCGTAGCATCCTCCACGGTATCCCATATGGGGTAAAGGACCTCCTCGACACTGCCGGCGTTCGCACGACCTGGGGGTCCAGGATCTTCATGGACCGCGTTCCGGATCGAAACGCGGCCGTCATCGACAGGCTCGAGGATAGTGGTGCCGTCTTGATGGCGAAGATGTCGCTCGGCGAGTTCGCCGGCGGAAACACGAGCACGGCGCTGAACCCGTGGAAGCTCGACCGCACGAGCTTCGGATCGTCCAGCGGTACGGTGGCCGCGGCCGTGGCTGGACTCATCGGCTTCGGCATCGGTACCGAGACGGGCGGATCGATCGTATTTCCGGCCTCGGCGGTCGGTGCGTCAGGGCTGCGCCCGACCTTCGGTCGCGTGAGCCGTTTCGGCTGCATGGCGCTGTCGTGGAGTCTCGACAAGATCGGGCCGGTCGGGCGATGCGCCGAGGACTGTGGGCTGATCCTAGAGCAGATCGCGGGTCGTGACGAACGCGACAATTGCACCGTCGATCGGGCGTTCGACTTCCGCTCGGACCCAGGCGACATGCGGGGTCGACGGCTGGGCGTTCACCGGGCGGAGTTCGAACTCTCCCAGTCCGAGACGAATCGACAGGTGTTCCAGGAGGCTCTTGATGTGTTCGAGCGCATGGGGGTGATCGTCGAGGACATCACGTTGCCTCGGCGGCCGACCGGAGCCCTGTTCACGACCATCGTGACGGTCGAGAGCGGCACGAACTTCACGGCCCTGTTCGACGACGGCAGCGTCGACCAGATGTTCTCGTTCAATGAGGATCGCCGCGCGGGTTGGATGGCGGGCCGCATGATGCCTGCTGCGGACTATCTGACCGCGCAGCGGATCCGCAATCAGCTGACGCGTGAGGCCGACGAGATCGTGGCCCGGTACGATGCGGTGATCGCTCCCACGTGGCCGAATGGCGCAGCACTCAGAGAAGTGAGTGGAGGGTGGCCCATTCCGGCCCGTAATGAGTGGGAGCCTCCCGACGAGTTCGACCGCCAGACCCCGCGATTGAACTACATCGCCAACCTCGTCGGCCACCCCGGTCTCGCGATTCCATGCGGCTTCGACGAGGATGGATTGCCACTCTCCCTACAGATCGTGGGATCCGCTTGGGAGGAGCAACGCGTCCTCGATCTGGGGATGGCGTATCAGGCCGAAACCGACTGGCACGAGCGTAGGCCGCCGTACCCCTGGCGGGGGTAGAGGTACAGACGGGGATAGGGCCCGAGCACGTAGGCCCAGGATCACGCTTCTGGCCGGACCTTAAGGGCAGGGATCCTCACCCTCCACCGGCGCCACACCCGAAGGCAGGTTCCTGCACGGATCGGCGTTTTCCAGGACCACCTGAGCTCCGGCGCGTACCAGATTCGTCGCGCCGGGTCCCTGAAAGAAGCTGTACCCCTCGCGGGTCGTCAGCCATGCCAGCGGGCCTCCTAGCGCTCGACCCTCGCCCAAGGTCGCGTCTTTGATCTCAGTGACTAACGCCTCGTATTGGGGATCCCCCTGGCGTCGTCCGGTGAAGCTTCCGAGATCGGAGCTGGCGGCGAAGACCACGTCTACGCCCGGAACGCTCGCGATCTGCTGGGCGATCTCGACCCCCGCCGGCGATTCAATCATCGCAACGATCATGATGTTGTCGTTGGCTGCTTGGCGATAATCGTTGCCCCACAATGCTCGGTACTGGCCCCCACCTTGGCTTCGTTTTCCGACCGGAGGATACTTGGCGAAGGTGATCGCGTTACGGATCTTCTCGATATCGTCGACCATCGGAATGATGATGCCCAAGGCACCGATGTCGGTGGCCTTTTGGATATCGCCCTCGGTTGCATCAGGCACGCGGATGAACGGGATTGCGGGCGCATCACGGCACGCCCAGATCATGCGAGCGACGTCCGTGTAGGTCAACGGGCTGTGCTGCATCTCGATCCACGTGAAGTCGAACCCGGAGTTCGCGACGGCGCAGTAGATGTCGGGATCAGCCGTGGATACCGTCCCACCAATGACCTGTCGCCCCTCGGAGAGCTTCTGCTTCACCGTGTTGAAGATGCGCACTTGCGCGCTGGCCCCCATCGGTTGTGCGAAGGACGAGGCAGCGACGGCCACGGAGACGACTAAGAGGGTGATCAGCTTGCGGGGCTTCATCCTGTTGACCTCCACGAAACGATGGCTCTTTCACGGGTCGGATAACGTGAGGGGCAGGACCAAGGGGGTCAACACGGGGGACCCTTTGAGGGCGACTCGCATTTAACTAATGCGCTCCTGCGGGCGTCCGAACGCCGATGCCCATTTCTTGCCAGGAGACTGTCGTGATACACTTCACGCCGCTGGCTTCCGCGCTCATATGGATGGGCGTCCTCGCTGCTCCCACCGCGGCTCAGTCGGGGCAGTATGCCGCGATCAGCGCTGCCGACTCCGTCGAGTTCGTGGAGGGGCACTGGCCAGGAGTCCGGGAATTGTCTGAGCTTCCGGCTTCCTGGTGTCGGTGGGTAGGGGGCGAAAAGGGGGCTTTGGGATTCCCAAGCGGGACCCCAAAAACTCGGGTTGCCTCGTGGGAACTCAGCGAGTGGGAGGGGCACGCTGAGCATGTGGACGCACGAAGGGATCGAACTTGCGTCCTACCGGATTTGGGATTCTGGGCTTAAAAGATAACGTAGAATTTAGTTCACCCCCCTGACTGACGCGAGCTCGCTACTTCCCCACCCACTCCATCAACTCCTCGAAGAAGTTCCGCACGAGGGTTGGGCAAGGCGCACTGCTTCCAGCTCAGCGCTGGCCATCCTAGGTGCCGTGAAACGCAACTGGCTTGCCACGTGGCTCCGGCTCCAGATCCGGTTGGCTCGAGTCCGTGAAGACCTCGTGCAACTCGAGTTGGCTCGGCTTAATGAACGCTTCTTGCGGCAGCGTGCCGGAGCGTGCATGCCCTTTCACGAACTCGTCCGACTTTACCCACGCA